>JADMIO010703250.1_pt1 | contig 40946 bp, 61 predicted proteins | sample 8958161 | NCBI WGS metagenome assembly JADMIO01 (sample SAMN16585339, study PRJNA669376) | soil metagenome | isolation source: Crop rotation soil | place: USA: Cullars Rotation, Alabama | collected 2011
CGCGACAACTTGTCCACGTGGAATTCTAAGCTTAGGATCCCAATGTGCTGGAAAGACTCGCTGTGAAAAAAACCGGTTGGTCAGAATTCGGCCGGACATCCTTTCTCCCGCGCGCGCGTAGATGGCGCCTCGGCCGACAGCCGAACGCCCTCCGAAGGGCCTTGGTCCGGACTGGCATCACGTCTGGGATCACGCGGTCAAGGTCCTGAAGGATCAGGGCACGTGGACATGGGAGCTTTCGCCGTTGCTGGCGGAGTACGTCTTCGCGTTGAAGGCGGCGCAGGAGGCTCGGGAAGGCTTCAAGTGGCTTGACGCCCTTGAGGAGTACGCCGACCAAGAACGCGGCGACTTGCCTGACATCGCTTGGACGGTGCTCAGGCAGATCGCGGGGTCGTTGCCCACACAGTGGGATCGGCATGCGAAGCGCGCGGCGGCGTTGGCGGATCAGTTGGCTTTGACGCCGCGAGGCAGGAAGGCGGTGGGCATTGCCGACGATGACGAAGAAGCCCCCAACCCCTTCGCGGAGATCCTCGCGTTCCGTCGGGCCTCCTCTCAGTGAACTAGAGGCGTTCGAGCTGTTCTGCGGGGGGCTGCGCCTGGAGGACGGCGAGCCGCTCGAGCTGTACGACGCGCAGCGGGCGATGCTCGCTGATTACTTCGACGGGACGACCGAGACGCTGATCTTGATCCCGAAGAAGAACGGCAAGACGACACTGCTCGCGGCGCTCGCCCTCTTCCATCTGGCTACGACTCCTGACTGCGCCTGCTACATCGCAGCGAGCTCGCGGGACCAGGCGTCGATCTTGTACCGCCAGGCGACGGGGTTCGTGCGTCGCAGTCCCGGTTTGGAGGAGTACGCGGACGTCAAGGACGGCACGCGCGAGATCCGCGGTGTCACGCACGCCGGCTTCATTCGGGTGCTGGCATCCGACGAGAAGACAGCGGACGGTGTCATCCCGACGCTCGCGCTGGTCGACGAGTTGCATCGGCATCGCAGCGCGGATCTCTACGGCGTGTTTCGGGATGGTCTCGGCCCTCGCCAGGGGCGCATGATCACGATCTCGACGGCGGGCGACTATGAGGATTCGCCGCTTGGCCGGATGCGCAAGGAGGCGTACGAACTTCCGCACCTGACGCGCGAGGGTGCCCATGCGTACGCGCACTCACCGGACAAGGCGTATGTGATGCACGAGTGGGCGCTTGACGCCGACGCTGACGTGCATGACCTGGCGTTGGTGAAGACCGCGAACCCTGCGCCGTGGCAGACAATCGAAGACCTTCGTCGTCGTCATGACAGCCCGTCGATGACGACGTGGCAGTGGGGCAGGTTCGCTGCCGGTATCTGGATGCAGGGCGAGAACTCTGCGATAGCTCCGCTGGACTGGTCGAAGTGCGGCGGCGGCGCGGACCTACCTGATGGCGTCGATGTGTGGCTCGGTATCGATCTTGGCTGGAAGTGGGACACGACCGCGATCGTCCCGATCAGCATGCACGGCGAGCATTGCCGTGTAGGGATACCGAAGATCGTGGTGCCGCCGAGAGACGGAACGTCGACACGGGAAGAGGACATCCTCGACCCGATCGACGAGTTCTGCCAGCGCTTCAAGGTCGCTGGCGTAGTCCTTGACCCGAACGCTGGCGGTGAACAACTCGCGCAGCGCCTCGAGGCCAAGAAGATCCGGGTGGTTACGCACTCGCAGGACCCGGCGCCGATGGCGCTCGCTGCAGAACGACTGTCGACCGCGATACGTGAGGGTGGCCTGACGCACCCCGACGACGAGACGCTGACAGCTCACGTTCTCGCTGCGGAGACTAAGACGGTCGGCGGGGAGAAGTGGCGGTTCGTCAAGCCCAAGCGCGGCAACCGCTCGATCGACGCCTGTGTCGCCCTAGCGATGGTCCTGTCCGTCGCAATCGCGCAGCGCAAGAAGCCCAAGCCCAAGTTTGAGGTGCTCGCCTGATGAACAGACGCCGTTACCTCAAGACCCTCGTGGGCAAGCAGATCGTCGTCAACACCAAGGACGACCAGTCGATCCGTGGTGTGCTGACGGTCGTCGCGGATGACGTGCTGGTGCTCGAGGCCGCGGAGCTACTGGGCAAGGATGTTGTGCAGATAGCCGGGAGGGTCGACGTGCCTCGAGATAACTACGCATGGTCACAGGAGCTCTAGGTGCCGGTCGTCGTTACCCCCGGTGACAAGCTCGTCCTGCGTGCCGGCAGTCGGACGAACATCCCTCGTCCGTCACTGCCATACAACCTGTTCTTCAACGGCCGCGGCAGCGTTGGGATCGCTGGTGGCTCGATGTCCTATCAGGACATCTACGAACAGCAGGTATGGGTTTACACGACGGTCAACAAGATCGCCCGGCAGGTATCCCGGCTTCCGCTGAAGACGTACCGCCACACCGGCAAGGGTGAGCGTGAGCGGGTGCGCCCCGAGGACCACGCGCTCGCGCGCCTGTTGGCATCCCCAATGCCGAGGCGCAGCCCGCTGTGGTTCAAACAGAAGACGGCTATGCCGGCGCTGGTACAGGGCAACGCGACGTTCTTGAAGGTGCTGGCGCAGGGCGCCGGGTCGGAAGTCGACCAACTCATCCCGCTGGACTGGCGTTGGATGAACCCGATCCTGACGGAAGACGGGCGGCTCCTGGCATGGGAGATCGAGCTCGAGGACCCGTCGATTCCTCGGTTTCTGTCCCCGGACTCGGTGCTTCATTTTGCGTGGGACTCCGGTGCCGGCGACATCGGTGCGTCACCGCTCAAAGCATTGGCGCGGACTATTCGTATCGAGGACTCCGGGCAGCGCTACCAGGCATCGAGTTTCGAGAACGGTGTGCGTCACAGCGCGGTCTATTCGCTGCCCGAGGGCGTCGACATGGACGAGGCCGATAAGGAGGAGTTGCGCAAGGCGATCCAGTCGCAGCAGGGCGGGGTCGACAAGTCGTTCGGCCTCGCGTTGGCGACGGGCGGCGGCACGATCACGCCGCTGTCACACACAGCGGTCGAAGCCGAACTCATTGAGCAGCGCAAGCTGAACCGCGAAGAGGTCGCCGCCGCGTACGACATCCCTCCCCCGCTCATCGGGATCTTGGATCACGCGACGTACAGCAACGTCGCGGAGATGCACCGCATGCTTTACGGCATGGTCCTCGGCCCGTGGCTGACGATGATCGAGGAGACCATCCAGGCGCAGCTGATCGACTCGGGGCCGTGGAAGAGCGATGGCTTGTTCGTCGAGTTCGACTTGGCCGAAGTGCTGAAGGGCGACACTGCGTCGGAGATCAAGGCGATCAGCGATGGCATCGCGACCGGGGTTCTGACCCCGAACGAGGGCCGCGGGATTCGCAACATGGCTCCATCTGATCAGCCCGGCATGGACGACTTCTACCTACCGATCGTCAACAACCTCAGCACCGTCGGCAGCGAGACCGCGGCACCACCCGGCGACGAGGCCGCCGCGTTCATCCGCCAGGCCCAGAAGGCAGCGGACCGGGTCCATCGCAAGCACCCCAGCGGCCTGGACCGCCCGCGCATAGAGCGAGAGCTCTTCAACGATCTTGGCGACGCTGATCTTGCCCGTGAGTGGGCGGATCGCATCGAGCAGGCAGGTACCCCGGATCTGATCCGGGCGCTTATCCCCCAGTAGGACACCTTCGCCCGTAGGAGGGCCACATGGAGACGAAGAGCTTTGCGCTGTGCAAGGTGAAGATGGCCGCTGGCGATACCGACGGCACGTTTGAAGCGGTCGTGTCCGTGTTCGGCAACGTCGACCAGGGCGGCGACCGAATGATCAAGGGCGCGTTCAAGCGCACCCTCGAAGAAAAAGGCATGCCCCCAGTCGTGTGGTCGCACGAGTGGCAGGTCCCGCCGATCGGCACGATCGAGTCCGCGAGCGAGACCGACGAAGGGCTGCTCGTCAAGGGCCGCCTGTTCGTCGGGTCCAGCGAAGACCACGCCGTTGCGCGACAGGTGTATACGGCGATGAAGGCCGGTGCGCTGAAGGAGTTCAGCTTCGGCTACCAGACCAAGGAAAGCCGCAGCGTCGAAGAGGACGGCGAAGAGATCCGGGAGATCACTGACGTCGACCTCTTTGAGGTCGGCCCGACCTTGGTTGGCATGAACCCCGAGACCCGCCTCGTCGGTGTCAAGGCGCTCGAGCAGGCCGTCGCGGCTGAGATCGCGACCAAGGCCGGTCGTGTCCTATCGAAGGCCAACGAGTCCAAGCTCGCCGACGCCCATACCGCGATCGGTGAGGTTCTCGCCCAGGTCGCGACCGAAGAGGACCCCAAGACTTCGCAGCCTTCGGCTGCCAAGAACCAGCAGGCGGAAGACAACCCCGAGCCCAACTCCGAGGAATCGGACGAGGAGGCCCAGGCGAGGATCAACCGGCTGCTCCTAGCAGGACCAAATGACCCACTCACACAGGAGCAGACGGCATGAGTGCCACCAAGACAGACGAGCTTCGAGGAAAGCTCGAAGAGGTCAACGAGGAGATCGCCGGTAAGACGGCGCTCGCCCAGACCAAGTGGGCTGAGTTCACCCAGGTGCGCGACGAGTTCGCGAGCAAGGGCGGCGAGGTCAACCGCGTCGACAGCGACGAGTTCAAGGCCGCGGAAGCCAAGCACAAGGAGTTCGCGACCGCGTCCGAGGAAGTCAAGGAGCTCGAGCGTGTACGCGACGGCATCTTCTCGATGCTCGGCGTTGATGCACCGAAGCAGACCGCCAAGGTGCAGGGCACCGAGGTCGTCGAGCCGGTCGTGGGCAAGAGCCTGTTCGACCGCGTCACCGAGGGCCAGGAGTACAAGGCTCTGCTGGAGTCGGGTGCCCTGAAGAGCGAGCGGATGCCGTTCAGCGCGAAGCTGGCCGACATTACGTTCGGTGAGCTCAAGGCACTGATCACGGGCGGGTCCGATACGTCGGCCGGCGCGTTCATCACGGCCGATCGTCAGGCGTACGTTCCGCAGCCGCGGCGCGCACGCTCCATCCTCGACCTGATCACGATCGGGTCGACCAACTCGGACCTCGTCGAGTACGCCCGTCAGACGGCGTTCACGAACGCCGCAACGGAAGTTGCGGAGGCAACTGCCGTCGATACAGGCACGAAGCCCGAGGCGACGATCGCGTTCGCCATCGTGCAGGCAGCGGTCAAGACGATCGCGACGTGGATTCCCGCAACCCGGCAGTCGATGTCGGACGCGGGCCAGTTGCGCACGATCGTTGAGTCGCAGTTGCGCTACGCGCTCGAGCTTCGCCTCGAGGACCAGGTCGTCAACGGCAACGGGTCGGGCGCAAACCTGACCGGCATCCTGCAGACGGGGAGCATCCAGTCCCAGGCGGTCGGTTCGGACAGCGTCTCGGACGCGATCCACAAGGGGATCACGAAGCTGCGGCTGACGTACATCGAGCCCTCGGGCGTTGGGATGCATCCGTCCGACTGGGAAGTTGTCCGGTTGTCCAGGGACGGCGGCGGCTCGGTCGCTGGTACGGGTGCGTACCTGTTCGGTCCTCCGAGCGTCGGCGGTGCCGACACCCTCTGGGGCCTGCCGGTCGCAGTCACCCCGGCCGTGCCGGACGACACCGCCATCGTGGCGGACTTCCGTCAGTGCGTCCTCTGGATGCGCGAAGCGGCGCAGATCCTCGCAACCGACAGCCACGACGATTTCTTCATCAAGAACCTCGTCGCGATCCTGGCGGAGCTGCGGGCAGCGTTCGGTGTCCTGAACGCCAACGCGATCTGCAAGATCACGTCGGTCGACTAGTAGTTGTCTACGCAAGCGGGCGGGGTTCGAAAGAGCCCCGCCCCCGCGTACATCGAGGACGCGCTACTCATCGTTCTGAACCCGCGCAAGATCCACGAGTGCATGGGCGCGTTCGAGGCCGCGCCGCTCGACGTCGCGTACATCCAGGGTGCACGCGAAGCGCAGGCCCTACCGGAAGTGACACGGCTGATGCAGGCCGGCGGATATGACCGCTACCTGATCGTCGCCGACGACGTGATCGTCACCCCCGAGGCAATACAGGCGGTCGTTGACCTGAGCCGGGAACAGCCGACGTCCATCGTGACCGGATACTGCAACCTCGACGCTGAGTCGACGCTTGTCAACATCACGCGCACCTACCTCAAGGGCGACGAGCCGGTCGTCGAGGCATACGACTTTTACGACGTCAGCGAGCTTGACGTCGACTCGGACTGGGTGTGCTCCGGGTTCGCGGGCTTCGCGCTTACCTGCATCCCGGCCGTCCTCGTCGACCGTGTCGCGCCACTCGGCTGGTTCGGTGATGACGGCTACGCGTCGGACTTTCATCTTTCCAAGCGGCTGGAGCGCGCGGGTATCCCGATCATCGCGCCGGTCGCCGGGTTCGTTCATCACGTCAAGGAACGCTGGAACCAGCCCGACAAGGCGCACACCAAGCGGTTGCGGATCGATGGCTTGCGCGTTGTCAGACAGAGCAGAATGGAGCAGCCATGAGCAAGAAGATTGCCAAGCACGACATCATGGGCAAGAACGAGTTCGACATGGATGTCGTCCTGATCCACAAGGGGCAGGAGATCCCCGACGACCTGGACGTGCAAGAGGCCAAGGCGGTCCCGGCACCGGCCGAGAACAAGGCGCGCGGCAAGTCGGCGGGCAAGGCGAAGTAGTTGTCTGTCGTCGAGCTCACCACGCTCGCTGATGTTCGGGAGTTCCTGCAGAAGCAGGGCACGGATACCACCCAGGACGGCGTGATCCAACATCTGATCACGCGTGCGTCAGAGACGATCAACCGCCAGGTCGGCGTGTTCCTGCCTGCCGAGACTGACGTCGACAAGACGTTCGTGTGGCGTGGTGGCCCGCTGGCGTTGCAGCCGTACTTCGCGCGGGACGTCACCGCGGTGTCGCTCGACTCTGACCGGACCTCGCCGTTGGCGCTCGAAGAGTCCGGGTGGCGGCTGCGACCAAAACCGCCCCGCGATGGCGTGTATCGGTGGCTCACGTTTCCGAGCTACGCCGCCCCGTTCGACGGTGAGCGCGAAGTCACCGTCACCGGGGACTGGGGATTTGAGACGGTGCCGTGGGATGTTGCGCACTGGACGATCGTGACCGTCGCGACATGGCTACGGCGGGACGTCTCCGCATTCTCGACGACGCTGCGGCTCGACGAGGACCGGCTCGAGCGGCCGGATGCTTTGCCGTCCGCGGTGATGCGCGGCCTCGCTCGGTACATGCAGCCCGAGGCGTCGTGATGGCCGAGGCGATCAAGATCAGTATCAAGGTCGACGCCGACCGTACGAGCGCGGAGTTCAAGCGGATCAGGCGCGACGCGAACCGGATCGCTGGTGACGCCGCGATGCGGGCCGGCGAGAAGGTCGCTTTGCCCGACGCGAAACGTAGGGCGCCGGGGTTCGTTAAGAGCACACTGGTCGCCAAGCGCCGCGGTAAAACTGCGGTGCTGACAACCAGCCTGCCCGGCAAGAAAGCGCGGGTTGTCGGGCTGCTCGAGTACGGCGGCACCGTTCGCACCGTGATCCGGGCGAAAGAGGGCGGTGCGCTCCGCACACCTGACGGGCCGCGTGCCGCGATCAACCAGCCCCGCGAGTACAAGGGCAAGCACTTCTTCACGGACGCGATCGAGAAAAACCGTCGAGAGATCGACGAGGCAATCCTCGAAGAGACGATGCAGGCGTTCAACGACTTCGAGACCGCCTAATGGCGTCCACGATCATCGGGCCAGTCTGTGACGTCGTCGTCGGATTCCTCAACGCCAACGGGTTCACCGGCTACAAGTGGGCCAGGCTCGACTACGACCTCCCCGCCGGCGTCGTCGAGCTCCCCACCGTCTCACGGGTTCAGGAGAACAGCCAGTTGGGCTCAGAGGACTGGATGATGGACTTCCCCGTCGTCTTGTACTTCGATCTGTCTGACGCTGCGTTCAGCCAGGAACAGGCTGCGGAGATGGTCGAGGCTTTCATCGCTGCTGTTGACGCGAACCCTTCGCTTGGCAGCCCCACGATCGTTGACGACGCCGTCGTCACATCAGCTACCCCATCGTTTGAGACCGACACGGCACGGCCGATGGTCGCTTACACCTGCACCCTCGAGCTCAACAAGCTCGTCTAACCCGTCCGTAGTTCACCCCCGCGCCCGTAGGAGGGCTTCCATGACGTCGTCAAAGACCGCCGATAAGGCGTACGGGCTCCGCTTGGTCTTGCCCGGCGCCCCGAACGAGCCCCATCAAGTTCACGGCCTCACCGGCATTTACACGAAGGACAAGGTCACGCCGGTCGGTGGCCCTGGTGAACCAACGCTCGAGCAGGCCCGCGAGGCTGCCAAGGGGCCAGATGCCCCGGTCGAGCTTGTCGAGATCAAGCCCAACACGAAGACCGCCGCTGTCGGCGAGGAGGACTAGCCGATGCCTGCTGGTTACGCACAAGAGAAGTTTGAGAGTGTCGCCGGAAACGAGACGAACTCGCCGACGCTGTCCTCGAAGATCATGTACCCGGCCGCGGTCGAGTACACCTACGACCCGGGCACGGACCCGATGGAACGCAACGATGAGTTGCGTGCGTCGAACGAGCCGTTGGCTGTCATCCCGGAGCATTACGCGCCAACATGGTCGGTCGAGGGGCGCATGTACCCCGATCACATCGGCTGGCGCCTGAAGCACATCCTTGGCCCGCCGACGACCACAGCTGGTGATGGGATCATCACCGATCCCGACGCGGGCACGATCCCGGCGACGGCTTACAGGCATGTGTGGACGAGCACCAGTGCGAACTGGGGCAACGCGGGTGCGTCGCCTCTGACCGCGCAGATGATCCTTGCCTACAAGGATCAGGGCGTGTTCGTCAAGCTCAAGGGCGCTGCTGCCGAGCAGTTGACGATCAACACGCCCGAAACGGGCGGGGCGCGCGTAGCATCCTCGGGTCCGGCTGGCTACGCAGACGATGCGCTGGCCGATCCGTCGCTGACGCCGTCATTGGAATCGATCGCTACCCGTCCGTTCGAGCGGTCCGGCCTGTCGTTGCCGACGTTCCTAACGGGGTCCGGCACCCATGAGGACTTCGGTGTCACGATCTCAAGCCCCGTTGACGCTGTTCGGTCGCTGGGTGGCGCGTCGAAGTGGCCCGACATCATCGAGAAGGGCGAGGGACTGATCACCGTCAACTTCGCGTTGGCGCAGCGTCAGCTTGACCCGGAGGACCTCGCCGCGTTGCGTGCGTCAACAGGGTTCGCGGTCAAGGCGAAGTGGCTGTCCGAGACGGTCATCGCCTCGTCGTACAAGCACACCCTGTGGCTTGAGGGCGTCAACGCGCAGTACGTCAGCGGTGCGCCGTCGGCGTTGCAGAACGTGCGCAGGATCGGCGCTGACTTCACCGGGGCGCTGACCACGGCGGGTTCGGGCGTGGCGGTCACGATCACCCTCGTGAACTCGACAGCCTCGTACGCATGAGCAAGGTTTCGCTGGGTGGGACCGCCTACGAGCCGGTCGAGGTCGACCTGTGGGACGTGCAGTACACGACGGTGCCACTCACACGGTCCGTCAGCCTCAAGACCGACTCGGTGCAGGATCGCATCAACGCCGCAGTCGACCAGGATGAGTTGGTTGCCGCAATCGGTGACCTCCTCGACCTGCGTCTACAGCCGACGGTGAAGGGGTCACGGAAGCCAAAGACGCTGGTGGCCGAGAAGTGGAAGGCGGACGCGGTCACGATCGACCAACTGTTCGCGTTCCTCGCCAATCTCGGTGAGGCCGATCGCCCTACCTGAGCGACCGGGAACAGCGCGAGCTGTACATCCTCGGTCGCTACTTCGGCATCAGCGCACATGACGCACTGAATGTGCGTCCGCAGTGGGAGATGGACCTTTACATCGACCAGTGGATCGCCGAGCAGCAGGAGCTACGCGGCGAACCGGAGCAGATGGCAGTACCGCCCGTTGCGGGCGGACCGTTGACGATGACGACAGGAGGTGGAGATGGCGCGTAGGGGAAAGGTCGCTGTCTCGATCGTTGCCGATTCGTCGGGGTTGTCGCGCGGGCTGCGTAAGGGCGAGCAGGACCTCTCCCGGTTTGAGCGCACTGGCGCGAAGAGCCTCGGGCATCTGAAGACCGCGGCGATGGGTGCTGGCGCTGCGCTCACTGGCGGGCTTGTCATCGGGCTCAAGCAGTCCGTTGACGCGGCAATGGAGGCCGAGAAGTCAAACGCTCGGATGGCTGCGCAGCTGAAGGCGCTGGGCATCAACTATCGAGCGCACGCGGATCAGATCGACAAAGTCATTCAGAAGACCAGCAAGCTCGCTGGTCTCGATGATGAGGATCTGCAGGACGCCTTCACGAACGTTGTCCGGGCGACGGGCAGCGTCAATGTTGCGCTGGGAGACATGGCGCTCGTCGCTGATCTTGCCAGGGCGCGACACATGGATGTCGCGAAAGCTGGCGATCTCGTCGCGAAGGTTCATCAGGGCAACGTCGGTGCGCTCAAGCGGTTGGGGCTCGGGATCGAGCAGGTCACGACCGCACAGGACGCCTTGAAGTCGGGAACGACGAAGGCGACCGTTGAGCAGACGCGCGCGGCGAAAGAGGCCGATAAGACGGCGACGGCTCAGAAGGCGCTTGGGACGCTGCAGTCCAAGCTCGGGGGGCAGGCCGAGGCGTACGGCAAAACCGCTGCCGGGTCACAGGAGCGGTTCCAGGTCGCTGTCGAAAACTTGAAGGAGGCAATCGGTGAGACTTTGCTGCCGACTGTCACGGACATCGCGACGAAAGCATCGGATTTCGTCGACCAGATGCAACGCGGCACGGGCGCTGGCGGCAGGTTCGCGGGCAAGCTCAAGTCGGTCTATAACGCGATCAAGCCGATCGCCCAGTTCTTCGGTGATCACCCGGCACTGATCGCTGTCGCGGTTGGCGCCTGGGCGACCTATCGCACCGCGGCTGCTGTTGCGCTCGCGAAGACCAAGCTGCAGATGCTCGGCATGTTCGGCGGAGCTACGAAGGCCAAGATTGCGGCGGAGGCGGCCACTACAGGCACCGCAACGGGTACCGCGTTCCGTTCAGCGTTCCTCGGTGCGGCCACGCTCGGCTTGGCTGCCGTGGTAGCGAAGGCGATCGACGAGATCCAGAAGGGGCCGCAGCACTTCGGTGACAAGGCCGGCGCGTATCAGAAGGCGCTGGAGGCTTACCAGAAGAATCCTTCGGAGGCCAACCGGAAAAAGGTGGAGCAGGCCGGTACGGCGTTGAACCAGGTAACCGGTGGCGGCGGCAAGGTCACTGTGCCGAAGAAGAAGTCGTCGTCGAAGAAGCATTCGTCGAGGTCGTCGATCCGGGCTCGAGCATCCGCTGTCGCTACAACGTCCGCTACCCGGTCCGGTTCGCGTGGCGGCACGTCGTTGCAGATCGCCGGTGCGCTCGCCAAGAAGCACCACCTGAAGATCAACTCTGGGTACCGGACGCCGGCGCACAACAAGGCAGTCGGTGGTGTTCCGGGGTCCGATCACACGAAGGGCACCCCGTCCAATCCGGGTGCGGTCGATCTCGGCGGTTCCGTCGCGGATATGCAAGCAGCTGCAGCCGAGGCGCATTCGATGGGCATCGGCACGCTGATCCACGACGCCGGGTCCGGGCTGCATCTACACCTGAGCTTCGCCGGTGGAACCGTTGGTGACGGCACGGCACCTCTCACAAAGAGTGGTGGCGTTGTTACCGGGACGACGCAAACCGCGGCGACCACAGCTGTGTCGAAGCCTTCGCTGCTTGAGCGCTTCCAGTCCAGTATCGACCTAATTGGGTTGCGTGAGTCGGCTGGCAAGTTGAGCGAGTCACAGGCCGCCAGGGCGACGATCCGTGCGACAACGAAGGCGTTGAAGAGGACCCGGAAGGGCAGCCGCACCCATCTTGAGATACTGGCGGCTCGCAGGCAGGCGCAGGCACGGCTGAAGGAGATCGCTAGTAGCAAGGCGGAGCGTGAGGAAGATGCCCGTCTGCAGCGCGAACAGGACGCCCAGGAAGCGGCCGATAAGGCTGAGGCGTTCAAGGAAGCCTACGGTGGCACCGGGTTCACTGACGCGGCTTTGACGATGGCGCAGGTCGAGACGCCTGGTGATACGAGCGATGACCGGGCGGTCCTCGCAGGCAGGCTCGGACTTGCCCAGAGCTACTACGGGCAGGCGAAGGCGTCGGGCGACGAGGCCGGAATCACGAAATGGGGTCAGGCCGTCTTGGACCTGAAGTCGTCGATTGACAGCTTGAACGCCTCGGTTGAGGCGAGCCTGGAACAGCAGTTGGAACTCCAGAAACAGTCCAAGGAGGATTTCCAGCGGCTCTACAACACGTCGCAGGCGCAGTATCCGGTGCTTGTGAAAGCGATGGCGGACGCCATCAGCGGCGAGATTGGCGGCAAGGTCGGCCTCGGCCTGATGACACCGGGCTATAGCGGCGGCGGGGTTAGGTACTAGATGGCTGAAGGATTGGTCGTCGACCCCGTCAGCGAGGACGCGGACAACGTCGAGTTCGATCTCCACGACGGCACAGCCACGTTCCTGATGGAGGTGGATTACCCGACACCGGACCTCGACTCGATGTATCAGTCGAGTGTTGATACGGAGGGCGATCCGCTCGTTCAGCAGCGATACAAGAACCGGGTCATATCCGGCAAGCTCCGGGTTGTCGGTTCGACCGCGGCGGCGTTGCAGACCACGCTGGGGTATCTGCAGCAGAAGGCTGGGAAGGTCAACCGGGAGGGCGGCACGTTGGTGCGAACCGCCCCGTCCGGGGACACGATTGCGTTCGACGTCATCGGCTGCAAGTTCGATGTGCCAGTCACGGGCCGGCTAGTGACGCTCAACCGGGCAGAGGTCCCATTCTGGTTTGAATGCAAGCCGTTCGGGCGCGGCCCGGAGGTCACGCTATCGGCACACTCCGAGACGTCGGGGCCGTGCCTCGTGTTCACTGAGACGGCGATCCCCGGGGACGTTCCTGCTCTGGGTCGTCTGATGATTACCGAAGCGGACGCCGAGGACCAGGCGTGGGTGACGTGGGGGCTGCAGTCCCGGTATTACGACTCGAGCGCGGACGCTGCGCTGTTCTATCAGGCCGAAGGTCGCACTCCCTTGTCGGGTGCCGCGACGGCTGTGGGACCGACGGGTTCGTCGGGTTCGGGGTCCAATGTTGTTCAACACACAGCGGTCGGCACGTCGTATCAGGCCATCCTAAGCACCCAGGCGACGGGAGGCGGCAACCACCTAAAGCACATCGGTGACTTCAATGTCTTCGCCCGCGTTTACGTGCTTGCGCTCGGCGTCGTGACTACCGGTGTGAGCTTTGCGCTGGAATGGGGCGAGGGCGACTTTCGGACCTTCACGCGCAACGCTCCCGGCACCACGGACGTAAACCTCACCGGGCAGTGGTGCCTCGTCGATCTCGGGCAGGTCCACCTCTCCAGGGTTGTGGCTGGAACCCAGCGCTGGGAGGGCCGCGTTCTTGCCAAGGCTCCGCAGCCGAACATCACTGTCTACATCGACTCGCTTTTCCTGGTGCCCGTCACAGAGGGCTCGGGACGGGTGAGCATCGCCCCCGTCAGCACGGCATCGCCGACGAGTTACACCGCCCGCGACGAGTTCGACCAAACCGCAGGTGCGGTCACAGGCAAAACTCTGCCGACCGGCGGAACATGGGGCGGCGCGGGGGACGCGGACGACTTCTCTGTCGTCGCGGGGTCCACGCACAACCTTCAACGCACAGCCACCGCAGACACCAGCGGCTTCAACAACGGGCGACTGATAACCGCATCGGGCACATCTGGGCTGACTACGAGCGCGGCGCAAGTCGACGTGGCTGCCTCTGCCAACGCATCAGAGGGCGGACCGGGCGGCGGCGTGCTCCTGCGCTACGTCGACTCGTCCAACTTCCTGTACGCCGGGATCGCTTGGTACCCCTATGCCTCGCCTGGTCCGTACGCGCTCATTTTTGGGGTCGTCATCGCTGGTGCATATACGGAACTCGGCGCCGTCTACGGTCACGGGCTAACCCTCGGCACCAGCTACACGGTGCTTGCGACCGTCACGAACGCCGGCATGGTTACGGCCGACATCCCGGCCCTTGGTGTCAGCGATACGCGGTTTCACTCATCGCTGGCGACCGGCGGAGTCCTGGCGTCCGGTAAGGCCGGCATCTACGACTACTGGAAAGCAAACGCCTCTACGCGCACGTACGACAACTTCCGCGCATGGGCTCCGGCGTCCGACGCTGCCATGTTTGCGTCGCAGTCGCTCGAGATCCGGCATGACCGCGTCGTCCGCGAGGACTCTGGCGGAACGCTCTGGGTGACGCCCACCATCTACGAGGGCGACTACCTGCTGATCCCGCCCGCCGGCAGGGAAGGCCGCACCAACCGGTTCTTCGTGAAGGCCTCGCGCGGCATTCCTAGCGCAGGGGTCGACGGAGGCATTGATGACATCTCCGGGCAGCTGACGTACGAGCCCCGTTATCTTGTCGTCCCGGAATAGGGGCCTTGGGCGCTGATGCCATACCCAGGATCAGGCACCTACCCAGGCAGCGGCCTATTCCCCGGAGTGCCCGGAGTGGCCGGCGCCGGCCAAATAGGCATGCACCGGGCGTCGGCGCGGCTCGCGGTCACGATCACACACAGCGACGGGCAGGTCACTCGCTGGGGTGCTGATGAGGCCGACCCGGCCGACATCCCGGCTGGCATCACGTTCGGCACGTCTATCCCTGGCGGGTTCAAGACCGCCAGCTTGACCCTGCCCCGCAGGATCGACCGGGACTACCCCGATCTCAACCTGTACGACGACGTCAAAATCTACGCGCCTGGCGGCCGGACTGTGTGGGATGGTCGCGTCGCGCAGCTGCCGTTGCAGCACGACACAAGCTACAGCGTGACTGTCGGCTGCGTGGGCTGGCAGGCGCATCTAACGGACGATCAGTCGTTTCGCGAGATTTACGTTGACCGGGACCTTTCCAGGTGGACGGGGCCGGGGGTAACTAACCAGTTGGCGATGACAGTTGGCAACGAGTTGCCAGGCTCTCCGGTTGTTGTGGCGGATACCGCGGCACCGGCATTGAAAACTGGGTTTGCTGACTCGTGGGCGTCTCCGAAGTTTCCTGTGACACAGGCGTGGTATGACGCGCAGGCGATTCCGATCGGGTCTTTGGGCTATGCCTGGAAACGGGACACCACGAATGTTGGCACCGGGTCTCCCTGGGTGTGGTCTGCTCACCTCTCGCCCGATGACACGGCGTCCTCGACGGACACGTCAGGCAACCTCGTAGCCGCGGGACCAGGCACAGGCACAGTCACAGCAACTACAGCCTCGAGGCTGTATGCGCTAGTGCAGTTTTACTATCCGACGACGCCGGCCGGTGTTCAGGGCACCGACTACGCGATCTATTGGACATGCCTCGCTGTCTACGGAGACCACGGCCTCACGAAACGCGGAACGCTCTCGGCAACCACCGCTCAGGGGTTCTACGCCTCGGACGTCATCGCGAACATCGTGAGTCGTGCCGCGCCGCTGCTGAACTACTCCACGGGCGCTGACGGCTCAATTGAGCAGACGTCGTTTGTGATTCCACACCTGGCGTTCATGGACCCCATCACGGCCGAGGACGCGATCAGTCTCGTCAACGGCTACCACCTGTACGAGTGGGGTGTCTGGGAGAACCGCGAGTTCTTCTGGCGGCAACCGAACCCGGACCGCCTCACATGGCAGGCCCGACTTTCAGACGGCGCGAAAGTATCGCTCGAGGGCGACGACGCCAACAACATCTACAACGGTGTCGTCGTGCAGTACCAGGACCCGGCCGGCCAAACACACATTGTTGGCCCGCCCGGCTCTGGTCAGGAAAACACCGACGCGTCCCTCGTTGATACGAGCCCTACCAACCCGATCAACGCCCATGGCATCCCGCGCCGCTGGGGACTGTTGAACATCAGCCAGACAACCACTTTGGCTGCTGCGACACAGCTCGGCGCGGTGTGGCTGGTTGAGCACTCGTTGCCGCAGCGACGTGGCACGATCACCCTGACGGGGTACGCGGATCATCCCACGAAGGGGTTGCGGCCGGTGCATGAGGTTCGTGCCGGTGATTGGATCAAGATCGCTGATCGCCCCGGCGATGTTGCCCGCCGCATCATCGAAACCGGCTACACGCACGACAGCAGGACGGTCAGTCTGTCGCTGGACAACACGACGTTCAAGCTCGACGCGATCCTTGAGCGACTCGGCGTGAGTCTCGTAGGCGTGCTCTGAGCACCGTAATTGCAGGGAGGCGCTGTGAGCGAAACGTCGGGCAACCAGCAGCCAAGCACCGACCCCTGGGCGATCTGGTTCAGCCGGTTCCTTCAGATCATCGGCGTCGGCACGTTCCTGGAGCAGCTCATTGTCGGCCAGGGAGGCGCTGACCGCCCGTGGATCTTGTTGATCTCGCTGGCAATGATGCTCGGTGGTTTGGGCTTGCAAATGCTGCTGCGAGCTCTGACTCGGATTGGGAGCGGACCATGAAAACCGCAGCTTGGGGCATCGCCCTTCTCGGGCTAGCCGCAGCCACTGTCGTGCCTCGCAGTCTTGCTGTCGCGATCGCGATCCTTGCCGCGTTCGCGTGGGGCTACCTATTCACTGTCGATTACATGGAGCACCGCTGAATGAGTCCTCAACGCCTCGTTGTTGTGCCTGCCCGCAGGTTTGCGGGATTCGTGAACCGACCGGAGATCCAAGCAGCGTTTGCGGTGCTGGTCATTTGCACGGCGCTCGTGACCGTGTACCTGGCGAAGCAGTCCTACGACGACGGGCGGGCTGCGGAGCAGCGACGCAAGGATCAGGCGACGCAGCAGTACCAGGCGTGTCTGCGGTCGCAGCGCCTGGCGCCACCTTTGTTTAGGCACTTCGACAGCTTCGAGGGCACCTCGCACGCGATCGACGAGAAGACGCTCAGGGAGTACCGCGCGACGGTCCCGAAGACCTGCCCGAAGTAATCCTCGACCCCATAGGAGGGTCCATGTCGCTGACAGAGCTGCGGTCGTCGCTGGAGCTACACGAGGCACGCCGCAACCGCGCCAATCTCAAGTACAAGGCGGCCACGCGACGCCAGCGGGGCTCGAGGTCCGCGAACTACTGGAAGCACAAGCGCTACGAGGAGCAGAAGCTCGTCACGCTGCGCAAGCGCCAGATCCGAGAGCAGCAGCCGCCGAAGCCGAAGACAGTGCCGGCTCGTCAGCGGATCGTCAACGTGGCCGAGCTCTGCGCTCGCAACTACCGCAGGCAGCCGGGGGCCTATCACTACCTAGCGGGCGGCGTCCCGAACACGATCATCGATCGGCCGACGCCGTTCCGCTACCGGTCGGACTGCTCACAGTTCGCGGCCAACGTCTACAGGATGGCCGGCCTTGCCTGCCCCGGCTCGGGGACGTTCATGTACTCCAACACCACGAGCCTCGCCGCTCGCGGTCGTCTGACGTACAAGCCGAAGCCAGGCGACCTTGCTTTCTACGGCTCGCGGTGGAACCCGCACCACGTCGAGGTCTACGTCGGCGGGGGTCGCTTCATCGGGCACGGCACGCGCCCGATCGACGGGCTGGTCCCCGGCCGTCCCAGCTTCTACATCAACTACCTAGGAGATTGACCCCATGCCCGAAGTGCCTGAGCTGGACCTGAGCGCCGAAGCCGGTGGTGAGGGTGGCATCAACGAGGATGTCGTCATCGAGCCGACGCTCAAGACGCCGGACATCACCCCCGTGCAGCTCGTGGCGGGCATCCCTGTCGTGGCCGAGCTCCTGCACTCGTTCGGCGTCTACGACCTGAGCCAAGCGCAGCAAGACTCGCTCACGAAGGCGGCGCTGTACGCGATGGCAATCGTCGGCGCCGACGCCGTGATCCGCCTCGGTCGCAACCTGCGCAAGCGCATCTGATCTCCCGGCCCGAATAGGGCTGTGAAGACCTCGCGCCCGCCCCGGACTTCTCTCCTCCGCCGGGCGGGCGCGGGGTGCTCGGCCTCGGCATCGCGCCCTGGCTCACCTAGCGAGGAGGTTCGCTTACATCAGAAGGGTCATTCAGTTGGCCGCCGTTCTGGCGGTCACGATCTCCGCTGTCGCGATTGCGGCACCGGAACCCACAGTGGTGGCGCCGCTCGAGCCAGCCGGCGTCACGGTCCCCGGCGTCGGCAACGCTCTGTGCCCCGGCACGAGCCAAGCAGAGCATCGCGCCTACGCGGTCAAGGTGTTCTCCAACTGGCAGAAGCCGTTGCCTACGGCCAGGGCTGAGGCCCGGTTGAAGCGGATGCGCGCCAACGCCTGCTCGGTCGACGCGGCGGCGAACATGCGTCGGATCGTTCGCGAGATGCGAGCCAGCAGGCCAAGGCCGCCGGCCGGGACCCTGAGGCATTGCGTCCTGAGCTCGGAGAGCCACTTCAGCGAGCGCGCCGGGAACGGGTCGCACTGGAACATCGGCCAGTGGGACGTCGCGACGTGGCTGTCTCATCGTGCTCTCCTACCCGCGAAGGTGCGGGCCAAGATCCCGACGCATCCGCGCAACGCGACGTATCGGCAGGCGATGGCGGTCTTCGTTCACGGGTTCGCGCGCTACGGCTGCGATGCCTGGTGCCCGTTCGACCCGTGCTAGGTCGCACAACCGAATAGCTTTGACATCTGCGCTCCCGGTGCCGTTCTGGCCGGGGGCGCTTTTGTCGTTGTGGGCCGCTAAAAATCTGCACGACGCGGTAAAATCTGGCGTCGAGTTTGCCCCGAGCGCCGTCACGGTCTATGGTCGCCGTGCTAAACGGGGCACGATCTTGGGGGTCATTCAATGCTGCAGGGGTTAGACGGTGGGGCGCAGGTAGTCAGCGAGGCTGACGCGATAGAGGAAGCGTGGGGCGAAGTGATGTCCGGGTGCGGCAGGGCGCTGCTCATCGAGGGGCTTCCCCCGCTTGAGGAGGACCGTCTTCGCCGTTGCTATCAGCTGGCGGCCCGGAAGGCTCGTCGGCGTCCCTTAGCTCCTGTTCAAACGTGACCGCTGGGTCGCGGTCGACCAGTTCCCCTAGACGGCTGAAGTCCACCTCGAAGAACGCGACGGGGACCATGCACGCCTCAGCGATGGCTAGGGCATCGGGTCTTCTGAGTGGTTGCTCGCCGCGCTCGAGGGCGTAGAGCTTCGTGGCTTTGAGGCCGCGCCCGGTTTTGGCTGCTAGTTCCCCGACGCTGCTCAGGCCCCTGTAGGCGCGGGCCGCGCGGATTCGTCGCCCGGCTTCGGGCTGGGGGACGACTGCCATTTCTTCAGGAACCATGACGTGTCCGCTGGTGTCGCTGCGGCCTCGCAACGGGAATTTCTACCGGGGCTTGACAATTCTTGCCGAAGTGCGGTAAGTTCTGTTTCGCAATGGTATACCCCCAAAGGGCCACTAATACAACCTTCGATCTAGCGGCCGAACGCGCCAATCGCGGCCACTCGACCAACTCGCTCGCGATCGAATTGGGCATCCACCGCGCCTCGCTCGCAGCCCTAGAGCGCGGCGAAAGCGTCCACCCTGCGACCGCGAAAAAGATCGCGGACTACTTCGAGATCAAGGTCACGGACCTCATGCCAATCGACCGGTCGGCGGCATGAAGACCTGGGTCGCAGCTATCGCGGTGGCGTTGGTGTGCTCGGTCACGCCACGTGACGATCTGCCTGACGCCAGCGCGAAGCGTGTCGCGAAGGCTTGGGTCGCTAAGGCGCCCAAGCCGAAGCCCGCCGCTGTCTACACGAACCTTCAGCTGCTCGACATCGCGCGCCCTGCCGCACGGGCGGCATGGCCCGGTTCACCCTGTGCTGGCCGGGAGGTCGTGGTGTTCAGCGACGCGGAGGTCCGGGCGATCTACCCGAACCCCGCCACCGCTGCCGCGATGGCCTACCAGAACGGGTCGTGTCGGGTGGTCATTGCCGACAACGCGCCGAAGGACCTTCAGACGTTCTGCGATGTCCTGACGCACGAGTTCGGCCACCTCGCCGGGCTTGGGCATGACGCTGCTGGGAGCGACCCCGCTGATCCGCGGGTCGCCATGAGTGCGCCGCCGCATCACTGGCGGGGCTGCGATCTAACACAGGGGGTAAGGGGATGAGCAACGTCCGGCAACTGCCAGTGCGATCGGTGGAGGCCGAGCCCAAGCTCTTTCTACTCGCGGTCACTGAGGACGAGCTTGTGGACTTGCTGAAGGCGATCACGCCTATCCGCGAGCGCGTGCGGGGCGCTGCGCAGGATCGCCTCCAGATCCTTGAGCACAAGATTCGCGTCGGCATGTACGACACTGGGTTCCTTGGCGGTGCGGCATGAGGGACGAGCGCCGCATCGACGTGATGATCGTCGCGCACCGGGACGCGGGTATGACCGCCCGCCTCCGCGGTCGGCCTCAAGCTGACGCCAGCCTGAGCAACCTCGCTGGCGCCCCTGCTGTCCCGGCGCTGTGGCGACCCGAGGCATACATCCTCTGCATCGGTGAGGTCGACATCGGCATCCGCCCGGTCGACATGCCTACGCCCGAGCAGATTCTCGCGGAGGCGGCATGACCGAGGCGATCGAAGGCACCGCAGTCGAGGAGCCGGGCACGGAGGTCGTGCGCGCTGCGCCGACCGTCGCGCTGGCCGTCACACCGCAGGCCGGCGCGGACGAGCTCGTTCAGCGCTTGGACGTGATCCGCGAGGCCATGAATACAGCGATGCAGGAAGGCGTCGACTACGGCGTCATCCCAGGCACTGACAAGCCTGCGCTGCTCAAGCCTGGCTCAGAGAAGCTCGGCGTGCTCTTCCAACTCGACATCCAGCTCGAGAACGAAAAGGTATGGGGTCCGGACGATCACCTGACCGTCCTCAGCCGCGCCGTCGCCTATCACGCGCCCTCAGGCACCCGTCTCGGATTCGGTGAGGGGGTCTGCACCACCCGCGAGCGCAAGTACGCCTATCGGCGCGCGGAGCGCAAGTGCCCGTCCTGCGGCGCCGAGGCCGTCATCAAGGGCAAGGCCGAGTACGGCGGCGGCTGGCTGTGCTGGAAGAAGAAGGACGGCTGCGGGTCCAAATTCCCCGACAGCGACCCCGCGATCACAGGGCAGGCCGCTGGCGATGTCGCTAACCCTGATCTGCCGGACCTGTGGAACACGGTCGTCAAGATGGCCGAGAAGCGCGCTCGCGTGGATGTCGTGCTGGCTGTCACGGGCGCGTCGGCACTGTTCACGCAGGACACCGAGGACCTTGCGTCGGACCCCGGGCCGCCGGCCGAATCTGAGCCTGCACCAGAGGTTGAGGGTATCCGCCCGGAGCAGTACCAGCAGATCCTCGAACTGTTCAAGACGCAGGTCGGCGGCGACGTCGAGGTGTTCACCGTCGAGCTCGACGGGATCGGGGCACCGCATGACAACCAGGTCGCCTACCGCGTTGCGGGGCTGACGGCCGCGCAGGCCAAGAGCTTGATCGATCGACTCTCCCCCGCGGAGGCATCGGCATGACCTGGGACCGGTTCCTGATCGGCGCGTACTTCGTCGCCGTCGTCGCGTACATCGTCCTCGTCTTGGTGGTGTACCTGTGACCGACCCTTGGTTCTTCACGCTGGACAACTGTCAGCGGCTCGCTGACTGGCTGATCGACCGGGGCGAGCTCGCGCCCAGTGAGTACCGCAGCGTCGAGATCTTCCCCAGGGCGTTCGAGGGCGACTGGGAGCGATTCCAGCAGGCCAAGGCGGCGGTGGCGTGAGCTTTTACGAGGCTCCGCCCGTCGCTGCGCGTCCCGTGTCGGCACAGGCTTACACCGCGAACCCTCGCGTTGAGCCGCAGTCGCAGTCGGAGCGGGACGAGGAATTCAACGCCTTGCACATCGCCACGTTCGGTGACCCCACGCAGGAACTTCGGGATGAGTACCGGCTCGAACAGCAGGACAGGGCAGCGGCATGATCGACACGACGTGGGCATGGGCAAAGGTCGACCACTGCGCCGCAGCGCCGCAGCCAGGGACCGAGTTCGGCCACGCCTATCGAGCCTTCGCCGTCGGGTTGGCCGAGGGCGGCGTGTCGGGCGATCCCGTAGCCATCGCCCGGGTCCTTGTCTACGGCGAACGCCGGGCTGCGTTCGAGAGGGCGGCATGACCGCACCGCCGATCTGCTTCGACGTCCACGGTCGCGCCGAGCCCGCCGGCAGCAAGAAGGGGTTTCTGCATCCGGCCACCAAGCAGGTGATGGTGACGGACGCCAATCCGCGTGCGAAGTCGTGGAAGCAGGAGGTCGCTTCGGCGGCTGCCGCTGCCTATCGCGGGCCGCTACTGACGGGTCCCCTCAGTGTCGCGTTCGTCTTCTTCGTGACCCGACCGAAGGGCCACTACCGCACGGGCAGTAACGCCCATCTGTTGAAGGACAGCGCGCCCGAGCACCCGACCGTGCGCCCCGACCTGCTGAAGTTGGCCCGCGGCGTTGAAGACGCTCTGACGGGGGTCGTCTACACCGACGATTCGCTGATCGTTGACGAGCGACTGATGAAGATGTACGGCCCCTGGAATCTGTTGCGGGTCACGATCGCGCCCGTGGTCGCTGCCGAGGAGGCGATGGCAGCGTGAGTCAGGCGGGGGCCGTCTACGCAGGGGTGAGTGTCGCGTCAGCAATGGCAACGCTCGACGCCTACGCCCAGGAACTCGACGGCCTGTCGCGTTCGATGCTGAAGGTCGAGCAGCAACTCGAGCCAATCGAGCGCGAGTACCAGGACTTCGTCGATGACTACGAGGTTGGACTGTGGCAGCGCTCTGAGGACGAGCCCGACTTCAAGCTGCCGCCCGAGGCGCTACGCGTCAAGCTCGCGCACCGGGCGATGGCCCCCGAGTTACTGGGCTCACGCCAAGGGCTGCGTATGCAGCGCGAGAGGGGCATGGAGCGCATCCGTGCGGTGAAGGCGCTGGTCGAGGCGCAGCGGTCGATCCTGTCCGCGCTCAAGAGCGAACTGGACGCAACGCGATGACCGATCTTGAGCGTGTCCGCAGGGATCTGATCCGCCGTGGCATCGAGGGCACGTCTCAGGATCGCTTCGATCCGCCCTACACCGCGGACGGCGGTCCGCCGATCCCACAGATCGCCAGACGCATTAGGGATCTGCGCGCGAAGGGCGACGCGATCACAACGATCAAGGGCGTCGGCTATTGCCGATACGTCTACACGAAATACCTCTCGTCGGGTGCGGGCGGGGTGGTGGTGGAATCCCCCGGCGCCGTTGAGCAGCGACCCCCCGCCGCACAAGCTCCGGTGTCCGGGGATTCCACCAGCGCCCCGCCAGCCTCGCTATTCGATGTCGCTGAGAGCCGTGAGCCGCGTTCAGCGATCTACGACGAAGAGGCCGCATAGTGCCGCGCCCGAAGGACGTCACGATCGCTGAACGCAACCGGATGGTGAAGGCGTACGAGAGCGGCTCGTCGCTGACAGAGGTCGCCAGGCAGTACGGGCGCGGCCAGTCGACTGTGTACGTCCACCTGGTTGCCGCGGGCGTGAAGCTGCGCAGCAACGGGCGACGGGCAGGGTGGCGGCGGAACCCGATCATCCAGGGGCGCAAGAACTGTCCGTCGTGCCGGCGGTGGCGTCACATCCACGACTTTGTGCCCGACAGGCGGACGATCGTCGCCGGGGCATGCCGGTCGTGCCGCAAGATTCGCGAGGCAGCGCGCCGCCGCGACCCGGTGCAGGGTGCCAACCGTCGCGAATACGACCGCATCTGGCACGAGGGCCAGCGGCGAGCCGCAGGCGTTCAATCTCGGGCCTTCAACACACAGCGCGGCGGCGGCAGCGGCATGCATGTGCCCATTGGCCCGCTGGGCCGCCAGGTGCGGGAGTGGCTCGATGCCTACGGCCCCGGCGGCACAGCGGCGCTCGCCCACAACTCGGGACTCTCAGAGCGCCGCGTCTACGGCGTGCGTAACGACGAGACGCCGACCGTATCGATCCGGGTCGCCGACGCCCTCGCGATGGGCATGGGCCTGCATATCGACATGATCTACGACGACGACCGGGAGCTCGCGGCATGAGTAGTCCGACGACGCTTCTGCTTGAGCTGGCGGGCGCTACCACCGAGGCGGAGGTTCAGGCGATACTGGACGACGTGCGTGATCGCAGCCATGAGCTGACCCCGCTCGGTCCCGACGTCATCGAGTACCTGAACGTCAAGAAGAAGCGGCTCACCCCGGCGAGCTACCGCAACTATGAGGGCTCATTGGCCCTGTTCGCCCGCGAACATCCTCTGCACCGCATCGCGAACTTTGAGCCACCGGCAGGGACGGTCACGCTCGAGGCGTTCCTCGCCAGATGGGACGCGCCCGCGAGCTACAACCGGAACCTCTCGATCCTTACAGACTTCTTCAAGTTCGCGATCATCCGCGGCAAGCTCCACGGCGACCCAACGATCGGGATTGAGCGCGCGAAGAAACGCGACGTTCACCGCACCACGTTCCCTAGCGAGGACCGCCGCCGCATCATCGCCGAACAAGGGGACCGACGGGACCGCGTCGCCCTGCGCCTACTGCTGGACTACGGCATCCGCAAGGGAGCCCTGAAGGCCGTGCAGTACCGGCACTTCGATCACGTTCGGCAGCGCCTCACAATCTTCACGAAGGGCGGCAAGGTCCGCGACCTCCCCCTCCCCGACCCGGCGTTCTGGCACGACCTCGAGCGCCTGATTCTCGACGTAGGAGCCGAGCCGCACCACTACCTGATGCCGGGCCGGCGCGGCAACCATCACGGCGTTCGCCTATTCCCCGACAGGCCAATGTCCGACCGGGGCCTGCACGACTGGTGGTATCGCCGCCTCGAGGATGCCGGGATCGTTCCGGAGGGCACCCGCAAGGGCGAGAAGATGCACAAGGCCCGCCACACCGCCGGCCAGCGTGTCCTTGAGGCCACCGGGAACCTAAAGGCCGTGCAGGCCCTCCTGGGCCACGAGTCGATCTCGACGACGGCCGATGTTTACGTCGACTGGGGAATCGACCTGCTCGCCGGGTCACTGACCGAGACATTCCGCTCTGAGGAGGACCTGTGAATCAGGCACACAAACTTGGCTCTGGGACTAGCTTACGGGGGAGCCGGGATTCGAACCCGGAAGACAGGCACGGCTGCCGGGATGAGGGGTCGGCGTGAGTCACGAAGCGTCCACCTGGGCATGGGCACAGGACCTCCCCACCCCCGGCGAAAAGCTGCTGCTCGCCTGTCTCGCCAACGGCGCGGACGAGTCCGGCGTCACGTTCGTAGGACGCACCAGGCTAGCCAAGGCGTGCTGCTCCAACAAGGCCACGATCAGCCGCAACATGAGGCGCCTCGAGGAAGCCGGATTCGTTGCCCGCCTTGGCCGGCGCCGCGCGAACGGTTCACGCACAAGCGACTGGACGATCCTCGCACCCCTCGCAGCCGACCGCGGAGGCATGCAAAACGCCGACCCAGACACCCTTCCCGATGACGTCGTTTCGATCGCGAGGACGGGTAAGGCTCAACCTGGACCGGATCCTTCAGGTCGCATTTTGTCACCTAACAATTTGTCGCTGGTCAGGTCGCAAAATGTGGGGGACCAGAACCCTCAGGTAAAGAACAACAGCCAAGAGCTAGTGGCTACGCCAACGGAGTTGGGCTCCGTCGCCGTAGAAGATTCTGGGATGGCTGCGTGATGGGGAGGCCAGTCCCACTCGAAGTCGGTGGAGCATCAGCCGCTGCGGTGGCTGCACAGCATCGCTCGGCGCGCGTCCACCAGGGCGGCCAGGGCACATCTGGCGCGAAGGTCGTGACAGCGGCCGAGAAGTGGTGCGAGAGCCACAAGCTCGTCGACCCGGTGCTTGGCGGCGCGTGCCCGTTCGCGATCGTCGCCGCCGTTCAGGGTCGCGGCGAGGTAGGTGCCGGCAATGTCATGCCCGGCCGGGTCCGGGAGTTGGCGAACTTGAAGCGGGCGGCATTTGAGTTGCCGCTGATCCCCGATTCCGAAAGGCAGGCGGCATGACGACGATCGAAACAACTCCGATGCGGTCCTTGCAGCAGCGGATGGACGCGCTAAGGAAGGCGAACGAGACTCGCTCCGCTCGAGCACGGTTGAAGCGTGACGTAAAGGCCCGACGGGTCCTGGTCAGCGCGTTGGTGCTGGACCCGCCGGAGTACCTCGAGACAGCGAAGGTCTTCGACCTCCTGATGGCGGTCCCGATGGTTGGCCGGGTGCGCGCGGCCAAGACCCTCGGTGAGCAGCGCATCTCTTTGAGCAAGACGTTCGGGGGCTTGTCGGACCGTCAGCGTCATGAGCTCGCTGCGGTCCTTGAGGGGGTGTTGGTGTGACCACACCACACACCCCAAACCAGGCTGAAACGGCAACGGATAACCGGCTACGCCCACAAGGGGCTACGCCAAGGAAACGGAGTAGCTGATGGCAACCGAGGCTGAGATTGACGCGGGAATGGAAGCGCTTGAGGACGCGCTGCCGTTTCAACTCGCTGACCGGAACGACCTGGCGTGGATCGCTGAGGCCGTCATCGACGCGGCTAACGACTCGCTCTACACCAGGAACAAGATTGTCGTTGAGGAGTCGTTCGAGGGACTCATCGGCGTGGCTCGGCAGTTGCTCAACCGCCACTACCCGAAGGATCTCATCAGCGAATCACCCGTCGATCCGGGCACGATCTTCGTGAAGCACCTGCACGCCGCGCTCGACGCCGTTTCCTTGGCGGAGCCGGAGGCGAAGCCCATTAATCCTGAAGACGCGGAGGTCCTCTAATGCAGCGTGAGGGGAACGGGGAGGCGCGCGAGGTCGAAGCGTTGGCTCGGCGGATCGTGGAGCGGGCCACGTTGATGCCCGCTTACCTCGCAGACGACGAGCAATGGGTTGCTGCGCTTGAGGAGGCAAAGGCGACTTACGTTGAGCCGGGGCCGCTGTCGCCGCTACGTGATGCCGTTCGGCGCGCATCCGGCCGTCTGAACGGCGAGGAGGTTGTGCAGGCCATTCAGGCGTACAACCGAGGCGTTCTCGCTGCTGTGGATTCCCCCGACATCTCGAAGGCAAAGGACACCCCGTGAGGATCGGCTATGCAGACCCGCCCTACCCCGGCCAGTCGAAGAAGCATTACGGCGACCACCCCGACTATGCGGGTGAGGTTGACCATGAGCAGCTGATCGCGGAACTGATCTGCGCTTACGACGGCTGGGTGCTGCACACGTCGTCACCGGCGCTGCGGGACGTGCTGCCGCTATGCCCCCCGGATGCGCGTGTTATGGCATGGGTAAAGCCGTTCGCTGCGTTCAAGCGCAACGTGCCCGTCGCCTATGCGTGGGAGCCCGTGATCGTCCGGCCTTGCCGCAAGCCCGTGGTAGAGGGGCAGGAGATCGTGATGCGCGACTACATCGCTGAACCGATCACGATGAAACGCGGGCTCGCGGGTGCGAAACCGGAGGCGGTGTGCCGGTGGGCGTTCCAGGTCGTTGGTGCCGAGCGCGGTGACGAACTCGTGGACATGTTTCCCGGCACCGGGGCCGTGCTCAATGCGTGGGATCGGTGGCGCGCTCAACCCGAACTAGGAGTGGCGGCATGAGATGCCCAGAGGAGGTGCCGACCCGTGAGGAACTGGTCTGGTCGATGCATAAGTTCGCCGGGGCGCTGGACCACTCTGGCTGTGAGGACATGGGCTGCGTGGTTCGGGACGCAATCGAGATGATCGAAGGAATGGACCTCCCTGATGCAGCGTGAGTCTTTAGAAGCAACGGAACTAGAAGCGATACGGGCAAGGGATGAGATTGGTGATGAGTCTTTGGTGTGGGCGACGGGGGATCGTGCGTGGCTTCTAGCCCATGCTGATGCCCTAACCCGCGAACTGGACATGGAGCGGCGGTCCTACGAGACAGCGGAGCGGTTCGTGAAGCGGTGGGCCGAACGCGCCGAAAAGGCGTGGGCCGACATCGAGGAGTTGAAGACCGAGCGGGATGCTCAGGGTCACCGGGTCCAGGTCTTGACGGAAGCGCTGCGGTTCTACGGCGACGAGGGCAACTGGGAAGAAGGCCCCAACCACGCTCCGCTGCATGAGCGCCGCTCCGAGGCGATGTGGGATAGCGGTCGCCGTGCCCGTGCTGCCCTGAAAGGAGAAGGGGAATGAGCGGCGAGATGGAATCGCTGCGCCGCCACTACGGCGTCCCGGCTTATCGCGGTCGGCGGATTGCCTTCACCTACGAGGACCCTCCACTCATGGGGCACATCATCTCGGCGCGGTCGCACAAGTTCTACATCCGCACCGACGACGGCAAGCGGCGCGGCCCCTTCCACCCGACATGGGAAATCGAGTATGTCGCCGAGATCACTGAGGCATCCACTACCCCTCAATCACCTACTGAAGTAAAGGAGGGCGAAGATGCCTGAGACAACGGATGATGGCCTTCGCCTGTCGGCTCCGGCTGAATGGGACCGCCTGGTGCAACTCGGGGATGTGCTGGAAGTCCTTGAGCGGGCCTTCGCAGGCCAGTTGAGCCCTCTGTTTCGTGAGCTTCCGACCCACCCGGCAGACGTGATCTGGCGCGAGTTCGTTTCCAAGGCGGAGCCGAATGGCGGAGCCCATAATCCTGACGAGGCTGGTCCTGTTCGGGTAGAAGGGGAGCGGGAGGGCTTGATCCGTCTTGAACTGACGCGCCGAGAAGCCAACGCGCTCACCGTGGAGGGGATTCAGGAGACGGTCTACCGGGCGGTCGAGGACGCGATGTTGCCCGCAAGCGAGCCGTGGGATGGGCCGTCTGACGGGGAGGTCGCATACGCCGAGGAGATCGCTAAGAAGGCGGCGCAGTCGGCGGGGATGCATTGGGACGATTACGTGTCGGATCTTCTGGTCGAGGAGGTTGCGGGTCGGGCTACACCCGCGGAGCGGGAATGGATCGACTTCGTCGGCACCGAGAAGATGGGGTGCTTGACGATCTGCACGACGTGTTGGGCGGTCGTACCGCGTCGGGATAAGAACGAGCATCGCGCATGGCACGCGCCGGATGATTCAGAGGCACCCACCCCGCAGCGGACAATCCATTTGCAGCAGTTCGATGGACGCCTGTCATCGGCGCTGAGTCCCGATGACGTTGCACGGCGGCAGCGAGAGCAAAGCAGCGTCGCATACCCGCTTGGCGTTCTGCCCTCAATGCAAACCGAAACGCCCGATGAGTTGCCTTCTATCCCACCTGTTGAGGAGCTACGGGACAGGATCGCGAAGATGGTGTTGGTGCGCCGTGTCTCCGACGTGGAGTTCGCTTGGGCGCACGCTTCAGAAGCGGCGCAGGAAAGCGCCCGTGCGGTGACCGATGCTGTCCTAGAGGTAATCCAGCCTCAGCTCGGCAACCTTGCGGACACCGTCATCTATCGCGGCAAGGAAATGGAGCGGTTGCGTTCGGCTCTATCGGAAGCAGAAGCCGACTTCGAGAGTCTTCGGGACGCGAACGAGCTGGCCGAGCGTGAGGTCAATGGGTTGCGGACCGAGCGGGACGAGGCGAATCAGCAGGAGAACAAAGCGTGGGCCGAGCGAGACGCGCTCGCCGCGAGAGCCGTTACGCAGGTAGATGCCCTAACGGCTGAGTTAGCTAAGGAGCGGCAGACCCTAGAAGCGCTGACGGGAGAGCTGCGGGAAGCCCGAGCACAAGCCGAGGGCTATCGGAACGCATACAACTGCGTGAATCCGCTGGCGAGCGGCAACCCTGACCCGTTGCCGTGGGAGGCTCGTAAGGAGGAGGGGCCGTGACCCGCTTCGACTATGAAGGCCCGCTCGATGGCCGGACTTGCGAGTACGCGGGCCATGAGTGGGCACCAGCCGGTGGCGGCATGGTGATCTGCCTTCGCTGTGAGACCGAGCGTGAGTGCGATGAGCCGTGGGCGGCTCGTGAGGTGGCTGTACAAGCCACGGAGACGGAGCGGTCGTGAATGTCCTTTCTGTCTGCTCAGGAGCCGGCGGGCTTGACCTCGGCTTCCACCGAGCCGGTTTCCGCACTATCGGACTCTGCGAATGGGACCCGTGGCGACGACAGCTCCTTGCCGCACGGTTCCCCGGTGTCCCCGTCCACCACGACCTCGAGCAGCTTGCCGTCGAGTGCGAAGCCGACCCTCAAGCAGTCATTGACTGGTGCGGCGGACAGCCCACCGTCCTCATTGGTGGAACACCGTGTCAAGACCTCAGTGTCGCCGGGCAACGCGCCGGCCTCGACGGGGAACGATCCGGCCTCTACTGGGCCTATCAGCGCGTCAGGCTCGCCCTCGGCATTGAGTGGGCTGTCTGGGAGAACGTGGCAGGCGCTCTGTCCTCCAACGACGGTTTGGACTTCGCACAAGTCGTGGCTGCCTTCGTGGGCGCAGATGTCCCTGTTCCCACCGATGGATGGGCAGGCGCAGGTGTGGCCGCTGGGCCGTGGGGATCATGTGTCTGGCGACTCCTCGACGCTCAACACTTCGGAGTGCCCCAACGCCGCCGTCGTGTCTTCGTTGTCGGACGTCTTGGAGGCCCATGTCCACCCGAGGTTCTTCTTGAGTCCAAGAGCAGCCGCGGGGATTCTGAGGCGCGCAGAGAAGCGGGGCAGGGGGTTACCCGAGTCGCTGCAACGCTCACTAGAGGCGCTAGCCGCCCAGGCGTCAGTGAGCCAGGACGACGGCAGGAAGACGACACCAACATCGTTGCCTTCGGATTCGGGGACGGCGGCGAGCTCGCGGGCGGACTTGGAGCCTCAGCAGGTGGCGGACGAGGGCATGACGCTCGGCCAGACCGAGGAGGAGCTCTCGTCGGAGTTGTGGTCGATCACGAAGGCAAGCGATCCGATCAGCGCGATGGATCTGGCGCAGCCGATCACGAAACGCAACGGCGATCCGGGGAACATCGCGAGGGGCAAGATGGTCAGGCGGTTGTCGCCAACAGAATGCGAGCGCCTGATGGGCTGGCCTCCGGGATGGACCGTCCTATGAGTTTCGCCCAGAACCAGCGCGGTGAGGTTCTAGCCAAGCCGATCATGGATTCGCTGAAGGTGGGAGGCGGCAAGCCTGGGCAGGGCTACCCAGCGATTATCGGTGGCGGCGTAGAGGCGGGTCTCTGTGCGTTTGATCCGCAGCCGGACGGCCGCCGTTACGCAGCATGCGGAGACGGCGTCGTTGCCCCGGTCGCTGAGTGGATCGCTCGTCGTCTCGCTGTCGCAGTTGAAGCCGAGAAAGCCGTTCGGGTGGCGGCATGAGGGTTGTGAGGGTGCGTGTCTGCACACGAGAAGGCTGCGACACCGAGTTCGAAGATCGCGGCGCGGGCTCCGGGATCAAGCGCGGCCTCTGCTCGCTTCAGTGCGAGAGGTTGGAGCAGCAGTCCAAGGCGAACAGCGCATTGAGGGAGAGGCAGGCTAGGCAGCAACGCACCCGCGCCGGAGTGGATGAGTCGTCGGCACCAGCTCCTCGCAGGTACTTCGAGCGGCAGGGCAATACGAAGAACGACTGGAAGGCTCGCGTCCTTGAGCTCTACGGATTCGACTGCCTGAGTTGCGGAAAGCCGGCGCAGCACGGCCATCACATCGTGGCCCGTAGCGTCATTATGGCCGCCGCGCACCTTGAGTTCTGGGAGCGCGCCCCGTTGGAATACGACGCCACGAACGGTTTTCCGATCTGTGTTCGTTGCCATGAGAAGCACGAACATGGCGTTGAGCGACTGTATTTCGAGATGCTGCCCGCGCCCGCCGTTGAGTGGGCGGTCGCGCACGGTTTCTCTCGCCGCGTGTTCAACCCGACGATCTATTTGGGCGCTCCGGCGCTACCTACAGAGGAGGCCGCGTGATTTTCAAGCCCGAACTTGTGCGAGCGATCCGCACCGGTAAGAAGACCCAGACCCGACGCAAGGTCAAGACCAGGGACGGGATTCGCTTGCCGTGCCCCTACAAGGTCGGCCGGTCCTACGCAATCCAGCGCGGTCGCGGCCAAGAGGCCGAGCCGGAAACGATCAGCATCGTTGACGTCCACACAGAGCGCGCGGGCGATATCAGCTACAGCGACGCGCGTCGCGAGGGCTTCCGCACCACCGACGACTTCAAGGCGTACTGGGTGAGGCTCTACGACGGCCGCTGGATACAAGGGCTCGAAGGCGAGAACCCCACCCCTGACGAAACGCTCGACCCGATCGAACTCGTCGCCCGGTTCGAGAAGGCTCACGCCGCGACCCTCGTCTACGTCATCTCATTCCGACTCGACGAGGAACCGCGCTATCTGGCGCCGGCCGCCAGACCGGCCGGCACGGTCTTGGGCTACACGCATATGCAGCACCAGGCGATGCCTGATGAGCCCGAGGCCATCGATGCCGAGGAGCAGGAGCGACAGACAAAGGACGCACGGTCGATGGAGAAGCGACGAACCGACAATGACACGCGATCGGTTCGCTCACAGCTCGAGGCGAACATCGCGGACCTCGCGGCAAGACCAGACATCGGCAGAGCAGCAGCGCGTCGCCTTGACCGTATGCGCCGTGACCTTCAGCACCTTGAGCGGGAACTGCGTGCAGCCTAGGCAGTTGCCCGTGCAACCGCTACCATTCGCGATGGCCCGATTGTTCGCAGTGATCCGCGACATACCCGCGGGAAGCGATGACGAGTTCAACCCACGTGGTTGACGCCGTAGTCGTCGCACCCCCCAAGGCCACCTCTCTTCTATGCATACGCCAGAGCAGCCCACACGGCTGACCCTCCTGACGTTCGATAAGCCCGCCACGCAGCCCGACGCACAGCCATGCTCGGGCTGTTACCTGTGCGACTGCGACCCCTGCGAACAGGACCGCAAAGACCGCAACCGCCGCGGCGTCAGGCCCCGCAAGCCGCAGCCATGGGATGCCAAGGCGGCATGAGTGACCGTGCTCTCCAAGTGCTCAATGCCGACGTGCCCGGCGTTGACATCACACGGCCAGTGCGTCACGCATAGACGCAGCACAGTTCTGCAGCTAGCAGCCCATCCGATCTGCCAACACGACGCCTGTCCATTACCGGCTACCCAGGTAAGGCACGGCGATCAAAGCCTGTGCGATACCCATGCAGAGGAGGATCGCCATGCCCGGCAAGGCTGAGATCTATAAGGACGAGGCGGGGCAGTGGCGCTGGCGTTTGAAAGCCATGAACGGCGAGATCGTCGCGTCGGGCGAGAGCTACAACAGCGAGCGCGACGCCCGCCGTGGACTGAAGGACATGGTCGACGTGGTGCTCACGACACCCGAGCCGTACTTCGCGGAAGGAGTAGACGATGACGATCAGCGTTGACACCGTCCTCTTGGCCGCCATCTTCGTCGTGCTCCTCATCGACAAGACCTGATGGCCCTCGACAAGGACTGGAAGAACTACGACCCGGTCACGTTGATCGGTGATCCGTCGACACCGTTGACGGCGGCGGCGATGGAGGATCTCGAGGCGCGAGCGCAGGCGGTGATCGATGCCCTCGCGGTTCGTGTCGCTGTCGTTGAGGCGGCCGTCAACGTGATTCCGCCGTCTAACCCTGGGCCGGGGGGAACGTCTGGCCCGTCGATCGCGACGCTCGTGGATGACTTCACGGTCGGTGGCGCGAGCGGGTTCACTGCCGAGGTGTTGGCGGATGCGCCGACGTTCTTCGTGCAACTCTCGGAGACGAGCGGCCAGCACGCCGACGAGACGGGAACACACACAAGCTCGACGGTCACGGTGGCCGCCCAGGGCACATCGGACCCCGACTCAGGGTGGGCCGGTGTTGGCAAGGGCGACGACTTCAACGGCTCGAGCAACTACGTGTCGTTCGCGGACTCCGACGACTTCTTCCCCGGTGCGCAGGGCGACTACACGGTCATGGCCGTCGTTGAGGTGGACACGATCGACGCGACGTTCCGCCGAATCATCGCGCATCAGGACGCAACCGACGGATGGAACCTCGCGATCGTCGACGGTGAAGGCTTCAGGATGGAGCGGCTTGGCGCGGGCGGGGACAGCATCAGTCCGGGCGGCACTCTTCCCACGACCGGGCAGACGTACATGGTTCATGCGGTCTGCGATGTGACGGCGTCGAACACCGCGACGTTCACCATGTACGTCGATGGGACGCAGGTCGCGCAGGCTATCGGCGTGACGATCGCGAACATGGCAAACCCGGCGCAACCGCTGGTGCTTGGCCGCCGTGATTACGACACTTCGCGTTACCTCGACGGCCGGGTGTACGCCGCCGCGTTCTTCAAGAGCGCGCTGTCGGGCGCGAGAGCGGCGGCGCACTACGCCGCCCGCAACGTCGTGACATCAGGTAGCTCAGGTGGCGCGAGCCAGTGGACCGCTTACGGCACCGCTGCACTCAACGCATCGACGGGCGAGCTCGACGTCACTCCGATCATCGCCCCCGGCTCGGGATATAAGAGCGCGGCTCGCTATTCGCTGGTCGGTGGCCGCTTCTCATGGAAGTTCGCGGACAAGAGCGCCGGCGCAACGGTCGAGGTCGGCGGCGCGCTGATGAAGGAGGGCGACCCCGGCGACGCGTCGGGCACGCCCGATTCGACCGGCCTGGTGATGTTCCTCCAGCCGGACACTCCGACGCTCGTCTGTCGCGTTCGGACCGCCGGCAGCGACAACCAGACGACGCTCGCATGGAACAGCACCACGATGCTTTACGGGGCGCTCGTGGAGTCCGGTGGCAACATCCTCTTTCAGACCGGGCCAACCGGTGACGGGCCATGGACGACGCGGCGCACCTACACACCCGTCGGGTTCCCAGTCGTAAATCTCGAGGCCCATCTGTGGGCCAGCTTCTACGGGTCGGAAACGGCCCGGCCGGCCGCCTCGTTTGACAACGTCAACACATTCGTTGACGAGAGCGGCGGCGGCGGCGGCGGCGGCACCCCGATCGGTACTCCGACGCGGGACTACCGCGCGGACCTCGGTTCCCCGGGCTTGTGGGCTGGTGAGCAGGAGATCGGCAGCGGGTCCGCCGTCGACATCGTGGCTTCGCCCGTGCTGGCCGGCCACGACGCCTGGCGGTTCCGGGTCAACGCGGGTGAGCGCGCCGAGCTCATCGACGACAACGCCGCACGCCGCTTCAACGAGGGCGACGAGTGGTGGGTCGGTGACGTCCTCTACATCCCGTCGCAGTCGTTCGTGACGGACACGAACCACACGCTGATGCAGTTCAAGAACGCGGGCACCGGTTCCCCCCCGTTGAACATGGATGTGCGTCCGTGGCTGTCGGGCCTCGCGATGCAGGCCGAGGAGCCGGGCGGCGTCCAGTACCCGGTGTTCATGCCACACGCGCAGCTCTACGGCCGCGCAATCCCGATCGAGATCCACGTCAAGTTCTCATCCAACCCGGGCGTCGGGTTCTACGAGGTGTGGGCGGATGGTGTGCAGAAGATCGCACCGCGGTTCATGGCGACGCTGCTGTCGGGCCTCTACTCGTACTTCAAGCAGGGCCAGTACGGACCGAACACCGCCTCGGTCGACGTGTATTGGCACGGGGCGCTTCTTGGCCCTACGCGCGCGAGCGTCCTGAGGTAAGGAGGACTCTGATGACTGAACTTCGGTTGTACGACAAGCGCGGCAGGCAGGTAGAGGCCGTCTCTGGCGTCACCGAGGAAGATGTCCCGCTGACGGATGGGTCTGGCAGGGTGCGCCACAACGTCCGCAAGGACGGCGTGATGCGCGCGAGCGTTCTCCGGGACGCACCCGCGCCGCCGCCACCCCCTCCCCCGCCGCCGCCACCACCACCGCCGCCGACCGGCAACGTCATCTTCGACGGCCGTCCGGGCAACACGCCACTCGGCATGGTCCAGAAGCAAAGCAACGGCGACGACCCACAACTGAGTAGTGGCTGGTGGGTTCAGTGTCGCGGTAACGCGACTTGCGAAGTCATCGCTATGCCGAATTGGCCTGGCGGCAAGGCGTTCCGGTTCCAGGTCAACTCGGGTGCCGAACGCGCCGAGATGGAAGGGCCGCACATCATCACGGAGGGTATGACGCTCCGTCACGATCACCTGTTCCGGTTCCCATCTGGTCTGGAGTGGCCGGGCAACCATCACGACGTCGCGCAGTACGGGCACAACTCCCTCGGTGCGCCAGAGCAGAGTCTCAATATCCGCAACGACGGTCGCCCGTACGGGCTGTATTTCCTCGCGGAAGGCAACGGGATCAGCCAGATTCTCGTCCCTAGGGCGTCGCTCCTCGACCGAGACATTCCCGTCGTGACCGAGATCACCTATTCGCAGAGTGCGGCGATCGGTCGCGCTCGCTGTTGGGTCGATGGCGAGCCTTCGCCACGTGTCGACAAGCGTTATGCCACGCTCGGCGAGCGAAACGGGAATTGGTACTTCAAGGAGGGCAACTACGGGCCGTCGAGCGGGAACGTCGTCATCGCTCGCGGCGAGATCGTAACGAAGCTCTGATGAGCGGCAGCCTCACCTTCGCTACGGGAGACAGTCTAACCGTCTCCCTGGGCGCTGCGACCGTCACGGCGGCGTACACGCAAATCCTGGTGACCAAGTGGACCGACCCCGTCTCGGGCACCGTGAACGCCCTGAAGGCCGGCTCGGATAACTGCAACCTTATCACCGACAGCGGTGGCACTGACCTTGGGTTGTGGAACGGCACGAACGTCCGCGACTCGACGGTTTCGATTCCGTTTGCGGGCTGGGCTGCGTTGGCTGTCACCAAGGCGGCGGGCACGGCCACAGGGCGCGCGCACAAGTACGACTGGGCAACCGGGGCTTGGACTCATGGGGCGATGAGTGGTACGAGTGCCAACGTGACCGTCACCACGAGCTGGATCATCGGCACTGGCATATTCGCCGGGAATGTTGCCGCTTTCTCCGTCGGCAAGTCCGCTCTGGCTGATGCCACGTTTGACGCTTTGACGAACGTCACATGGCAGGGGATTCGGGCGCTCGCGCTGGAGGAGAACTGGCGGCTTGACGGGTCCGGTTCGTTCAACGGCACCGGCACTTCGACGCAGTCCGCGATCTCGGGCACATCACATTCGACCGATGAGCCCCCTGGTTTCTGGGGGACGCCCGACGTGATCATGCCGGATCGAGTCTCGTGAATAGGAGCGTTTCATGGCGCGTTGTGCAGTAGCAACTAGAACTTCAGCGGTCTGCACGACTGTTCGCGGTCCGTCCGTCTATGCCACGACCGGCGTCAAGCCGCGCATTCGTGAAATTGGCATCTTCAACACGACGAACACCGCGGTTGCGGTCGCGGTCGTCCGCGCGAGCGCCACGGGCACGCAGGGCGCGGGACTCACTGAGATTTGCCTGGACGACGACTCGCACAGCATCATCGCTACCGGGTTCAACACTCACACTGCTGATGCAACGGTCGGCGCGGCAATCCGCCAGGCATCACTTGGCGCAGCGATCGGTGCCGGGGTCATCTGGACGTTTGGCGACGATGGCTTCATCCTTGACAATGCCACCACGGCGGGGGCCGTCATTATCTGCCCGTCCGGCACCGGCCAGCATCTGGACTTTTATATCGAATGGGTTGAGTGATCTAGGGCGTGGCCTTCCGCGCGACTAGGCCAAGTCCGCAGAGAGCTGCGTCTCGGCCTCCGAGCCAGGTCTTCCTCCCTGCTGCGGTTGCGAGCTCGGTTGACCTAACCGCCGACACGGGCATAGCAACCGCGGTTGGCTCGAGCGCTGCGCTCGCCTTCACGGTTACAGCAGCTGCAGGCGCAGCGACTACTGCTGGCACGGCAGCCGCGGCCATCGGTCTTACTGCAAGCATCGGGGCCGCTACTGCGTCGGGCGGGTCGGTCACCACCGCGGAAACCCTGATCGCCGCTACGGGGGCGGCTACGGCGACCGGCACAACCCCAGTCGTCACGGAGGCGATCACCGCAGCGTCGGGCGCCGCAACCGCTGCGGGTGGCACCAACGCCCTCGCATACAGCCTTATCGCCGCATCTGGCGCTGCCACAACTGGTGGCACCGTCACGGCTGCGATCGTCGTTACGGCAGCGTCCGGCGCTGCGACCGCAGATGGCGGCTCAGGCACGCTTGCCGAGACGCTGACGGCCTCGTCGGGTACGGCTACGGCCGACGGCGGGACAGCGATCGCGGGCCAGGGCGCAGACCTCACAGCCAGCGCAGGCACTGCTACTGCGTCGGGTGGCACCGTCCTCTTCGTACCGACCTACACGGCAGCGTCCGGTGCGGCGACTGGCGCGGGCACAGCCGGCAGCCTTAGCTTCACGATTACCGGCAGCGCCGGCGGCGCCGCAGCGAGCGGAGCGACCGACCTTACGGTCACGCTCGCGGTTTCGGCTGGTGCCGCCCTGGCGGATGGCGGTACTGCGACCGCAGGATCGGCAGACGCGCTCGCCGCGTCTGGTGGCAGCGCTACCGCGGCCGGTGGCATCACTAGCTTCGCCGTCGCTTACGCCTCGGCCGCTGGAACCGCCGCGGGCGACGGCGGGGACGCCGCACTCGCCATCGTAATCGCGGCATCGGGTGGCGCATCGACCGCCACAGGCGCCGCAACCCTCACCTGGGTCTACGCAGCGGCGTCTGGAGTTGCCGCAGCCGCAGGTGGCGCGGTCGATACAGCGTGGACGCTCGACGTCGTATCGGGCACTGCGACAGCGGGCGGTGGCGCGGTCACCTTCATCGGCCCGATCGCCGTCATCACGCTCGCCAGTCCAACGCCCCACATAGACGTGACCGGCGGCCCAAGCGACCACATCACACCCAGGGTCGGCACAGGCGTTCGCATCAGCACCACAGCAGACGGCGCGCATATCACCGTGCGCGACCGAGCAGCACCCAAGATCGAGGTCGGCTAACCGACATTCAGAAAGGAGGCGATGACATATCGCCACCCCCAAGTGGTACGCCAACGGCCTCCTCGCTGTCGCCAACGGCTCTGTAGACCTAGATACCGACACGATCAAGCACATGCTGGTCGCGGCGGCCTACACGCCAAGCCAAGCCAACGACAACTTCCGCGATGACCTTGGTGCCAATGAGGCATCGGGCGGCTCGGGTTACACGGCCGGCGGATTCACGCTCGGCAGCAAGGCCCTCGCGGTCGTCTCTCTCACCCTGAACTGGGATGCGGCTGACATCAGCCAGGCCATCACGGGTGGGCCTTTCGCGTTCAGATATGGCGTTTGGTACAAGGCGCGCGGTGGTGCATCCAGTGCTGACGAACTCATCGGATATGTCGACTACGGCGCACAGTCCATAACGGACGCGACGCTGAACATCACCCAAACGAACCAGCTCACGATTACCGCGTCATGAGCACCCAAGACGCCCAGGCTGCGTACGACGCCGCGATCGGGAAGGCATACGCGTTGCAGGCTGAGAAGGACGCCGCGCTCGCGAAGGTCAAGGACAAGTACGGCGACAAGCTCCGCTCTGCGAACGATGCTGCAGCGGTTGCTCACAAGGCGCTCCTCGACGCGCAGGCAGCCGGTGCTCTCCTTGACCGCCCCGATGGTGAGGCAGTAGCCGAAGCGCTCGGCCTCACGCTGCCCAACTAAAGGACGGGGCTATGGGATACGACGTGGGAGACCCGTGGCCGATTGAGGCGACGTTCACCGACAGCGATGGCGACCCGTTGGAGCCGAGCGCCGTGGTCATCACGATCCAAGCGCCTGATGGCACCCAGTCAACCCCCAGCGTCACCCTCGAGGACAATGTCGCTACCGCAACCGTGACGCTCGATCAGGGCGGCTACTGGCACGCCATCATCGACCCCGAGGGCGTAGAGGGCGTAGAGCGCTTCGAGGCGTATGCAACCCCGTTGCCGTTCACACCCGAATGAAACTCACTGCCCTGCTGTCGTTCTATGACGAGCAGCCCGAGGATCTCCTGCGCCTAGTCAAGAGCCTCCCTTTGGCCGGCGTGACGCACCTCGCCGCCCTTGACGGCGCCTACGCCCTGTTCCCAGACGCCAAGCCCCAGAGCAGCGAGCTGGAGCGCGGAGCACTCAAGCTGGCTTGCAAGGAAGCCGGGATCACCCTGACCCTCAGCACACCGAAGGTGCCGTGGAAGGGCAACGAGGTTGAGAAGCGAACCGCGCTCTTCGACCTGGGCTACAAGACCGGTGCCGACTGGTATCTCGTCATCGACGCGGATGAGCACATCACCCAAGGCTTCGACCCCAGCCTCCTGGAGCACACACCGTTCGACGTGGCCGAGGTCAGCTACCTGGACATCAAGCCCGACGGACACAGGCGCCTAGAACGCCACCCCCGTCTCTTCCGTGCGATCGAGGGCCTGCATTGCTTCGGCGCCCACTTCGTGTACCGCACCCCCGACAAGCGCCTGCTGTGGGGCAACGCCAACATCCAGCGCCTCGAGCCCAGGCATGTAGCCCATGAGCTCCAGATCGTTCACAACCCCAGGACCCCTGAACGTAGAGCCAAAGCCAAGGCGTACTACAAGATCAGGGATGAGCAGGGTGAGGAGACAGGCCGTTGCCAAGCCTGTGATGAGCGCCTCGCTACCACGCGCATCGTGACGAACATCCGCACGGACACGGATACCACGAACTTCATAGGCGAGAGCATGGACCTCTGCGATCAGTGCGTCCCCATGTTCCGCTCCCTCAACGCAGGCATAGCCCGAGCGTTCAGCCTCGACCTCTCAGAGCTAGAGCAACGGATAGCTGTCGGTGCCTGAGAAGGCATGCACAGCGTGCGGCACACCCACAAGCCCAGGTCCACGCTGCCCCGACTGCACCATCGACCGAGGCACACAACGCCACCGAGACCGCCATCGCGACGCAGTGATCAGACGCGATGGGCTGATGTGCGGCATCTGCCACTACCCGATCGAACCAGGTGACCTGATGATCGACCACATCATCGCCCTTGCTGATGGTGGCTCGGACACGATCGACAACAAGCAGCCAACGCACGCAGCCTGCAACCTCCGCAAAGGCAGGGGGCCATGAAAATCACCAAGGCATCAAAAATGAGCAGCTTTCCAGCACAGTGGGATCCGAAGCTTGGAATTCACGTGACTTGAAGTCGCGGC
>JADMIO010828244.1_pt1 | contig 40943 bp, 41 predicted proteins | sample 8958161 | NCBI WGS metagenome assembly JADMIO01 (sample SAMN16585339, study PRJNA669376) | soil metagenome | isolation source: Crop rotation soil | place: USA: Cullars Rotation, Alabama | collected 2011
GGATGAGGATGAGGATGAGGATGAGGATGAGGATGAGGATGAGGATGAGGATGAGGATGAGGATGAGGATGAGGATGAGGATGAGCGGCTTCAATCTAAAGAGAATTCTGATTCCCAGGGATCTAATTCCAGCGAACAGTTAGAACCAAGCCGGCTCACTACAGAAACCTTACCAAAAGTTAGTTTTCTTTGCTTCTGTCGACAACGTTTTATTAAAATGGCAGATAAGAATGGAGTTTTTCACGAACCAGTAATCTGCCCATTTTGCTCGAGAGAAGTAACCATCGAAGACGATGATGCCTTTGTACGGGATTCCACTGACGACAATCTTTTCTATCATGAACCCACTCCAATAGCCGAATATTGTTTCTGTTGCAAGTGGGAGAGACTTTGTTGCAACTGCGATTAGACGGGTCTACTCAGCTCGTCTTTTTATTTAGCATCGTATTAAGCGTTTTTTTAAATTAAGAATTATTACCACACCAGACTTGATCTGGTGTCCACTTCTGAAATAAAATCAAAATGGTTATTAAATAAAGAAATGGATCCCAGCTTTCGCTGGGATGGAAGTTATAGAAGCGTTGACAAAAAGCCTGAAATGATGTAAACTGCTTGGTCCTAAAAGTACTTGGGGTTTTGGGACATCGTAACAGTTTTTGCATTTCAGGAGGAAGCCTAAATGGCAAAGTTAGTTTTTTGTGTCATTGCTGTCTTCGCAGTTGGTTGCAGTGCAACATCCCAGTCGGCTCCGAGTGCTGTTCCCAGCAGCACGGCGCGGACGCCTTCACCGTTGGTCACTGCAGACCTCCCGAAGCTCGTGGCGATGGCCGACTCGTGTCCGCACGGCAAGCCAACGCTTCAGCCAATCGAAAAGGGCGAGACCTGGGCGAAAGGCAGCTGGAGTCCGATGCAGGGAATCACTCAGTTCGAAACGGCGTTTTACGAAGTTCAAAACAACGGCGTTGCCCGTTCCGAGCGAGTCGATACCAATTCCGCGATGTTCCCAAACGCCCTGCCAGGCACGCGCTATCGGTTCGAGGTCAGTGGGATAACTCCTTGCGGTGATCGCACTGAAGTAGCGTCTGTGGTATTCACCACGGACGGCGATGTTCCAGCGCAAGCTCCCGCACCCGTAGCGACGGAGCCGCCAGTAGTTAATCGGTGCGGCGAATGCCACGAACCACCTCCGCCTCCCGACTACTACTCGACCGCGGCGTTGAGAGTGCTTAGCTCTCACCATCCGACGATCAACTAGTTCGACCCGGGGTCGCTCCTTCAAGAGCGATCCCGTTTTTATTTTTATGTTACAATCTAGTTCCATGGGAGGAGTAATGTTTGCGATATTAGTAAAGCAGGAGCTTCCAATATTAGTTTTGCGATACAATCCGTGGCCCTTGATCATCAAATTGATCTTGACCTACTTGATTGTCCAATTCCTCTACTACGTTGCTGAAAGATATAAAGTTATTAGAGGACAGCACAAACGCTAGCCAGGTAACACCTCGGCTTTTTTTATTTGTACTTGACCACAAAAGACTTTTTTGATATGCTTGGTTGCTTTAAGGAGGACAACTGATGTCCGAAAACGTGCCGAAAGCAGATTGTGATCTAGTCATCATTGGCGGTGGACCTGCTGGGTTAGCGGCAGCAATAAATGCCGCGTCGGAAGGAATCAAAACGACTCTCATCGATTCTAAAGATACCCTTGGTGGACAAGCCAGTGCATCCGCAGCAATCGAGAACTACCCAGGATTTGCTGATCCGGTTACTGGGAGAGAGCTGATGAGCAGAATGACTCGGCAAGCTTCGCGCTTCAATACTGAACTTTTGCGTCCAGTTGTCGCAAGAGGTATCCGTAGAGAGGATGATTTCCTCATTGTGTCTACGGAAGATGACGTAAAGCCAGCAGTGAAGTGCCACGGTGTAATTCTCGCCTTGGGTTTGTCTTACCGACGTTTGCAAGCCAAAGGGGTTTCTGATTTTTTAGGCAGAGGCGTTTCCTATGGCATGCCGGTCGTGGATTCACAAAAGACGGATCAGTGCTTTTGCGTGGTTGGTGGAGCAAATTCTGCTGGCCAAGCGGCAATGCATCTGTCGAAAATCCCTGGTTGCAAAGTGAAAATGCTTGTTCGCGGGGAATCGATTGTTGACTCCATGTCGCAGTACCTAATTGACCGGATCTACTCGACAATCAACGTTGAAGTCCTCACCAGGACGGAAGTTAAGGAAGTTCGAGGAGGGGACCGTCTCAATCAAATTATTTTGATTTGCGACGGACAAGAGAGAACTATCGAGATCCACGGCCTATACATCTTCATTGGTGCGTCGCCCAAGACCCTTTGGCTGAATGGCATGGTCGAGCGGAGCTCGCGAGGTTACATTCTCACGGGTCGGAATCTGACCCAGTGGCGCGAGCAAAGACAACCATTCGCATTCGAGACTTCAATGCCTGGAGTATTCGCTTGCGGAGACGTCCGTGAGACTTCGATCAAGCGGGTGGCTTCAGCAGTAGGTGAAGGGGCCGCAGTGGTTTCTTCACTCCATAGCTATTTCGGGACATTGAATCACGTTTGTACAAAAATTCCGGAAAAAATTCCGGTAACAGAGTCCGTCTAGATACTTTATCTGGTCGGCTTTTTTTATTGACTTCAAAGATTGCTGGCGATACAATTATTACTCAGTCGCAACCAGGAGGAAACAGATGACCCCACCTCTCATGGGAACGATCGGGGAACGGGAAGGTACGAAAACGAAGACCGTCGGACTTAATCGTGGTGTTGCGCCGAAGTATCGACCCCCGGACGATTTTCCTGGGGAAGTTCTCAACCCCAACGATCCGGCGTGGGCAGAACTCGACAGAGTTCGTCAGGAAGCATGGAATCTCGGTATCACAGAAACGGAACTGCTGAAAATGACACACGGCTGGTGCCCGTTTCAGATCAAGAGTCAGCAGATCCCGGAAGTTCGCGCTTGGGTCGACTCGCATCGGTGATGTTCCAATGAAGTCTTGCTCTTGTTGAGTCTTTTAGTGGACGCAGCAAGAGCCTTTTTTATTTGCTTAAAATCAGCCATAATTATGGTCATGGATATTAAACTTATCTTTTTTATAATCGCGTTTGTTACAGGTACTGCTGGATTTATTCCTTATCTCAAAGATATTTTTGGAAAGCGAACTCAGCCTCATCTTTATACTTGGATCATTTGGGCTATCACTCAAGGAACCGCTGCAGCAATCAGTTTAAGTTCTGGTGGCGGTCTTGGAGCCTACGGATTAGCCATGGCCGCGCTTTTTAATACTGTTGTTTTTTTGCTGGCATTTAAATATGGCACAAAAAATATTACAAAGTCCGATACAGTAATATTGATTCTGGCTTTGCTAGCAATTGTAGTTTGGTGGCAATTAAATCAGCCCTTGCTAGCAGTTATTATGATTACTGTTATTGATTTTGTAGGATATGTTCCAACATTTCGAAAAAGCTGGCAAGAACCTTGGAGTGAGACAGTAAAATCCTGGTTGCTGTATTTTTTTGCAATGTTATTTTCAATTTTCGCATTGAAAGAATTCAATGCTTTAACTTTAATCTATCCAATTATGGTTACTGCTTGTAATTTGGCAATGGTTATTCTTTGTTTAACTCGAAGATCTCATGTTCACCATCCATAAAAAAGATAATAAATCTAAGGCTCGCACGGGTATAATTCATACAGCTCATGGCGATGTACACACACCCGTGTTTTTGCCTATTGGGACCAAAGGTGCAATTAAATCAATTGCTGCCGAAGAGTTAAAATTTTGGGGAGCGGAAATGATCTTGGCCAACACTTATCATTTATGGATGCGGCCTGGAGATGCCTTAATTGCCAAAGCCGGAGGGTTGCATAAATTCATGAATTGGAAAGGTGGAATTTTTACCGATTCTGGAGGATTCCAAGTTTTTTCGCTTGCCAAGATGGTGAAAGTAACTGATGCAGGAGTTAAATTCCAATCCGATGTCGATGGCTCAACTTATTTGCTTACTCCAGAAACTTCAGTACAGATCCAGCTTAATTTAGGATCAGATATCGCTTTAGTGCTGGATGAATTTCCTGAAGCTGAAGCTGATAAAAAAGTTGTGAAAGCAATGGTTGAGCGAACCACGATGTGGGCAAAGCGAGCTGTGGCTGAACACAAAAAATTACTAGTCGGCTCAATTAATCCTGGTCAAAAACAATGGGGAATTGTGCAAGGAGCTATTTTTAAAGATTTAAGAAAACAATCCGCTGAAGAAATTCGGGAATTGGATTTTCCTGGTTATGCCATCGGTGGAGTGGCCAATGGAGGTGAATCGCCCGAGCTTATGTATCAAGCAGTTGATTTAGCAATTCCTCATCTCGAAGAAGAAAAACCCAAACATCTTTTGGGTGTAGGTACTCCGGAGCAAATTATTCAAGCCGTAGCTCTTGGCTGTGATAGTTTTGATTGTGTGATTCCCACTCGTGAAGCTCGCCATGGAAAGTTTTATGTAAATATTAAACCACAAGATGGTGATGGTTATACGACTTTGAATATTTTTCACGAAAAGTTTAAAGAAGATTTTTCACCAATTGATAATACTTGTAATTGTTACGGGTGCACAAATTATACGAAAGCATACATTCGTCACTTGTTTATGACAGGCGAGCCTCTCGGTATTCGACTAGCGACAATGCATAACCTTCGTTTTTATTTAAATCTCATGGTTCGAATAAGGGAATCAATAGAAACCGAAAAGTTTGAATTGCTTTTGAAAAACTATAAACCTGTGGTAGTATAACCCCAAGAAAGGAAGTAACGCATCCAGGTATATGTCGTCCGACAATACCAGCCAGTGTTACTTAATAAAAATGCCCAAAGAAACAGACATGATGGATAAGTTAATCTCGCTTGCAAAAAGGCGAGGTTTTATTTTTCCTGGCTCGGAAATTTATGGTGGATTGGCTAATTCTTGGGACTATGGACCTCTCGGGGTAGAACTCAAAAACAACATCAAGAAACTTTGGTGGAAAATGTTTGTGCAGCAACGCGACGACATGGTTGGGATTGATGCGGCTTTGATGATGAATCCAAAAGTTTGGGAAGCGTCCGGCCATTTGAAAAATTTCAGTGACCCCATGATTGAATGCAAAAAATGCCATACACGTTACCGAGCGGATAATGCCCCAGATGTTTGTGGAGTCTGTAAAGGGAAAGAATTTACAGAGTCCAAGCAATTTAACTTGATGTTCAAAACATTTATGGGTCCTGTAGAAGATGCCAACAATGCAGTTTATCTTCGGCCAGAAACAGCTCAAGCTATGTTTGTAGATTTTAAGCAAATATTAGAAACATCCCGCAAAAAAATACCTTTTGGGGTAGCTCAAATCGGAAAAGCCTTTCGCAATGAAATAACTCCAGGAAATTTTATTTTTAGACTTCGCGAATTCGAACAAATGGAAATTGAATACTTCATTAATCCAAAAAATTGGGAGGATTATTTTGAACATTGGCAGGATCAGCAAAAACTTTGGTGCATAAGAATAGGACTTGACCAGAACAGATTAAAATTTGTGGAAATTCCAGACCAAGATCGTGCATTCTACAGCAAGCGCTCTGTTGATACCGAGTTTGTATATCCGTTTGGTCAAAAAGAACTTTATGGCCTGGCCTATAGAACAGATTTTGATTTATCAGCACATGAAAAAATGTCTGGCCAAAAACTACGATACAAAGATCCTGAATCTGGTGAAGAATATATTCCCCATGTTATTGAGCCGACTTGGGGAGTCGATAGAACAGTGTTGGCTGTACTTCTTTCTGCATATTCTGAATCTCAAGCCCGTTCGGGAAAAGAAGATGCAGTGCACGAAACTGAAGTGACCTTAAAATTGCCCAAAGAATTGGCGCCAATAAAAATCGCTGTGTTGCCGCTTTCTAAAAAAGAAGAATTAACTAAATCCGCTGAAGTTTTGGCGAATAATTTACGAAAAAATTGGATGATCCAGTACGACGAAACCGGTTCTATAGGTAAAAGATATCGTCGTCAGGACGAAATTGGCACGCCATATTGTGTGACTGTGGATTTCGATAGCTTGAAAGATAATTCTGTTACTGTTAGAGATAGAGATAGTATGCAGCAGGAACGCATCGAAATAAAAGAACTTTCCAAATACTTTAAAGAAAAATTCGAAAATTAATGTCTATTCATTCAGTCTACGAAAAAAAGGTTCTTAAAAATGGCCTGACAATTTTAACCGTTCCTATAGAAGACGCATCGAGTATTACAATGTCGATTTTTGTTAAGGCCGGCAGTCGCTACGAAGAAAAAAGGATCAATGGCTTGTCTCATTTTTTGGAACATTTACATTTCAAAGGGACCAAAAAATATTCGACTGCCAAAAAATTATCCGAAACAATTGATTCGATTGGTGGCGAATTTAATGCCAATACCGGGAAAGAGCACACACAATACTTTATTCGAGCAGCTTATGAGCATCTGCCTTTAGTTTTTGATGTTCTCACAGATATGTTGCAAAACCCTTTGTTTGATGAAAAAGAAATGGAACGGGAAAAGGGCGTGATTATCGAAGAAATAAATATGTATAAAGATAACCCGCAAATTCATGTAGAGTCTTTATTCGAAGAAACTTTGTGGAAAGACCAACCGCTGGGTAGGGATATTGCGGGGACTGCTGAAGTTATTCGCAGTATTACCAAAGCTGACATTTTGGATTATAGAAAACGCTATTATCAACCGAGCAATATGATTGTTGCCATTTCCGGAAAGTTCGATTCCAAGCAGTTAGAAAGTTTAGTCAACGATCGTTGGAGCTCAGTGGCAAATAAAAAAATTAACGGATTTAAAAACGCTTACGAAAAGCAATCTAGCCCGCAACTGTCTGTGGAAAATAAAGTTACCGAACAAGCTCACATGATTGTAGGTTTTTGCGCTTATCCATATCGGCATAAAAACAATTACGCATTGCGTTTGCTTTCAACAGTGCTAGGTGGAGGGATGAGCAGCCGAATGTTTATTCGGATCCGCGAACGCATGGGGTTGGCTTATTATGTTTCGACTTCTTTCAATAATTACTTAGACACCGGTGATTTTTTTGTGCAATCAGGTTTAAAAGTCGCCTCAGCTCCCCAAGCTCTGGAAATTATCTTAGAGGAATTGCGCAAGGTCAAACAATTTGGCGTCACTACCAAAGAATTAGTCAAAGCTAAGGAATATATCAAAGGTAAAATTGCTTTGGCCATGGAAGATCCCCACGAAAAACTAGAATGGTATTTGGGCCAGGAAGCTTTTACCGGAAGATTGCGCACAATCAAACAAGCATTTGAAGAATTGGATAAAGTCAAAATCGATCAGGTCAATAAAGTTGCAGACGACTTGATCCGCAATGATCATTTAAATATGGCTATTATTGGCCCTTTTGCAGACAAGAGTGTTTTTGAGAAAAAACTAAAGCTGTGATAATTATCCCAACTTACAATGAGAGAAAAAATATTCGGAGTTTAGTTTTTCGTATTCGCCAAATCCTACCTCAAATTCCAATTTTGTTTGTGGACGATAATTCCCCAGACCAAACTGCTGAGGAAATAAAAGAGATACAAAAAAACGATAGTAATATTTATTTATTATCCAGACCAGCTAAAGGTGGATTTGCTTCGGCATATTTAGATGGTTTAAGATTAGCTCTAAGCAAATATAACCCACAATTTATCGTGACGATGGATGCAGATCTTTCACACCCACCGGAAAAGTTGCCCGAAATAATAGAAATTATCAATTCCGGAAAAGTCGGGATTGGTTCGAGATATGTCAATGGTGGAGGGGTAAGGAATTGGAAACTAAAGCGGCGAATCTTAAGCAAAATAGGAAATTTTTATGCCAGGAACTTGGTTAAGTTGCCAATAAGAGATATTACCGCTGGGTTTATTGGTATTCCTAAAGAAATTATTTCCAAACTAAATTTGGATTCTATTAAATCTCACGGCTATTCATTTTTAATGGAGCTAAAAGTTAGTTTAATAAATAATGGTGCTCAAGTAGTTGAAGTTCCGATTATTTTTGAAGAGCGCAAGGAAGGGGAATCAAAAATAGGTAGATCTATAGTAACCGAAGGACTAAACTATCCTCTGCGGCAATTTTGGCAACGACAAAAAAATTTGAATGCTCATGCTTGGGCATTATTTTTTATAACTTTTATAATATACCTCTGGAATCTTCCCCGAACTATTTTTTTTGGCGACAGCCCGGAATTCATGGCCAGTGCCGCAACTTTAGGGATACCACATCCACCTGGTTATCCAGCCTATGTCTTATTGGCGAAATTATTTACTTATCTCCCATTCGGCAGAATCGAGTTTAGAATTGGATTATTTTCTGCGCTTTGCGCCAGCATTAGTCTTGTGCTTTTTTATTTTATTCTTCGCAAGATTATAAAAAATCCTCATGTGGCTTTGGCCGCTGCACTGACTTTAGGATTTACCAATATTTTTTGGTCCCAAGCAATCATGGCCAAAGTTTACATGCCGTTTTTGTTAATTGTGCTTTGGACATTATTGTTGTTTCTTAAATTTTTTGAAAACCAAAAGCCATTGTATTTGATTTGGGCAGCATTCTTGTTTGGTTTTGGTTTTGGCATGCACCAAATTATGTTTTTGCTTTTGCCGGTTTTTGCTTACGTTATAGCAACTTACGTTTATTCCATACCAAATTTGAAAACTTATCGCTTCAATACCAAAAGTTTTCTTGGCGGAATTTTGGCTTTTGCATTAGGAATGTCCGTCTATGGTTTTTTAATTATCCGGTCCCATACCAATGGTGATTTCTATAGTTTCCCAACGCTTTTTGATGCTAGTCGACCTGGAAACTGGAATGGTTTTGTTCATTATCTTTTCCGGACTGACTATGAAGATTATGGCGGCAGTTTTATCCTGAAAGATAAATTAGTTTATCTGGGATCAGCATTGGAATGGATTTGGAAGCAATTTTACTGGTTATTAATTCTTGCTCCTTTTGGTTTTATTGAATTAAGTAAGAATAAAAAGATTTTAATTACAACTACAAGTATCTTTTTGCTTAATTTAGTTGGGATTATCTTTTTGCGTTCAACCGGTTTTAGTTTGGAAAATGACGTTATCTTCTCTTATTATTATTTGCCTGCATACACCATGATAGCGATATGGATTGGTTTAGGGTTGTCATATGTTTGGCGACAAAACTTGTTCAAATATTCCCCAGCGCTCCTCGTAATTCCTGCAATTCTTTTTGCTGTCAATTTGAAAAACAATAATTTGCATGATTTCGGTTTTGTCGATAATTATACTTCCACAGTTTTACAAAGCCTACCACCTAATGCAGTACTTTTGGAAAATTTTACTGGATCCAATACTGATACCTTGTCATTTGGTTTTGATTTTCAGCAAAAAGTCAAACATTTGAGGCCAGATGTCACTCTTCTTTCTGCATATCGAATGTATCCAAATGTCGATCGGAGGATTTTAGGTTGGGTGTATCAACTTAACGATCCGGTTCAATCCCGTCTGCATTTAACTCGATATGCATTCAAATTTTTCCCGGGTCGACCGATTTATTCCACTTACGTCGTTGATGACCTAGATGCAAAAGAGCCCTGGACTGGTGTTTCGAATGGACTAGTTTACCATCTTTATTCTGATAATAAAAATATTCAACCCGAACAAAACTATTATCAATTGAATTTTGATAAAGATGCTTATATTTTACAATCAGATATTTATGGTCAAGATTTATTGGCACAATATTTTTACACTCAAGCAGGATACTGGATGGCCCAGAAAAATTTGGCGTCAGCTCAAGAGAATTTTGTGAAAGCGATAAAATACGACAATCGTCCCACTGGTGTTGATCAGCATTCGTATATGTATTATCGTGATCGAATATTAGGAAAACTATAATGAGAGTAGGTTCACACGTATCAATTGCGGGGGGATTATTCAATGCTCCAGCCAATGCTGCTAAAGTCAAAGCAGAAGTTTTTCAAATTTTTTCTAGATCTCCTCACGGTGGCCCAGTTGTCCCAATTACCCCAGAAATAATTGCAAAGTTTAATTCAGAGATGAAAAAGTATAAATTTGATACTTTTTACATTCATACTCCATATTTTATTAATTTTGCTTCCGCAAAAAATAATATCCGTTATGGCTCCATTTCGGTGGTCAGGCAAGAATTGGAACGAGGCTCTTTGGTCAATTGCAAAGCAGTCATGACACACTTGGGCAGTTTCGGAGACTTAACCGATAAAGAAGGCTTGGAACTTGTCGCTAAATCTATTTCCAAAATCATGGAAGGTTACAAAGGCTCGACTCAATTATTATTGGAGATTTCTGCTGGTGCTGGCAGAATCGTTGGTGATACTTTTGAAGAAATTGCCGCACTTTTAGAAAATAAGTTATTAAAAAAATACAATATTGGGGTTTGTTTCGACACATGTCATGCTTTTGCTTCCGGGTATGATCTGCGAACCCAAAAAGGGGTTGATGCGACTTTAAAACAATTTGATAAAGTTATAGGTTTGGAAAAATTAATCATGATCCATGCCAATGATTCCATGGCTGAATTAGGAAAACATCTAGACAGACATCAGCACATAGGAGAAGGTCACATTGGTCTTGAGGGGTTCAAAGCTTTGATCAATAATAAAACTTTAAATAAATTAGATTGGATTTTGGAAACTCCCAAAGATAACCCAAAAGACGATCCAAAAAATATCGCTTTACTCAAGAAACTAAATGAATAGGCATTTAAAAGCCTTAATAATTTATACGATAGTGGCTCTGATTTTTACCTGGCCACTTTTTTTGCACATAACCAATAGTTATCCGTCGACGTACATTAATGAAGGCGGGGATCCGAATATGTATTTATGGTATATGGATTCTGCAGCCCAAAAATTGGTAAATCCCAATTATCACCCCGGACAAATGTTGTTTTACCCCAATGGCATGAATTTGATGTCTGGTTATGAAGCGCCGATTATTTTGGTGGTAAGCACTCCTGTTATTTTGATTTCGCATAATCCTATTCTGGCTTACAATATCTTATTGCTTTTAGGATTCATTTTGACCGCTTACAGTTGTTATTTGCTAATTTACTATTTCACGAAATCCAATTTTGCATCCTTGTTTACTGGTTTTAGTTTTGGGTTTTCGACTTACATGATGGTTCGAGGTGTCCAACATTTGGATTTGCTGTTTTTATTTACAGTTCCATTTATTATCCTTTCCGGATTTAAATTTGTTGAAAATCCTTCCAAGAAAAATACTTTATTGTTAGTCGGGTTAATCGTCTTAACCGCTTTAAGTGTCTGGTATTATTTGGTCGGTGGTTTTATTTTTTTACTATTGCTTGGACTTTTCAATCTAAAAAAAGTAAAACAAAACTTCAAGCAGTATCTTTATGCAGCAATTTTAACTGCCATTCCGCTGTTGATTATTGCGTATCCTATGATTGCGAACCGCTCAAACACTTTTTCGCATTATGTTGACTTAATAGTGGATCTAAGGGGAACTGAATTGGGAAATCTTTTATTGCCCCACCCATATATGCATTCTTGGACAGCCGGAGTTTATAAAACTTTTCCAACACTTTTCGAAGCCACTAGTTATATTGGTATAGTCGGCTTAATCGCGATTTTTGTTTTAGCTTTGCCAAAGCGGTTTCAAATTCCTCATAAGAAACTTTGGATAGTAATGATGCTGGTTTTTCTAGTGATTTCTTTTGGCACTCATTTACAAATTGTGGATTATGATATCTGGATGCCGATTAAGTTTTTTGGAAAATTTTTTCCCTTCAATCACCTAAGATCTCTTAATCGTTTTTTTATTTTTAGTTATACTGGCGCCACCGTAGTTTTTGGGTATTTCCTTGCTCAATTAGAACCATGGCTGACCAAGAAGAGATTAGGAATAGGATTTTTAACAATTTTATTTCTGTTACTTACTTCAGAACGGATTATTTTACCCTATCCTTTGGTTTCCATTCAAGTTCCGGAATTTTACAAAACCTTGGGACAAGACAAGGAGAATTATGCTATTGCCGATATTCCAATGGAAGATCCTGGGCGAAGCGTTTACGATTATTTTCAACTTTACCACCACAAACCTATCGTTGATGGAGAATATTTCTGGACATCTTTTAGTCCCACAACCTTTAAATTTATTGGTAGCAATCCCTTGTTAGCTAATTCTTTTACCAAATCGTGTTCAGATTACAAAGAGATTGAAAAAGCAAATTCTCAACAAGTTCTAGAACAATTAGCTCAGAATAATATTAGGTATATAGTAGTCCATAACTTGTATTTTCTATTCGATGAATGTTTTAGGTTGAATAGTGCGATTCATACTTTTTTCAAAGACCAAAAACCTGTTTATATTGATGGCGAGATAACAGTCTATTCGACAGTCGACAAAAATAAGCAATAAACATATAATTATTCTATGAGTGAACGCCAGGAAGTTACAATTTCAACACTAAGCATCCTTAAGGTTGTTTTTATTGCCCTTTTGCTCTGGTTGATGTGGGTAATCAGAGACGTCCTTTTGATTTTTTTGGTTTCGGTGATTGTCTGGTCAGCGATTGACCCTGTAGCTGATTATTTACAAAAGCGAAAGGTCCCTCGTTCACTAAGCGTACTCTTGGTTTATTTGCTTTTTTTGGGAATTATTACCCTGATTGGATTTCTCATTGTTCCTCCAATGACGGAACAGTTCAATCAGATTAAAAACGCCGATGTCTACCAATCTTTTGTAGACAAAGTTGGTGTTTACAGAGAAAATCTTTCTCATTCGTCAATTGGCCGTTCTATTGATCAATCCTTAAAGGATTTTGGGAGCAATATTGGCGGGACTCTGTTCGCCACGACTAAAGGTGTAGTTACGGGTGTCGTTTCCGTAATTACTATACTGGTCATCTCGTTTTATTTAACTGTCGAAGAAAATGGCATGAAGAATTTTATTAGACATTTGGCTCCCTACAAACATCAAGCTTACGTTTTTAAACTAGTCAATAAAATTCAGAATAAAATCGGATCTTGGGTTTTAGGGCAAATAATATTATCCGCTGTCATTTTCGGATTAACTTTTATTGGGCTGACTATTTTGAAAGTAAAGTATGCCTTGGTCCTTGCGTTACTCGCCGGCTTGTTTGAAGTCATTCCAATTATCGGGCCGTTTGTCTCTGGAGCGATTGCTGTTTTTTTGACATTCATCCAGTCACCAACTTTAGCTTTAGCGGTTATTATTCTTTGGATTATCACCCAGCAATTAGAGAGCCATATTATTGTCCCGATAGTCATGAGCAAGAGTGTGGGAATAAACCCGGTAATGGTTATTTTAAGTGTGCTTGTTGGGGCAACGCTGGGAGGAGTTGTAGGAGCATTGCTAGCAATCCCTGTTGTTAGCGGTATTTCAGTATTTGTTTCGGATTTAATGGAAGGCGAGGATATGACTGCCGGCTAGTTATAGTACAAATTTATTGCTATAATTACCTGGCCTGAATAAGGCTTTTTTTAATAACCGCGATACTAAATCTAAAATGGAATCAGACAAGAAAAAATTCTATATTACAACTACGATTTATTATGTAAATGATAAACCTCATATTGGGAGTGCTTACACAACCATTGCTGCAGATGTTTTAGCTCGTCTCCATAGGCAATTAGGTGAAGAGGTTTTTTTTCTTACAGGAACGGATGAGCATGGAGCAAAGATTGCAGCAGCCGCAGAAAAAGCCGGTAAAACTCCTAAAGAATTTGCAGACGAAATTTCGGCTAAGTTTTCTTTTGCTTGGGACCAATTAGGAATTGCACCTGATAGATTCATTCGGACAACAGATACTGATCATGAAAATGCGGTTGGAGTTTTTCTGAATAAATTAAAAGAATCTGGTAAGATTTATGAAGGTGAGTATGAAGGTTTATACTGCGAAGGACACGAAGCATTTATCAAAGAGTCTGATTTAGTCAATGGTTTATGTCCTGATCACAAAACAAGACCGCAACATTTGAAAGAGAAGAATTGGTTTTTTAAATTATCAGAATTCGGCAAAATCTTGGAAGAAAAAATTTCGGATGATTCATTCGAGATAGAACCAAAAACTAGGAAAAACGAAGTTTTATCTTTTATCAAAGGTGGTTTGGAAGATATTGCCATTTCCAGACCGAATGTGAAATGGGGAATTCTTCTTCCTTGGGACAAAAACCAGACAGTGTATGTTTGGGTTGATGCTCTAATTAATTATTGCTCAGGAATTGGATATGCTTCAGAAGAACAAGAATTTAATAAATATTGGCCTGCCGATATTCACCTAATTGGTAAGGATATTATTAAGTTTCACTGTATTATTTGGCCAGCTTTATTGTTAGCGATTAAAGAACAACTCCCCAAGCAAGTATACGCCCATGGATTTTTTACAGTAAATGACGAAAAGATCAGTAAAAGTTTAGGTAACGCAATAGATCCTAATGACTGGGTGGCTAAATATGGAGCAGACGCTGTTCGTTATTTTGTATTACGTGAAGTACCATTTGGGTCCGACGGTGATGTATCAGAAGAAAAATTGAAAGCCAGGTTCAATGGAGATTTGGCTAATGGATTAGGCAATTTGTTTTCCCGTGTCACCAATATGATTGAGAAATACTTAGATGGTAACTTAGAAGAATTTGTAGAATCTCCGAAAGATTTATCAGATGTTTCGAAAGATTTTTATCAATTAAGATTTTCTGAAGGGCTGACTAAGATTTGGTCAGAAATTGCCTGGGCCAATCAATTAATCGATAAGTCCAAGCCTTGGGAATTAGTTAAAACCGAACCAGAAAAAGTAAAACAATTACTTTTGAGTTTAGGAGCTTTGCTGTTGGAAATCGCTGCTAAACTATCGCCAATTATGCCAGAAACTGCGCAGACAATTAAATCAGTTTTGGAATCAGGGGACATAAAAAAACCCGAGCCCTTGTTTAAGAAGATAGAATAATGTACTTTGATACCCATACTCATGTAAATTTTTCAGCATTCGATAAGGACGCTGATGAAACTATCAAACGATCGCTAAAAGACCAAACTTGGATGATAAATGTCGGGACTCAATCCGATACTTCCAAGTCTGCTGTTGATTTGGCTAAAAAATATCAGGAAGGTGTTTATGCAGCTATCGGATTGCATCCCATCCACACTTATCAGCAAATGCTAGATGAGGAAGAAAGCCATTTTAAATCTCGCGCTGAAAGTTTTGATGAACAAGTTTACGAACAGTTGCTGACCGATAAAGTTGTGGCTATAGGCGAATGCGGGTTGGATTATTTTCGCATGCCACCGAAGGAAGATCCGGTTAGTGTCAAAAAATTACAGAAATTTGAATTTATAAAACAATTGGAGTTTGCCAAAAAACACGGACTTCCTGTAGTGATTCATTGCCGAGAAGCATATGACGATTTGATCGACATTTTAAAAAATGAATATAAAGATTTGCCGGGTGTAGCGCATTCATTTACCGACACCTGGGGAACTGCAAAAAAGTTTTTGGATTTAGGATTTTATATAGCTCTCAACGGCATCTTAACCTTTGATAAAACGGGAAAATTAGCTGAAGTGGTTGAAAAAACGCCAATCGATCGGCTGCTTACAGAAACCGATGCGCCGTATTTGACTCCACCTCCTTATCGAGGCCAGAGAAACGAACCAGCATATGTGCAATATGTTGCTAAAAAAATTGCTGAAGTAAAACAAATGACTGTACAAGAAGTAGGTGAACAAACTTTCGAAAACGCTTGCAAACTTTTTCAAATAAAAAAAGCCGGGGACGTGCTGTCTACGGCGTAATTCCCAGAAGCTTCATCAGTCTCTCATCGCTATGGTTCTCTCGGATGAAAATTCCGATGAAATAACCATTCTGGCTGGAGCTGATAACATCGATTGAATCTCGGAGGCCGAAGGTTTCGACGGGAAACTCAGCTTCCATCCTATCTTCAATCGCCAGTATAAGCTCGCGTTGTTCTTTTGTTCTTCCGCTCACCTTTGGTTCGAATGCATGGGGCCAGTCAGCGTCTTCAATGGCGATCCACTTGCCTTTCATTACGAGATCTCTGACTAGTTGGTGCAGAGGATCTTCGAGGGAATTGAGAATGGGATTCAATACCAGCTCCGCGATGCTCAAATACTTATCGCAGATGACTGACTTTTCTGGTATGACTTGCTGTTGTTCCATGGATCCTCCTCACGATCCTTTAATTTTACTCCTTTTTATAACAGAAGCAAAATGTTAGAATATTAAAGCTATGCCAGAACAATTTGATCACAAAAAAATAGAAAAAAAGTGGCAGAAATTCTGGGATGACCAGAATATTTATGCTGCCAAAGATGATGACAAAAAGCCTAAGCAGTACGTACTGATCGAATTCCCATATCCGTCCGGAGAAGGATTGCATATGGGACATCTCCGTCCTTATTTGGCTGGAGATATTTATTCCAGATTTCAGCGCATGAATGGCCACAAAACACTTTTCCCAATCGGTTGGGATGCTTTTGGCTTGCCTGCTGAAAATTTTGCGATCAAAAAAGGAGTGCATCCATCTGTATCTACTGCCAAAAATATTGCCAACGCCAAACAGCAGTTGAAAAGTTGGGGAATTGGTTTTGATTGGAATCGGGAAATAAATACTACGGATCCAGAATACTACAAATGGACCCAATGGATTTTTTTGCAATTTTTCAAAGCCGGGTTAGCTTATGAAGCAACTGGTTTAATTAATTGGTGCCCGAAAGATAAAACTGGTTTGGCTAACGAAGAGGTCATCGATGGTCGTTGCGAACGTTGCGGTACTGTTGTTGAGAAAAAAGAGATGAAGCAATGGTATTTAAAAATTACTGCATATGCTGAAAAGTTGCTGGAAGGATTAAAAGACTTAAATTGGTCAGAAGCAGTTAAATTACAACAGGCAAATTGGATCGGCAAATCCGAAGGCGCTGAAATTGATTTTGAAATAGACTTTAGCAGAAACAAACCTCGGTTTGTTTTATTACATGGATATAAGGGTAGTCCAAACAAGGATTTCTTCCCCTGGCTTAAGAAAGAATTCGAAGCAAAAGGGCACGAGGTTGAAGTACCTGAAATGCCAAATACCATGAGTCCAAATGAAAACGAGCAAGTTGATTTCCTCCTTAAGAATACTAAGATAGATGAACATACAGTGATTATCGCCCATAGTTTAGGCTGCATCGTTGCATTGAAAACTCTAATGAAGTTAAATAAACCGATTTCCGGATTATTATTAGTTGTTCCTGCAATGGACCCAAAATATCCTGGAGCTCAAGTAAAATCTTATCAAAAAGAGTTCAACTGGAATTTTGATTTTGAACAAATTAACAAATTAACGAGTGGCAGAATCGCGATTTTATCAGATTCTCATGAAGAGGAAAGAGTCCCTTATCTTAAAAAGTTAGCAAGTCAATTAAAAGCTAATCTTATTGAAGTAACTGCCAACAACAAGCATTTTAATAGCGATCAAGAACCTTTAATTTTAAAAGCTTGTACTCCAGATATAAAAGTTTTTACAACAAGACCAGACACTATTTATGGAGCAACTTATTTGGTTCTTGCTCCAGAGCATCCTTGGGTTGCTGAATTAACTTCTTTGTCCGAAAATCCAGACGAAGTCGAAGCCTATCTTCGGAAAGTTAAAAATAAGTCAGAAATAGAAAGAACTGATATTAGCAAAGAAAAAACTGGGGTAGAGCTAAAAAATGTTGTTGTGATAAATCCTGCGACCAAAGAAAAAATTCCGGTTTGGATTGCAGATTATGTCTTAAGTTCTTATGGCACAGGAGCAATCATGGCAGTTCCTCAACACGATGAACGCGATCGTGAATTTGCTGAAAAATATAATTTACCAATAGTAGACAAACCATTACTTTCAATTGAAGAAGCAACCAAAAAGTTTGGAATGAAAAAAACCCAATACAAACTTAGGGATTGGGTGTTTAGTAGACAACGATATTGGGGCGAACCGATTCCTATTATTCATTGCGAAGAGTGCGGGTTGCAACCCGTACCTGAGGATCAGTTACCTGTTAAATTACCGGAAGTAGAGAAATATGAACCAACTGGCACAGGGGAATCTCCATTGGCAGCGATTGAATCATGGGTAAATGTAAAATGTCCAAACTGCAAAGGTCCTGCTAAGCGAGAAACCAACACTATGCCCCAATGGGCAGGGAGTTCTTGGTATTGGATTCGTTATACAGATCCATCCAATAAGCAAGAATTTGCTTCCAAGAAATTACAAAAAATATGGACCCCGGTTGATGTTTATTTCGGCGGGATGGAGCATACGACTTTGCATTTGTTATATTCACGTTTTTGGAATCTTTTTTTGCATGATCAAGGCTTTGCAACTGCCGAGGAACCATTCATGAGAAGAATCCCTCATGGAATTATTCTCGGTCCTGACGGTGAAAAGATGAGTAAAAGCCGCGGCAATATTATTAATCCTGATGAAATTGTTGGAAAATTTGGGGCTGATGTTTTACGGATGTATGAACCCTTCTTAGGTCCTCATGATGCAACTGTGCCTTGGAGTGACAAAGGAATTTTGGGAGTCAAAAGATTTTTGGATAAAGTTGAGAAGTTCGAACCAAAAGCCGGCATGGATAATCCCAATATCCATAAGTTAATTAAAAAAATATCTTTGGATATTAAAGGATTTAAATTTAACACAGCAATCGCCGCTTTTATGGAATTCTTGAATGATAATAAAGAGTTATCGTTAAATAATTGGAAAACCTTTTTGGTTTTGCTTGCTCCTTTTGCTCCGCATTTAACAGAAGAGCTTTGGTCAAAGTTAAGTAACAAAGATTCAATTCACGCCCAGGCTTGGCCAAAGTTTGATGAAAAGTTAACTAAAGATGAAATTGTGGAAGTGGTAGTGCAAATCAATGGTAAGAAAAAAGGAGTAGTTTCAGCCACAGCTGGTTTGAAAGAAAATGAAATTAAGCAACTTATTGATAATTCGGAAATCGCTGGTAAATTAGAGTTGGAAAAGAAACAGATACTGAAAGTAATTTTCGTGCCTGATAGATTAGTGAACTTTGTTGTAAAAGAATGAGGGATATTTCAGAAGCGATAAAGATACTCAAAGAAGGTGGCAGTGTAGTTTATCCTACCGACACAGCTTACGGGCTTGCAGTTGATGCAACTAATGCTAAAGCTGTTGAAAAATTGTACCGACTAAAAGGTCGTGACTTCAAAAAACCGGTCCATGTAATTGCCAGCAATAATTGGATACCGCAAATAGTTAAATTAAATGTTAATGCTAAAAAATTAATAAAAAAGTTTTTCCCAGGTCCCTTAACGATAATCCTTCCAATGACTGCTAAAGGAAAATCTTGGCAAAAGCTGTCTGCTAAAACTAAAACTATGGGCATAAGGCAACCGAACAATAAAATTGCTCTAGCTCTGGTTAAAGCGTTCGGCAAGCCTATCACTACTACATCTGCCAACGTTAGTGGACAGCCTAATTGCTATTCAATTGCAGCTGTTAAAAGACAATTTAAAGATAAGAAGATAAAACCTGATTATTATTTAAAAGGCGGCAAATTGCGAGCAATTCGACCCTCGACCATAGTTTCGGCAATTAAAGATGTTAAAATATTAAGACAGGGACCAATAACTGAAAAACAAATAAAAAATGTTCTTAGCTAGACGTTATCATTATTTTTCTCATGACGTAAATCGGGAAGTGATTGAGCTGTACTGGAATACGGCCCTTTTTAACTTGGCGACAAATCTCTCGTATATATTTGAGCCAATTTTTTTGTTCAATCTGGGATTTTCTTTGGTTAAAATAATGTCGTTTTATGTCTTAGTTTATTTTTCTTATGCAGTATTAGTAATTCCACTCACCAAAATTACAGCTAAGATTGGCTATAAGCACGCGATTCTCACAGCTTCATTTTTCTACGTTTTATATTGGATAGTTTTTTATCAAATAAAGTTCAATTCCGATTGGTTTTTTGTAGCTGCTGTTTTATTTGCGCTGCAAAAATGTTTCTTTTGGCCATCATACAATGCGGATGTTGCCATTAATAATGTTAAGGATCAGCGCGGTCGGGAAATTGGAGTGCTGTTTTCTGTCATTGAATTCGTAGGTATCCTTGGTCCTATTTTAGGAGGGTTCATTTCCTATCAGTTTGGTTTCTTGATTTTATTTGTCTCTTCTATGGTTTTAATGCTCGCCTCGACTTATCCGTTATTTTTGTCACCAGAAATTTACACCAAGCACCAATTTTACTTTAAAAATTTCTGGGTCATATTAAAAAAGTTTTCTAGAAATTTCTTCGGATATTGGGGATTTGCTGAAGATTTAATGCTTATGAGTCTGTGGCCAATTTTTCTTTTTATGACCGTCTCCGGAGTATTTTATGTCGGCTTTATCATTACGGTTGCCAGTCTTCTGGCGGTTATGATAATGTTGTATTTAGGTAAGCTTATCGATAAATACCAAAAGCTTCCGATTCTTCCAATCAGTGCAGTTTTTTATGGCATGACCTGGATCTTCCGATTCCTAGCATCAAGTTTATCAACGGTAGTTATCTTTGATATTTTGACGAGATTAGGAAAAGGCATGGTGACAGTTCCGATGGAGTCGAAAACTTTTGAGATCGCCGGTGAAAAAGGTCCGGATTATGCTATAGCTTATTCTGTATTTTTTGAATTCAGCTTAGCTGTCGGAAAAATATTCACGGCTTTGATAGCTATTTGGATTTTGTCCGCGACTGGAAGTTTCGGGTTAGTATTTATGGCAGTGGGAATTCTAACTATGCTTTACTCGTTGATTAAGAAATGAGGAAATACTAGATCAAAAAAAGATATGTCTTTAAAAAAATCCGATAAAGAACTTTATAATTTAATCGACAAAGAACGCAAGCGACAAGCGTCTGTTTTAGAATTGATCGCATCCGAAAATTATGTCTCTGATGAAGTCTTGGAAGCCTTGGGTTCAATTTTGACAAACAAATATGCGGAAGGTTACCCGCACAAAAGATATTACGGTGGCAATGAAGTCATCGATCAAATAGAAGATTTAGCTATTGAAAGAGTGCGGGAAGCTTTTGATTTGCCGCTTGATTGGCACGTCAATGTCCAACCCTATTCTGGATCTCCCGCAAATTTGGAAGTTTACAATGCGCTTTTGGAAAAAGGGGACACGATAATGGCTATGAATTTAGACCAAGGCGGACATTTAACTCATGGCTCTCCTGTTAATTTTTCCGGAAAAAATTATAACTTCGTCCACTATGGTGTAAGTCAAAAAACCGGCAAGCTTGATTACATGGAAATCTTAAAAATGGCTGATCGAGTCAACCCAAAACTTATACTTTGTGGCTTTACCGCGTACCCCAGAGAAATAGATTTTGTTAAATTTAGAGAGATTGCAGATAAAGTTCGAGCTATTGCCATGGCCGACATTTCTCATATAGGCGGATTGGTAGCAACAGGTGTACACCCATCACCAATCCCTTCCTTTGACGTTGTCACAACTACTACCCACAAAACTTTGCGAGGCCCAAGAGGTGCCATAATTATGTCAAAAGATAAATTTGGAACAGCAATCGATAAATCAGTTTTTCCTGGACTTCAAGGCGGTCCGCATGAAAACGCAATCGCAGCTATTGCTGTAACTATGAAAGAAGTAAAATCTGCAGCATTCAAAAAGTACGCTGAACAAGTCGTAAAAAATGCTAAGACCTTAGCCCGAGCTCTGATAGATTTTGGTTTTAAGGTAACTTCCGGAGGTACGGATAATCATCTGATGCTTGTGGATTTGACTAATAAAAATATCACCGGCAAGGAAGCCCAAGAACTTTTAGACAAAGCTGGGATTGTCACAAATCGAAGCATGGTTCCATTTGACCAAAGAAAACCTTGGGATCCTTCGGGTATAAGATTAGGTAGTGCAGCAGTCACCAGCCGCGGTATGAAAGAAAAAGAAATGACTAAAATTGCTGCCTGGATAACGGCAGTTATCACAGACCATAGTTTAGTTGATAACGTGCGCGAAGAAATCAAAAAGTTTACTAAAAATTTCCCAGCACCAGGATTATAATAAACCAAATGAATCACCAACTCTTTTATGCGATCAATAATTTGGCTGGAAGATGGCCAGTTCTTGATAAAATTGGGATATTTTTTGCAGATTATTTTGTGTATGTCAGTGCTGTCTTATTGTTGCTGCTTTGGTTTAATAAGAAAAATAGGGGGTATGTAGAGCTTGCTTTCGCTTCGGCATTTTTTACTCGAGTCGTGATTGTGGAGTTAATAAAGAGAATTTTTAATCGGCCTCGTCCCGAAGAGTTGCTGCCGAATGTTCACACTTTTAATATCCATGAATATGGTTATTCTTTCCCTTCCGGGCATGCCGTAATATATTTCAGTTTGGCTATGGCATTTTGGGGAACAAAATATTTTTGGCCATTTTTTGTTTTAGCAATATTAGGTGCACTGTCAAGAATATTTGTCGGGGTCCACTTCCCAATCGATATTTTAGCTAGCTTTATAATCGCCTGGTTGACTGTTTGGTTGTTTAGAAGACTTTTCAGGAACCGCATTTTGAGCTAAAATACTGCTCAGGCCGGTGTGGCGGAATGGCAGACGCACACGACTCAAAATCGTGCGAGGTTTCCTCATGTGGGTTCGACTCCCTCCACCGGCACCATAAATATTAGCGCGAAAGCGCTTTTTTGATTTTAAATTACAATATGGTATTCTTATATCCATGGACGAACTTGCTCAAACAATTACTGAAGAAACAAAACCTGAAATTACCGCTCCAGCTCCTGAACCGCTTTTGGTGGCCAATGTCGAACCAGTCCAAAATAGTGTAGAGGAGCCAGCACAAAAGATAGTTGCCCCGCCGGACAACTTACCGGCTTTGAATTTGACCGAAGTCTCGGTAGATTTGATAAAACCTAATCCTTGGCAGCCCAGAAAAGTTTTCAACGAACAAGCATTACAAGAATTGGCAGATTCCATTAAAGAACATGGGATACTGCAACCGTTAGTTGTGGTCCCAGTCCCCGACGGCACGTATCAATTAATCGTTGGAGAGCGTCGTTTGCGTGCTTCCAAAATGGCTGGACTAACCAAGGTTCCTGTGGTTGTTCGCGATTATTTGGAAGAGCAACATAAGTTAGAACTAGCACTGATAGAAAACATTCAGCGCCATAATCTTGATCCTATTGAAGAAGCTTTAGCATATAAACAACTGATTGATTCATATAAAATGACCCAAGAAGAAGTTGCCAAGAAAGTTGGTAAAGGCAGAACTACTGTTACCAACATGCTTCGACTTTTACATTTGCCAATCAAAGTCCAAAATGGAGTTGTGGAAGGAAAAATTACCGAAGGTCATGCACGTTCAATTTTGGCCTTGCCGGGAATGGAAAAACAAATTGCTTTATATGATTTGATCGTCTCGCAAAACATGACAGTAAGGCAAGTGGAAGATAAAGTTCGAGAAATGCTGGAGCGACCAAAGATGGTTAAGGCTCCGCGTGGACCTGTTGATCCGGAAGCAGCAGCTTTGGAAAATGATTTAAGATCCAAGCTGGGGACTAAAGTCAAAGTCCAAAAATCGGGACAGTCCGGAAAGATTACTATCGAGTTCTTTACCTCAGAGGAATTACAGAACTTTTTGGATAAAATAAAGAACCTCCAGCAATAACTATCCCGACGTTCGCTATGCGAAGTCGGGACTCCGACCGTAAGCGTCGGAGTTGACAGCCACAACAAAGATTGTGCATTTGCTGGGTTGACAGCACTCTAGATAAGGAGTAAACTTATCTAGTTGCCAAAAAAACCAAGCAACACCGACCCACTAGGCCAGGTGTTTTTGTTTGGTCAAAAGGAGGATTCACTTGGACATTGGAGTTCTTTTCAACTCGTTTCGTAAGATCGGTTCACACGAAAAGGTTGTGGAGAAGAAACACCCGGAGTTAGATATCCTGAGCTATAACTGTCATGCCTGCGGCGTTTCTTCAACTCTGGAAGAACACATGCATCGTGAGAGCTGTCGCCCTGTTCGTGGTAATTACCGTCATAGCCTCAGGATTGTCCAGAACTCACAAAACTAGTTTGCAGTTCGTCCGAGCTTCGTCGGAGCCCCAAGGCTTCGATTTTTTTTTGCTAAGTTGACTCCCTTTTTTACTTAGCATATAATATGAGCAATATGAATTTAACCAGATCAAACTTTTACTTTTGGTTTAGCCACGAGCCTGTGGTTGGTTAAGTTTGTAACAAGTTTACACAAACTTTACTCCAGCCATCGGGCTGGTGTTTTAGTTTGTGCTTGAGGAGGAATCATGGCGAGAGTTGACGGTGGTTTCAAAAATCACCCCTCGGTCGAATTCGACGAAAACAAACCAGAGGCACACTGCTTGGTCTGTGAAGCCAGGGCAAAATCGTTGGCGGATTTGCCTGAGAAGTGTCAGCCTGCTCCAAGGCGAGGTCCGGGATTTGGTACCACTGGCAGTGCACACTCGGAGTACATGTCGTAGGAGGGAGCGGTTCATGAGCAAAAAGCGATTGACTCATCAAGAACAGCTAGCGGCTTCGGTGCGAGGAAGAAATGCGGATATCCAAAAGCTTCAACTGCACCTGGCCAACAACCCCAATTTACCGGAAAAGGAGCGGGAGGCCTTGGAGACCAAGGTTTTGGAGCTTCAATCAAGAAACGCCAACCCTGAGCGCTTCTTGAGGTACAACAAGCGGCAAAGCAACACGTTCCGCTTGTCCGGTTCCATCTGGGCCCTTCACTAGTAGGATCATTAAACGTTCAGTTTTTGATCCTCTTTTTTTATTTGACCCAGTTTTTTAATTGCTTTATACTATCCACATGAACCGCGCAATGTGGCACAATTTGATCAAAGATTTGACCCAACAAATTTTGGGTTTGATTTTGGTTGCTAAGCCAGTTAAGGTCGGTTCAAATGCTAGAAAATAGAAACTAGAAAATAGAATCTAGACTAGCAAAATGAGCCGACCACATAGGTCGGATTTTTGTTGGGTTAGACCGCGGTAAGACCACTTCGGTGTTCTTACAGCAAAACAACCCAACGCGATCGGAGGAAACATATGGGACAGAGTGATGATAGTCGACGAGCGCTCATCGCTCGGTACGAGTTGAAAGCAGTGAGGGCGAAAATTCTCGGCAAAAATCAGGTCGTCGAAGGGTTTAAACGTCGAATTCAGATTCTTTGGGAGCGAATTGGCAGAGTTGAGGTGCCCAAAGAGAAGCGTCGTCGTCATCAAGCTTTTCCAGTAAGCGAATTCAGTACCGAACACTGTAAGACGGCTGATGGGCAGCATCGCATTGATGGCTACGGACACGGAGTGTGAGCGATGCGCACCGATGTTCACATTAGCCATAAGATGAATGGCGACCAATGTTCCCGTTGTCTTGGCTGGGCTCCGCTGCCCAATGTATGTCCGATGGAAGGAATGACCGATGCAGAAGTTGAAGCGCAGGCGGCCAAGGAAAAGGATTTCCTTGTTCAGTCAAGGTAAAGCCGGAGGCGTTGCGATCAAGAAGTTCGAGCAATACGCGACACAACCGGTCATCCACAAAAGCATCATTCGTACAGATTGAGGAGTAACTATGCATCACGATAGCAGCGATGTACGGACAGAAGATCTCTTGAAAGTGAAGCCCGATTCCCGCCGACGTGAAGGTGCTCCGCGAGAATTCGAAATCGATCCTTTGCCTGGAGGACAGAAGGACGAACTCGACGGACATCCCAGTTACCGTCCGGATCCAAACGACGAGGTGGATTAGTCCACTAGCAACATCGATCCGATTTCGAGCAACAACTCTTGTTGCTCTTTTTTTATTATCCAAAATTAAATATAATGTGATTATCCGGGGTATGGGGTAGTGGTAGCCCGCGCGCATGGGGTGCGTGTAGTTCCAGTTCGATTCTGGATACCCCGACCAAAAAATGTCATCCTGAGCGGAGCGAAGGATCTAAAAAAAAGATTCTTCACTGCGTTCAGAATGACAAGCAGCCTTTGGGGCTGTTTTTAGTTTGTGTTATGCTAAGCACAACATGATCGGAGGAAGAGATGAAGATCTTCTTTCCTTACGAACTCGGTGAAAGGGAAAGGTTGGCGTTAACCAAAACTCATGGGGACGATATAGAGGTCGTTCCTTATTCTCTGCACGAAGACGGAGATCCCCACAACATTATTTCGATGATCTCCAACAGTAAACCAAATTTCGTGTACGTCCCATCGAGTGTACATGCTTTGCTGGCTGCGGAGCATGAGCACCCTTTCGGAGTCCTGACCTATTGCATGAAAGGGCTGGAAGCCATTCATCACTATAACCCATCACTTCCAAAAGGCGAACGGCTTGAAAGGAAGTGGGAATGGAGAGCGGTAAAGTTCTCCTTGATGGATATTAGCCTCAATTGAAACAACATTAGGGGCTTTTTTTTATTTCGTGAAGTAAAACACGCCGTACTAAGCGTCGGAGTTGCCACTTTCCGAATTCCCTCAATTTCGCTATGATTTGATTGATTATGTTTATAAAATGGTTTAAAGAATTGAATAAGAAAAGCGTTTTAGAAGCTGGTGGCAAAGGGGCATCACTTGGCGAGATGACAAATGCAAAGATTCCTGTTCCTCAGGGCTTTGTTATCTTATCTTCAGCTTTCGATAGATTTTTAGAAGAAACCGATTTAGACACCGAAATTGAATCAATTTTAAAAAAAGTTAACCATAAAGATATTAACTCTGTTGAGAATGCTTCGGAAGAAATCAGATCTTTAATCGCGGATGCTAAAATGCCGCCTGATTTGCAGAATGATATTTTAAAACATTTGAAATGGGTTAAAAACAAATTTTTGGCTGTCAGGTCTTCTGCGACAGCTGAAGACAGTAAAACAGCTTCGTGGGCGGGAGAATTAGAAACTTATTTGAATGTTACCGAAAAAGATGTTTTAAAAATGGTTAAGAAATGCTGGTCATCGCTATTTACTCCAAGAGCAATCTTTTATCGATTCGAAAAGAAATTACATAAAAAATTTGTCTCGGTTGCGGTTGTTGTGCAAGAAATGGTGCAGTCAGAAGTTTCTGGGATTTGTTTTACGGTTCACCCAGTTACCAAAGATTATAACCAAATGGTAATTGAAGCCGGGTTTGGATTAGGAGAAGCAATAGTGTCAGGTGCTGTGACCCCTGATACTTATGTGGTCCACAAAGATGACTTTTCGATTTTGGATATCAATGTTTCTGAACAATCGATGATGATTATTAAATCAGGGACTAAGAACCTGCATAAAAAACTATCAACAAAAGTTGGCGGCAAGCAAAAGCTAACAGGTAAACAAATGGTGGAATTCGCCAAAATTGCCAAAAATATTGAGAAGCATTATAAACATCCTCAAGATATCGAATGGGCTTATGCTAAGGGTAAGTTTTATATAACCCAATCAAGACCGATAACTACGTTATGAAAAAAGATAAACAAATAATTACAAAAATTACTAAAGAGCAATGGATAAACCGTTGGGCTTCGTCCAATACATTTATTTCGTGTTCTTATTGGGGTCCTCAGTATTACGATTCTTTAAACAATCGCTTTGGTGTTCATTTCGATAAACGATTATTCATTCATCGAAAGGGAACCGCAGCTTTTTTTGTTCCTGAAAAAGAATTTAGAAAACTCGGGCTTAATTTAGCAAAAAGATCGCAACGAAATTCTGAATTTGCAAAGAAAGTCTGCAAAGATCTTAAAAGCAGTACAGATATATTAATGCCTATAATGAAAAGTTTTGAAAAGAAAATTCCAAATAAGATTGAATATTCTAAATTTGCAAGAGCTTTTGATGAACATTTGGCACTTCATGTATTTGTAAAGAAAACAATTGATTTTTTAGATAGTAAAAATTTAGAGAAACTGTTACCTTATTTCAAAGATGCAAGAATTTATTCGGAAGATATCTATACCGAATGTGAGGTTATGTTTAGAAAAATTATGAAAATCATAGGAAAAAGAGAAGGATATAATGTCGAGGACTTAACTTGTTTAACCAGGAATGAATTTGAAGAATATTTAGAAACTAAAACCTTACCATTTAAAAGTGAATTGAAAAATCGATATTCTGCCAGTGCCCTTTATTTTGAAGGCAAAAAGTTAAAGATATTTTACGGCAGCGATGTAGATAAAATTGATTCATTAATTAGAGCACCACAAGAACTTTTTAAGGTCAATGGCATTTCTGCCTTTCCAGGTAAGGTGAGAGGAAAGGTAAGAGTAATTCTCGATCCGCAAAAGTTTAAAGTTTTCGAAAAAGGGGATATATTAGTTACCGGTATGACTAGGCCTGAATTCATGAAATTTGTAACCAAAGCCTCTGCGATTGTTACTGATGTCGGAGGGGTTTTATGCCATGCGGCAATAACAGCTCGTGAAATACACAAAATTTGTATTGTTGGCACTGGCACTGCCACTAAAGTATTCAAAGATGGTGATTTAGTCGAAGTTGATGCAAATAGAGGTATTGTTAGAAAGCTAAATAATTAAAAATATATGGAAATAAGAGAAAATAGAGAGATGATCGAAAGGCCAAGAGCCTCAATACGATTAGAATTTTTTCGGCACGACGAGAAAGCTAAGCCAATCGAAGGTCAGCCAGATACAACTGTCAGGTTAACACCAAAAGGCCGAGTTGATGCCACAGAAGCAGGTAAAACTAGAGATCCTATGCCGGAAGTTGCAGTTGCGTTTGGATCTAGCAGGGAACGTTCTGTAGAAACTGCAATGCGAGGCATGTTAGCAAATGAAGAAGCAGTTGGACCTGATTCGTCATTGGAAGATATTCGGGAGATTGTGGCTGGCGAAGTAAAGGTTGGCAAAAAAGACATGGTAGATCCAAGATTAAATTTTGAATATGAAAATAGTCCTGAATACAAAGCCGCTTTCTTACAAGCATATTCTAAAGATAAACGAGGTTTAGAATTTTTAGTAAAAGAAAGCGATGAGCTTGTCCGTAAATTGGGCGATGCTAAAGATTCATCTTATATCCGTCAGGCTGGCAACATAGCAGAGTTAATAAAAAAATATTATGAAATACTGCCCAACTGGCAAAGGTTAGTAAATGAACATCCGGAAAAATACAACCAATTTGCAAATGAGATGCAAAGGTTTATGGGATCACATCAGACGGTAACAGAAAGTTTTCTTATGAAGGTTATAGAGAAAAAGGAAGGACCAGAAGCAGTTACCAAATTTATCGAAACCTTGCCAGACAAAAATGGGTTTGGGTTCAGTGAAGGTTTTGCAGTTAATTTAGTTGGCGACGAAACAGGAACTGATATAATATTGGATTATAAAGATAAACAGTGGGAGTTAACACCTGAACTAATTGACGAAATAATTTCAGAACGACAAGCTTTCGACGCTAGCATTGAGACCAAGTAAAGCTCTTCTAGGTAATTGAAAAGACGAGCATCGAATCCTATAAAGAGGATAGTACTACTTACTTGGCTGCCATACCGCTTTCTGGCATAATTGCTATATGAAGCCGAAGTATTTGTTTGATAAAGACCCTTGGATGCTTGCGGAAAATATTCCTGATATGGATATTTTCTTTTTGCAACTTTTTTTCTACACGTTCGTAAATCGAAGCAGTTATCCGTTCATAAAAACCTATAAAAAAGCAGTCGCGACTTTTCGCAAAGGATTCGAATCAAATTTTTATTTTGGCAAAAAAGATTCTTTTGATGTCGCGGAGTCAATACTGAAAGCATTAGTTGAGCGTCCCAATTTCGGAAAAGAAGTTGATAAAAATATTTACAATTGGTCTCAAAAACTAATAGATTTTGCAAATAAGGTTTCAAAATTACCCTTGGAAAAATACACCAATAAACAGTTAGCTGATTTAAATAATCAACACCACGAGCTTCATACTAAACTTTACACCTATGGTTGGCTACCGGTTTCGGTCGACATGTTCCATAACAATTTTACTAACAAATTAAAAAGCTATTTATATTCCGTCTGCGACTCCAAGGAAGAAGCAGAAAAAGCTTTTCAGGTTTTTACAACTCCCTCCAAAAAAACCATTGTTGCTGATGAGCGTGAAGACTTCCTGAATATTTGTGAAAAGTATAAAAAGTTTCTTAAGGCAAAGAGTCAACCCGACAGTTTAAAGAATGACCTAAAACAACATTCCGAGAAGTGGGGTCATTTGGGGTACATTTATGCTGGCAATGTTCCGCCTTTTGGTCCAGATCATTATCTGAAAGAGTTATTCGAATTAGCAGAAACCGGTGTCGATGGTAAACAACTACTTAAGAAAGAAACAGAGCAATTAAAAATTGCTAAAACTAAGCAGGCTACACTCAATAAGAAATTAAAGATATCCAAGCAATACCGTGAGTTGTTTCAAACTGCGCAGAATTTCGCTTTATCAAAACTTTTTAGAAGACATGCCCAGCTTTTAGATTTATTGTTGTTGCATAAAACGTTATTAAAAGAAATTGCCAAAAGACTTAACCTTTCACGTTATCATGTTCAAATGATGTTAAGAGGAGAAGTGGAAACTGCCCTGGTCAAGGGAAAATTGGATCGAAAAAATATTGCCGAGAGAATGAAACATTGTACTTTTTACGTCGAAAGAAATTTCGAACAAGTTTATTTGGGTCAAATGGAGAAAAAAATTGGCGCAACTATAGACATTAAGATTGATAAGAATATTAAAGAGCTAGGCGGTCAAATTGCTCAGCCAGGATTTGCCCGAGGAATGGTTAAAAAAATATTTAGAGCTAAGGACATGGGTAAATTTAAGCAAGGTGATATATTAGTTTCAGTAGCAACAGACCCTGATATTGTCCCTGCTATGAAACGGGCAGCTGCTATAGTGACCGAGCAAGGTGGGATAACTTCCCACGCCGCAATAGTTTCAAGAGAATTGGGAATTCCTTGCATCATTGGCACCAAAATTGCAACCCGAGTCTTTAAAGATGGCGATATGGTCGAAGTTGATGCAAATAAAGGAATTGTTCGAAAAATATGAGCCGCCGTAATGTCAAAATTTTATTTGATGAGACTAATATTAATTTTTTCGCTTGGTCAGGAGTATATATTGGTTTCGTTTATTCTCCGAACGTTATACGTTTTGTTGGAGGTAAGCTTAATGGCTGTGTTACGAGGATCGAGAATGATCACGGTTATTGGGGGGTTGATTTAAAAAATTGGGATAAACTAGGTAAAATAGTTCAAGCCAAACTTCAAAAAGGAGAATTAGATGCAGAAGATGATTTAAAAAGCCTCAAAGATATTGGTTTGAAATTATTTCGACATGCCGATAAAATAATTGGAAAAGATTTAAGTAAAGTAAGCAACAAGCAACTGGTTAATTGGCTTAAATATGCTTGGAAGAATAATGTTGAGCTTAATGGAGCAGGCTTCTTAGGTGTAGTTTCTGATTTCGAACATAATTATTTAAGCAGTAATTTATCGGCGATTTTGGAAAAGCGAAGTACTAAAAAAAATCCTACTCAAAGTTTCCTTTCAAAACTTATAAGTCCTGACCAGCCCGATTTAAATTGGCAGGAGTATCTTGAGTTACTGAAAGTTGTTAAGAAATATAAAACATTAAAAAGGATTAAAAAATCGAGGGAATTTCAAACCCATATAAAAAAATATAATTGGCTGAATTACGGCTTCCAAGGACCGGTTTGGACCGAAAGTGATTTCGTTGGAAGAATTAAGGTCATATTGTCAGAGAAACCAATTGAGAATCAGCTTTTTGAGCATTTAAATAACTTTAAGCAAATAAAACGAGAGCAGGCAGCACTTGAAAAGAAATTCCGACTTTCCGATCATGAGAAATATTTATTTAAATCTGCTCGAATTCTGATGTTTACTAAAGCATTTCGAGTGAATGTCCGCCATAAAATACAATATGCTTTTGATTTGGTTTTTCAGGAATTGGGCAAAAGATTTTACCAATCAATCTATTTTTTTCGATATGCAAGAATAGAAGAAATTGTCGATTTAATAAACGGCAAGAAACTCGATACTACAGCAATTTTGGCAAGACGGAAGTTAATGCTAGAAATTATCGACAACGGTAAAAGACAGTTTATTCCAACAAATAAAATTGCTCGAATTTATAACAAACTGTTAGTTAAAGAGAAGAAAATTACAGGAAATAGTCTGCAGGGTCATTCTGCCTACATTGGTATCGCTAGAGGTAAGGCGAAACTTGTTTTTGGACTTAATGATTTGGCCAAAGTTAAAAATGGTGATATTTTGATTGCTATTTCTACAACCCCGGATTTATTGCCAGCAATGGTTAAAGCAGCAGCTTTTGTTACTGACCAAGGAGGTATAACCTCTCACGCGGCAATAGTTGCTCGAGAGCTAAAAAAACCATGTATAATTGGAACTAAGTTGGCAACTAAGATTTTTAAAGATGGCGATATGGTGGAAGTCGATGCTAATAAAGGAGTAGTTAGGAAGATATGAAAATATACGAGAAAGGGTATACGCGAGAAAATTCTTTGATTGCTTTTGAGATTTGGGAACATCACCAGCAAAGTTCAATGAAACAAAAATTAGGAGTCGTGGTTCCGTTCGCTATTTTTGACGTGACTGATGGAATCGCAACTGTTTATTACGGTAAAAAAACTTCAAAGATTTGGAAAGATATTATCGTTAAGAATTCCGAAAAAAATAAGAATTTTGTTAGAGAAATCATGGAGTGGTATGGAGAAAACTTAAATAATCTTGAAACTATTTGGCATAAAAAGAAAAAATTGAATAGCCTCAAAGAATTGATTGATTTTTTTGAGCTGTCCGCAATGGCTTGGGTAGGGTTGTCTGTTTCATATTTTTTGCCTGGGCTGGAAAATGTAACCCAAAAAAACCAGGATTTAGGAATGGCTTTGCGTAAAAGATCTAGTGAATTTTTAGAGTTAACTGATCACGTTATACTAGCAACTTTGAGAAAATTTTACCCTGAACTGGGTGTTTTAATAAAATATATTTCGATTGAAGATATTAAAAAAAATAAATTACCTTCGGTAAAGTCTTTGAAAGAAAGACAAAAACATTATATTTATTATAAATATAAAGTAATTACTAATACATTAATATCGAATTTTTTGAAAGAGAATAGGATCCAAATAATTACTGAAAAGATTAAATATAAGAATGAAATTCAAGGTCAGGTTGCAATGACGGGAAGAGTGAGAGGTAAGATTAGAGTTTTATTAAAAAAATCCCAAATTCCTGAATTAAAAAAAGGAGAAATATTAGTTACGGCTATGACTACCCCCGATTATTTACCTGCAATGGAAAAAGCCGCGGCATTTATAACTGATGAAGGAGGTATAACTTGCCACGCCGCAATCGTCGCTCGCGAACTAAAAAAGCCGTGTATAATTGGTACCAAAGTAGCCACTCAAGTTTTTAAAAACGGAGATACGGTCGAAGTCGATGCAAATAAAGGAATTGTGAGGAAGTTATGAACACGAAAATTAGTAAGTTAGTAAAAGCTAAGGATTGGCAATTTTATTTGTCACGACCCTTTTCTGTTTTTGGTGCTTCTTATTGGCAGTATTGGTATAATTCCGAAGATGCTCTGGAAGTTTTAGGAACTGCATCGCCTGATGTTCTATTTTTGGAAGAAGAAAAATATGTAGCACGTTGTTACAGACCAAAAAATCAAGTTGAAAGATTAAATAGTTCTGCCCAAAAAGTAATTTTTAATAAAAAACGAGCGCTTACTCTTATGAAAGAAGGGTTTGAATATAACAAACGTGCAATTCGAATTCTCGCAAAAAGAGATAATTTCAAAACAGTTGGTGAAGCTTTGGATTTCGTGTGTTCAATGGGGTTAAGATCGACCGTACTGCCAAATCGGGTTGGCGAATTCATGAAAGGACGAGAAAAATTGGATTCAGAGGTTTTGAAATTAACTAAACAATTGCGTTCGATTTCATATTATCCTCGGGTTATTGAAGAAGTTATCGTCCCATTGATGACTAGAGAGCTTAAACAGGCTGGAATAAAACAACCAAAAGTAGTGGCAGAACTTATCACTTACAAAGAGTTCCGAAAGGGTAAATTTGATATTCCCAAAAACAGAATAGAGTTAGCAAAGGAAAGTAAATATTATTTGCTATCAGAACTTAATGGCAAAGAGGAAGTAAATATCTTAGACAATAGTCTCGATATTATAAAAGAACTTGAGCCCAAGCTTAATTTCAATGAAATTAAGGGCTCCATTGCCTTTCGAGGTTTGCAACTTGGTAAGGTAAGATTGGTCAGCACTCGTTCGGCTAACAAAGTGAAGTTTAATCCTGGTGAAATTTTAGTTTCAGTAAGCACTAGTCCTATTTATTTGCCACTTATGAGAAAGGCAGGTGCGATAGTAACGGATGAGGGAGGGCTAACCTCGCATGCCGCCATTCTTGCAAGGGAACTTAAAAAGCCTACTGTAATTGGCACAAAGATCGCTACAAAAGTTTTAAAAGATGGTGATGTGGTCGAAGTTGATGCTAATAAGGGAATTGTTAGGAAGATAAAATAATGTTAAAGGTAGTTATTGATACTAATCTATTGATTGATGGCAGTAGTGATTTCTACAATTATTCCAATCGAATAATTGATGCGGTAGTGGCTGGCCATGTGCAAGCATATGCAAATTCAGCCACATTGCGAGAGAATAAATTTATTGCCCCTAAAAAATTATCCGATCCCAATTACATTAACAAACTAAATTACTTTTTTGACTTAGTAAATCAAGTGGAATCAATTGATCGACTCGATGTTGTCGAAGACCCCCAGGACAATAAATTACTCGAGTCAGCAATCGCGGCGGATGCAGATTTTTTGGTAACTTCGGATCGGCACTTGCTTAAAATTGAAAACTATAACGGGATAAAAATAGTGTCTCCCACAGAATTTTGGAATATTTATTCAGAAGATCATGGCTGGGTCAACTGGATTAAGAATTTTATCCAATGAAAAAAGTTATGGTGTTTGGAGTTTTTGATTTACTCCATCCTGGGCATATTAGTTTTTTAAAACAAGCTAAAAAATTAGGTAATTATTTAGTAGTATCAGTGGCTCGTGATGTGGTTGTTAAGAAAATCAAAGGCAAAAAACCGGTTTTTAATGAGAAGAAAAGAGTTGCTCATGTGAAGCAACTTAAGGTTGCAAAAAAAGTTGTTTTGGGAAGTTTAAAAGACCCATGGCCGCACATCGTAAAAGAAAAGCCAAATGTTATCGCGTTAGGTTATGATCAGCAATCGTTTGTTGGAGATCTGGCTAAAGAATTGGTTAAAAGAAATTTAAAAACAAAAATTATTCGGTTGCGCCCATTTCGACCAGAAGTCTTTAAAAGTTCATTAATGAAGAAAAAATGAAATTTTCAGGAATTGTAAAAAAAGGGGCTGGAAGGGGAAAAGATTTGGGGTTCCCAACGGCCAATATAGATGGGCCAGAAGGTATTGAAGACGGCATTTATTTAGGCTGGGCTATGCCAGGTTTGGCGCACGCATTGCCAGCACTAATATTTATTGGAAAAGCTGAGACTTTTCAGGAAACCGAAAGAAAAGCAGAAATATATATTTTAGATTTCAAAGGGAACTTGTCTGAAAAAGAGATTAATGTGGAGCTTATCAAAAAAATCAGAGAAAATATAAAATTTATAAGCAAAGAGGATTTGATTAATCAGATGCGAGAAGACGAGAAAGTTGCCAGGGAATTTTTTAGGCAGCAAAACAACCCTTTTCCTCCACACCAGACTTGATCTGGTGTCTACTTCAACTATTAAACCTTTATGGTTAATTATTGTAGTGGATCCCAGCTTTCGCTGGGATGGGATTATTTGCTATAGTTAAGCATATGAAGCAAGAAAAATTTGGCCCCTATTTTGTAACCTTTGCCGCAATTCTTTGGGCAATGGATGCACCATTTCGTAAATACCTTACCACACAACTTTCATCAACAACAATTGTTTTGATGGAGCATATTTTAATAGCAGCTTGTGTTTTGCCGATATTAATTCCGCGTTTGGCTGAATTAAAAAAATTATCCTGGAAAGAATGGTTGTCTGTGATTTTTGTCGGTTTCGGCGGCTCGGCTCTGGCTACAGTTTTATTTACTCAAAGTTTTCACTATCTAAGTCCCACTATCGCCATCCTATTACAAAAGTTGCAACCACTCATTGCGATTGGTCTTGCCTCTTTGTTTTTAAAAGAAGCTTTATCCAAGAATTTTTGGCAATGGGCAATATTGGCCATACTCGGGGCATATATAGTTTCTTTTCCTGCTCTTAAACCTACTAATTTTGTTTGGGAAAATAATTTGCGGGGAATATTTCTCGCTTTAGGGGCAGCTTTTTTTTGGGGAGGCTCTACGGTTTTTGGCAGATTAGTCTTGCAAAAAGCTAGTTTTCAAATTATGACTTCTTTGCGATTTCTCACAGCACTGGTCTTTTTATTCTTCATGAATATTTATTACAAAACACTTTCACAAATTAGTTTGGCAACGACAAAAGATTGGTTTTTCGTATTCATGACAGCAATTATCGCCGGTTTTATCTCGTTGTTGATCTATTATTACGGTTTGCGATCTACTAAAGCGTCAGTTGCGACACTTTGTGAATTGGCATTTCCATTTGCAGCAGTCGTGGTTAACTGGATATTTCTGGGAGCCACACTGACTTGGATGCAAATTGTTGGGGGAATAATTTTACTGTTTGCTATTACTCGATTAACTTTGGTTAACGAAACCGATATAAAAGAAAAAACCGTGGAAGCAGAAGCTAGGACGGTTTGATGAGATACTGGTTATCGCGGAGAGTTCGACTCAACAGCGCATGAGTTTGCCGCCATGGCTCGAAGTTTTGCGCAATTCCCAATAGGAGATTGGCTTTACGAGGAGATACTTCAAACGTCGCGGCTCGCCGAAAGAAGTTTCCACCGAGTTCAGAAAACCAGCGAATGTTGTGCCGGCTTCGCATCTGATCTTCGAAGAATCCTGCGAGCAACAGACACTGTGTTCCGGCGATTTCCACTGTCTCGGCATCTCGCACCAGGGTTTGATCGAGCACGAAATGGTCAAAGACCTTAGAGAGATTCGCGGGGCAGGGCCATTCGGTCGAGGATTGCGTAGACACTTGAGCGTAGTGAGCAAGCACGCTAGCGTTATACAGCAACTCTTCTCGAACGACTGTGCGCTTTGAAACATCGCGCAACCCAGTAATGAAAAACTCGAGAGTCTGCCTGTGATCGGAAGCAAGGAGCTCGCTTAGAGTAGACATGTGTCCTCCACGGACTTTTCTATATTTTATACTTCAGCTAAAATTAAGCAAATGAGTATAGCAGAACAATCAATCAAAGCCCACAGAAAAAGTCATGGTAAATTTGCCGTGAAGTCTAAAATGTCAGTTCGGAATCGAAAAGAACTGGCAATTGCTTATACCCCGGGAGTAGGAGCTGTTTCTTCAGAAGTGGCTAAGAATCCTAAATTGGCTTATGAGCTAACAGCCAAAAGCAATATGGTCGCAGTTGTTTCGGATGGATCTGCAGTATTGGGTTTAGGAAATATTGGACCGTTAGGTGCAATGCCAGTGATGGAAGGTAAGGCTGTGTTGTTTAAAGAGTTTGCAAATGTTGATGCCGTCCCAATTGTGTTAGCAACTCAAGATGTAGAAGAAATAATTGCCACGGTCAAAGCAATTGCGCCGACTTTTGGCGGAATCAATCTGGAAGATATTTCTGCCCCTCGATGTTTTGAAATTGAAGAACGTCTGCGCCACGATTTAAATATTCCAGTTTTTCATGATGACCAGCATGGTACAGCCATGGTTGTTTTAGCAGCATTGATCAATGCCTTAAAAGTTGTTGGCAAACAGATCAGCAAAGTAAAAGTTGTGATCAATGGGGCCGGGGCTGCAGGGAATGCAACAGCAAATTTATTGAGAGGTGCAGGAGCTAGAAACATTTTAGTTTTGGATAGCAAAGGAATTATTTATAAAGGGAGAAAAGGGAATAATGGGTATAAGGGGAAACTTGCGGAAACAACAAACCATAAAAAAGTTAAAGGGGATTTAGCCCAAGCAATGAAAGGCACAGATGTTTTTATTGGATTGAGTAAAGCTGGAATACTTTCAGCAGAAATGGTTAAAACCATGGCCCAAAAACCCATTGTTTTTGCTATGGCTAATCCTGTTCCAGAAATCATGCCCGACTTAGCCTTGCAAGCAGGAGTAGAAGTTATGGCCACGGGCAGATCTGATTTTCCCAATCAAATAAATAATGTTTTAATTTTTCCCGGATTTTTTAGAGGACTTTTGGATAAAAGAAAAACGAAGATCACGATGGAAATGCAACTGGCAGCAGCCAAAGCATTAGCCAATTTAGTTAAACCCACTAAAAATAATATTTTGCCCAATGCTTTTGATAAGCGAGTAGTCAAAGTTGTGGCAGGAGCTGTGAAATGAGCGTATATAGAGAATTCAAAGAATTTGTTAGTAAAGGAAATGCCCTTGATTTAGCAATTGGAGTAATTATTGGGGCGGCTTTAACAAGTGTAGTGAACTCAATCGTCAACGATCTGATAAATCCGATCATAAATTTATTTATTGGGCATATTGATTTTAAAAATTTTGTTATCGGCCTACCAGGCAAGGAAGAGCTGCGCATTGGTTCTTTTATTAATTCGTTAATTAATTTTTTTATCGTTGCCCTGGCAGTATTCATTATCATTAAACAGATTAATCGTTTCCGCGCCAAAGCCGAAGCTCATAACAAACATTGTCCATTTTGTTTTTCTGAAATTCCAATAAAAGCTATTCGCTGTCCGCACTGTACATCACAACTTGAGTAACAAAAAATCCCTGGACTTATTGTCAGGGATTTTAAGCGACGGCCATGGCCATCTTGCGACTATGAGTTTTTATACACTTGGTACAAGCCTTGATGCGTTTACCATGTTCTAACTTTAACCACTGTAAGTTAGGGTAAAGTCGAACTTTGGTCTTTCTCATGGAGTGCGATCGAGTAAAAGTGTTTAAGAAACCTTTGCCGCAAATTTCACATCGGCGCATAGTTCTAGTTGTTAAGTAAATAAAAAGGGCCTACAATTAAGGCACTTGATGATTTTAGCATAACAGAGTCCAAAGGTCAATAAAAATGATCAATGTTCAAGGTTCAATGTTCAATCAAATTCTAAATACTAAATTCTAATTTCTAAATTGAACATTAGATTTTGATCATTGTTTGAACTTTGAATTTTGAAATTTGAATTTTATCACTATGGATCCTCTCTCAATTATAATTTACGTTGCCATACTTTTGTTCTCGGTCATTTTTCATGAAGTCGCGCATGGATTGGTCGCAGAAAGACTTGGCGACCCAACTGCCCGGTATGCTGGAAGGCTTACTTTAAATCCCATCCCGCATATCGATTTGTTCGGGTCAATTTTATTACCGGTATTTTTGCTGTTAGTCGGATCACCAATTATTTTTGGCTCTGCCAAACCAGTGCCGGTTGATTATAGAAATTTGCGAAATCTTAAGCGCGATATGATTTTAGTGGCATTAGCTGGTGTGGCTGTGAATTTTTTGCTGGCATTGGTAGCGGCTATTGTTTACAGGTTCACTCCAGGGCTTTCAAAATTCGGCAGTGACCTTTTGTTTCAAACAATTGCCTTAAATTTAGTACTTTGCTTTTTTAATTTATTACCTATTCCTCCTTTAGATGGCTCCAAAGTTTTGGCCAGCATTTTAGGATTCTTTGACCGCGAATGGATGCATTCATTTTTGCTTCTGGAAAGATATGGATTCTTTTTTTTGATCCTCTTGCTTTATACCGGGTTGATCCAAAACATTATCTTCGGCCCAGTCAAATTTTTCTTAGGGTTGTTTACCGGAAACCCGAATTTATAAGACCTAATTAGAGTTGACATTCCTTGGATTTCCTGTTAAGATTTGCCAGTACAAACAATTATTTAGTTTCATTTAAATTCGTTGTTTCTAAGTTGCAGCAACGGCTTAAAGCCGTTTTATTATGCCCACTATAAATCAATTAGTCCGTCATGGACGAACCAAATTAAGCAAGAAATTCAAAGCCCCGGCACTTCACCGTGGTTTTAACCTTTTGGAAGGAAAGCCCTACAGCGTAGATAAGGGTCGTCCTTTTTTGCGAGGTGTATGCGTAAAAGTCACCACTACCACACCAAAGAAACCTAACTCAGCTTTAAGAAAAATTGCTCGTGTCCGTTTATCCAATGGCATGGAAGTCACAGCATACATTCCAGGAATCGGTCATAACTTACAAGAACACAGCGTTGTTATGATTCGTGGTGGTCGTGTAAAAGATTTGCCTGGAGTTCGTTATCACATTGTTCGTGGTAAATTAGACGCATCAGGAGTAGAAGGCCGCAAGCGTGGACGCTCTAAGTATGGAGCGAAGAAAAGCTAACTTTTGACTATTAACTTTTAACGATTAACATGCCAAGAAAAGCCAAGTCATATAAAAGACATCCAGTTGCCGCTGATTATAAATACAATAGTATTAAAATCGGCAAGTTTATAAACTATGTTATGGAACGCGGTAAAAAAACCGTGGCTTCCAAAGTTGTTTATGGTGCCTTGGATCAAATTGAAAAAGACATGAAAACTGACCCCAAGGCTGTTTTTGAACAAGCAGTAAGAAACGTTTCTCCAATTTTGGAAGTTAAAGGACGAAGAATCGGGGGAGCCAACTATCAAGTCCCAATGGAAGTCCAAGAACCAAGAAAAACAACTTTAGGAATGAAATGGATCATAGATTTCCAGCACAGTGGGATCCGAAGCTTGGAATTCACGTGACTTGAAGTCGCGGCC
>JADMIO011222168.1_pt1 | contig 40937 bp, 36 predicted proteins | sample 8958161 | NCBI WGS metagenome assembly JADMIO01 (sample SAMN16585339, study PRJNA669376) | soil metagenome | isolation source: Crop rotation soil | place: USA: Cullars Rotation, Alabama | collected 2011
ACGAAAGGCCCAGTCTTTCGACTGAGCCTTTCGTTTTATTTGACCATGTTGGTATGATTTAAATTAATACGACTCACTATAGGGTCAGTGCGGCCGCGACTTCAAGTCACGTGAATTCCAAGCTTCGGATCCCACTGTGCTGGAAAGCAATTGCCGCCATGCATCAGATACAGCACGGGATAAAGCTGTTTGCCACTGTCATAGCCGGGCGGCGTATAGACGCGCAGATAGCGGGTGGCGCCGATCGCCTTGGAGCGATAGACCACCATACGAACGTCACCATGCGGCACATCACGGGCGTCATAAAAGACTTGTGTTGCGCCGGGCACTTCCACCAGGTTCAGCCGATTGCCGGGATCTGACGCGGCCACCCCATCCACCGTATAGCCATAGTCGTAAATGTCGGGCGTAAGCGGCCCGACCGTTATGCTCCAAAAGCCGTCCGCGCCTTTGCTCATGGGCAGGGAGCGGTCCTTGGACAGCCAATGGGCATTGGGCCCGATCACATGTCCGGTCAAACGCACGTCATGAGCCTGTGGCGCATTCAGCCGGAAGGTGACACGGTGGTCGGCATGGATGATGGGCGAGATCACCGCACGGGTGCGGGCATAGTCGGCGCGCAACACTTGCGGCCCCGGCTGGCCCAGCGCGCCCAGCGAAGCGCCGGCGGGGACTTGGGCCAAAGCGGGCGCCAGAAGCAGGGTCGCCAAGAGGGGCGCGAGCAGATGCGTCCGGTTCATGGTCGCTCCTTCATTCCGGGGCCGGCACATAATGGATTTCGAATTTCTTGTTGGTGATGAACAACACAGTGACGTCTTCGGTCTGAGTGGCGCCATGCTGCATGGTCATGCCTTCCGGAAACCAGACAAAGTTGCCGGGCGCGAACGAGCCCTCATGGGTCACCAAGGTGCCTTCCAGCACGAACATGCCATGGGCGCAGGGATGGTGGTGCCAGGTGTTCATGAAGCCAGCGGGATATTTCACCATCCGCACCGTGACCCCCGTATCCGGATCTTCCAGGAACAGCTTGGCGAAAAGCGCCTTGCCCAGCTGGGGGACAACCCGCTCTTCCCAGGGCATGCTGCGGGAGTCAAAAACTTGGAGTTTGTCTGCGGACATGGCTGCTTTCCGTGGGGCTATTTTGGGGGAGCCTAGCAGCGGGCGAGTTTTTGACCAGCCATCTCTTCCGGTCAGGATCGTCTCCCGGTACGTTCAGCGAAGTCGCGGGAGGGGATTTATGCGCCTCATTCATTTGGCAGCTTTTTTGGCTCTGTTATCGGGATCCGCAGAGGCAGCGGAGCTTCAAGTCCTGACACCGCCGGTGGTCTACAATGCGGGCCTGAAGGAATTGGCCGATGATTTCACCAAACAGACCGGCACCAAGGTCGCGCTCAAGGTCGGCGAACTGCTCAAGATCCCCAATATGGTGCACGATCAGGCGACCGACGTCTTCTTTCTGGAAACCGACTTGATGACGGCGCTTGCGCCCGCTGACCGGGCCGCGCCTCCGGTTGAGTTGGGGCGGGTTCATATCGGCCTGGCGGTCAAAGCGGGCGCGCCGCATCCCGACATCTCCACTGTCCCGAAGCTGGTGGCGGCGCTGAAAAGCGCCAAGGTCGGGGTGGCTTACTCCAATCCCGATCCGGCGCGGGGAAGCATGGTGGCCAAAATGGTCGACGCCATGCTCAAGCGCCCTGAATTTGCCGGCGTCCATGGCGTGATCAGCAGCAAGGGCAATGGCGTTTCCGGCCTGATCAATGGCGAAGGTGACATGGCGCTGCAGCTGGAAAGCGAAATTCTGGATCACAAGGAAGTGGAACTGGCCGGATCGCTGCCCGATGAACTGAAAGCCTATATCGATATTTCGGCGGCGGTGTCGTCCAAGGCTGCCGATCCTGCCGACGCAAAAGCGTTCATCGCTTTTGTCACGCGCCCTGGAGCTTCCGCGCTATGGAAGGCGAAGGGGCTGGATCGCTGATGCCGCTGGTCTGAGCTTTGTGTTTTTAGCCGCCTAACCGGATTTGGCTCATAGGATGGAGGTAAAGAATGGTTCGGATTTTTGCGCTTCCCGCCGCTTTCTTGGTCTCAATCCTTCCGGCGTTGGCGCAGCCCACCCCGCCGCTGCAAGAAAACATCACTGTGACGGCGGCTCAATTGCACGAGATGATCGACAAATTCGCCAAGACCTTCATGACGCCGACAAAGCTGACGGAAAAGATAGCACGCTGGGACATCGGCATTTGCCCGGTCGCGGTGGGTCAGTCGGCGCAGTCCATTTCATTCGTCACCGCCCGGGTGAAGGCCATCGCGGCGGCGGCCGGCGCGCCGGTCAGCGACTCGGCGTCTTGCAAGCCCAATATCGAAATCGTTTTCACCAGTGCGCCGCAGGACCTGTTGGACAATATCCGCAAGAATGATCCGGACTATCTTGGCTATGCCGAAAGCAGCAGCCAGAGGGAAAAGCTGGCGACCATCGCCCATCCCATCCAGGCCTGGTATGAAACGGAAACCGTGGACCTGCGAGGGACGCGCCGGGTGGACAGCGGCCGCCGCCTGGGAACCGGCAGCGTCATGTCGAATTTCACCCGCATGAATCGCGATCCCATCGATTTGCCCGACGCAACTTATGCCCGCACCACGGGCAATCACATAAATGATGGCACGCACAGCGCCTTCCATCACGTCATCATCGCGGTGGACACCAAAAAGCTGGCCGGACAGAATTTCATTGCGCTGGCCGATTACATCGCCCTGCTGGCGCTGGCCCAGCTCGATTCCCTGGACGCCTGCCAAAAATTGCCCAGCGTCGTGAACATGACGGCTCCCGATTGCGATCATCGGGTCGATGGCATGACCCAATATGATTTCGCCTATCTGCAAGCGCTCTACGGAATAAGCGCCGACAAAAGCCTGATTTTCCAGCAGGGTGACCTAACCGGCCGGATGGAAGCGGCGCTGAAACGCAAGCCGGCGCCGGCGGCGCGGTAGCCGCCCGCCCAAGCTCGCGGCCTTTGTGGCTCGCAACGGGACACTGGACCGTTGCGTTTGCCTACCGGCAAACCCTCACTTCGGTGAGCCCGGCTGCAGTCCCGGTTGCCAGGACCGGATGCAAAGGATGCGCGACTTCACATTGGGCGCGCTGTAATAGCCGACAGTGGCGTTGGGCCGGTAATAATAAGCGTCGCCGGGGCCAGCCGGAAAACGGGCTGCGATGCCGTCGGCGCCGCTGCCCGCGACCTGATCGCCATGGCCGTCCAGCACCAGATAGATTTCTTCTTCGCGGGGATGATGATGCGGGAAATTGGTCCCGCCCGGATCGATCTCCATCAGGAACAGGCTGGTCACCACACTGCCGATGTCAAAGCGGTCGCGCTTCTGGCTCGCATCGCCCACAAGCAGCCGGTAATGGGTGGAGGTCGGGTGGCTGCCCACCAGCTCCAGCGGGACATTGGCGATATTGTCCTTCAGCGGTTTGGGCGGCAGCATAGCGGGGGGAAAACCGGCGGTATGGTATCCCATGATCGCGACCGTCAGGGCGGCGGTGGAGGTATTGCGCAAGCCATGCGGCACGGTAGCGGGCAAAACGATGAAATCTTCCTTGGCCAAGCTCACTTGGTCGCTGCCATAGGACGTGGCGCCTGAGCCGTTCAGCACCACAGTGATCTGGTCCTCGCCCGGATAACTGACGGACTTGCAGCTCGCGCCCGCATCCAAGGTGACAATGGCGAAGCGCGCCACGCCGCTGCCCGGCACGGCGTCTGCGAATAACGGCTTATAATGGCAGCCCGGAGCGGTGATGTCGGACTGCGCCTCCCGCGCGGTGGCGGTATTGCGATGCAGAAAGGTGGGGTCGATCTTGCGCTCTTCCTCTGCCGCCGGTGCAACCGACGCCGTGGCCAACAGGCTGATGATGGCGAAAGCTGCCCTCATGACATGGTCCTTTCCCTGCGGGGGCAGTCATGTTCAATTCCGCCTGATGATCCGTCAAGGCATCGGCCTATGCTATCGGTGTCGGGATAGGCCATAAAAGATGAGGGTGCACTGCAATGATCAACCTCAAGGATGTTCCGGAGAAGTCCCCTTTCCCGGGTTGGCGCGGGAAATTCCTCCACTCGGCAAGCATGAGCTTCGTCTATTGGGATGTGCCGGCGGGCACTGTGCTGCCGGAGCATTCGCACCCGCATGAACAGGTCGCGCACACCTTTGAAGGCGAGTTCGAGATCATCGTGGATGGCGTCAAGCAGGTTCTGCGGCCTGGGTCGGTGAGCGTTATTCCGCCCCATGCGGTGCATTCGGGCCGCGCCCTCACTGATTGCAGGATACTGGACGTGTTCTGCCCGGTGCGGGAGGATTATATACAGTATGAAACCGAGGCTGGGAGACCGTGATGCGCTTTGCAAAAACAGTGCAGCAATCTTTGCTTGCTGTTCTGATCCTTGGCCTTGTCACCGGCGTTCCGGCCGTCGCGCAATCTTCCGATGGGCTATCAGCTGCGCTTTCCACCCTGTATCGCACCTCCAATGCCGAGACCCGCTCTATCTCGCCTGAAAATCCCACCGGCGAACGCGGCAAGGGCGGCATGGCCACCACCGGCACCGGCCAGAACGCAGCTAAGTATCTTGGCCGCGGCTGGAAGGTCAGCCCATCCATTGTTGTGAAATCCGGCGATACCGCGATCCTGGCGGATACGGCCGGCACAGGCGCCATCCAACATATCTGGCTGACGCCCGCGGTCGCGGCCACAACCACATGGCGAAGCCTTATTTTGCGTATCTACTGGGATGGGGAGAAAAACCCCTCGGTCGAAGCGCCGCTGGGCGATTTCTTCGCCATGGGGCTTGGCCAATATGCGCAAGTGAACTCCTTGCCCGTGGCGGTCAATCCGGGCAGCGCCTTCAATTGTTATTGGGTCATGCCGTTCCGCAAGCATTTCCGGATCGAGATTGAGAATCGCGCCAAGACCAATGCCACGCTTTATTACCAGATCGACTATGCGTTGGCCGACGTCCCAAATGACGCCGCCTATTTCCACGCTCAATTCCGCCAGGTGAAGTCCCTGCCGGACAAGTCGGACTATGTGATCCTGGATGGCGTTCGCGGGCAGGGGCAGTATGTCGGGACCTACATGACCTATGGAATTGAGCACGCCGGCTGGTGGGGCGAAGGCGAGATCAAGTTTTTTCTGGACGGGGATCGTGAATTCCCCACCATCGCCGGCACCGGCACGGAAGACTATTTCAACGGTTCGTATGATTTCGTGAGTCCGCTGTCGCGCGCCTATCAGCCTTTTTCCGGGCCTTATTCCGGCCTGGTCCAGGTGCTGCGGCCCGAAGACAGGGAAGTGAGCACGCGCTTTGGCCTGTATCGCTGGCACGTCACCGATCCGGTCCGGTTCAAGTCCGATTTGCGGATCACGATTCAAGGCCTGGGTTGGCAGCAGGATGGGGAGGGGCGGGTCTATCGGCCCATTCACGAGGCCATCTCGTCGGTGGCCTTCTGGTATCAGCGCGAGGCACACCAAGCCTATCCTGCCTTGCCGTCCGATTCAGAGATCGAACCAGAGCGCCGGTAGCAGGACGGCGGCGCAGTTTGGCTGGAAAAGGGTGGGCCTCCATCGCTATGGACGAAGCGCAGCTTATTTCTGCGGTCCGCTACATGGCGCTCAACCCGGTGCGGGCGAGGCTTGTCACGCAGGCAGAAGATTGGACATGGTCCGGCACATGCGCGCATCGTGCCCCCTGGGAGGGGTGATGATTGGGGAATAGTACTCCTGTCACCGTATTTTCGGGTGCAGCAACTGGAAGTGTAGCCCAATGCATCAGAAGTTACCGTGATGGCACGAAGAAAAAATACGAAAGTCGGTGACATTATTGCAATTCCTGTGGACCCTGGCGTCTGCGCTTATGCGCAAGTGTTGGTAAAGCATCATATCTTGTATGTCGTTGTTTTTGAGCAGATGCGCAGGTGCGATTTTTCCGATGTAACAGCAATTGTTGGCGACGGCCCAGCTTTGGCAGGCTGGACGTTGGACTCCAAAATCTTTCATGGGCAAAGAAATCCGGTGACAGGAGCAATATTCCCTCTGTGCCGCGGGAAACGAGTTCCCAACAATTGGGGTCAGAGTAGATCTATTTTCTGGCCGTGAATGGCGGTATTGCCCGAATGGGCGCCGCCACAATCAAGACTTCTTGTAATTTGACCACAGACGGCGCGGACGGATTGATCACTCTCATCCCAACCGCCAACTTGTAGGCATGAAGACAGACGCAACAGACACAAACGATGACATCCAGTCCCTCGCGCGTGTCCACAGCGCCGCCGCCATTGCCGTTCTGGCCGAAATCATGAACAACACGGACGCGCCGGCGGGGGCGCGGCTGTCCGCGGCAAAGGCGCTGCTGGACCGGGGCTGGGGCAAGGCAGGGGCGAAGCCGCCGGACGACGGAAACCGCGCTACGCCCGTTTCGCAAATCAAAAGAGTGATCGTGGATCCCCGCCATGGTGAGGAGCGGTCCGCCGGAGGCGGACGAAATGGTCCAGTGGAGTTAGGTCCGACCGGCTTGCCGGTCAAATCGGTCCAGTGGACCGATTTGAGGACCGAACGCCCGAAGCGCAAGCGAAGGGCGGAGCGACGAACGGTCGATAGCGACAGCGTATCGACGGCTTGTGCGAGCGGCCGGAGCGAATTCGCCGCCGCAGGCCTTTCCAGGAATCTCGAGCGAGCCAGGCTTAGCTTTTCTTATGAGCGAAGCGAATTAGAAAAGCTCACCCCTTTTCGAGCGGAGCCACGCGCCGTCCCGGCCTCGCGGCGCGCTTTCAACTGCGCCGCGTCCATACGCTGCCGCTATGGACTATTCGCCGCTTTCGCAGGTCCAGCACACCTGCTCATGCGCCTTCGGCGCGCCGCTCCTCCGCCTGCGCCACGCCCGCCGCCGCCACCTCAATCCGACTGAAATCCGAGAAATTCCGAAGGAAACGGGTCAGAGTGCGTATTTGAGATGGTCCGCACCTCATGCTAATAACCCAACGGCTGCGGGTGTAGTTCAATGGTAGAACGGCAGCTTCCCAAGCTGCATACGAGGGTTCGATTCCCTTCACCCGCTCCAAATTTCCTTCTGTGAAAGAGTATCGCGTATGTTGAACCGCTGGCCCGGCCCTTCGCTTATGCTCAGGGCGTTCGTCGCTCTCGCATGTCCACTGGACATGCTCGGGCGGGCTGCGCCCGCGCCGCTCCTCACCCCATCACCCGCTCCAAATTTCCTTCTGTGAAAGAGTATCGCGTATGTTGAACCGCCGGCCCGGCCCTTCGCTTATGCTCAGGGCGTTCGTCGCTCTCGCATGTCCACTGGACATGCTCGGGCGGGCTGCGCCCGCGCCGCTCCTCACCCCATCACCCGCTCCAAAGACTTAGGGCGGGGGCCGCGTGCCATCACTATCGCTTGAGCGGGCGGGCCGGATTGTGCTTGCCGGCCTGTTGGCCATCAGCATCGCGGCCTTTCTCTTCGTGATTCATTTGGTGGTGTCACGCCTTGGACACCAGGCTCCCCAAATCGACGAATACTTTTTTTCCGCTTGTGCGGTGCGCGGGATCCACATCGGCTCCATCCCTATCGCTGCATGCGATGACAATAAAGCGCCGCTGATCTTCCTGCTTTACCAACTTGTCTTCAAGGCGGCCGGTGATTTCAATATGACGGCTCTCAGGATGGTTGCGATTTCCGTCATGCTTGCGAACGTGTTCGTCCTGGCGGGCATCGCCTATCGCGTTTCCGGGACAGTGGCTGCCGCGCTGACGGTCAGCCTTATATTGTCGAGCATGGGCTCGGACATCCAGTTGATGGCGCTCAAGACCGAATTGGTCGGGGGCTTCCTGGTTTCGTGCGCGCTCTTTGTCCTGATAAGCCCGGTGGCGTTGAAATCGACCTGGCGTCTCGCGCTGGCGGGGTTTTTCATCGGCGCCGCCGTGATGACCAGACAAACTTATGCTTTTGCCGGCTTTGCCATTATCGCCTGGCTGCTCGTGAACGGCCGATTTGCTTCATTGGCCCAAACCGTTTCGGTGCTGGCGCGATGCACCATCTTCGGATTGTGCGTGCTGGCGCCGTTTTGCCTTTTCTGGCTGAGTTTCAGCCGTCAAGGGACCGCGCCCGATTTCCTGGCCAGCTTCTTTCTTTATCCTTTGATCTACGGAACCAGCTGCGCCGGCGGATTGACGGGCTTTCTCCGGTGCGCGGGCGGAGTGTTGAGCGGTCTATCGGACTATTTCGTCTTGATCACCATAACGGTCGGAGCTGCCACGGCGCTGGTGCTTTCCCAACCGGCGGCCGGGCCAAAGCGATATTCCGATCCACGGTGGCTCATTTTGCTGATCACTGTCTTCTTGCTGGGGCAACTCGCCCTGACACCCTGGTGGTTTGTAAACTACCTGGTGATGGTCTTGGGTCCGATGGCGCTGTTATCGGGTATCGTCGCCGGCGATCATTGGGACAGCGCCTGGCGGACCAGTTCGAAGTCGGCGTTCGCCGCCTTGATGGTTGTTTTTGCCGGCCTGACCCTGGTGGCGGCAAAAGCCTGGCACGGCAACGCCTTGATGGAGAAGGCGTTGACCCATTTTTCCCCCGGGCTGGCGGCGGTCCCCGCCACCGCCTCGCCGCGTTATGCCTATGAACTGGGAGAACGCCCCGATTTCTATGCCACGAACGGGCTCGTGCCCGCCTCATCGATTCACTTTTCCTGGGCGTTGCCGGGAGCTCCGGAATACTGGGCCTATAGGAAGCCGAAAGCGGGTAGCACCAAACAGCGATGGTTGGAGGCGCGGCAGTCCCAAAACCTGCCTCGTCTCTATGCCGATTTTTCCAAGACGCCGCCCAGCTACATCCTGTTCAGGGACGACTATATGCGCGTCCCGGATGCGTCGGGCCGCATAGGGATTCCGGGCTTCCAGGCTTATCTGGACCGCAATTGCAGATCGACGCCAAAGGCGCGCAGCCTGAAAGAATATTCGCTGTACGAATGCGGAGGGCGCCTCGGGGCAGAGGCGCCGCTCCGTAAGAACTTTGGCGATTAAGCCTGCTTTTTGCGACGGCGCGAAATGAACGCGCCCGCCAATCTGGTACGCACAGCGTCCATGGACACGCAGAATATGGTCATTCGGATTGCCCGACAGTGGATTGCGCCCACCGGTCGGGGTATTTAGGTCTCACGGTTTTGGCGCAAAGCCGGCCGTCATCCAGGAAGAAATGCCATGCACTCTAGGCTTGTGATGGCCGCGGCGATTGCCGCTTGCTTCACCTTCGCCGCCTCGGCACAAACCGGAAATCCCGGCGGACCGATAAATGACCGGCTGGGTGACATGGATTACGGCGTCTGCCGCGGCGTCGATCCCAAATGCTTTCACGATTGGCCGCGCAAGCCTGCGGAACAAATCCGTTTGCTTGTCTTCACCAAAACGGCCGGCTACCGCCATGCCAATCTTGGGCCGTCTTTGGCTGAAGGGATAAATCCTCCTTTAGACCCAAAAAATGTCGTGCATCATGAGATGCTCAAGATCGCGTCCGAAAATGGCTGGCATCTGGATTACACCGAAGACGTCAAAGAGATGCGCGATCTCAACGGCTATCAGGCAATCGTCTTCTTCAGCACGTCGCGCGATATTCTTGATGACTCCGCCAAGACCGCCTTACGGCAATATATCCGCGCAGGCGGAGGATTCGTCGCCATCCACAATGCCTTCGGCACGCTCTACAACTGGCCTTATTATGAAGGCTTGCTGGGTGGCGCGAATTTCTACAATCACGGCCAGTTCCGCGAGGGCGATGTCGAAATAACCGACAACAAGGACGCCTCGACTCAAGGGCTGCCCAAGCGGTGGCATTTCAAGGACGAGTGGTACAACCTGATCCCGTTTCCCACTGATGTGCGATTTCTTGCCACCGTCGACGAGAAATCATGGCCCGCCGGCAGCGAAGATCATCTTGCTCCGCCCGGTCCTTCTCCTTCCCGTTATCCCACTGTGGTCGGGCAAATGCCGGGTCATGGCGCATTCCATCCGGTCGCCTGGTGTCAGTATTACGATGGTGGCAAGGTGTGGGCGACCACCCTGGGACATGATGCGGGCATTTTCGCAAACGATGATGCCAAGTTTCCGGGTTCCGTTGCCTACAGAAAGCTTATCGTCGGCGGAATGAAATCGGTCATGGGGATCGAGCCGTTCTGTCGCTAACACTGCACCGGAGTTTGAATGCGAATTTTCGCCCTCGCTCTCAGCGCCGCCATCACTCTCGCCTCCGGTTTGACCGCGACGGCGCAGCAGGCGTCTGACGCTCCGGGCCAATTCGCACTACAAGCCGAATCGCCCAAGTTCTGGGACTTGGTTGAGCAGAATGCAGCGTTAGAGAAAGTGGCCGGCGGCTTCAGTTTCACGGAAGGCCCGGTTTGGGATGAAAAGGGCGGCTTCCTCTATGTCAGCGACGAGGACCAAAACAGGGTCGTGCGGGTCTATCCGGATGGCCGCGTGGAAACATTGTTGAGCATCGGCGATCCCGATGGCGCCACTTTCGACCAGCGCCACCACTTGATCGAGACCGCCAGCGTCTTGCGCGCCATGATCAGGGTGGCGCCCGATGGCAAGTATGATGTGCTTGCCGACCGCTATGACGGCAGGAAATTGAACAGCCCCAACGATGTCGTGTTGGGTCCCGACGGCGCTTTGTATTTCACCGATCCCACTTTGGATCTGGTGAAAGGCGAGAAACAGGAACTTCCCTATCAGGGGATTTTCCGCATGGAAGACACCGGCGCGCTCAAGCTGCTGGCAACCGATATGGCGGTGCCCAACGGAATTGCCTTTTCACCGGATGGCAAGCTTCTCTATGTGAACGACACGCGCTCCCGCGAGATTCGCGTCTATGATTTTATCGATGGCGAATTAAAAAACGGCCGGCTTTTCGCCAAGGAAGGGCTTGGGCGGGGCGGCCCCGATGGCATGAAGGTGGACGTCCAGGGAAATCTCTGGGTTACGGGTCCGGCCGGCGTCTGGGTCTTCGATCCACGCGGCAACCATCTGGGAACGATTGCCCTGGTGGAACAGGCCGCCAACTTTGCCTGGGGAGGCGCGGATTTTTCGACGCTCTATTTTTGCGGCCGCAGTTCCATCTACAGACTGAACACGAAGGTGAAGGGTTTTGTCCCTTACATCGCCTACGCCAAGCCCGGCGTGCCGTAACAATTGCGCGCGCTTAGGCTGTTTCCGCAGGCTGATGCGCGCCAACCAATCCGGCCAAGGAAAACCAATTCTCCTCTTCCGCATTGAGGTCGGTCGCGGACTGCGCCCATTCGGAAATGCTCTTGAACTGGGTGGCGCCAAAAATGGCCGCGGGCTGGGTGGCGCTGGCGGCAAGAGGCATCACGATCCGCTCACCAAAGCCGCGCCGCTCCGCCGTCCGGTAGACGATGCCGTAACCGCGATAGAGGGCGGGCTCCTGCACCACCCGCTTGGCGCGGATCAGGGCGCGGGGATATTTGTCATTGGGACGCAGTTCCGAGAGCCGGGTGCCTTTGAACGGTTTGCTCGAAACCCCGGTAATTTCGTGTCCCGCCAGGCGGCCGACAAAATCGTCAAGAGCGGCGTCATAATCGTAACACCACACGATCGGCAGATGGCTTTTGATGGCGGAAGGCCGGATGTCATTCCAGCTTGGCAGACGGCCGTCCCGGACCAGCCCATGCCAATGCCGCGCGACCTCTTTCAGCGCCGCCGACGAAATCGTATTTTCAAATTCCGAAAAAACGCGCTCCAACTCGATATCCTTCACCGAGCCGCCCCCAAACCCCGGGCGAAACCTAACCAAGTGCGCGGCCTATGCAATCAAATAACGCGTGTGGGCCAATTGGAGGTTAGGGATCGGCGGCGCCGATTCCACATCCCGCACAGAAGAAAGCGCTGCCATGACGGGTTCGCGCGATGGTTCCAAACGCCGCGATTCTGCGTTTCGGGAACACCGCATTCGACGCTCGAGAGACGGCACACCCGCACCGACATGCCGCCGGAAAGGCCGCTGCCAGCAATGCACTGCGTCATGCGGCGGCTGAAATGTCCGCCCAGACCCTGCGCTAGTGTGCACTGCGGCAAAACTGGCTGACATATTTTGAGATGTTTCCGCGCCACAATTACGCATTTGGCGCTTCGCTCTGGTTGCCCACCCTTTTTTGCCCTAAAAAACCGTCATCCGGCCGCCAGGGGAGCGGGCCGCAGAGGAAGGAAAAATCACAATGAAATCCAAGCTTTTTATCGCCGCCGCGACGGCGGCGCTTTTGACGCCGCTTGCCGCGTCCGCGCAGTTCCTCGGCAAGGAAGACAATCCGGTCACAAGTTTTCCCAAGGGCGCGATCTTTTGGTCGCCCAAGCCGACCGTACCGACGCCCTATGTGGCGCCGAACAAGCCGCACTGGAAGCTGTCTGAAATTCTGGCCGCCCATAAGGGCCAGGGCGACTGGGTGCAGCCCATCGTGCGCAACAAGGACCAGGAAGGTGATTACATCTCCATGGCGCCCGGCAAGAAGACCAAGCAGAAGATGTATTCGGATGACCGGGTGGTGTTCATCGTCTGGGACGGGTCCCTCAGGGTGTCGATCGACGGCTATGCGCCTTTCACCGCGACCAAAGGCTTCATGGTCAATGTTCCCTTCCGCCATCTGTACACGCTGGAGAGTGTCGGGACCACGCCGGCGCTGCGCTTTGAAGTGCGCCAGGCCGGTGCGATTCCGCTCTATCCGGTCAGCGAGACCCCCGATCCGGTCAAGGGCATGACCTATGTCAAGGTCACCAACCTGACCGGCCCGGCCAAGGAGAAGGAGTCCAACCCGATCTATGTGGACTATATGAAGGAGTTCAACGGCACGGATAAGCCTTATGGCGGCAAGTTCGTGTGGGATGACCACTTCACCTCCAACATCCTGCGCGGTAAGGGCGCGCCCGTGCCGCCCGATACCAACAAGGGCCATTTCCATGTCGGCTGGACCGAGTTCTGGTTCATCATGGAAGGCAAGATCGGCATGAAGGTCGAAGGCTTGCCATACTTCAATTGCGATCCGGGTGACGTGATGATCGCCGCCCAGGGCCGCTGGCACCGGGCGGGTGACGATCCGGCCGCGCCCTGGTCTACCCGGGTTCCCTTCAACCCGCGTCCCCCGATCCTGCACAACTTTGAAGTGACCGGGGACTAAGCGCCCGTTTCATCCAAATCAGCCCCCGCGCTCCAGGCGTGGGGGCTTTTTCTTTGAAGCGGCGAATCGGCGCAAAAAGGGTTCCACCAAGGGTTTTTGCTGCGGCGCACAAAACCCGACATTTCCGGGGCTTAGCTGTTTGCTGTCGGAAACTTGCTTTTACTGGTGAAATCTCACCACACCTTAAATTTACACCAACCTGCAATTCTGCTTATTTGTCCGGGCTTTGCGCCGTATGGTGGCGCGGTATTGGGGAACAAGCCGCGCCATAAGCGGCAACTAAAGAAACCAAGGAAAGAGCAAGAGTCTTTGAACATGCGCTGTCTGGTTTTGGCCTTGCTTGTAACCGCCACCGTCCCGGCTTTTGCGGCGGACTCTTCCAACTTGCAGGTGCAGTTCGACAACACCGTCAAACCCTTTGTCGGCAAATATTGCGTGGCCTGCCATTCCGGCGCACAGCCCACCGCTCAGTTCGATCTGAAGTCCTACACCAGCATGGACCAGGTGAAGGAAGACTTCCCGCGTTGGTCGCTGCTGGCCGACCGGCTGACCGCCCATGAGATGCCGCCCAAGCAGATGAAGCAGCCTTCGGATGACGAGCGGCAGGCGATCATCGATTTCGTGCACAATGTGCGCGGGGAAGAGATCAAGCGGCTGGGCGGCGATCCCGGCACCGTCTTGGCGCGGCGCCTCAGCAATGCCGAGTATGATAACACCATCCGCGACCTCACCGGACAGGACATGCAGGTCGCCCGCCAATTCCCGGTGGATCCCGCCAACACCGCCGGCTTCGACAATTCCGGCGAGTCCCTCACCATGTCGCCGGCGCTGCTCAACAAATATTTGCAGGCCGCGCGCCAGGTCGCTGATCACATGGTGCTCAAGCCCGACACCATCGATTTCGCGCCGCACTTGATGGCCGTGGAAAGCGATCACGACAAATACGCCATCCAGCGCATTATTGCTTTCTACAAGGCGCAGCCCACCGATTATGCCGATTATTTCCAGGCCGCCTGGCGCTATCGCTATCGTGGCCAGCTAGGCAAGCCCGCTGCGACCTTGGCCTCGACCGCGGCGGAGACCAAACTCAGCGCCAAATATCTGCCCATGGTATGGGCCATCCTGAATGACAAGGCCAATGCCGTGGGGCCGGTGGCCAAGCTGCAGGCGATGTGGAACGCCTTGCCGGCGCCCAAATCGGCCAATGACGGCGCGTTGAAGACTCAGACTCAGGCGATGCGCAATTTCGTGGTTCGCATCCGCACCCACACCGCCATGCAGTTCGCCGCGCCGATCGTGAAGGGCCTGCCGGGCCAGTCCGAGCCGCTGCACAATTGGCGTCTGGAAGAATACGCCAACAACCATCGCAAGAGCGATCCCGCCGATCTGCGCGCCGACAATGTGGCGGAAGAGGCGCCCCCGGAGATTCCGAAATATCCGCCGCTGCATGAAGACGCCTCGCCGCGCTGGGCGATCCTTTCGGCGCATGCGCGTTTCGGCGACCAAGACCTGGTCTATCCCGCCGGTCAGAAGGCCAAATATCAAAAGGCCTTTGACCGTCTGGCCTTTGTCTTCCCCGACACCTTCTATGTCAGTGAGCGCGGCCGCTACTGGCCCGATGACTCCACCGACAATGGCCGCCTGCTCAGCGCCGGCTATCACAATACCGGCGGCTATTACCGCGACGACACCGCGCTGATGCAGCTGATCCTGGACAAAAAAGGCCAGGATCAGCTCAACCGGCTGTGGAATGAGTTCGATTTCATCGCCCACCAGACCGAGCGCACCTGGGTCCAATATTTCTTCAACCAGAGCGGCGAAGTGGACGGCAATATCAACGGCCCGCTTTCCACCGAGTCCGGCTCCAAGCGCCCGGTCGGCCATGAAGTGACCGATCAGTTCGTGATCTTCCAGATGCGCGACAAGTATCTGGCGCGCTGGGAGATGGACAAGGAGCATAATGATCCGGTCGCTCCCAAGGCCTTCAAATGGCATTTCGGCCTGATCAACACCACCTTGCGCAACCTGGAGAAGGAGCATGTCGCGGCCGAGCCCAAGCATCTGGCGGCGCTGGTCAAGTTCGCCGAACGCGCCTATCGCCGGCCGCTGACCGCCAATGAGCGCGCCGACATCCTGGCCTATTACAAAAAGCTGCGGACTGAAAACCGCTTGAACCATGAAGACGCGGTGCGCGACTCCATTGTCAGCATCCTGATGGCGCCGGATTTCCTCTATCGCATCGACCTGTCGGGACAAAAGGCGGTGATGGCCAGCGCCAAAACCGGCGCCAAGGCCTATAACGCGGCGCCGTTATCGGACTATAGCTTGGCCAGCCGGTTGAGCTATTTCCTCTGGGCCAGCATGCCTGATGCGCAACTGATGAAGCATGCTGCGGCCGGCGATCTGCACCAGCCCGCGGTGCTGACGGCTGAGACCCGCCGCATGCTCAAGGACCCCAAGATCAAGGGTCTGGCGACGGAGTTCACCGGCAACTGGCTGGTATTCCGTCAGTTCGAAACCAACAATTCGGTGGACCGTCAGCGCTTCCCGGCCTTCGACGACAGTCTGCGCGAAGCCATGTTCCAGGAACCGATCCATTTCGTGCAGGACAATATCCAGAACGAGCGTTCGGTGCTGGACCTGCTGTATGCCAAATACACTCTCGTCAATCCGCAATTGGCCAAGTTTTACGGCATGCCGGACGTCGCCGGGGATGCGGACAATTGGGTCAAGGTGGATGACGCCGACAAATATGGCCGTGGCGGCATCCTGCCCATGGCGGTGTTCATGACCCAATATTCGCCGGGCCTGCGTACCTCACCGGTCAAGCGCGGCAATTGGGTGGTGCAGAAGGTGCTGGGCATCCGCGTGCCGCCGCCGCCGCCGGTGGTGCCCGAACTGCCGAGCGACGAATCCAAGACCGACAAGCCGATCCGCGAAATGCTGGCCGAGCATCACAAGAATCCGTTCTGCGCCGGCTGTCATCTGCGCTTTGATTCCTTCGGCCTGGCGTTTGAGGGCTATGGCCCGGTGGGCGATGCCCGCACCAAGGATCTGGCGGGGCGCCCCATCGATGCCTCCACCACCTATCCCGGGGGGGTTGATGGCGACGGCTTGAACGGCCTGAAATCCTTCATCCAAGGTCATCGCCAGGACAATTTCATCGGCAATCTCAGCCGCAAGCTTTTGGCCTATGCGCTGAACCGCTCGCCGCAACTGTCCGATGAGTCCCTGGTGGATAAGATGAACGCCAATCTGGCGGCCGACGGCTACAAATTCCGTGCCTTGGTGGAAACCATCGTCCAGAGCCCGCAATTCCTCGACCGCCGCGTGGAGCAGACCACGGCGGCCGCAACCCCGCCGGCGCCTCAGCCCAAACAACCGGCCGGCGGCAAACTTATTAAAACCGATTTCCGGAAGGAGCATTGATATGTCCCAGGACAGTATTAAGGACAGCATTTCCCCATTCCGTTCCCGCGCTTTCTCCCGCCGCGTGGTGCTGAAGGGCGCCGGCTGCAGCATGGCGCTGCCCTGGCTGCATTCGGTCAATGCCCTGGCGGATGAACCGACCGCGGCCGATTTCCCCAAGCGCTTCGGCGTGGTGTTCCTGGGCTGCGGCGTCAACGAAAATCATTGGAGCGCCGAAGGCAATGGCGCCGAGATGAAGCTCAGCAAGACCTTGGAGCCGCTGGAGCCCCTGAAGCAGAAGATCAACGTGGTCGACGGGCTTTATGTGAAGGCGCTCACCAATCAGGGCATTCATCCGGCCCAGACCGGCAGCCTGCTGTCAGGCGAGCACATCACCAAGGGCGCCATCATCCATTCCGGCATCAGCGTCGATCAGATGATCGCGGGTCATGTCGGCCAGGACACACCGCAATCCTCCATCGTGCTGGCCTGCGAACAGCCCATGACCGGCTTTCATGAGACCAATTTCTCGCTGGCTTACAGTTCGCATTTGTCCTGGCAGACACCCGATTCTCCCGTGCCGGTGGAAGTCTATCCGGCGCTGGCCTGGGACAATCTGTTCGACAATCGCGGCAGTCTGCTGAATGTCAGCGTGCTGGACCGTATCAATGACCGTGCCAAGGCGCTGTCCACCAAGATCAGCGCCACCGACAAGGGCAAGATGGATGAGTTCCTCACCAGCGTCCGCGAAGTGGAAAAGCGCGTCGAGCTGATGCGCAAGGGCATGGATGACGCCAAGGACGCGGCCAAGGCCAAGAACACCTCCGTCGCCATGATGGACCGTCCGTCCAACGGCCTGCCGGAAGATCTGCGCGAGCATGCCAAGCTGATGTGCGATATCATCGCCATCGCCTTCCAGACCAACAAGACGCGGGTCGCCTCGCTGATCATCTCCCGCGACCTGTCGGCGATGTACTATCCCTTCCTGGATGTGAAGGAAGGTCATCACGCCGCCAGCCACGACAATGCGTCCGACAATTACGAACGCATCGCCCATTTCCATGTCAGCCAGTATGCCTATCTCGCCTCCAAGCTGGATAGCATGAAGGAAGGCAATGGCACGGTGTTGGACAATAGCTGCCTGATGTTCATGTCCAACATGTTCGTGGGCAGGAAGCACGATAACTCCCGCTTGCCCCTGGTGTTGGCGGGCGGGTTGGGCGGCACTCTGCAGACCGGACGTTCGCTGAACTATCTCAGCGAAAGCGAGGACAAGCGGAAGATGTGCAGCCTCTATCTGTCGTTGATGGACCGCTTTGGCGTGAAACAGGACAAGTTCGGCGACGCCGACACACGGCTGGAACGCATCTAGCCGATTTTAACAAATTCCATCGCTGTCCACGGAACGGGCAGCGGTGGAACTCACTTCACAATCTTGAAACGGCCGGAACCGAGCGCGCGAACCCACATTATCGCTTCGTAGGGAACCGGAGTTTTGGCGTGGCTCATTTTCGCCACATTTCATCCCAGCCCAAGTGGATGCGCTGGCCGCGCCAGAGTCTCACGCTCGCGGTGTTCTCTTCCAGCGTGGCTTTCTGGGCCCTGACCCTTTTTGTGGTCGGCGTATTTTAGCCCAAATCCCAATTTACGCCGCGCTTCAATCCGCCGATCTCTTTGTGTCTCGCGAAAGCGCCCGCCTCGTTTTCGCCCCAATGCGTGCGCCAAGGCATTCTTATGTGAACGATGAAACTTGTCGCCTTGGAACCTCCACGGGGGCATCTCGTTTCCTTCCTCACACTGCTAATAACGGGAGCTAGATATGCGCACGACAATGATAGTTGGTTTTGCGGCGGCTTTGATGCTCGCCGGTTGCGGCACCAATCCTGGTGATCGCGCTGCAAGTGGTGCATTGCTTGGTGCCGCGGGCGGCGCCGCGATTGGCGCGGCCGCCGGTAATCCTGCTTTGGGTGCCGCCGCCGGCGCGGTGGGCGGCGCTGTGATCGGCGCGGCTACCGATCCTTGCGATCTGAATTTGGGCGATCCGGTCTGGCGCGATCATGGCGGCCGTTCCGCTTACGAGCGCCGCTGCGGTCATCCGTATCGCGACTAGTATGCGTTTGAAGACCTGATGCAGAGGAACCCGGGCGCAAGCCCGGGTTTCTCACATCAGGGCTCTGCACTGGAGGGGTGCAGGAGGCAGGCATGACGCTCTTACCAGTTATTGGCGCGCTTCTTCCCACGCTGTTCTTCTTTCTTACCCCTGTCTTGGCTCAAGTTGGTGCCCCGGCCGGTCCAGTTGCGTTCGCGCCGGTGACAGGGACCCCCCTGTTGAGCGCCAGCGGCCGGTTCAGTTCGCTCACGCCGCCCAACCAGCTCAGCTGCGGGCACGACAAGATCAGCGGCCGGGTCGTCACGCCAAATTTGATCATGGTGAAGAAGACCGATTGCGGCAGGCATGGCCACGACAATGTGCTGGTGAATGTTCAATTCGCCAATCCAAGCGATGCCGCGCAAATGGTGACGGGGCGACAAGTCACCATAACGGCCAGGCTCAAAAGCGCGGAGGAAGACCGCGATCCGCTTTTTTATGCGGAATATATAATTGCGGACCAAGCCCGGTTTGTGAGCGGCGATCCGCTGGTTCGTTCCGCTTCGCCGGCCTTTACCAGCTATATGATGTGCCAGCCGCCGGAGCTGGACGCGCTTGCCACCAAGCTTGGAAAAGAGCTGTGTGTGCAGAACACAGTCGTGGCGGACCTCACGCAAACGGGTCCGGCGTTGGAGGCGGCTGCTCGCACGCCTGCGAACCTGTCGCCGGCGGATGCCGTCCCGGGTGACCCCAACGCGATTTCCTGCCGTCTGGATCCCAAGCGTTCGGATGCGCAACTGCCGGCCATCGCCTGCGCCAAGAACAGCTATTGGGCTTGGTACAGCGCAAAATGGCCTGCTCCCTGGTCCTCGACACCGGCCCCGCCATGAGCATCGCGCTGTCGGAATTTCCGCGCAAATCTTTCGCGGCCGGGGCTGATCGGTCCAGCCGCGTGACCGCGGGTCTGCTGACAACGGCTCTTTATGCTTTTTTCGTTCTGCTTGCCTGGTGGCTTTCAGGGAATACAAATGCAACCCGCGCAACAGCCGAAATCACCGCCACCATTTTACAAGACAAGCCGAAGAAGCGCGCCCCGGAGCCGTTACCGCCCTTTTTGGCTCACATGATCCGGCCGCATGCCGAAACCCCAGCGCTGCCGGTTTTCACCATTGCGTCCGGTGCGCCGCCGCAAGCACCCGCTCCGCTTCCGGCATCGGCGGCGAAAACCTCGCCCATGCTCGGGGGCACTTCCGGCAACGGGCCGATGGGGCAGGCGGCTTCGGGCAACGGCACCGGCGGCAATGGCGGCGGGCTGGCCGGCTGCCTTGATCCGGTCTGGATGCGCGCGGTGACCGAGCGGGTGCGCCAGTTCTTTTATTATCCGGATGCGGCGCGGGCTTCGCGCATTACCGGCGTGGCGACAGTACATTTCGGCGTGCGCCGCAATGGCCAGATCGACAGGCTGGCGATCAGCAAATCATCCGGCGATGAGGAACTCGACAAGGCCGCCACAGACATCATGCGCAAGGCCCAACCCCTGCCGCCGATTCCAGACCGGATGCACACCGACCATGTCGATGGCGATCTGCCGATAAGTTTCGGGGTGCGGCGGTTCAATGGCGGGGTCAGCGCGGGGAATTGCTGACCGCTTAATCCTGTTTGTGCATGCTGATGAAGGCATCCTCGATCGCGCGCCGGAAACCGTCGGCGTCGAACAAGGGTGCGGATGTGCGCGCCTGTTTCAATTTTTCTTTTAGAGCCGATAGCTCAGCCGGATTGCGCGCCAGGGTCAGGGCTTTGGCTTCGTAATCCGCCATGCTTTCCGTCACCAGTTCCGGCAAGCCCGCGGCGTTGAGCAGGCTGGCGGCGACGCGCCCGGCAAAAGCCTGCCCCTTGCAGGTGAGGACAGGCAGGCCGACGCCCAAAGCATCGGCGGCCGTGGCATGAGCGCCATAGGGGAGGGTATCCAGGAACAGATCGGCGTTGGCGTGACGGGCGAGATGGACGTCCCGCGGCACGTCACCGGCATAGACCAGCCGGGCCGGATCGATCCCCAGTGCGGCCGCTTCCTTTTCCAGGCGGTCGCTTGTGTCCGGCGCCGGTTGTTTCAGCCACAACACGCTTGCTGGAACAGCCTTCAGCAGCCGCATCCACACGTCAAATACCGGTTGGGTGATTTTCCAACAGTTGTTGAAGGCGCAGAAGACGAAGGCGTTCTCCGGCAATCCGCAAGCCGCGCGGCCTGGCGGTTCTGCGGTCCCGCGCTCAGGGTCGATGGGAAAATAACTGTGCGGCAGATGCACCAGCTTTTCGGTGAAAAATTCCTGATCCTGTGAAGGCGCGACAATGGCATCGGCAATCAGAGTGTCGATAAAGGACGCGCCGGTGGTCCCCGGATAACCCAGCCAGCTCACCTGTAGCGGGGCAAAACGATGGGCGAAAATCTCCAGCCGGGCCTGTCCGGTATGGCCGCCCAGATCGACGGCGATATCGATCTCCATCTCGCGCAACCGGTGTGCGATCTCGCCGCTACCCAGCGCCGCCAGGTCGTGAAAGCGGTCGAAGCTTTCGACCAGGCGCGCGCGTATCGTACTGTCATCGCTTGGGCCGATGGCGATGCCGATCACTTGGAACCGCGCGCGGTCGTGCCGCTCGATCAAGGGCGCCAATTGGAAGGCCACCGCATGTTCGCGGAAATCCGCCGAGACATAGGCCAGCCGGATGCGGTCATGACGGTATTTTTCCCCCCGCCACAAAGGCGGCAGGGGTTGCGGCGTCAAAATCTGGGTGGCGCGCCTGGCGCATTTCAGCTGCAGCGCCTTGTCGTCACTGTACCCCAGGAAGGCCAGGGGAGGCGCGAAAGACGCCACCTCCGAGGCCGGCATTTGCGCGATCCGACCCCAGTCGCACAGATTGAGCGCCACCATGGCGCGGTTGGCCTTGGCGGGAAAATGCCCTGGCTCCAAAGCCAAGGTCCGGTCGTAACTTTCCATCGCCTCGCGATAGCGCTCCAGTCCCGCCAGCACCACGCCACGGTTGTAATGAACGGCAGCAAAATCGGGCTGTAGCGCTTGGGCCCGATCCAGCGCGGCCAGCGCTTCCTCAAAATGCTGCTGCTGGGAAAGGATGACACCACGGTTAAAGTGCGCTTCGAAATGGCCGGGCTGGATCGCCAGCAGCCTGTCATAACCCGTCAGGGCTTCATCCAGGCGCTGTGCCGCCAGCAAAGCATGGGCATAATGGGCGCGCGCTGCAACATCTTCGGGATTGCGTTTGACCGCCTTGTTCAACAACAGAATGGCTTCGTCCAGCTGGCCTTGCTGGCCCTTGAGAAAGCCCAGCATGTGCAGGGCGGGAAAGTTGCCCGCATCGGCGCGCAAAATCCGGCGGTAAAGCGTCTCGGCTTGCGTCAAATGACCGGCGCGATGGGCGGTCAAGCCCTGCTCGAAAAGCTGACGCAACTCCATCTGGACTCTATAAATCCCTCAGCAGCCAGCGTATCGAACGTTTTTGCAATTCGACATATTGCGGATTCCACATGGCATGGATGGTGTGACCGACGGCGGTGAACACCACCCGGCCCTTGCCGTAATCATAGGCCCAGCCGGCGGGCGATTTGGTGCCGCGGCCTTCATAAGTCAGCCCATCCAGATTTTCCGACTCCAGGATCACGTAACGCGGGTCCTTGTCGTAATCGACATAATGCTGCTCGTCATTGACGATGAAAGGCCGCATCCCGGCGGTAATGGCATGGGCATTGGCGGTGGCATGAACCTGAAAGGGGCGCAAAGGCGGATGGCCGAAATAGGCGCCGCCCATCACGTCACGATAATTCTTGGACGACAGCGAGATATGGCTGGAATTGTGCAGGGGATAAAAACCACCGCCGGCATTGACGAAATTCTTCACCGCCAGGCCTTGCTCTTCACTCATCCAAGTGACCGATTTGGCGGCGGGAAATTTGTCCGCATCTTCCAGATTCATTTCATAGGCGGTGTAGGCATCCGGCCCCGAATAGCCGCCCGGCCAGATCATGCCGTCGCGCAGGATCAAAAGCAGTTGATAGGGCTTGAGCAGCGCCGCCGACAGGCCGGCATAGTCCATGGTGTAATCGATGGGCAGGTTCAATTCATGAAAGACCTTGTCCAAGCTGACATGGATGTAATCGGGATTGTGATAACGATCGCCGATTAACGCCAAAGTGCGTGGCTTCGCCTTGGTCTGAGCCCAGCTTGGCAGCGCTGCCGCAGCAGCAATTGTGCCCATTGCCATGCGCCGTGATAGTTGGGGCTGTTTCATTTTCTTCTCCCTCTATTTAATGGTCGCTCTTGCTTCGCAAACGCTCCGCTTGTTTTTGCCGCCGCACTAGACGGCCTCCCGGACAATATAGTTGTATATAGAATACAAAGTGGGCCCAGCGCCCTCAAAAAATAAGGAAAAGGGCAGGATGTTCAGGATTCGCGGTTTGGCCGTCCTTGTTGCTTTGGCTTTTGTTGCTTTGTTTGGCCTTTCCGCCTGTGACGGCCGTCCCAACTATAGCCATTCCGGCGGTGCGGTCGATGGCTGGCCGATCTGGGGTCATGGCCTGATGGGGCAGCGCCATAGCGCCAATACCCAGATCACGCCGCAAAATGTCAAAGACCTGAAAGTCGCCTGGACCTACCGCACCGGCGATCTTTCCGGGCCCGGCGAAAAGGCGACTCTGGCGTTTGAGGCGACGCCGATCCTGGCCAACAAGACGCTTTATCTCTGCTCGCCGCGCAATCGCATCGCCGCGCTCGACCCCACCACCGGCAAGGAAAAATGGATGCGGGATTTGAAGCCCGACATCAACGGCGCAACTGTCATCACCTGCCGCGGTGTGTCTTATTGGAAAGACAGCCAGGCTAGCGGCGTTTGTTCCCAGCGTATCTTCGCCGCCACCATTGACGGCAAGATGTGGGCTCTGGATGCCGATACCGGTAGACCCTGCGAGGATTTCGGCAACGGCGGGCGGGTGGATCTGCACGACAATCTTGGCTTTATCGAAAAGCCCGGCCTCTATGGCGTCTCTTCCGCGCCCACCATTGTCGGCGACAAGGTGATCACCGGCTCCAAGATCATCGACTTCCACAATGTCGATATGCCGGGCGGGGTGGTGCGCGCCCTGGATGCCAGAACCGGCGCAGTGGTGTGGGCTTTCACCGCCGCGCCGCCCGACCTGCCGACCTCTGATGCCAAAGAGGGCGACGGCAAAACCTATCCGCGCAGCGCGCCCAATGTCTGGGCGCCCATGTCGGTGGATGTGGAGCGCAAGCTGATTTTCCTGCCCACCGGCACGCCGCAGGTCGATGCGGTGATCGGCAAGGGCAATTGGGACTATTACGGCAGCGCGGTCGTGGCGCTGAACACCGACACCGGCCAGCCGGTTTGGCACTATCAGTTCGTGCACAAGGACATTTGGGACTATGACACGCCAGCGCAGCCGTTGTTGTTCGACTATCGCGCACCGGATGGCAAAATCACGCCGGCGCTCGCCCAGGCTACCAAGATGGGCTACATTTTTGTGCTCAACCGGCTCACCGGCGAACCGATCTTTCCGGTGAAGGAAACACCTGTTTCCACCGGCGGATTGCAAAAGGGCCTGTCGCCCACCCAGCCCATCCCCGAACTTCCCGAACATGAAGTCCAGATCACCAAGATGCAGGGCAGTGACATGTTCGGCTTCGCGCTGATCGACAAATGGGATTGCCAGCGCCGTTTCCGCCAACTCAAGAATGACGGTATTTTCACGCCCTTTTACGCACAATCCTCGGTGGACTATCCCGTCAGCGTCGGCGGCATGGATTGGGGCGGCTTGGCCTTTGATCCCTCGCGCAATCTCATCATCGTCAATTCCAACAATGTGATCGGGGCGCATCATCTGGCGCCGCATCAAGGTTCGGACGGCTATTCACCGCTGATCGGCACGCCCTACCGCCAAGTCTATGACAACATGATGTCCATCTTTGGCGCGCCGTGTAACGCGCCGCCCTGGGGCCGGCTTACCGCGATCAACATCACCACCGGCAAGAAAGTGTGGGAAGTGCCCTTGGGCACCAGCCGCGACGAAGCACCCTGGCCGCTTTGGTTCCATTTGGGGGTCCCCAATCAGGGAGGCGCCATCACTACTGCCTCGGGATTAACCTTCATCGCCGCCACCACCGACCGCTATTTCCGGGCGTTTGAGACCGAAACGGGCAAGGAATTGTGGCGGGTTTCCTTGCCGGCCGCGGGCCAGTCCATGCCCATGACTTACCGATTGGACTCGAACGGCAAGCAATATGTGGTACTGTCGGCCGGGGGCCATTCCGCACTTCAGAACAAACAAGGTGATTACGTCATCGCCTACGCACTGCCTTAGGAGCTGAAATGGAAAATTTGGAGCAAGGTTTTCCTGAGACGCTTCTTGCCGGCAACGCGCCGACCACTTTGCGCGCGCACGTCGTCAAGATTCTCAGCGCCGGAATTCTGTCCGGCAAATACAGGCCCGGCGACCGGCTGAATGAAAGCCAGATCGCGCGGGAATTGAACATCAGCCGCATTCCGGTGCGCGAAGCGCTGTCGCAGTTGCAGGAACAGGGCTTGGTGCAAAACCGCGAGCGCCGTGGCATGTTCGTCACCAATATCGGGCCGGAGGAGGTGCTGCAGATCTCATCCCTGCGCATCGTGCTGGAGACCGAGGCGCTCAGGCTGGCGCAAAAGAACATGACGCCGGAAATTCTGGTGGCGCTGGAAAAACTGGTCGAGCGCATGGAGACCTGGAACGGCACCTTGCTGGAAGCCGCCGCCTTGGACCTGGAATTTCATCGCCTGCTGTGGAAAGCGGCAGGCAATCCCTATCTGGAGCGGGCGCTGAATGGCCTGATGGTGCCATTGTTCGCGCACAAGACCTTGGAACATGTCACCCATGATGTGCGCCGCTGGCGGCTGAGCCATCACCGCATCCTGCTGGACGCGGTCATGGGGCGTTCCAGCGACGATCCGCAGACCGTGCTGCTGACCCATATGCGCATGGCCTATACTGAGCCGGAGCGCTATTCGACCCTGGCGCGCAAGCCGTCTTAAGCAGCGGCTGGCATCTCGCATCTGCAAAAAGCGACTTGTGTTGCCGATGGCAGCGCTTGCCACGCGAGTAATATGCTTTCTGGCGCTGCGCGCTGTTGTCGCTTGGCAGAAGTGTCAGGCAACACCTAAAGTATATTGTCTACAGAGATGGGGGCGTCGCCCACCTGGGGCAAGGGATCACCGGGAGGAATCGAGTAATCATGACCGTCAAAACCATTCTGCTGTCGAGCGCGCTGGCGCTGTCTTTTGTTTCTTTTGGCATCGTTACATTGGACGCCACGGCGCAGACCGCCAAAGACTATGCCCGCTATTCCACCTACAACACGCCGCGCTCGCAGGGCCAAAACGCCAACGGCATGCACATCTTCATTTTTGCCGGACTCAAAAGTCACGGCCCCGGCGCCCACGACTATCCCTACTTCCTGGACACTTGGTCGAAATTCTTGACCGAGCGGGGCGCGGTGGTGGATGGCGCGCTTTCTTTCCCCAGCCAGGAACAGCTCGACAAGTCCGATGTGGTGATCATCTATAAGGGCGATGCCGGTTATATGACGCCGGAACAGCGCGCCCGCCTGCAAGCCTATGTGAAGCGGGGCGGCGGCTTGGTGACGTTCCATGATTCGTTGTGCGGTCCCGATCCCGCCGACATGGCGACCCTGGTGGGCGCCGGCAAGAAACACGGTGAAGTCAATTACACCTGGACCGCGACGCTCGACTATAATGTGGTCGACAAGGACAATCCCATCGTCCAAGGCATGCCGGCGCAAATCTATGACGAAGCCTTCTACAAGCTGAATTTCGCGCCGGAAGTGCATCCCCTGATGACCGTCACCATGCCGGATACGCCCAGCGCGCGGCGCGGCGGCGGCGTGGGCCAGACCATCCCGCAAATGTGGACCTATGAGCATACTTTGCCCGGTGGTGCGCCCGCCCGCGCCTTTGTCTGGATGCAGGGTCACATGGTGGACAGCCTGCAGGACCCCGCCATCCGCAAGGTCTTGCTGCGTGGTATCGCCTGGGCGGGCAAAAAGCCCACCAGCGAACTGACGGATTATGTCGCCCCGCCGCCGCGTCAGGCGCGCGCCGAGCAGTAGTCTGCAATTAAGACAGAGCGCCGCTTTTCAGCCTGAAAGGCGGCGCTCTGCGTTCATCTTCCAGTCAGCCGGTTGCGGATATAAGGGGCTTGCGATGAAGGCATGGTTGAAGGGCAGCGCTATGGGCGCAGGCTTGGCATTGGCCGCGACCGCGGCATTTGCCGCCGGTTCCGATTGGCAGGCCAGTGGCCATGATGCGGGCAGCCAGCGCTATTCGCCGCTCACCCAGATCAACAAATCCAACGTCAACAAGCTTCAGATCGCCTGGACCTATCACCTGACGCCCGAGGGCTATAACGGCCGTCCAAGGCTGGCGGAAGCCATTCCGATTGTGGTGGGCAACCACATGTACATCTCGTCTCCTTATGGCGAGGTCATTGCGCTCAACGCCACCACCGGCGCGCAAGAGTGGAAGTACAAGCTGCCCGACACCGACAATCCGGCGGAACGGGGCGTGGCCTATTGGAAGGGGGACAAAAACGCTCCCGCTACCATCGTGTTCGGCAGCCGTATGGGCCGGCTTTATGCACTCAACGCCAAGACGGGCGCGCCGATTGAAGGTTTCGGCGCGCACGGCATCGTCAATCTCAAGACGCCCGAAGTCATGGGCACTTCACCGAGCTATCCATATGGTCAGCCCGCGGTGCCGATGATCTACAAGAACCTGATCATCACGGGTGCCGGCACCCCGGACGCCGCGCCCAATGTCGGCGCGCTGGGCGATACCCGTGCCTGGGATGCCAAGACCGGCAAGCTGGTCTGGACTTTCCATACCGTGCCGCTTCCCGGCACCTTCGGCTTCGACACTTGGGGCGGCGACAGCGCCCGCCACCGCGCCGGCGTCAATGTCTGGGGCTATTTCACCGTCGACGAGAAGCGCGGCATTCTCTATATGCCGCTGGGCGCGCCCAACAATGACCGCGTGGGCGTGGACCGGCCCGGCAACAATCTCTTCGGTTCGTCCATTGTGGCGGTGGACGCCAATACCGGAAAATATCTTTGGCATTTCCAGGTCACCCATCACGATATCTGGGACAATGACACCCAGGACCCGCCGGTGCTGATGGACGTACACAAGGACGGCAAAACCATTCCCGCCCTTTTGACCGTCAACAAGAATGCGTTGGCGTTCATTTTGGATCGCGTCACCGGCAAGCCGATCTTCGGCGTCGAGGAACGCGCCGTGCCGCAAAGCAAGGTACCGGGCGAGCAGACCTCTCCCACCCAGCCTTTCCCGCTGAAACCGGAACAGCTGTCACAAGGCTCAGTGTCGCGCGACAATCTCTATAAGGGCGAGCCGTCGCATCAGGCCTATTGCGAAAAGCTGGTGGACGACAATCACATGGTCTTGGGTTCGACCTATTTGCCGCCGGGCTATAACGAAATCACGGTGGCGCCGCCCGGCACCCAAGGCGGGGTGAATTATTATGGCGGCAGCTTTGACCCCAAGCTGCATCTGTTCGTGGCCAATGTGAACAATCTGTTCCAGCCCATGCGGGTGGCGAAAAAGCCGGATGGCACTTATGCCAATAACTATGGCGTGGTGCGTTTTTGGGACCCTGTAAAGAAGCTGCCTTGCGGTCCGACCCCCTGGGGCCAACTTGTGGCCGTAAATGTGGATACCGGGGATGTGGCTTGGCGCAAGACCTTGGGGGTGACCGATAGCTTCCCCGCCGGCCTGCAGGATACCGGCCGCCCTGGCCTGGGCGGAACTATTCTGACCGCCGCAGGCCTGACCTTTGTCGGCGCCACCGACGACTTCCGGTTCCGGGCTTTTGACACCGCGACAGGTGACAAATTGTGGGAAATCAAGTTAAAGGCCTCCGTAACGGCTACCCCAGCCACCTATCAGGGCTCGGATGGCCGGCAATTTGTGGCTATGTCGGATACCGGAGGTTCCCAAACCGGTTCGGTGGTTACCAATGATGAGATCATCGCCTTCGCTTTGCCAAAAAAGTAAGTCAATTTGAGCCTGGATGGGGCAGAAGAGAGAGATGGACGTGCGTATTCTTGGAGCTGTTGTTTTGTTCGGGTTGACCACCACTTTGGTTGCGACCCCTGCTTTGGCCGACGACTTTAAGTCGCTGCCGGAAGGTGCCGGCCGGGATGTCATGGTGCGGGTTTGCGCCCAGTGTCATTCCCCGGAAATCGCCGCCCAGCAAAAGCTGGATGCCCAGGGCTGGAAGGATCTGGTCAACCAGATGGCGAATAACGGCGCCAATGCCACCGACGCCGAATTCGATACTATCGCCAAGTACTTGGCGACGGCTTTCCCGGCCCAATAGGCCTCTGTCTTAAAATGTTCCGCCGCGCTACAACGCGGCGGAATTTTTTTGCCAACCGGATTCAAGGAAAACAGAAAATGAAGCTATTGCGCTATGGCCCCAAGGGCCAGGAAAAGCCCGGCCTGTTGGATAGCGACGGCCAGATTCGCGACCTGTCCGGCGTGGTTGCGGATATCGACGGCAAGGTGCTGGCGGATCTGTCAGCCATCAAAGCCGCCAAGATCGACGGTCTTCCGGTCGTGGCTAAAGGCGTCCGCATTGCCGAGCCGGTGGCCAAGGTGGGCAAGTTTCTTTGCATCGGCCTCAATTATTCCGACCATGCCGCCGAATCCGGCATGCCCGAGCCCAGCGAGCCCATCATTTTCATGAAGGCGACTTCGGCCATCATCGGACCCAATGACGATGTCTATCTGCCGCCCAACGCCAAGAAGGGCGACTGGGAAGTGGAACTGGGCATCGTGATCGGCAAAGAGGCGCGTTATGTCTCCAAGGACAAGGCGCTGGACTATGTTGCGGGCGCCTGTGTGGTCAATGACCTGTCCGAGCGCGAATTCCAGCTTGAGCGTTTGGGCACCTGGGACAAGGGCAAGGGCTGTGACACCTTCGGGCCGTTCGGTCCTTATCTGGTCACCCTGGACGAAGTGGGCGATCTCAACAGCCTGGGGTTGTGGCTGGACGTCAATGGCAAGCGCATGCAGACCGGTTCGACCGCGTCGCTGATCTTCGATGTGCCGACCCTGGTCTCCTATGTCAGCCAGTTCATGAGCCTGCAGCCGGGCGATGTGATCTCCACCGGCACCCCGCCGGGTGTCGGCCTGGGGATGAAGCCGCCGGTATTCCTGAAGGAAGGCGATGTCATCGAGCTTGGCATCGACAAGCTGGGCAGCCAGAAGCAGCTGGTGAAAAGAACGCAGATTTAAACACCGCTGTCATGGCTGGGCGTCGCTACGCTGTCGCTAGCGACCCCAGGCCATCCATCGTGCAAACGGAAAAATGGATGGCCGGCTCGGAGGCCGGCCATGACAGGTGAGAAATAAAAAAGGCGCCAGAAAATCTGGCGCCTTTTTCTTTGCCCCGAGACTAGTGATTGTCTCTAGGTATTCCCTTAGTCTCGTCGATCTTTTGATACTTGACCGCATTCTCCAGCACCATGCCGGTACCCATCTGACCGACATGGGCGCGCTGGATTTCCTGCCAGGGGGTCTGAGAGGCGGGATATTTGAAGCCGCCCGCCGCTTCCAACGCCTTGCGGCGCTTGGCCAGCTCCTCGTCGCTGATCAGGATATTGGCGGTGCCTTTGCGCAAATCGATGCGCACACGGTCGCCGGTCTGGATCAGGGCCAACCCGCCACCGGCGGCGGCTTCCGGTGAAGCGTTCAGGATGGAGGGCGAACCGGAAGTACCCGACTGGCGGCCGTCGCCGATGCAGGGCAGGGCGCTGATGCCGCGCTTGAGCAGCGCCGTGGGCGCATGCATGTTCACCACTTCGGCGGCGCCCGGATAACCGATCGGGCCCGCGCCACGCATGAACAGCATGCAATTCTCGTCGATGTTCAGCGAGGGATCGTCCAGCCGCTTGTGATAATCCTCCGGCCCGTCGAACACCACGGCACGGCCTTCGAAAGCATCGGGGTCCTTGGGGTTGGAGAGATAACGGTCCTGGAATTCCTTGCTGATCACGCTGGTCTTCATGATGGCGCTGTCGAACAGATTGCCGCTCAGCACGATGAAACCGGCATCCTTTTTCAGCGGCTTGTCGAACGGCCAGATCACTTCTTCCAGCAGCACCTTCTTGCCGCGGCAATTGTCGCCCATGGTCTTGCCGTTGGCGGTCAAGGCCTTTTCCTTGATCAGGCCTTTTTGCATCAACACATTGACCACGGCGGGAATGCCGCCGGCATGATGGAAATCCTCGCTGAGATACTCGCCGGCCGGCTGCAGATTCACGATCAGCGGCACCTTGTGGCCGACGCTCTGCCATTCCTGCAGCGGCACATCCACGCCCATGTGACGCGCAATGGCGGTGATGTGGATCGGCGCGTTGGTGGAACCGCCAATCGCGGAGTTGACCACGATGGCGTTGTGAAAGGCTTCCTTGATCATGATCTGCGAGGGGCGAAGGTCTTCCTTCACCATATCCACGATGCGAAGGCCGGTGGCATAGGCCATCTGGGCGCGCTCACGATAAGGCGCGGGGATAGAGGCCGAGCCGGGCAGCTGCATGCCCAAAGCTTCGGCCAGTGAATTCATGGTCGAAGCGGTGCCCATGGTGTTGCAATAGCCCACCGAAGGCGCGCTGGACGCCACCAACTCCATAAAGCCGCGATAATCCAGCTCGCCGCGCGCCATCATTTCGCGCGCCTTCCACACAATGGTGCCCGAGCCGGTGCGCTCGCCGTCATGCCAGCCGTTCAGCATCGGGCCGACCGAGAAAGCGATGGCGGGAATGTTGACCGTCGCCGCCGCCATCAGGCAGGCGGGGGTGGTCTTGTCGCAACCGATGGTCAGCACCACGCCGTCCAGCGGATAGCCGTAAAGCAGGTCCACCAAGCCCAGATAGGCGAGATTGCGGTCCAGGCCCGCCGTGGGGCGCTTGCCGGTTTCCTGGATGGGGTGAACCGGAAATTCCATGGCGATGCCGCCCGCCTCGCGAATGCCTTCGCGGATGCGCTTGGCAAGCTCGATATGATGGCGGTTGCAAGGCGACAGGTCGCTGCCGGTCTGGGCGATGCCGATGATCGGCTTGCCGGACTGAAGTTCTTCGCGGGTGAGGCCGAAATTCAGATAGCGCTCAAGATATAGCGCGGTCATGTCGGGATTGTCGGGATTGTCGAACCAGGCGCGGCTGCGCAGGGTCTTGGGGGATTTGCCGTCGTACTTTTTCTGGGACATGGATTCCTATGCTCGCGTAAAGATTAACCGGCGAACAGCGTCATGCCGCCGTCCACCCGCAACACTTGGCCATTGACGAAACTGGACTGGTCGCTGGCCAGGAAGGCGACCGCATCGGCGATTTCTTTGGGCTTGGCATAACGCTCCAGCGACACGCCTTCCATTTTGCTGGGATCGGTGGTGCGGGTGGCCAGAAACCGCGCCGTGATGGTGGGCCCGGGACTCACCGCATTGACGCGCACGCCATGGGGGCGCATCTCCAGCGCCAGGCAGCGTGTGTAATGCAGGATCGCCGCCTTGGCGCAGCCATAGACCACTTCCGGCGACACCCCGATATGGCCGTTGAGCGAACCGAAATTGATCACCGCGCCCTTCTGGCGCTGCATCATCCCCGGCACCACGGCGCGGCACATCAGCATGGTGCCGATGAAATTGCGGTTCATCACCGCTTGGGTATCTTCCAAGCTGATGTTCAGCGCATCATTGGGATTGGGCTTGCCGCCCTTGGCCGCGATATCGCCGCCGGCGCAATTGACCAGGATGGAGATCGGCCCCAGCGCGGCTTCGACTTTCTTCACGAAGGCGGCGACATCGCTTTCCTTGGAGATATCGCCGATGACCGACATAACTTTCGCGCCGCCGCGGCCGGACAATTCCTGGGCAAGCGCTGTCAGGCTGGCGCTTTCGCCAAAGGCGGCGGGCGCTTCCTCATTGATGTCATGCAGGGCGATGGCAGCGCCGCCATTCAGCAAAGTCTCTGCGATCATGCGCCCCAACCCGCGCCCCGAGCCGGTCACCAGCGCCACTGCTCCGCGAAAATCGAACACCGGCGGAAGATCGGATTGGCTCAAAATCGGCACTCCATTGCGGGGTTTCGAAGCGGGTGGCGTGGGCAGGCGGGTCGCGCCAAAAACCCTTGTTTTTTCTCGGTTAATTCCGCATCCGGGCACACGCAAAATGGCCTGGATGCATTGACTTCCGGGGGCTCAAACTTAGTATACAAGTCGCAAGCCGATGTGAAGCCTTAAGGGTTTTAAGTCCGGCTTCCCATGCCCCAATAACGGGACAGGATAATCAGGGGCGGGATGTCTCAATGAAGCCAACGCATGCGCGTTATTGGGTTGTGGTTTTCGCGCTGGCGCTGGCCATGATCATGTACATCCAGCGCGTGGCGATCAGCCAGGCGATTGTGCCGATTTCCGCCGATCTTCATCTCGACAAGCAGCAGACCGGTCTGGTTCTGGGCGCCTTCGGTCTTTCCTACGCCCTGTTTGAAATTCCCATGGGGTTGTTGGGTGACAAGCTGGGCGTGCGCTGGGTCTTGAGCCAGCTGGTGCTAATCTGGTCGGCTTTCACCGCCCTGACCGGCGGGGCCTGGAATCTGGTTTCGCTTTGGATCATCCGCTTCCTGTTCGGCGCGGGCGAGGCGGGCTGTTTTCCCAATCTGACCCGCATGCTTTCTGCTTGGCTGCCGCTCAACGAGCGCGTTCGGGCGCAAGCGGTGATGTGGGCGTTCGGGCGCTGGGGCGGGGCTCTGGCGCCGCCGGTGGCTTTTTTCGTGATCTATCATTTCGGCTGGCGTTGGGGCTTTGTCGCCTTGGCCATGCTGGGCGTGGCCTGGGTGGCATTCTTTCTGCCCTGGTTCCGCAACGATCCGGCCGAGCACAAGGCGGTGAACAAGGCGGAGCTGGAGATGCTGGAGCATTCCCGTGCTTTGGTGCTGCATGACCATGGCATGCCTTGGTACAAATTGTTGCTGCAGAAAGACATCGCCTTTCTGGGTCTGCAATATTTCGGATTTTCCTATACCTGGTATTTCTACGTCACCTGGCTGCCCACCTGGCTGCAACAGGCGCGCCATCTCGATCCCAAAACCGCGGCGGGCTATGCCATGATCCCCTTGGCGCTGGGCGGATGCGGCTCGATTGTCTCCGGCTTTCTGCCGCTTTCCGTACCGCGCAAATGGGTGGCGATTTTCGGTTTCGCCGCCACCGCAGCTTTGATCTTCATCATACCCGGCATCGAAAGTGTCGGGCTGGCGATGGCGCTGATGGGACTGGCCAGCTTTTGCAGCGACCTCACCATGCCGATTTCCTGGAATACCTGTGTGGAGATCGGCAAGCAATATACCGCCACGGTTTCCTCCACCATGAACATGCTGGGCAATTTCGCGGGCTTTGTCGCGCCCGTGGTGTTCGGCATCATTCTGCAGAACACCAACAACAATTGGGCCATGGTGATGTACACCATGGCGGCGGCGTCGGTGGTTTCGGCGCTGTGCTGGTTCTTCCTGGAACCGGACGCCCAACGCTAGGGGAAATCGGGCTCCGTCCGGTCATAAGAATTACTGGATGGCCGGGTCAGGCCCGGCCATGGATTCAAGCAAGAAGGGTCTGATCCTTGAAAATCGATTTGACGGGCAGGACGGCGGTTATCGTGGGCGGCTCCGGCGGCCTGGGTGAGGCCATGGCGCATAGTTTGTCGCAAGCCGGCGCGGCCATCGCGCTGGTGGGCCGCAATCAGGCCAAGCTGGACAAGGTGGCGGGCGATCTTAAGGGCGCCAAGGTCGAGACTTTCACCGCCGACATGACCAGCGAAAGCGATGTCGCCCGCCTGGCCGAGGATGTGAACGCCAAGTTCAAACATCCGCAGATCCTGATCAACTCGGCCGGCATCAATATCCGCAAGCCTGTGACCGAGTTCACCTTGAAGGAATGGACCAGTGTGGTGGATTCCAGCCTGGTCACGACCTTCCTGGCCTGCAATGCCTTTGTGCCCGGCATGAAGGGCACTGGTTACGGCCGCATCCTCAACCTGTCTTCCATCATGGCGCATGTCTCGCTGCCGGGCCGCACCGCTTATTCCAGCGGCAAGTCGGGGCTGCTGGGCTTCACGCGCTCGCTGGCGCTGGAGTTGGCGAGCGAAGGCATCACCGTCAACGGCATTTCGCCGGGACCTTTCCACACCGAGATGAACCTGCCGGTGATCAATGATCCGGAAGCCAACAAGCTGTTCTTGACCAAGCTGCCCGTGGGCCGCTGGGGCAAGGTGGAAGAGATCGGCGGCCTGGCCTGCTATCTGTGCAGCGACTTGGCCGGCTTCATCACCGGAACCGATATTCTGATCGACGGCGGCTGGACCGCCGCCTGATCCAACCAGGAGAAAGCGCATGAACACGCGGCGTGAGGTGATGATGGGCGCCGCTGCGCTGGCGGCTGCCTCGGCGGTGCCGGCTTTTGCCGCGACGGCGTCCAAGTCGAGTCTTGGCACCTCGAAGACGGCTTTGGGCCATTATCTGCGCGATCTGGCGGCCAAGAGCGGCGGCAAGATCGATCCCATCCAGGTGGTGGATTATGTCCATGGCCTGGGCGGCGGCGGGGTGCAATTCACGGTGCCGCTGGATGCCGATCTCAAAAAGCTGCGCGCCCGGTTGGACAAGAACAATATGTTCCTCCAGGGCGATCTTGATCTGCTCACCCGCCATATGAACGATCTGCCGGCGTTCGAGCAGGCTCTGAAAAACTACAAGGCATTGGGCGCCGATTGCGTGCGGGTGGTTTGCTTTGTCGGGCGGCGCTACGAGACCTTCTCCAGCCTGCAGCAATATAAGGACTGGCACACCGGCGCGATTGCTTCGCTGGATGCCTGTCTGCCGATCGCCGAGCGCGTGGGAATTTCCCTGGCCATGGAAAACCACAAAGATCGCGCCGTCGACGAAGAAGTCGAGATCCTGCAGAAATATTCCAGCCAGCATTTGGGCGCGACGGTGGATTTCGGCAACAACATCGCCATGTGCGACGACCCCATGGATGTGGTCACCAAGCTGGCGCCCTATGCCAAATCCACCCACATGAAGAACATGGCGGTGCAGAATTATCCCGACGGCTTCCTGTTGTCGGAAGTGCTGTTTGAAGACGGCTTCATGGATATTCCGGCAATGTGGGCGGTGCTGAAGAAAGCCAATCCGGCGATTCGGCCGGTGCATGAAATGATCACCCGCGATCCGCTCAAAGTGGCGGTGTTGACCGACAAATATTGGGCGACCTGGCCGGACCGCAGCGGCAAATTCCTGGCCGAGACCATCAGGCTGGTGAATGCCAATCAAAGCAAGAAGCCGCTGCCGATCGTCAGCACTTTGCCGCCGGAAGGTCAGCTTGCGGCGGAAGAAAGCAACAACCGCAAATGCTTTGAGTGGGCGCGGACCGCTCTGGCTTAGTCGCGATCTTTTGCATCAATCACGTCGCCCGCAGCGCGTCCACAACGGGCAGGCGCGCGGCGCGGGCCGCGGGCAGAACCCCGCCCAGCAATGCAACAGCCAGCGCCCAGACAAGGCCCGTACCCACCAGGCCTGGCGAGACCGTCAGGTGGAAGAGGATTTCGCCGAAGGCGTAACGCTGTCCATGAAACAGCGCCCAGGCTAAGCCGATCCCCATCAGCGCGCCGGCCATCGCCAGCAGGATGGCTTCGGCGATCACCGAAACCGCCACCGCGGTGCCGCCAAAGCCCAGGGCGCGCAAGGTGGCGATTTCCTGGGTGCGTGCGCCCACCGCCGAATACAAAGTGTTGAGCGTGCCGAACAAAGCACCACAGGCCATGATGCCGCCCACGGCATAGGCTACGGCAAGGAAAAATCCCGTGGCATCCTGCGAAGTGCGTTCGATGTAGTCCGACTGGCGTTCCGCCCGCACCCCCAGCCTGGGATTGGCCGCCAGGGCGCGCTGCAAATTGTCCAGCCCGCCGGGCCCCTCCAGCCGCACAATCACGCTGTTGAAATTGTTGCGTTTGGCCGCGCTCATCAGGATCGCGGCATCGCCGATGATCTGGCCTTCCAGAACATCGCCGCCGGTGGTGAAGCTGCCGACTATCGGCCATTGCCCGTCCTGCATGATGACTTTGTCGCCGACTTCAAGCCCGCGAAACTCCGGCTGGGTGGCGATGCCGACGACCAACTCGCGGGCGCCGGGGCGGAACATGCGTCCCGCGACGATTTTCAATTCCGGACGCACCGCCAGCGCCTTGCGCCCTATGCCGCGCAGGGTCAACAACATGTTGCCTTCCGTCCTTCTGCTGACCAAGAAGATAGAGACATATTCGGGGTCGGCCAGGCTGGCGCCGTTCGCGTCCCGGGCGATGCCCGGCGCCGTGATGATGTCGCCAAGCGCGCCGCGTCGTATCGCGCCCGCCCCCTCTGTGTCGGCATTTTGCGAAAGAATGACCGCCCGCCCCGGATCACCAGTGCGCCGCTGCAGTTCCGCAAAGCCGGCGGTCAGCGATAAAATCGAAACCAGCACACCGATGGCCGCGCCCATCCCAGCAACCACAACCAGCGATGGGCCCAAGCGGCTGGGCAGGCTTTTGAGATTTAGGCTCGTGACAGAAACGATCTGGCGCAGCAGGTTCATTTCAGCGCCTCAACGCGCTTGCGATGTCGAGGCGCTGGACGCGCCAAGCCGGCATTGCGGCTCCTGCAAAGGCAACCAGCGCTGCGAAGACAAAACCTGTCGCCAACACCTCCAGGGTGAGCGTTGGTGGCGCGACACCCAGTTTTTGCAGCACGGCGAGGCTGGCGATCCTCGACGCCAGCGCCGTGGCGATGGCAAAGCCCGACAATGCACCTAGGAGACAAGGCATTGCGGCTTCCACAAACACCAATGTCATCACGCCGGCGTCTGAAAACCCCAATGTCTTCAGCACAGCGAATTCCGCCACGCGCTCGCGCACCGATTGGGCGATATTGTTGGCGATCAAAAACAAAATCATGAAAAGCCCAGCGGCGGATACGCCCTGGGTCACCAGGGGAATGTTGAACTGGTATGATGTGCCGTCCCGCGCCATTGCCTTTTCGGACGTTGTCCAGGTCGGATTGGAGGAATTGGCGAATGTTGCATCCACCTTCTCCGCGAAGGAGGCCACGCGGTCCGGGTCCTTGAGCAGAATAATGAATTGAGTGAGATGTCCGACCTGAGTCAGCGGCCGTGTCTGCTCGAGATAGTCGAAATTGGCCAAAGTCAGGCCGCCGCGCGCCCAGGGCGGATTCTCCACCACCCCCAGCACATGGAACGGCCAGAGGCTGGTTCCGTCGCGGCGTGACGGCTCCGGGGTCAGAACGGGCATGCTGTCGCCAGTCTTGAGTCCCAACCGAGCGGCCGTGCGGTTGTCCAGGAAGACGCCCGATGGGTCGGACCGTAGCCGGTCCCACTGGGCGCGCGTCAGGGGAATCTCCGGATAGGCTCCCTGCATGCCCTGATCCATGAACCAGGGCACGATTTGGTTTTTCGGGTCGCGATAATAGCCTAGGAAGAAATCACTGACGCCGATTGCGCGTATTTCCGGCATGCGCGCGATCCGCTCGCGCTGTGCCAAGGTCAGGTTCCCGTTTTCAATGAAATGGGGATTGATATTGACCCGATCCGCCCGCGCCCTCGCGACAATCCCGCTATAGGTGGCGTTCAAGCCGATCGCCAGGCCGAACAGGGTGAAAGCCGCCACCGCAGCCAGAAAGGTGAGAATGGTGCGCGCGGGTTTGCGCCACAGCGCCGTCCAAATCAGCGGAAAGTATTTCATCCCTGCCTCAATGTTGAACGATTGCTGCTTCGGGAGTTACTCCAATTCTCTGCTTGTGCGACTCAACGGCAATTTATTTCACGGTAAAATGCATCACCGTGCTGGTGCTGTAGGTCTCGCCGGGCCTGAGCACGGTTGACGGAAAGTTCGCGTGATTGGGGCTGTCGGGATAATGCTGAGTCTCCAGCGCGATCCCGTCGCCCGTGCGCATGGTCAGTCCCTGTCCGTTTACCGCACCGCCGTTGAGATTGTTGGAAGAGTAAACCTGTACTCCCGGTTCGGTGGTCGATAGCTCCAAGGTCCGCCCGCTTGCTGGATCGCTGACCCGGACCGCCAATTCCAGCGCCCCCGGCTTTGATTTGCGCAGCACATAATTGTGGTCATAGCCGCGCCCGATCAGCATCTGCGGCTCGGAGGAGCGGAGATCGCGCCCGATCGGCTTGGGATTGCGGAAGTCCAGCGCCGTTCCTGCGACATTGGCCAGTTCGCCGGTTGGCACCTGGTTGACGTCGGTGGGTGTCACTTGATCGGCCATGATGGTCATCATCTGGCTTTCCACCGAGCCGCCGCCCGCCAGATTGTAATAGGTATGGTTGGTCAGATTCACCACCGTGGGCTTGTCGGTGGTCGCCTTGTATTCCATGCGGAAATCATTGCTGTCGGTGAGGGTGTACGTCAGATCGATGGTCAAGGTGCCTGGAAAACCCTGATCGCCATCGGGCGACACCAGCCGCAACGTCACGCCCGCATCATTGGCGTGCTGGAAGGTGCCCACGGTCTGCAGGATGCGCCGGCTGTAAGGGGGTGGCCCGCCATGCAGGGTGACGCCGGCCGGATTGGCGGTGAGGTCATAATGTTTTCCATCCAGGGTGAAGCCGTGCAGCAACCGGTTGGCATAGCGTCCGGTCAAGGCGCTCATCGGCCCGCTGGCTTCGATGCCCGCCAGGTTTCTCTGGCAGAGGATGACGTTCGCTATTTTGCCATCGCGCCCCGGCGCCTCGACATCGCAAACCACACCACCCAGGTCCAGCACCTGGGCGCGCATGCCGTGATTGTTGGTCATGGTAAAGACATGGACCGTGGCGCCGTCCTTGGTGGTGCCATAGACGTCGGTCTTTATTGTGCCGGCCCAGGCGGGGCTCGCAGCCAGCAGCGTGGCCAGAAATAGGCTGCTCAATGTCGCGCCGGATTTCATTTTTCCCCCGTTTTTCCCTGTGGCTTTGGGCCCGTCACACTATAGTATTCCGCTTATAGAAAAAGACTATCGGGAACGGGACCAGGAGGCCGCCTGCCGGGGTGGGGTGGCCAGATCAAGCATGACGCAGACGGGCGAAAAACCATTGATTGTGGTGATGGGGGTTGCCGGCTCGGGCAAGACCACTATCGCCAGCGGCTTGGCGGAACGGTTGAGGGTGCCTTTTGTGGAGGGCGACTCGCTTCACCCCGCCGCCAATGTGAAAAAGATGGCCGCCGGCATTCCCTTGACCGATGAGGACCGCTGGCCCTGGCTGGAAGCCATCGGGGCGCGCATGGAGGTGGAGCGGGCCACCGGCCATGGCGTGGTGGTTTCCTGTTCCGCTCTCAAACATGCCTATCGCGATTGCCTGCGCAAAGAGGTGCACGGCAAGGTGCAGTTCATTCTGTTGGATGGTTCGCGCGAAACGATCACCGACCGCATGAAGCAGCGCAAGGGTCATTTCATGCCGCCGGCGCTGCTGGACAGCCAGTTCGCCACCCTGGAAAAGCCCACGCCCGACGAGCATGCGGTGATTTTGGATATTTCCCATCCCGTGCCTTCGCTGTTGGCCGAGGCCGCCAGCGCCGTTGTTCCCGCGGCCGGGCCGTAACAAGAGAGAAAATGATGCGCAAACTTGCTCTGATTCTTCCTGCTGTGTTTTTGGCAGCGCTGCCCGTTTTGGCGCAGAGCGCGGACCAGCCCAAATTCCCCACGCCGCCGCCCAAAGTCACCGCCGAGAACAGCGTCATAGGACCGGACTATGCCAATGCCCCGGAATCGGTGGCCAATCCGGCGGTGCCGCAAGGCGATGTGCGCGAATTCATTCTCTATTCGGAAGAGAGCAAGATCTATCCCGGCATTGTGCGTGTCCGGAACATGCAGCGCGATGCGGCGGGCAACTACATCGCCACGGCCGAAGGTCTTTCCGCACCCGGGCGTTATGAGCGGCATGTCTTTGTCTATATCCCCAAGCAGCTTGTACAGGGCCAGCCGGCACCCTTCATGCTTTCCAGCACATTGGGATCCTAAGCTTAGAATTCCACGTGGACAAGTTGTCG
>JADMIO011280050.1_pt1 | contig 40930 bp, 28 predicted proteins | sample 8958161 | NCBI WGS metagenome assembly JADMIO01 (sample SAMN16585339, study PRJNA669376) | soil metagenome | isolation source: Crop rotation soil | place: USA: Cullars Rotation, Alabama | collected 2011
CCACCGCCTACAGCGCGCTCTTCGCCTACTTCGAAAGCCAGTAGCACCGGCGTTCACCCGATGGGGTAACATCCGGCGACATGAACTACGGACGTCTCGTTGCAGCGGCGGTCGCCGGCACGGTCGTCGACGCCATCTACGGGTTCCTCGTCTACGGGATGCTGCTCGCCGGTGAATTCGGGCGCTATCCCAACGTCTATCGGCCGAACGACGCCGCGCCCGTCTTCCTGATGTGCATGTTCTGCGGCATCTTCGTGGCGATGCTCTTCGCGGTCGTCATTTACTCGAAGGGGCTCGAAGTCGGCGGCGCCGGCGAAGGTCTCCGCTTCGGCGCGCTGCTCGGCGTGTTCCTCGGATCGCTCTTCGCGAGCGTCTCCTACGGCACGCTGAACATCGGCCGCAAGCTTGCGGGGCTGATGGCGGTCGCGGGGCTCTTCGAGTGGATCATCGTCGGCACGGTGATCGGCGCAGTCTATCGGGTCAATCGCGGATCTCGCGCCGCGTAACCCCTCGGCGCACGGCCAGCAGTGCCGGAATCGTCGAGATCGCGCCGATGGCGAAGAGGAGCGTCCCGACGGCGCGGCGCCGTTCTTCCGGAATCCGCGGCGCGAGCAGCAAACCCAGCCCGGCGCCGAGCATTCCGCGGGTGACGACGACGAAGCCGAGCGTTGGGATGTCGAGTTCGAGGCTCTTCATTACGACCTCCAACGGGGATTGACGCAAGGATCCGGCCATCGCTCGGTCGCGGCGTAGGTCGATGTACACTGCGCGGATATGCGTCTTCATCTACTGCGTCGTTTCACCTGGCCGCTGGCGTTGCTCGTGCTCGTGCTGGCCAGCGCCATCCCCCTGCGGATGCACGCCGCGGCGGCGCCGCAAAGCGCGGTTTCTGCCAGCAACGATCTTTATGCCGGCCTGAAGTGGCGGAGCATCGGCCCGTTCCATGGGGGGCGGATTTCAGCCGTGACGGGCGTCGTCGGTCACGGCCAGACCGGCACGTTCTACGTCGGCACGCCGATGGGCGGCGTGTGGAAGACGACGAGCGCGGGCGTCGTGTGGACGCCGATCGCCGATCAACTGACGACGATCGACAGCATCGGCGCCGTCGTCGTCGCGCCGTCCGATCCCAACATCATTTATCTCGGCAGCGGCGATCCGATCGCGGGCGGCGACGGCGACGGCATGTATAAGTCGACCGACGCCGGCACCACGTGGACGAAGATCGGTCTCGAGGCCACGCACCGCATCAGCAAGATGGTGATCGATCCGAAGGATCCGAACATCGTCGTCGCCGCGGCTGTAGGAGACGGCAACAGCGGTGAGGCCGGCGGCATCTATCGCACGACTGACGGCGGCCGCACGTGGCAGAAGGCGTTCACCCCGAAAGGGGTCACCGCCGTGCGCGATCTCGGCTACGACTTCGATTCACCGAACCTGATGTTCGCCACCACGCTTGGTCTCGGTGGGCGCGGCTTCGGTGCCGCCGCCGCACCCGGCGGCGCCGCGCCGGAACCGGCGAAGCTGTTCAAGTCCACCGACGAGGGAAAGACATGGTCGGAGATTACGACCGCGCCGAAGTTCCAGGGGCGCACCAGCGTCGCGGTGGCCATGGGCACGAAGGGTCAGCGTCTCTATCTCGTCGGCTCGCCGATGGAGAACGGATCCGGCCTCTATCGATCGGATGACGGCGGCGAGACGTGGAAACACATGGCTGGCAACGACACGCGCGTCGCCAACGGCCAGGGCAACTATCAGTCGGGCGTGTTCGTCGATCCGCAGAACCCCGACGTCGTCTATGTGACGAGCATCGCGCTGATGCGATCCACCAACGGCGGCACGTCGTTCGAGTCGTTCAAGGGGGCGCCCGGCGGCGAGGATTACCACATGATGTGGATCGATCCGACCAACGGGCAGCGCATGCTGCTCGGCGTCGATCAGGGCCCCAGCGTCACGCTCGACGGCGGCAAGACGTGGAGCCTGTTCTATCCGATTGCGATCGCGCAGTTCTATCACGTGGCGACCGACAGCCGGTATCCCTACTGGGTGATGGGCGCGCAGCAGGACACCGGCGCGGTGATGACGCGCAGCCGCGGCGACTTCGGGCAGGTCAACTGGATGGACTGGTCGCCGCTGCCGTCATCGGAGTTCGGCACGCTGACGGCGGATCCGCTGCATCCCGAGATCATCTACGGCGTCGGCTACGGCCCCGGCGGCGGCGGCAGCGGCATGGTCAAGATCAACATGTCGACCGGCCAGTGGCAGAACGTCGCGCCGAACTTCGGCGCCGACGCGCAGAAGTACCGTCAGGCGCGCGACTTCTGGAAGAAGTTCGATCCGTTCGACAAGACGGCGATGTATGTCGGCTATCAGTGCCTGCTCGTCACGCACGACGGCGCGAAGACGTGGAAGGCCGCGAGTCCCGATTTGACGACGACGAAAACCGACAAGCCGCTCGCGTGCGGCGCTCCGCCTCCTCCCCCTCCGGCTCCTGCGGCCGGCGCGCCTGCCGCGCCCGCGGGCGGTGGCGGTGGTCGCGGCGGCGGCGGCGCGTCGATCGTCGACTTCGTCATGTCGACCGCGAAGCGCGGCGCGATCTGGACCGCGAGCACCAACGGCCAGATCAACATGACGACCGACGGCGGTCTGCACTGGACGAACGTCAGCAACCTGACTGACGCCGCCAACGTGAACTTCAACATCATCGACGGCGCGCATCACGACGCCAACACCGTCTACATCTCCGGACGTCTGACCGCCGGACGCGGCCAGGCGGCGGATACCAGCGTCGATACGAACGTGCCGCTGATCTGGCGCACGCACGACGGCGGCAAGACGTGGACGAAGATCGTCAACGGCCTGCCGAAGGACGAGCGCACCGGCAGCTGGGTGAACGTGGTGCGCGAGGATCCGAAGCAGAAGGGTCTCCTCTACGCCGGCACCGAGACGACCGTCTACGTGTCGTTCGACGATGGCGATCACTGGCAGTCGCTGCGGCAGAACCTGCCGTCGTCATCGGTCAGGGATCTCGTGTTCCACACCGACGATCACATGAACGACATCGTGATCGGGACCTACGGCCGCGGCTTCTGGGTGCTCGATGATGTGAGCCCGCTGCGAGAGATCGCGGCGAAGTCGGCTGAGATCGCGTCGGCGCCGGCGTACCTCTTCAAGCCGGGCGATGCCATCCGCTCGCGCATGAATGCGAACTGGGATCAGCCGATGACGATCCAGATGCCGCATGCGTCGAACCCGCCGTATGGCGCGATCATCTATTACCACTTGAGCAAGACCCCTTCGAGCGAGATGAAGCTGCAGGTGTTCGACGCGGCGGGCGGCCTGGTGCGGACGATCACCAGCACTCCTCCGCCGCCGATCACCGGCGCAATCTATCCCGACTACTGGCTGATGACGCCGGCGTCACGCGCGCTGCCGACGGCGGCCGGGACGAACCGGATCAACTGGGACCTGCGCTACGACGATCCGCCGGCGTTCAATAAGGACCTCGAAGACCAGATGAACATGATCGACGCGCTCACGACGCCCGGCCCGCACGGCCCGCAGGTGCCGCCGGGGACGTATACGTTGAAGCTGACCGTCGACGGCGCCGTCTACACGCAGACCGTCACCGTCCACAACGATCCGCGCGTCGGCGAGAGCGCCGCCACACTTGCGGCGCTGAAGTCGCAGGCCAGGCTGACGCAGCTGGCGTATCAGGGGATGAAGAACAGCTACGCGGGCAACGAGGAAGTGGCTGCCGTCCGCGCGCAGCTCGCGCCGATGGTGCAGTCTGATCCAAAGGCGAAAGAGCTCGACACGAAGCTGGCGACGTTCGGCGGCGCCGTCGAAGGGCGCGGCGGGCGCGGCGGCGGTGGCGGCGGCTTCGGCGGCCGCGGCGGTGGTCAGGCCGCCAACGCGATGCAGTCGTTCATCCAGTTGAACAACACCTTCAACGCGATCGTGAGCATGGTGCAGGTCGGCCTCGACATGGCGCCGACGCCCGCGCAGATCGACACGTGGGAGGCGGACTGCAAGGCTTACAACACGACCGTCGCCGCGTGGAAGAAGCTGCAGTCCGAAGATCTCGCGTCGTTCAGCGGAGTGAAGGTGACGCCGACGAAGCTGACGCCGGCGGTGTGCACGTTCGGCGCGCCCGCACCGCCCGCGGCCAAGGCGAGCGGCGCGCGCCGGTAGCCGCGACCGGTCATCTTCGGCTGATTATTCCGGCACGCCCTCGTTGGCGTGCACGAATGCGACGTCGGAGCCGATCACGACAATCGTGTTCCCCGCGGTGTCCGCGATCTTGAACGAGCCCGGGACGCCGTCGGAGGACGCTCCGCGCACGAGGATCCGTGTGTCGTTGCCCGTGCCGACGCCGCCGGACAGCGTCACGTCGCGGCGCTGAACGCCAAAGCTGTTGGCGCTCGCCGGCGCGGTGCCCGGCTTGACGAAGCGGGTATCGAGCAGGGTCAAGCGGATGGAATTGTCGTTGCTGGCTGGCCCGGCCGGGCTGGCGACCGACCCATTCGTCACGATCCCGCCGCGGCCGACATTGTTCCAGATGGCGTCGCCGCGCGAGATCCACTCCGTGCGGTTGCCGTTCGCTCCGGTCGCCGATTGCGGAAGGATGGCACCCGTGTCCTTGCCGCCGTTGACGAGCACACCCGTCCCGTTTCCCTCGAAGATGTTGCCCTCGGACTCGACGCTGACCTGGCCGTCGTCACATCCGAAGCCTGCGGCGTTCAACGCCATCCCGTTGCCGGTCTTCGGATTGGTCAATCGATTGTGGCGGATCGATCCATGCCAGCGGGCGCCGGTCGCCAGCGTGTTGGTGAACAGGATGCCGGCCGCATCGTTGGCGAGAAACACGCTGCCGTCGACCGTGACGTCCGAGTCGAGCTCCGCGAACGTGCAGTCGTGATGGATCGCTCCCACGCCGATCGCGTTGCCGGCCAGCGTGGCGCCGGTCACCTCGAAGTGCACGCCGTGGCCGCGCAGCCGCGCCGCATCGGTCACCGGCGCAATGGCCGGGCCCTTCGAGCCTCGCACGGTGAGGTCGCGGACCGCGTTTCCGGCCGTCATCTGGATCAACGGCCGGTGGACCGTGGCCGCATGGTATGACTGGCCGCCGCAGGCGACGAGATCCATGCCCGAGTCCAGCACGTGCGATCCATCGAGGATGGTTTCGGTCGCCGGGTCGGCAAAGATGGTTCCGGCGGTGTTCCTCGCATCCCAAACACCATCGCCGTCGAGGTCCTGGTACCGGTTCGCGCCAACGAGTTGCATGTTCGGCTGGAGCACGAGGACATCGGTCAGAACGTAGACACCTGGCGCCAGCACCACGGTTGCGCCGGCGTTGGAGGGATTGGCGAGCGCCTCGGTGAGTGCGACTACGTCTCCCGCGGGGATCGGAATCCGCTGCGGCGCGGCCTGGGCGGCGCCGGCCGTCGCGAAGCTGGAAAGGGCAAACAACACCGGCGCGATGAGCATTTTCGTCACGGTTCCTCCTGAATGAGCACTGACGCGGTTGTACAATTCGGCCGGCCGCCAAGTCCTCAGGGAACCCTCAAGATTTGCCGGAGATGCTTCGAACCCGTGACGTCCTGCTCGACAGGCGGTCCGGACGGGTGCTGCGGTCGGGTGTGCCGCTGGCGCTCGAGCCTCGGACATTCGACCTGCTCGTCTACCTGATGGCGCGGCCGGGCGAGCTCGTCACCCACGCCGAGCTGCTCGACGCGATCTGGTCCGACGCCGCCGTCACGCCGCATTCGCTGACGCAGGCCGTCAGTCAACTCCGCCGCGCGCTCGACGACGAGGCGCGGACCGCGACGTTCATTCAAACCGTCCATCGCAGGGGCTATCGGTGGGTGGCGCCGGTGAGCGTCGACGAGACGGCGAGCGTTGCGCCGGGAGGGCGTCCGGACGGCGTCGCGCTGAGGCGGCTGCCGGCGCGCGCCGGGCCGCTCGTCGGCCGCGACGATCTGGTCGAGCGCGTGGCACGCGAGCTTCGGCACGTGCGGCTGCTGACGCTGGTCGGGCCCGGAGGGGTCGGGAAGACACAGCTGGCACTCGAAGCGGGGCGTCAGGCCGAGACGGCCTTTCAGGAGGGGGCGCTGTTCGTCGATCTGGCGGTGGAGACGAATGCAGGCGTCGAACACGCGGTGTTGCGCGCGTTGCGTGTCGTCCCCGCCGAGGGCATGTCGGCGCTCGACGCGCTCGCCGGTGCGCTGCGCGACCGTAGCCTGCTGCTGATGCTCGACAACTGCGAGCACGTGGCTGCCGCGTGCGGCACGCTGGCGACGTGCGTGATCGGTGGTGCTCCGCGCGTGCACGTGCTGGCCACGACGCAACAGCCGCTCCGCGTGCCCGGCGAAGTGCTCGTCCGCGTGCCGCCACTGGCGGTGCCGTCCGCGGAATGGGCGTCGTCCGCCGGGCCCGGTCGGGAGGGCTGGCCCGGATCGGTCAGCCTTTTCGTCGATCGCGCGCGCGCCGCGAATCCGGACTTCGATCTGACGGCCGCCAACGCCGCGTCGGTCGCCGACATCTGCCGGCGCCTCGACGGCATTCCGCTCGCGCTGGAGCTGGCGGCCGCGCGCGCGAACGTGCTGACGCCGGCGCAAATCGCCGGGCGGCTGGACGAGCGGCTGCAGCTGCTCGCGAGTCCGCGGGAAGCAGTTCCGCCGCGGCATCAGACACTGGCCGCGACCGTGGAGTGGAGCGTCGGCCTGCTGCCCGATCGGGCGCGATGGGTCCTGGCGCAGCTGGCGGTGTTCAGCGGCGGCTGGACGCTCGACGCCGCCCAGTTCGTCGTCGGCGCCGACCTGACGTTGATCGACGATCTGGCGACGCTCGTCGACCGATCGCTGGTGACGGTGGATGTCGACCGGCTGGACGCGAGATACCGGTTGCTGGAGACGATCCGTCTCTATGCGCAGCAGCGGCTTGCGGAGTCGTCCGAGTCCGACGCCGTTCGCGATCGTCACCTGCGGCACTTCCGCGAATTCGCCGAGCGCGCGGATCGCGAGACGTTCGATGCGGATCCGGTGCGCACGCTGCGGCGGGTGCGGGAGGAGTACTCCAACGTGCGCGCGGCGCTCGACTGGGCGATGGCCGCTCCGCGAAACGCGGAAGATGGTCTCCGCCTCGCGTGTGGACTGCGCTGGCTGTGGCGGCTCGAGGGGGACTACATCGACTCGCGCGAGCGGCTGACGCAGGCGTTGCGACGTGCGGCGGGTGCGCCGCCCGAACTGGTGGCGCGCGCCCGAATCGCGCTCGGGCTCATCCTGCATCACCGGGCCGAGTTCGCGGCGGCACGGATGGCGATCGAGCAGGGGCTGGCAGAACTGCCGCCCGACGAGCGATGGGAGCGTGCGTTCGGCACCGTCCTGCTGTCGTTCAACGACACGATGGACGGGCGGCTCGATCGAGCCGAGAGCCTGGCGAAGACCGCCGCGGCGCTGGTGGCGCCGCTCGAAGACGATCGACTGATCGGGTTTGCCCTGATCCGCGACGGAGTAGCGGCGGGTCTCGTCGGGAACTACCAGGCCGCCATGGATCGATTGACTGACGCCTGCCGGCGTCTGCGTCTCGCGCGCGATCCGTTCCTGCTCGCCTACGGCGCCGTCAACCTCGGACTGCAGCGCTATCTCGCGGCCGACCCGTCCGGTTCGCGTGCCGCATTTCTCGAGACGGTGACGACGGCGTCCGCTGTGGACAACCTGCGCGCCATTGGCGGTGCCGTCGAAGGCCTCGCGTATCTCGCGATCGATGCCGGCGATCCCCGGTGGGGCGCGCGCCTGCTCGGTACCGCGGAGCGTGTGCGGGAGACCACGGCGGCGCCGCTGCTGCCGCAGTGGCGCGCCGCGCACGATCGCGCGGTGCTGGCGATCGAGGAGCGCCTGGGGCCGTTCCTCGCCGCCCGCGAGCGGCGCGCCGGCGCCGAGACGCCGCTGCCCGACATCGTCCAGGCCTTGCTGCGCGAGGAGCCCACGGGGCAGTAGCGCTAGGGCATCGCGGCGCAGGCCCCCTGGTAACGCCGCAGGATGTTGAGCAGCTCGCCGAATTCGCCCGGCGTCAGCGTGCCGTCGGCGAGGAAGAAGTTGACCGACTGACGGAGGATGCCCGCGGTCCGGCGGCGACGGCTGAGCAGCGTGTCGACCAGAACGGTATCGGTAGGTGGACCGCCGTTCAAGTCCGCGGTGAACTGCGGCAGCGTCAGCTGGCACGAGTTGCCGCGCGCGAGCGGAAGAATCAATTTCGCGAGCCGCTCCGGGAAGACGCCGTGCATCTTCTTCAGGTTGTAGCCGGACACGGCCGCGAGTTGATCGGGCACGATCGAGAACAGATCGGTCGTCTGCTCGTCGACGTGTGAGCCGCTCCAGATTCGGCTCGTCACCTTGACGCGGTAGTTGCCGACGAAGACGCCGGCCGCCCCCGCGTCCCCCGTCGCGAACCGCGCCAGCAGCGCGAATTCACCAGGGTGCGTCGTGTCGTGGCGGCGCACCACGACGTTGCTGTCGATGTCCGTCGGCACGTTGCGATCGAAGTCGAGATCGAGCATCACCGCGCTGTCCTCGACGGGCCTCGACGGATGATCGAGATCGGTCGCCACGATCGTCCATTTCGCGCGCAGTCCCGCGGGCACGACGGGGTCGCCCTGCGCGTCGGGTTTCACGTTGGCCGCGGTCACGAGGATCCGCTGACGCGCGACCGCGCTCCACTCGCGCTGGTCGGAAAGGCCCCAGGCCGCCGCGCTCGGGCCGAACTTCGTCCGCGCCACACCGCTCCGTTCCGCCCACTGCACGATCGTGTGTGATTCCCACGCGCTCTCCTGCTCCGGCTGGGGCGTCGAGTTCCCCGACGATCCCTGGCTCGGCGTCGTGTACGTCACGCCCGTGTTCGCACCGGAGATGTTCAAGCCGCGCCAGCGAACCGACGGGGTGAGCACGAGCGGCGCCTGAATCACCACTTGCGTTCGATGATCCGACGCGACGCAGCTGCTCGCGAGCGCGGGCGCGATCCACGCCGGTGACTTGATTTCGATCGCGCCCGCACCGCTGTCGATCGTTGTCGATCGCAAAGGGCCGCCGGCGTCGTCCCACGTGAGTGAGGCCGGGTGATTCACGTCTGATCTGACGACCTGATACAGCATGCCGTCGAAGCTGCCGCTCCACGGTTTGAAGTCCGTGCTCAGATACTTCGAGCCGAATGCCTCCGCACGATTGAACCTGGTCGAGTCGTCGTCGACGGCGTAGATGCTCGCGTAACCTTTGTGAGTCTGCCCCCAGAACACCTGGACGGGATGGATCTCAGGATGGAAGTCGTGCGCGCGCTCCATGATCCATGGGCCGTACATGCAGAACTGGCCTCCAGCGAATTCGCTCGTCTTGCCGGCGCACGGGACGCCCTGCTCGGCGCAGAGGTTGTCCCCTTTCTTCAGACTGCCCGACGAGTGCTCCTTCCAGAACCACTCGAACACGCTCGGCACCGTCACTTCGCCCCAGATGCATCCGTTGGGACAGTCCTTGTTTGCATAAGCAGGTAGATCGGACAACACGTATCCGAACAGCGGCGACGGCTTGATGAACGGATGGAGATCCCGTTCGAGCGGATCGAGGCGATACACCAGCCAATGATCCAGCCTGCCGCAGGCTATTTCCTTCTGTCCTGAGACGGGGTAGTACCCCGCGACCAGCGGGTTGAGCGCGGCAATCAGACCATTCGGATCGAACTTCAGGATGCCGATCGCGCCGCCGATCCGCCTCGCCTTGTCGGTGACGAAGATGCCGAGCGTTTCATCCTTGTAATGCCAGAGATCCTCGTCCGCTTTCGAGCACGTCTCGGGGAGCACGCCTGTGGTGCGTGCCACGAGCGGCGCGACGCCACACGCGAGGGCGACGACGAGTCCAGCGGCAAACATCGTTCTCATGGCTTGCTTGGACGGCCGCGATTCCTGAATTCCGGCGGACTGTCCGTCAATAGGGGAAAGGAGCGTACGAGAACCTATGGCGATGCAGCGCAGATCGGCGGTTTGCTGGGGAATCACTCTGTGGTTGGCGGGCGGCTTCGCGTCGCCGGCCGGCGCGCAGGGTCAGCTGGTGCGGACGGCGCAGCAGGCGCCGAACAAGACGGAATCCGATCCCGTCATCAGGCTGGACAACACCGGCGTCGCGTCGTGGAAATATCGCAACGCGCGCAACCCGCCGTGGGTCTGGGACCGCGCCACTCCGGCGGCAGCGGACTTCAAGCTCAAGTTCGTCAACTCGACGTCCGGCGCGACGGTGAAGGTCGCGCTGCCGGCCGTCGCGATTCCGGCGGTTCCGCCCGGGCCATCGGGCAACCCGCCGGCGCTCAATCCGTCGAGCCTTCTCGAGACGCCCCCGGCGACCGGACCGTCACCGGTCGAGACCGCGCAGCGATTTTTCGGCGTGAAACTCGATGCGTGCGAAACGAAGGACGGTGGGGTTGTGTGCACACCGACGCTGACGTTGGCGGCCAACGCCGAGGGATTCGTCAGCGGGCTTCTGCTCGCGAACTACCCGCCGAAGACCGTCATCAAGTTCCGCGTCACCTTCCCGTTCGCGCTCGACTCCGAGCAGCCGAGCGATCAGTTCGGTTACTTCACGCTCGACAAGGAACTGCGGCTCTCACCCGTCTCCTATTCGCTGTCCGCGTCGGGATCGCTCGCGCTGACGCGCGATCCGTATTTCGGCGCCGAGGGAACCGTCATCGACAACGCCCACGTTTATGACGGCGCGACGACCAGCCAGGTGAAGGGGACGGGCCGCACCGCGCTGGCTCTCTCACTGAACGACTGGGCCACCGGCACGATCGAGATGCAGTTCAAGAACGGGGCGTTCGGCAAGAAGGACGAGGACCTCGCCGTCAAGGTCAACCAGTACAACTTCCAGGTGTTCGGCTTCACCGGCACGAGTCTGAAGTTCGGCAAGTATCTGTTCGCGGCGCCGACCGACGGCCTTGCCATCAACGAGACGGGCGAAGGGGCGACGGCGCGGTTCCGCTGGTTCGGCGTGTCGCAGATCGTCAAGCGCGAGAGCCAGGCCGGCGTCGCCGACGCGGACAACGACGATCACAAAGCCTGGCTGCTGGACGCCAGCAACATTGCGGTCCCCACCATCACGGCGCTGCGGTCTCTCAGCTTCTACCTGCTGGAAGGGATCGACGATACGCCCCAGCGCGAGCGCCGCTACGATACGTTCGGCGGCGAAGCGCAGTTCGTCGCGCCCGCCGTAAACGTCACCGGCACGATCGCTTACTACCGCAGCCACTCGCGGCCGCACGCCGGCAGTCCCGTCCGTCATGCGGACGGAACGTCCTGGCTCGCCAGGGGTTCGCGCAGCTGGCTGCTGAACAACAAGCCGGCCTTCACCGCGGCGCTGACGGTGGCGCAAGGCAGCGGCGACCAGAGCCGCACGTCGGATCGTTACGAAGGCTATCTCGGCGAGACCGCGTCATACGCGCCTGACGGCTCGCTCTTCCTCGGGTCCATCGTGCCGCGGCTCGGTATCGCTCCACTGCCGTTCGTGGTCGTCGACAAGGACGGGAAGAGCAAGCCGGAGTTCACCGAGAAAGGCCTGACGAACCGGCGCATGATCGGCGCGACGTTCAGCGCGCAAACGTTTTCGCCGCTCGAATGGGTCGCGAACCTGATCCAGATTCCGCAGAAGGACGTCGAGAGCAGACAGACGACGATCCGCCTCTATCAGTACTCCCCGACGGAGACCGTGCTCGGCACGCGCGCCGGATCCACGGAGCTGCAGTTGGAGTTCCTGCTCGAGTCGCCGAAAGGCGTGAAGTACATCGTCAAGTACACGCATGCGTTTCCGCGAGGCCCGCTCGAAGCGGTGTTTCCCAAAGAGCCGAACGCGCTGCTCGCGCAGTGCAACATCAGCCTGAAGTGACGCAGATGCCATACACACTGACTCGCCGCCAGGTTGGCAAGCTGATGGTTGGCGTGCCGGCACTGTTGTCGAAGTGGGGCTGTGCGCTGAACCCTGCGCCTCAGGCTCCGCAACCGCCGCAGCCGCCGAAAGAGGTCACCACCGTCGTCATTGGGTCCGGCTTCGGCGGAACCATCACGGCGTTGACGCTCGCGCGCGCCTACAAGAAACGCGCGAAAGGGGAATCCATTCTGATGATCGAGCGCGGAACGTGGTGGACCACCCCGCTCGAAACGGTGCAGGACAAGAAGGTCGTGACCTACGACTTCCTGAAGGAGCGCGGCCAGCCGGTGCAGTTCTGGCCGGCCGCGGACCACATCCGCGGGTTCCTGGACCTCTTCTTCCGGTGCCTGCGCCGGAAGGGAAACGAGACCGGCCTCTACGATCTGACGACGTTCGGCCGGGACGGGACGAAGAACGACGGCGTCACCGTGGCGCGTGCCAGCGGCGTCGGCGGCGGATCGCTCGTCTACTCGAACGTGACGATCCGTCCTCCCGATTTCATCTTCGACGATCCGAGATGGCCGAAAGGCTGGAAGGCGGTCGCCGACAAGTACTACAAGCGCGCGCGGCACGCGATCGGGTTCGGCGTTCTGAACATGTGGGATCTCGAAGAACAGGTCCAGCCGCCCACAGGCGGGTTGAACACGGGGCTGCGCAGCATCGTCACGCGATCGGCGCGTCTCAACCCGAACTGGAGCAGCCGGCCCGATCCTGACGAACCGAACGATCCCACGCGGTCGGTGCACTTCATCGACAAGTCCACCTCACACTTCGATCCGCAGAACCGGCTGTGGATCGATCGGGCGCGGGTCTTTCAAACCGGGATGAGCACGATCACCTCGGACTACGGCGCCGTCGAATCGTCGATCAACGATCTGCCGACGGGGGATCAGCCGTATCCTCCGGCGTCCACTCCACCGCCGACGCCGTACAACTACTGCGAACGGCAGGGGCGCTGCATCGTCGGATGCCTGCCCGGCGCGCGGCATACGCTCAACAAGCAGCTGATGGCGGCGATCTTCGGCCGCCCGAACGACTCGGGCCCACATCGGCCGCCAGACATCAATCCGGTTTCCGGCTCGCCGATCATCAGTCTGGAAGCGCTCTCCGAGGTCGATGTCATCAGCGAGCGGCCCGGCGGCGGCTACGAGATCACGTATGTCACCTACGGTTCGAGGTTTCTCGGTATCCGGCAGAAGCAGCGCCGGACCGTGCTGGCGAAGAACGTCGTCCTTGCTGCCGGGTGCGTAGGGACGACCGAGATTCTGCTCAAATCGCGCGACCGTTCTGGAACGGCTGCCGGTCTCCGCAACTTGAGTCCGAAGGTCGGCGATTACTTTTCGACCAACGGCGATTTTCTCGGTTTCCTCGACAACACCGACGAGCGCGTCAGTCTGACGCGCGGTCCGGTCACCACGTCGTTCGGCCACTTTCAACGCAAGGAGGCCGGCGCCGGGGCGGACCCGTCGAAGTTCCACACCGTCGAGGACAACGGCGTGCCGCGTCCACTGTCGGCGCTCGCCGGATCCGGTGTCAAGATTCTGCAGGCGCTTGCCGGCGGCGATCACAACGCCGCGGCGATGTTCGGCGTGGCGGCGTTCACCAACCTGCGTGACTTGATCGAACGGTTGCGGCAGGTGTTCCAGAAGCAAGGCGCCGGCTGGAGCGGCGTCGGCGACGATCGCTTCATCAAGTCAGACGACGAGTTGACCGCAAAGATGATGTGCATCGCGGCGATGGGCCGCGAGGCGGCGGTCGGCCGGTTTGAGCTCGATCCGAAAGGGCGCGAGCGGGGCGGCACGCAGCTCCGCGTCAAGCGAACCGACGGACGCGCGTTTCACGAGGATCCGATCTACGCGGAAATCCGGCAGACGCTCGATCGCTTCGCGCGGACGCTGAGCAAGGATCCGAAAGCGGCGTTCGTCAGTCCGTTCTTCGACCTGACGAAGACGCCAACGGTCGGTGCGTCGCACCCGCTGGGCGGCTGTCCGATGGGCGACTCTGCGGCCACCGGCGCCGTGGACGAATTCGGCCGCGTCTACCGCGTCAACGCGAGCGGTTCTGGAACGTCGGTCTATCCGGGTCTCTACGTCGCCGACGGATCGGTGATCCCGACATCGCTCGGCGTCAACCCGTCGCTGACGATCTCCGCGGTCGCGGTAAGGATTGCGGAACAGATGGTGGCCGAGTTGCCGTGACGGCGTCTGTTGTCGTGACTCGTTGTCACGGCAGATCGCGTGACATCTTGGTCGACGGCGCGCCGGGCGCGTATTCGAACGTCTCGATCGCCTCGAAGCCGAACTTCTGCCAGAAGGCGGCGGACCCCTGGACCGAGACGAGCTCGCTGCGCGTGAACCTGCGGGCGCGCGCGAGGTCGAGCAATTGCTCGATCAGCCGTCGTGCCAGCCCGCGGCCGCGACAGCGGCGCGAGACGGCGACGTCGTGGATGTAAAAGGTATCGGCGTCCGCGGCGATGCGCTCGAGCGGTTGTCCGAGCGTCAGCGTCTCCCCCGCTCGCGTCGGCACGGCGAACGCATACGCGCACAGTCCCTCGGCGTCAAAGAAGCCGATCGCGCCTTCGGGAAACAGCTCGATCAGGCGCAGGAACGCTTCGTCCGTTTCGTGCAGCGCCGCGATGTAGGTTTCCGCCTCGACGCGGTGCAGCTCCGCGATGTCGCCGCTGGTGAGCGCGCGTAAGACCATCAAAAACGGTCATGCGAAAAGACGAGGACATACTTGTCAGGAAAGAGGCTGATGTCCTCTGCTTGCCTGAACCCCGCCGCCCGCATCCACGCGCCCAGCTGCGCGCGTGACACTTCCAATGCCGGTTGATCGCGATGCGGCCCTTTGCCGGGCTCGTAGTCGACCACCATTGCGCGTCCTCGCGGCACGAGGTACTGACGGAGCGCTTTGATGTAGTCGGCGCGCTTCTCGATGTGATGCATCACGTCGTGGAAGAGCGCCAGGTCGACGTTCTTTGCCGGCAGCGCCGGGTCCATGAATTGCCCGAGCACCGTCTCGACATTGTCGACGTGCGCGTCGGCGACACGCTTGTGGATCATCGGAAAGAAGCCTGCGTCGATGTCCTCCGCGTAGACGCGTCCGGTGGGACCGACCGCCTTCGCCATCGGCACCTCGAAGAGGCCCGTGCCGGCGCCGATGTCCGCCACCGTCTGCCCTGGTCGCAGCTTCATCGCCGCGACGATCTCGTCGATCTTCAGAGCGGAGACGCGTGTCTCGCCGTCCAGCGTCTTGACCCATTCGTCAGCCGGTCTGGAGCCGAGTTGCAATGGCGCCGCCATTACTGACGCCGAGAGCAGAACACACGCGGTGGCGCGGACGAGTAGTCGCTGATGCATGCCGTATCCTACCTGCCCGCCTGGCACCGTGATTGAACCTTTATGGCTGGGGGTGCGCGATGAGGTTCTCAGGCATTCTCGCGGCCGCTCTGCTGTCCCTGGCGCTGTCGGGCTCGAGCGCGGCTGCTGCGACGCGAACGCATCATCGTCGGGTCGTCCATCATCACCATCTGCGCCACTCGCTGATCCATAAAGGTGGCTGGACCGGCGCCGGTCTCGCCGCCGGCCATTTCGCAGGTCCCGCCGGCAGCGCGTCCGTCGGCGCGGTGAAGTATCGGCAGGACCTCAAGCGGAACTGGCACACGCGCCGCCGCGCGATGGTCAAGATCGGCGCACCGATCGCCGCGGGCGCGATCGCCGGCCCGCCGGGAGTTGTCGGCTACGAGGCGTACGATCACCGGCACTGGATCAAGCGTCACCTCGTCCCCGGTAAGCACCACCACCGGCGGCACGTGGTCCGTCGGCAGCGCCGCCGCCGATGACGGCTGCCCGCTTCTGCGCGCGACGCCTCTCCTTCGTGTAGGCCGGCGCTTCAGCGTCGGCAGCCGCGGCTTTACGCCGCCCTCACCGTCAGCGTCCGGTGCGTCGCGCGGGCGAACGGCCGCCTTTCGCGCGCGTGACGGACGGTTTCTGCGCCGCCGGACTCGGCGTGCGGGCCGGCGCTTTCCGGCCGCCGCCGCCGTGTGCCTTGCGCGCGGCGCTGCGATTGACGTCCCCTTCACCGATCGACGTCAGCTTGGCGTCGGCCGCCTTCTCCTCCTCGAGGATCGACTCCAGCAGATGCGCGGCCTCGCTGTGCCCCATCGCCTGTGCCCAGGCGACGAGCGTCCCGTACGCCGCCATCTCGTAGTGTTCGGCGCGCTGCGCCGCTGCGATCAGGCAGGCGTCGCAGGTGTCTTTGTCGAACTCCTCGGCGAGGACGGCCTGGCCCTCCTCGATGATCCCGCAAATGCCGTCGCAGTGTTTCGCTCGCGGCTGTTCGCCCAGCGACGCGAACGCTTCTTCGAGCCGCTCCGCATGGCCGCGGGTTTCCTCGAGATGACTGACGAACGCCGCGCGGAGCGCCGACGCGTTGGCGGCATCTGCCATCTTCGGCAGCGCGGCGATGAGTTGCTTCTCCGCGTCATAGGCGTCGCGGAGCATGTCCAGGAAAGCATCGTGCAAGGTTTGCATGTGGCTACACCCGTGGCGGATCGGTCTCGCGCAGGAAGTGACGGTGAGCGGCGAGCGCCGCGGTGAAGACCGACGCGGTGTCGGCATCGAACTCCGGCGCGACGATCAGGCCGGGATCCGCGTCGGCGTCGGCGTTGATACCGGCCGGCGGCAGCAACTGCGACGAGGAGCCGAGCACGAGGATCGGTTTGCAATGCCGGTACTGGTCCTTGAGGAACTCCAGCGTGCGGCCGTCGACCGTGAGCGCCGCGGTCGCGTCCTCGCCATCGGGCAGCACGAGCGCGTCATACAGCACCGACGGCGTGTTTTCGAGCGTCGCATCGATCTCGATCTCTCCGCCTTCAGCCGTCGTCACGCGCCCGAGCCGCGACCCAAGGAAGCGCGGCACCGCGCCGCCCGCCGCGAGCTGCTCCGCGAGCGACGTCAGCGCCTCTCCGCGGACGCCGTCGGCGACGACGATCGCCACGCGACGCGTGCGGATGCCGTCCTGACCCGGCCGCGCCGACAGCGACAGCGCCGGCGACGCGGTCACTTCCGGACGAATCTTCTTCTGCAGCACCTTCGGCATCGGTTCCGGCAGCGTCCGCATGCCGAGTCCCTCGGCGACGGCTTGCGCGAGCTCCGCCGCAACGTTCATCAGCCCCGAAACCATGCGCTCGCGCACCGCGGGCGTCTGCACGCGCGACAGCTCGAAACGGAACGCATTGATGATGTGCGTCTTTTCGACGTCCGTCTGGCTGTTCCAGAACAGCGTCGCCTGCGTGTAGTGATCGGCGAAGCGCTCCGGCTTGCCGCGCACTTTGTGATCGGCACGCTCGCGCGGTTCCGGGAACGACACGAACCCCGCCGATCCAACCTGGAACGGACAGCCGCCGCCGAGCGAGTTCGGCTCGTACGAGACGCGGCCGCGGTTGATCGCCTGGCGGTGCATGCCGTCGCGCTGGTTGTTGTGCACCTGCGCCACCGGCGCGTTGATCGGGATCTCGTGAAAGTTCGGTCCGCCCAGCCGCGAGATCTGCGTGTCGACGTAGGAGTGGATGCGCCCCATCAGCAGCGGATCGTTGGTGAAGTCGATCCCGGGGACGATGTGCGCGGTGCAGAAGGCGACCTGCTCCGTCTCGGCAAAGAAGTTGTCCGGATTCCGGTTCAGCACCATGCGTCCGACGGGCGTCACCGGCACCAGTTCTTCGGGCACGAGTTTCGTCGCGTCGAGGACGTCGAAGGTGAACTTCTCCGCCTGTTCCTCGGTGAAGATCTGCATACCGAGCTCCCACTCGGGATACGCGCCCGCTTCGATCGCTTCCCACAGATCGCGGCGGTGGAAGTCCGAATCCGCGCCGGAGATCTTGACCGCTTCATCCCAGACGAGCGAGTGCGTGCCGGCTTTCGGCGTCCAGTGGAACTTGACGAAGCGCGACTCGTTATTGGCGTTCACGAGGCGGAACGTGTGCACGCCAAAGCCCTGCATCATGCGGTAGCTGCGCGGAATGGCGCGGTCCGACATCGCCCACATCAGCATGTGGGTAATCTCCGGCATCAGCGACGCGAAGTCCCAGAAGGTGTCGTGCGCGGTGGCGGCCTGCGGCATCTGGAAATGCGGTTCAGGCTTCGCCGCGTGCACCAGATCCGGAAACTTCATCGCGTCCTGGATGAAGAAGACGGGGATGTTGTTGCCGACGAGATCCCAGTTGCCCTCGTCGGTGTAGAACTTCACCGCGAAGCCGCGGACGTCGCGCGCCGTGTCGGTCGAGCCGCGCTCGCCGATGACCGTCGAGAAGCGGACGAACACCGGCGTCCGCTTTCCGGCCTCAGAGAAGATCGATGCGCGGGTGAATCGATCGAGGGGCTTGTAGCACTCGAAGAATCCGTGCGCGCCGGAGCCGCGCGCATGGACGATGCGCTCGGGGATGCGTTCGTGATCGAAGTGCGTGATCTTCTCGCGGAGGATGAAGTCTTCGAGCAGCGTCGGCCCGCGCAGTCCGGCCTTGAGCGAATTCTGGTTGTCGGCAATCGGCACGGCCAGGTTCGTCGTCAGGCCGCGCGCCGTCGAATCGACGCGCACGCGATCGAGGGGCGCGATCGTCTTGTTGGTGCCGAGCGGCGGTCCGCCGCTGCCGACTTTCTCCGAGCCGTGCTTCTCGGACACCGTGCTGGCGCCGGCGATCGGGTCGTGCGGCTTCCTCCATGCGCCTGGGGCCGGGTTCACCGCCGCGGCGGGATCGTATTCCTGCGCCTTCGCCGTGTTGTAGGGAAATGCGGCAGCGACTTCCGCGCCCGCCGCCATCTTCGCGGCGACGTCGTCGTTGCTGTTCGGAGATGTCGATGGTTCCGCCGGCCCGCTGACGGTGGCGCGTGGTTCAGGATTGGGCCTGATATTGCGCTTCGGCGCGCGAGCGCGGCCGCGCGTCGTCTTTGATTTCGCCATTCGTAGTCACCTGCTGATGTGTGGCTTCGGTCTGAGGCCACTCGCCAGTGCAACAGCGGGGCCGTCCACGTGCGGGCAGTGACGCGCCGCATACGCCCATGCCGTCGTCGTGCGCGTACGGCGCGCATACAGCTCGTCCGATCGAGCATGCGCGAACGAACGGGGCGCCGGGGTCGCAGGCCGGCGCTTCAGCGCCGGCGGCTGCTAAGATGCGCTGCACGAACTGCATGACCGTCCTGCAGCCTCGCGAGTGTCCCGACGGCGGAGACGCGCTGGCGCGCGGCGCGTGGGAAGAAGCGCGCGCGGCGTTCGAGGCGTCGCTGTCGCGCGCGGAAACGCCGGAAGCGTTCGAGGGGCTCGGCCTGACCGCGTGGTGGCTCGATCTCGCCGATCTCGTCTTCGACTCGCGCGAGCGTGCCTATCGTCTCTATCTCGATCGCGGCGATCGGCCGTCGGCCGCGCGCGTCGCGGTCTGGCTCGCGTGGGACTACTGGGCGTTCCGCGGCGAGCACGCCGTCGCGAACGGCTGGCTGCAGCGCGCCCGCAGTCTGCTCGAAGCGCATCCCGACATCGCCGAACGCGCGTGGCTGGAAGTGCGCGAGGCGTCGTTGTGTCTCTTCGAGGAATTCGATCCCGATCGCGCGCATGCGCTCGCGACCGAAGGGGTGCGTGTCGCGCGCGCTGCCGGCAGCGTCGATCTCGAGATGCTCGGACGCGCCGTGCAGGGGCTCGCGCTGGTGATGTCAGGCGCTGCCGCCGAGGGACTGCGGCGTCTCGACGAAGTGAACGCCGCCGTCGTCGCCGGCGAGATGCAGGACTTCGTCGCCATCGGCCTCGCCTGCTGCTACATGATCGCGGGCTGCGAGCACGTCCGCGACTACGACCGTGCCGTGCAGTGGTGCTCGCGGCTGCAGGCGCTCTGCGCCAAGTACCAATTCCGCCCGCTGTCGGCGGTCTGCCGTACGCAGTACGCGTCCGTCTGTCTGTGGAAGGGCACGTGGCTGGAGGCCGAGCAGGAGCTGCGCGCCGCGGTGCACGACCTCGAGGCGTCACGTCCCGCGATGACGGCCGACGCCATCGTCCGGCTGGCGGAGCTGCGCCGGCGCCAGGGACAGCTCGTCGAGGCGGCGCGGTTGTTCGAGTCGGCGGGGTCGCATCCGCTGGCGCTCGTTGGCAAGGCGGAGCTCGCGCTCGATCGCGGCGACGCGCGCGCCGCCGCCGATCTCGGCGCGCGCTATCTGCGTCGCCTGCCCACGCAGAACCGGACCGATCGATCCACGGGCCTCGAATTGATCGTCCGCGCGCTCGCGGCGGAAGGGGATCTCGACGGCGCGCGCACGGCGCTGGCCGAGCTGACGGCGATCGCGGCGCTGATGAAGACGCGTCCGCTGCAGGCGATGGCGAGCCGCGCGGCGGGATGGATGTCGCTCGCGGACGGCCGTGCCGACGAGGCGCGCAGCCATCTCGAGGACGCCGTCGATCGGTTCCTTCAGAGCGGCGCGCCGTTCGAGGTGGCGATCTCGCGTCTCGGCCTGGCGCGCGCGCTCGCGCAGGCGGAGCGGGTCGACGAAGCCGTCGTCGAAGCCGGCCGCGCGCTGGAGTTGTTCAAGGAGCTGAAGGCGGAGTTCCACATGGCGCAGGCGCGCGCGCTGCTCGATCAGCTGGCCACGCCTGAAGCGACGCCATCAGCTCCCGGCGGCCTGTCGCGGCGCGAGCTCGACGTCCTCCGGCTCGTCGCCGACGGCCTCAGCAACCAGGCGATCGGCGAGCGCCTCTACGTCAGCGAGCACACCGTCCATCGGCACGTCGCCAATATTCTCAACAAGTTGAGCGTCTCGTCCCGCGCCGCCGCCGTCGCGCAAGCCGCACGCCGCGGCTTGCTGTAGTCGAATCGTTCATCCTTAGTCCTTAATCGGCGAATCGTTTATCCCCGATCCGCGATTCGCGATTCGCGATTAAGGATTCGCTGATAAACGATTAACGATGAAGGATTCGACGGCCCGTTCGGGCCATTTCGCGTCCGCCTCTCAAATGACCCGTGCGTGGGACGTTTCCGCTGCCGCCGCGGCGCTATCGTCACCGCCAAGGAGTGAGGAAACCATGAGGCATGTGATGTCACTGATCACCGCGACCGCGATTCTCTCGGGAGGAGCGGCCACCGTGGCGCTCCGCGCGCAGCATGCGCACGTGCTGCAATCGGCGAAGGACACCAAGTGGGGCCCGGCACCGCCGATGCTGCCCGCGGGCGCGGAGATCGCGGTGCTGTCGGGCGATCCCGGCAAGCCGGCGCCTTACACCGTCCGGCTGAAGTTCCCCGCCAACTACGCCATTCCCGCGCACTCGCACCCGACCGACGAGAACGTCGTCATCGTCTCGGGCGCGCTGACGTTCGGCATGGGGGACAAGCTGTCGAAGGGAGCGTCGAACACCGTGTTGTCGCCGGGGGGCTACGCGCTGATGCCGGCGAACATGAACCACTTCGCCTACACCGGGACAGCGCCGGCCACGATCGTGCTCTACGGTGTGGGTCCGGTGGAGTTCAAGTACGTGAACGCGTCCGACGATCCGCGGAACAAGAAGTAGGCCCCGGCGAAACTCGGCGCGCGGCGCGAATCAGTCGCCGGCGCCGAGTGCTCCGCCGATCCGCTGCGTCAACGGAATCAGCATCGGCACGCGCCGCGCGTAGCCGTTGTAGTCGTCCTCGCCGAGTTCAGCGCGCAGGAAACCTTCTTCCATCCTCGCCTTGACGTACCAGCCGATCGTCATCAGGCCCACGCCGATCCAGGCGTCGAGCGTCCCGCGCAACGTGGCCGTGGCGATCGAGGCCAGGATGATGCCGGTGTAGATCGGATGGCGGACGATGGCGTACGGGCCGGTGTCGACGATCCGATGCCCGGCCTTGCGCGCGACGTTGCTCGACCACAGCCGGCCGAGATGCAGGCGCGCCCACCAGGTGAAGGCAAGTCCCGCAATGGCGGGAACGAGCATCGCCCACGCGAGCGCGTTGGGCGTGCGCCACAAGTGCGCGCTGCCGGCCGAGTCGCGATAGAGACCGAACAAGAGAATCGCGCCAACCATGACGAAGACGCGATACACCAGTTGACGCTCTCTGCCCGGACGCTTCACGGAACGGTCGCTCCACAGCGCGGCGGCCCACCACGAGAGCCACCACGTGAGCCACAGCGCCCGCATGGCGATCTCGGGCGTCACATCAAATGTCATGCGGAGCGCATTGTGCGCTAGAAAGTGTAACCACCGTGGGTAATCGGCATCACATCACGGCACATGCATGCTGAAAAAAAGGCGTGCCGGGAGGCATCTTGCACCTCCCGTCCGGTTGGCGGGGCGTTGTCGCGGCCACGAGTGGGCCACAAGCGAAGCTGTCGTCTGTAACAGCAATCGCGGTGCCACCGTCTCGCGCGATCAGCGAGCGATGTACGGGCCTTCGTTGCCAGGCTCCGTCGGCGGATCCTGCACCGGCGTAGGCGAAGGTTCGGTCGGCGGCGTATCGGGGATGTCGTCGCCGGTTTCGTCGGGTGCGGGATCGCGCGGGTCAGGCATGCGCAGGCGCGATGCAAGCCGACGGCCTGCGCGCGGCCAGACTGAGCCACTCAGGGCGCCAAGTGCGCCGCCAGGTAAATTCCACATCGCGTCCGTCTATGGACCGTGCGCCCGGGCAATGCATCTAACCGAGTCGGGCGCAAGGAGAAGCAATGGCAAATAGACGTGGCCGTGGTGTCGTCCGCCCTTCCGCTGCGAGACCAGCAGCTCAGGGTCCCGTCGGGATTCAGCGGATCGCAGCACCTGCCGCACGAGCCGCAGTGGCCGGCGTCGGGTGCTTTTTCGCCCGCATGGTGCCGGACGCGTCCCCCGGCTGGAACACATTGACGATCTCTGGCCTACCCGCCGGAACTCGCGGCATCTCCGCGTGGGTTACAGAGTGGACGGCTCCCAACAATCCACACGCCGGCGGCGCGATCATCACGACCACGAGCGTGCAGCTGTTCAACAACGGCACTCAGTGCCGCGTGCGCTTCCATTTGGACTGGACGACGCATCTGCCGGCGGCCGCGCAAGTCTTGTTCGGTTGACATGTCATTCAGCGCGCGCCGCACCCGGCCGACGAGAATGTCGTCGGTGGAATTGAAGTACGTGAACGCGTCCGACGATCCGCGGAATAGGAACTAGCGCGGACTTGACTCCCGGACGGGATCGTCGTCGACGATCCCGTCCGATGGAGTGCGATTGCTCGCGCGTCAGTTGCCGTCATTCGCCTCGGCTGGCTGCTCCGGTTCTTACGAATCCTCCGTTGGCAATCTCTTGACGTGTTCCTCAAATAGCGCCTCAAGGATCGACTCAATCAACAATTCGCTCTCGGGTGGAAGCCCTCCGACTTCGACGATCACCTTGCTGACGACCTTGCACGCTGCACCTCTCGCCACGCGAGTGCCGGCGTGCGCCAGTCCACGTCCCGTGGCTTCGAGGAGTTGTCCAGCTACCGCATCCGTGTGGAGACGATCGAGGCGCAAGAAGAGGTCGCCGTAATGGGCGGCGATCGGCGAGCGCGGTGCTTCTCGTGCCGCCGTCAGGAAAGCGCTGTGCGTGTTCTCGGCGAAGAGCTCGGGGCCGTCGCGAGAGACGGTGAGGAGTGCATCGAACATCGGAAGCCTGACCAGATAATCCGGTCCAAACGTAAGCACGAACGGCTTTGGGGCAGGAGGTGTCGTGAGCGATTCCATCGCCGAGAGCCTCCTGACGAGCTGATCGGAGGCGAGCTGCATGCGTTTCGTGTGTGTGCCGAGTCCGATGAGGATTTGCGGTAGCGAATCGCCGTCGTGAATCGCCACGTATTCATGAACCTGCCACACTTCATCGCGCGACGATTGCAGGAAGTCGCGCATGGTCTTCGTGATGTTCTTCGCGGCGTCAACTGCCAGAAGATCCGGCCGTGGTCGCGTCGTTACGCGAAGGAGGCTCGCCTTCATGCGCGCGTCGAGGACGGTAAGCGCGCCGAGGAGGTCAACCGGAACGAACCCGTTCGCTCGTGCCCCTTCTTGCCATCGGGTTGCCGCCTCTGAGAGTCGCTTTTCAAATCCGTCAAGGTCGATGGTCAGTCCGGCGGCCATCAACGCCAGCTCGGGCATGTGCTCGATCGCAGCAAGAAACGGCACCAGCGGCGTCGTGGTGTCGTGCTCTTTGAGGAGGAGATACGCGAAGCTAAAGTCGCTGACGACCGACAGCTGCAGCAAACACCTAAGTCGCGCAATCGGAGTGCCCAGAGCCTTCTCGAGCTCCTCTGCTCTGGTGCTCGGAACACCGACCTCTCTATCGAGACGCCCAGGCGCGAGAGCGATTGCCCTCAGGGCATCGTCAAGCGAATCACGATGGGAGAAGAGCTCAGCGATCGAATATGCGCGTTCTCGTGGGTCGTTCGGAGGCTCGACGAGAAACCGGCGTCGAAACGAATTGGAATCAAGGATCGCGCCGAGCCACCCAGGAAACGTGTCCACTTGGGACAGCCTATTGACCCAGTCGTCGTTGAAACGACGCACGTCGTCAATGCTAAGTGGCATGGCTAGAAGGCGTCGAATGATACTCCAAAGCTGCCGCTCTTACGTGTCTTTACATACCGGCGGGGATAAACCACCTACTCCATGTGCGCTCCGCGCCTTAGCATCGAGTGGAGGTAAAAAGGCTCGATCGGCATCGACTGCGTCTGGGTCTGATCGGCAGCCGCATGGGCCGGCCAAACGCGGTGGAGTTCAATACGTGAACGCGTCCGACGATCCGCGGAATAAGAAGTAGCGCGGACTTGACTCCCGGACGGGATCGTCGTCGACGATCCCGTCCGATGGAGTGCAATCAGTCGCGCGTCAGTTGCGGCGGTAGACGTCGACGGCGAGGCCGTCCTTCTTCTTGGCGTCGGCCGACATCAGCGAGAAGCTGCCGACGAAGGTGTAGCCCGCGGGAGCCGCCGAGCCGCTCGGCAGCATCAGCAGCGATCCGCGGAAGAGACCCTCGCCTTGCGGACCGGTGTCTCCCTTGTCGCCTTTGTCTCCCTTCGCGCCCTGCACGCCGGCGTCGCCTTTGAATCCCTGCGGGCCCTGGTCGCCTTTCACGCCCGGCGAACCGGCCGGACCCTGAAGTCCCTGCGTTCCGGCAACGCCCTGAGTTCCCTGGACGCCGGCGTCACCCTTATCGCCCTTATCGCCCTTGAGACCCTGCGCGCCTTTGTCTCCGGTGTCGCCTTTATCGCCCTTCAGTCCCTGGAGACCTTGATCGCCCTTGTCCCCCTTCAGGCCCTGGACACCCTGATCGCCTTTGTCACCCATGACGCCCTTGTCGCCCTGAATGCCTTGCGCGCCCGGAACGCCCTGGTCGCCCTTGTCTCCCTTGTCGCCCTTCAGGCCCTGATCGCCTTTGTCCCCTTTGTCGCCCTTGTCACCTTTATCACCCTGGACGCCTTGCGCGCCCTGGAGACCCTGATCGCCTTTGAGGCCCTGGATGCCCTGGGCGCCTTGATCGCCCTTGTCACCCTTGTCGCCTTTGTCTCCCTTGAGGCCCTGATCTCCCTTGTCGCCCTTGTCGCCCTTGTCGCCTTTCGCGCCCTGCTCTCCCTGCAGTCCCTGTGTGCCGGCGATCGTCGGCAGCGTGACGTTGAGGATGGCGGTGTCGCTGACGCTCGATCCATTCAGCGTCGCGGTCAATTTTGCCGTGTGCGATCCGAGTCCGAGCGTGGCGGTGGCCGTCAGCGACGTGCCGACCTGGAAACCGTCGATCGTCCACGAGTAGGTGACGGGCTGTCCTGCCGCGCCAGTGGCGCTGCCGAGGAGCGAGAGTGTCGCCTGGCCGAGAGTGTTCGCAGTGACCGTCTGGTCGTTGCCGGCATCGACGGTCAACTGCACCGCCGGATTCACGCCGACGACGTGCGCGATGTGCGCGGAGATCTGGCGAATGCCGGTCGGATTCGCCGGCGCGCCCGCGGGCGGCCCGCCCCAACCGACGATGGTGCCATCGTTCTTGAGCGCGACGCTATAGTTCGGACCCGCGGCGATGCTGATGACGTTCGAGAGGCCCGCGGGCACCGCGCACTGACCCTGATCGTGGGACTCGGTCTGGGGTTCCCAGGGAAACGCGAACGGGTTCAGCGTCGTTCCGCAGCCCCACGTGACGACGGTGCCGTCGTCTTTCAGCGCAATCGTGTGATAGTCGCTGCCGGCGATGGCCTTCACACCCGTGAGCCCCGCTGGCGGCGTGCACTGCCCGGCGTTCGAGTCCGTCGGACAGCCCCAGGCGACGACCGAGCCGTCCGTGCGGACGGCGAACGAGCTGTAATAGCCCATCCCGATCGCCTTCACGCCGGACAGTCCCGCGGGAACCGCCGTTTGTCCGAATGACGAAGTCCCCCAGGCGACGACCGTGCCGTCGCTCTTCAGCGCGAGGCTGGCGTAGCCATAGCTGCTGATGGCGACGACGTTGTTCAAGCCGGCGGGCGGCGCGCCCGCGTCGCTGCTGTTGCCCCACTGGACGACGGTGCCGTCCGCCTTCAGCGCGAGGCTGTGGAACCAGCCGCCGGCGATGGCGGTGACGTTGTTCAAGCCGGCGGGAACGTTGACCTGTCCGTAGTTGTTCAAGCCGAAGGCGACGACAGTGCCGTCGGTGCGGAGGATCAGGTCGTGCCCGGATCCGGCGGAAATGGCGGTGGCGTTGATGGATCCGGCGGGCAGCGAGCCGTCCGGTCCGTTCCAGGTTCCCCACTTGATCACGGCGCCGGGCGCGAGCTGCGCGGCGGCGGTTGTAGCGGTCAAGAGCAGCGTGGTGATGGCGGCAAGGCCGCAGGCGGGGAGTCTCATTTTCATGCGGTCGAGCTTGTCACGCGGTTGGTGGTGCTGATATCCGTAGCGCTACTTATATGGGGGTACGTAGGAGTACCCGATCTCTGCGCCGCGCGGCGGGCTGCAGCGAACACGGGCAACATCCCGCCATCTACCGCACCAATGACGCGCGCCCGTGTTCGTCATGTGCATGTTCTGCGGCATCTTCGTCGCCATGTTTGCCACGGTGGTCATCTACTCGAAGGGATTCAAAATGGGCGGCGCCGGAGAAGGCGCGCGCTTCGGTGCGCTACTCGGCGTGTTCCTGGCGCCCTCTTCTCCAGCATCTCCTACCGCACGCTGAACATCGGGCGGAAGCTGACGCTGATGATGGCCGTCGCCGAGTTCTTCGAGTGGCTGACCGTCGGCACGGTGATCGGCGCCGTCTACCACGGAGAGCCGGCGCGTCAAGCGGCGTCGCGTGAACCGGTTTCCGCGCTGCGCGCAGCGCAGGGGGATCTCGCGGGCTACGGCGGGCTGTCGCCGCCGACGAGGCGCAGCGCGCACCACAGCGCTTTCACGCTGTCGTGTTCTGTGGGCGGCGGCACGCGACGGGCGGTAAGTCACCCTCCCTGTTTCCCGCCAAGACTTCTGGCCGCCGGAGTACATGAGGATTTTCGATATCGTAAAGTTGGCCAGTCCCCCTGTTGAGGGGTAGAATCCGCGACGGATTCTCGGACTCTCTGGTTCTCGGAGGTCAGCGTGACACGCCAACAACTGGCCAACGTCGAGACATTTTGCCAAGGGCGCGAGTGCGGCGAGCCTGTCCGCAGTGGGTTTGGGAATGCAGCTTTTACAAAACGCCGGATGCAATTCGCTGGATTCTGGCGTTTGCTGTATGCCAAATACAGATGTCCGCACTGCGGGGCAGATCGATATTTTCGATCACACTTCTGGGACAATAGCCTAGTCGAGCTCACCAGGGACGACGTCGTCGCCGAAACGCCGCGCGTCGTGAAAGGAGTCGTCACCATCGTCCTCGCTTTTCTTGTGATCGGGTTCTATTCGGACTATTCGCGTGACAGGAAGAAGGCAGAGGCCAGTGCCGCCAAGAAAACACAAGAAAAGGATAAGGAAGGCGCCGAGGCACTCCTTGCGGCATTTGTAACTGCCCAAAGTGAATATGTGTCGATAGCGTTGGAACGCACTCTTATCAATAACAGCAGCCACGAACTCTTCCTTCTTATCGCCGTCAGGCCGCGGGCCGGAACAAAGGCAACGCCCGAGGGTACTTCCTTTTTCCCCATGGCCGGCTATGTACTCGGAACGGATGGAACACGCTATGACGTCAGACAAAAGAGCCTTGAGAAAGGGTTCCTCGATCGTACAAGCCCTGTCACCATTGTTCCCGGAGAGACGTATCGGTACTACCTCGCGACAACCGTACCGCCGTCACCTGTAACAGGCGACGCGCCGTTAACCCGGATACGCGGCGCTGTGCTCCATCTGCCTGACAACCGATCCCTGAAGCTTCCTGAGCCGGTCGCTGTTGAGAGATAGTTTGCCGCCCTCGCTTCCGACTGGTCATGTCTCTACCGACATCGCAACAACTGCTGTAGAAGATGTAGACTTTGCATCCGTCATGTCATCTGAACCGATGATCGCAACCGCTCACTGCACTGGCGTCGGCGGCGGTTCCGTCGGGTGGGTATGAGGGATATCGTCGCCGGGTTGACCTGCCGGGGTTCTTCCGACCGTTCGTCACTGAAAAACGGTGCGCCTCGATCGACCGTGCAGATTTGCCGATTGAGAACAACGGGGCGCTTTGGCAGAAGTCCGGAGGTCTAGTCAAACGTCAGCGTACGAATGCTGGCGTAGGGCAACCGGCGGATGCTTCCCCTCGATAGTTTGGCGCAGAAAACAGACTTGGAATGACAGCCGCGGTCGCTGGTAACCTGAGTTCGCGCGTATTCCACCGCACTTTTGGTGCTAGTTCCAATGTTCTGTGGGACCCTTCCACAAAGGAGCAACCACATGCCGCTCTTCAACATTGTTTTCTCTGACGGGACGGTCCTGGCCACCCTACCGGCACCTGCGGCCAATGGTCTCCGTTTTGTGAATATAGATGGAACGGCGATTTCGTTCTTCGAGGACCGTTCGTCCTCGATAACACTACCCGCACTCGGCAGCGGTCATTTCGGCGTTGTCCTGCGTGCGGTGGATTCGCTGGGGTTACAGCGGGCCGTTAAATTCATCGACCAGTCACGACTGCCACCGAAACGACCCGCCACCAGCCTGCCACACCTTGATTCGTCAGGCGCTAAGCTTCTTGCGGATCTGCAATCTGAGATCAGAACGACGAATATACGGCTATTTAAGCACGTCGTTCCTGTTGTGGCGTGCGACGCTGCTCAGGACGTGAATGGTCATCTTATACCATACACAGTGTCACCCTTTGTCGACGGTCCGTTGCTTCATCACTATTTCGAGAGCCTCGCAACCGAAACGATTAGCAGCGGACTAACGTGGAAATTGAATGCTCTACACGACATTTTTCTTGACGTTGTGGACGATTTGCTCGGCGCTCTGGTTGAGATGGAAGAGGCGATGGTCAGCCATATCGACCTTAAACCTAGCAACATCATAGTGCAGCGAGCCGCATCTGCAGACTTAGGAGTGAGGGATCAAGCGTTTGTGATTGATTTCGCTGGTGCCGTATCAAGGAGACCTCTTCCAGTAGGAAGCCGTGTACCACTGCTTAACACGCCTTGGTTCTTTCCTCAAGGTGAAATCGCTCATGATTGCCGCAGAGACTCAGAGGGAAATGCTGACCATAGCGCTCTGGTTCGGTGGGGTCCGATCATTGACAGGCATTGTCTAGGTCGGACACTTGAAACCGTTATTGTCGACGCAACACGAAACAATTCTAACCATCTGTTTGATGACACGTTCCGAAGAGTACAAGATATCAAGGAGAAGCGCTGGCGGGCGGTATTGCGACATGACTACGAGCTGGTGGAACGCTTAATCGCCAGGCTCCAGCATGCCGATCCGATCCCATTTCGAAGCGCCGCTGATGCCCGTTTGGCTTTTCAGGCCGTTGCACGTCACAGTTCATCCAACGTGCTGACATCAGAGGCGCTAACGGACCGGACGCGCGGCATCGTCATTAACGTTGGCATTATGAGCGTAAAGATCGCTCCTCCGTTCGACAGAATCGTCAACCACACCGCCCTTCAGCGCCTCCGACAGTTGCAGCAATTGTCGTTGATTTCCGATGTCTTCCCAGCGGCGACGCACTCCCGTTTTACGCACGTGTTGGCGACATTCGGTCTTTCAAAACGATACCTTCTGGCCTTGGTTCGAGACACGGTGTTTCGTCAACTTTGTACCCATAACGATGTCGAGCACATTATGGCTGCGGCCCTCTTGCACGACTTAGGTCAATACGCATTTTCTCACACGATAGAGGATCTGAAGAAAATCGGCGATCTTTGCAGTATTCCATCATTGGGCACGATCATCCATGATCAGGATCTTGTGGCGAAGTACCTTGACATACCAGATCAGGGAGTGACGATCCGTGAGATTCTTGCGGACAGCAACATCGATGTCGGTCGAGTGCTTTATATGATTGAGAAGACTGCAAAGCAGGACGCAATGGGACCTGCTTGCAGCCTGGGCCGAGATATAGTCAGTGGAGTGATCGACGTTGATCGAATTAGCTATTTGTTACAGGATAGCGCGACGTCTGGAACTTCGTTTGGCGACTCGATTAACATCGATGAGTTGATTGATTCTCTTTGCGTTCGACAGGATGGAGAGAGCGTTTCTCTGGCAATACGCGAATCTGGCGTAAGCTCGGTCGAGGCGGTCCTCGCCGCAGTTTACTGGATGTACAAGAATGTGTATTGGCATCCACTCAACAGAGGGATGATGGTTGCGATTAAGCACGTCTTCTGGGATTTGCTCGAGCATGGCGGCATGGCATTTGGCGAATATTTGGACGCCATATATGGCCAGTCCGAACGATACGCCTTGAGATATCTCACCGAGCGTTACGAATTGTTCATCGCCTCCAGACCGGGATGGCGCAACCCCCTGAAGGTAATGGCTGAGGGAGGACGGTCACCTATGATTCGTGTCTGGTCGACTGGCCGCCCGCAGAGTTCTGCTACGGATGCGGAAGACTTGTACGGTGGGATCTATAGGACGCTCGGTCGGGGGTTTTTCAAGTCAGTCATTGACAGCGTCAGGGAGGACTTGCCTGCGAGCGTGGCACCGTGCCGCGGTGAGATTTTGATCGATGTGCCGATGAAGAAACGGATAATTGAATCAATGCGCGGGACGGCGACAACCGCGCGCGAGACTGAGACGGAAGCAGGACGGCGCGAACCTTTATGGGTCGAGATTCAGTCGTCGAATGGACAAGGGAGATGGAAACTTCTGGAAGAGCATACTCCGTTGGTGCGCGCCTTAGCGGAGGCAGAGGATCGTAATGCTCGAAAGGTTCGTTTATTCTTTTCAAAAAACTTATTGGACCGATGCAAAGAGAGAGGTGTCGGCGACCTGTGGACGTTGGCTGATCGATCCATTCGGAGGGTCGTCGGAGGTGCAGGCGCGTCTTTCTGTACGGCAACGGATGGTCACAGCGGCTAATCAGTTGCCGTGCATTTTATGAACTGCAAAAAAAGAGGCGCATCATACACGATGCGCCTCACAAGCTAGCCACGAGTGACGAATTCGGGTGGTTATATCATCTGGCCAGCGTCGACAAACCTACGACTAGTCAGCAACTAGGCATTTCTGTGTAGCTCTTGAGCAACCACCGTATAGCGACCGTCCTTGTATTGTAATGCTCCAATATCGACGAGGTCCTTCAGGTACTCACTTATTGTTTCCACAGGGCTGATGCCGACCGAGTCTTCCTTCTCGGCCCGCAACATTTCAGTAACATCAGCTTCGGTGAAAGACTCACGTTCTTCCATGAAATCGAGAAGCCTGCGGCGATTGCGCAACATCGTGGGCGTCATACCTATACCTCCTGCGACTGCAATAGCGATTCCAAACTTTGCCAAAGCGCCGTACCGAGAAATTTGCGCGCGGCCGCGAGCTCATCCTCGGTGACGCCGCTTTGCCGAAGCACATACACGTAAAATGGTGGAAACAGAAGGGTTGCTTGCCTCAGTTCGTCAGCCAAACGTGAGACACTATTTAGAGGGATTACCGTGTCATCCGCGATCAACTCAAACTGCGCGGTAACACCTGCGCGTAACACTTTGGGTATCGCGATTACATCGTCGAACTTGAAATGGTCGCGCAATTGCGTGAGGGCTGGCTGGGCAACGGACGACAGTTCTCGGCGCGGTAACACTGCCACTATAGCGAGCAGTTCAAGTAGGTGTTGCACGAAGAGTCCGTGGATTTCGCGTACGCGACGGAGTCCTGCCAACCCTTCATCGATAAACTTTCGGTGATAGTGCTCAACAGTTTCAATTCTCTCGGACAACTCGGAATTCGCGCCCGTGGTTCTTAGTACTCCGCGCCAAGAGAAATCTTTCGGTACAGCTGCGATTAGAGCCTCATCAACGGGAACGAATGAGTCTAAACGTTTATAAAGGGAGTAATAGTGCCGTTTGTTTGAGAGAATCTCTTCGAGTTGGATTTTTAGAGCCGCGTCCTCTCCACTTGAAAGCATCAGGAAATAGTGATGCCGCAGCGTTCCCAACAACCACGCATCATCCCACTGAATGTATTGGTGAACCCGCCGATCGCGAAATACGGCGGCAGCTGGGTCCAAAACTGACCACAGGCCAGAGATGTCATGTGGCAGAAGACGAGTGCTATCTTCTTCGGACTCTTTGCTGGCCAAGTATTTTGTTGCCAACGAAACTATGGCTTCCATCAGAAGCCCGTCGGTCTTAGCAACTCGATGATGAAACACGACGTATCGATACAGATTCAGGCGGCGTCTGAAGAACTCTTCGATTGAGCTTAGTGCTCTTACCGAGAACGCTACCCTCGGAGTGTTTCCCACGTAGAGGAGCTGCGTTGAGGCCAAGAGGCGTCCATATTCGGCGATCGATGAACCGTGCCCAGACATAGCCAAGTCGCGTGGAACATAGTCAAGCCGGTCAGCATCTAACGACCCTGCAACGATCTCGTGCAGAACCCTCCCAGGAATTGACGCGTTATCAAGGATCGACAAGGTAAGGTGTTTAAGTCTGACCGCGTCGTACCTAATTTTGGAATTTACAGGAGTGGATTCAACAACGTCATTTAGCACATGCTCCGCGAGACGACGACCGAGACCTTCATGAAAAGCGATACTTTTGGGCGTGTATTGGGTAGTGATTCGCAGGAATCTTTTTTCGCGTTCAGTCAGCTCGTCTGGTGGTTTCTGATTGAGATTACCCAACAGTTTTCCAAGCGCGAACTCGGCCACATGCGAGAATGGCGGATGTCCTAGGTCATGCAGTAATGCAGAAAACCGCAGCGCTTGGAAGGCGAGAATGAAGAGATAGCGTTGCTGCGCGTCGGCTATCCAAGGAGGAGCCGCATTCGCGTAGACAGGGTCATCGAGCGCGTCTGGTTCTAACGCGCGAAGCGTTTTTGAGTCTGGATCCGCACTGAAATGGCGATCTGCGTCCGCCGAAAACGCTTCTGACGCTTCGATCCGATCAAGTAAGTCAGCTTTGACTTCATCGAGAAAGCGCCGCCCATGTCCCGCCTGCGCATTAGCAAACGAATACTTGCAGATTTCACCGGCGATGTGGAGACATCCAATGGAGTGACTAAATCTCGAAGTCCGATTGGATGGATAGGTCAGGTAAACGGTGGAGTTCTGAAGGATGTTATGGAGCCGGTTGAAGATCTGTGTGGAGATAACTTGTTTCTCCAGCGCGGATACCGGGATCGATGAGTGAATCGGATCAGCGACCCAAGTCGTCTTCCGGGTCACCGGCGGTGCCCCCAGACGCGACAGATCTCGGCCCCCCACGCTCTCATTTGCAGACGTGTGCGATTGCGCTTGTGACTGTCGATCAGAGACAGGGGAGGGGAGACGTGATACACCTCCGGCCTGCGAGTCACAGCAGTGACCCAATAAAGCCGCAGTGTTTAGGCGAAGATACAGCGGAAGGCGAGATATGTCAACCACTTACGAGATGGCCCCGTGATCGCGTGGATCGTCGCTCGCCGCCGATCGAGGACGCCCCGAATCTTCAGTCACGCAAGCCGCCTGGCCCTTTCCCACCCGGAACGTCGGCCACGGTGCCGGGACACCTGAAGCCGAGACAGGAGCGTCCCTGCGCGTTCTGTCCGCCCGGCGTGGCATCGAACAGCTCCTTGTGATCGGGTGCACACGCTCTCGGCGCGAACGTAGGCTTCGTGAGGGAGACCGACTTCGGCGGCGATGACGCGCGGAACGGCAACGGACTCTCCGTGGAGGTTTTCCGACTCACGATGACCGGCAACGTCGGCTCGTCTACGGATTTCCGGATCGACGCAGGAACATCGTTCCCATCAGGGCTGGCAACGTTCGCCGAACGGCATGCAAACGTGACTGCGCGGCCGGCAACGTCCTCTCAACGGACGGCAGCGGACTCTCATTGGACAGTCACGCGCACTCAGTGCCTGGCAACGTCGACTCGACGGACTGATTCGTCGACTCGATGGACAGCCACGGGGACGCGAGGGTCGGCAACGCCGGCTGCGCGGTGGATACGAAGATCGAAGACACGGATTTGTTCTCTGAACCGGCGGTCACGGTGACGCATGGGACGGAAAGCGTCAGTCGTAGGGCGGACGCGGACTCCCGACGAAGGGCATCGCTCTCTGCACGGCCGGAATCGGTCTCTCGTAAGCGCGCAAAACCGTCTCAGCCAAGAGCAACGCTGGCACTGCTACGGATACATGGATCGACGAGACAATTTCTTTGCCTGAAGCGATCGGAAGGGCCGATCGCTCGCGATCCGATGGCGCGATTGGGTAACTCGTTCTCACAACGGCACGGCATGGTGATGGCGTGCCGCAAAAAGCCCGCCTTCGCCGAGGCTACGGCGGGTCCGCCGTAGCGCTTCGCGCGGAGGCGGAAAAGGCGGACCTACAGGTTTCTGAGTTTTACGCGCAGCCGCTCGTCGTGCCGCAGTTGCTGCACTTGTAGCACGCACCGCTGCGAACCATGATGGATCCGCACGTCGAGCACGGCGGCGCATCTTCCTGATTCTGGATCGCCGCGAACGACGACGGCTTCCCTGACGGCGCGGACTTGACGGTCTCCGCGACCGCCAGCGGCAGCTGCCTCCGGAGTGGTGACGGTCACCTCTTCGCGATTGTTCACGCCGGCGCTGAACTCGCCGCCATCCGGCGGACTGAAGGTGCAGCGAAGCTGACGGCCCGGGTTGAGATTTGGATCGCACGCTCGAGAGCGAGAGATCTATGGGCGCCTAGTGCTGACTTTTGACACGTGCGAAGCTCCGTATCATAGTGCCGATCCGATGAACTGCCCCGCGTGTATGGAGCCCAACCCGGAATACGCCAGGTTCTGTCTCGCGTGTGGTCGGCGGCTGTCGTCCTCTAAGTGCGGCGCGCCTGAAGACGAGGTTGTCATCACCAATCTCAGCATGGTAGCTCGTGTCGCGGAAGCCACAACCGGCACTTTTCGCCTGCGATGTAAGGAGCCCGTCTCCGGAAACTATTTCCGTGACCTCAGGGGCGCGACTGTTTTCATCGACAGTCCCCTTTTTGACAAAAATGGCTGCAGTCTCGGGCAAGGAATGAGGGCCGGCAGAATCGCCCTCGGGTCAGAGGTGGGCACTAACGTAATCCGGGACCTCGGCGATGAAATGTCGGGTGGCGAGATTGAGATCCCGGGTGACTGTCATGGGTGCAACACGATCGGCCGCAAGATGAGCGGCGGCACGATCCGAATCTCAGGATCAGTAACCGGCCTTGGCGGAAGCGGCGAAAATGGCTCTCTGTATGCGATCGGAAGCGGCATGTCCGGGGGCCAGATTGCAATCAGGGGCGACGTAAGATTTCCGACCGCGCGGGGTGACGTGGGCACAGAGATGGTCGACGGGCGGATTCAGGAATCGGGCTCCGTGTTTGCCGGATCGCGTGGCTCCGACGAACCGTGGTCCGCCTTGAGACTTGGTACGTCGATGCAGCGCGGCACAATCGCGATCGGAGGCAACGTCGTTTCCGACCACGCAATGGCCGAGCACTCGTCGGATCCCCTGATCCTGTTGGGGACTGAAATGGGTGGATTGATTCGAATCGCCGGATCCGTAATTCAGCCGAGAAGTTGGACGCGACCGGTGATCATCGCGCGTGGCGCGCGAGCTGGCGCAAAACTTTGCATCGGCGGCACATGCTATCCGGGCGAAATCTCCTCCGACACCGCCGCAAGGCTCGAGATAGACGGGAGAGCGATAGCGTTGACGCCGTGTCACTGCGGACGAGGATTCCCAAGAACAGACCGAACGGTGTGGACCATGCGAAGCCGCGATCATTTCGTGTGCCAGGATTGCAAACAAGCTCGATGAGCGACCGGGCTACTCTCTCCTCCGTGAGTTCGACGCAACATCTCCTACTCTCACGGCAGGCGTGACGTCGTTTAATTCGCCTGAGGGCAGTGCCGACTGTTCTGGGTTTAGTCGCGCGCCCGTCGGTTTGAAGCATCACCTTCAATCTGACGACCGAATCTCTAGCTGATGGCGGCGAATTCGAGGGCCTTCACTCCTTCGGGTAGCGCCTGGTTATTGACAGCGGCCTCCAAGTGCTCTTGCGCCTCTGTGGGCGTTGTTTGTGCCTTTAGGTAATCGATGTATCCCTGCTTGCTCTCCTCGGCGCTCTCCGTGAGCCAATTCGGATCTCCGGACGCGGCCGACATGGCCTCAACAGCGTCGGGGATGTGTCGATCTTTTGCTAGTAGATGGTAGAAGGCGAGATAGGCGACGGCGGTATCGGACCAGGTGGGGGTCCCGCAGTTTCCCACCATGACAAAATACGGATGGGGCGAGTCATCTTCTCTCATCGCCATTTGGCAGGCGCTGTAGCCTTCGCACGCGGACATGCAGAGTAGCAGCGCACCGTTCAGGCTCTGGTTGATTGGCACGAGGAGTTCGCGCAAATCCTGCCAACCAATCACCTGTCCGCTCGACAATTGAATGCCGGCGTTCGAACCGTGAGCGCTAAGATGCAATACCGGATAGCGACCGGGAAAGACTTTCATCGCTTCTGGCAGGCCGACTCGTAGCGCAGCTACGAAGGCCTCGTTGTTGATCGCCGTCCGAGTTACACAAGGCACGCCGTCCAAGCGGAGAGTACTTGCCACCCGCTCACCTTCGGACCGCCCATGGTACACATCGATCGCAGATGGCGACTCGACTATGTAAACGAAAAACTCGAACTTCTCGGCCATCTTCCATCGTCGAGTTGCGTGTTACGCGCACCCGCTCGTCGTGCCGCCCTTCGACTCAGGCCCCGCGGCCTGCGGCCGCGCGGCCCTCGCTCAGGACGGGCCGACTAGGCGCAACCTGAAGTCGTCCCGCAGTTGCTGCACTTGTAGCACGCGCCGCTGCGAACCATGATGGATCCGCACGTCGAGCACGGCGGCGCATCTTCCTGATTCTGAATTGCCGCGAACGACGACGGCTTCCCGGCCGGCGCAGCCTTCACGGTCTCCGCCACCGCCAGCGGCAGCTGCTCCGGCGACGACACGGTGACCTCTTCGCGATTGTTCACGCCGGCGCGGAACTGCGCCTCCGGCGACAGGAACTTCGCCGCCATCCAGCGGAAGATGTAGTCGACGATCGACTTGGCGAAGCGGACGTCGGGATTGCGCGTCATCCCCGACGGCTCGAAGCGCACGTGCGAGAACTTGTCGACCAGGTCCTGCAGCGGCACGCCGTACTGGAGCGCATAGCTGATCGCCTGCGCGAAGGCGTCGGCGAAGCCGCTGATGGTCGACCCTTCCTTCGCCATCACGATGAACAGCTCGCCCGGCATCCCATCGTCATAGAGGCCGACGGTGAGGTAGCCCTCGTGACCCGAGATGTCGAACTTGTGCGTGACGGCACGGCGCTCGTCAGGCAGCTTGCGGCGCGCGGGGAGGCCTACCGCAGGCGCAACGCCCTGCGCGGTGAGCTGACCCGCATTGATGATCGCCTGCTTGGTGGTGTTGAGCGGCTGCGTGCGCTTGCTGCCGTCGCGGTAGATCGACACGGCCTTGGCGCCCATGCGCCACGCGTCGATATACGCCTGCTGGATGTCGGCGACGGTCGCGTCCTTCGGCACGTTGACGGTCTTGGAGATCGCACCCGACAGGAACGGCTGCGTCGCGCCGACCATCTTGATGTGACCCATGTAGTGGATCGACCGCACGCCGCGCGACGGCTTGAAGGCGCAGTCGAACACCGCGAGATGCGGCTCCTTGATATGCGGGGCGCCTTCGATCGTCTCGTTCTCATCTATATACGAAATGACGTCGTTGATCTGCTGCTGGTTGTAACCGAGCTTCTTCAACGCCATCGGGACGGTGGTGTTGACGATCTTCATCATCCCGCCGCCGACGAGCTTCTTGTACTTGACGAGCGCGATGTCCGGCTCCACGCCCGTCGTGTCGCAGTCCATCATGAAGCCGATGGTCCCGGTCGGCGCGAGCACGGTCGCCTGCGCGTTGCGGAAGCCATGCTGCTCCCCCATCTCGATGACTTCGTCCCACACGTTCTTGGCGGACTCGAGCAGGTCCTTCGGAACGTTGGTCTTGTCGATGTCCTTAATCGCCGCGCGATGCTTGCGCATGACGCGCATCATCGGCTCCTTGTTCTTCTCGTAACCCGCGAACGGACCGCCATGATCGCGCGCGACACGCGACGACTCGGCGTAGGCGGCACCGTGCATCAGCGCGGTGATCGCCGCGGCGTAGTCACGGCCGCCGTCGCTGTCGTACGGCAGGCCGCGCGACATCAGCAGCGCGCCGAGGTTGGCGTAGCCGAGACCGAGCGGACGATAGGCATGCGAGTTCTTCTCGATCGCCGGCGTCGGATACGACGCGTTGTCGACGAGAATCTCCTGCGCCAGGATCATCGTCCGGCACGCCTTCTCGAAGCCGACACAGTCGAACTCGCCGTCCTCGCGGACGAACTTCATCAGGTTGATCGACGACAGGTTGCACGCGGTGTCGTCGAGGAACATGTATTCCGAGCACGGATTGCTCGCGTTGATGCGCGCCGAGTTCGGGCAGGTGTGCCAGTCGTTGATGGTGGTGTCGTACTGCATGCCGGGATCGCCGCACACCCAGGTGCCTTCGGCAATCTGCCGCATCAGATCGCGCGCCTTGTAGGTCTGCATCGGCTGGCCGGTGACGACCGAACGCGTCGTCCACTCGCCGTCGTCGAGCACCGCACGCATGAACTCGTCGGTGACGCGCACCGAGTTGTTCGAGTTCTGGAAGAAGACCGAGCCATAGGCCACGCCGGTGAACGAGCCGTCATAGCCGGCATCGATCAGCGCCCACGCCTTCTTCTCTTCCTCGACCTTGCAGTTGATGAACTCCTCGATGTCCGGATGCTCGGCGTTGAGGATGACCATCTTCGCCGCGCGGCGCGTCTTGCCGCCCGACTTGATGACGCCCGCGAACGCGTCGAACCCCTTCATGAACGAGACGGGACCGGACGCCGTGCCGCCGCCGGCGAGCAGCTCCTTCGACGAACGGATGTTCGAGAGGTTCGAGCCCGTGCCGGAGCCGAACTTGAACAGCATCCCCTCGGTCTTCGCCAGGCCGAGGATCGACTCCATCGTGTCCTGCACCGAGTTGATGAAGCAGGCGGAACACTGCGGCGCCTTCTCGAAGCCGACGTTGAACCACACCGGCGAGTTGAACGCCGACTTCTGGTAGACGAGCAGGTGCTTCAGATCGGCCGAGAACGCGTCGAGGTCCTCTTCGGTCGCGAAGTACTTCTGCTTCTCCGCCCAGCCGTTGATCGTGTCGACGACGCGGCCGATCAGCTGCTTGACGCTGCGCTCGCGCTCCGGCGTGCCGATCTGGCCGCGGAAATATTTCGAGACGACGATGTTGGTCGCCTGCTGCGACCAGAACTTGGGAATCTCGACGTCGCGCTGCTCGAAGACGACCTCGCCCTTCTCCGAGCCGATGATGGCGGAGCGGAGGTCCCACTCGACCTCGTCGAACGGATCGACGCCTTCAGTCGAGAAGTAGCGTTCGTATTCGAGGCCGGGGATGTCGGAGGCTGTTCGAGTGAGGGCGGTTCCAGGTATCGATGCGGGGCTGGGGGTCGTTCCCGAGAGTTCGTTCCGCTGATCCGCTCGTGCCATGCTCAATCCCTCCGGCCAATGCCCGGCCTACACCCGTGCCCCACGGGTCGGCCCCGAAACCACACAACTTATTGTTGGATCACGTGACGACCAGTCGAACACGGAGGCTGGGAGGCCCCATGTTCCGCCTTCGCCCTCCGGGCTCCGGCGGACAGGCCGAGCGTCGCGCTGGCGGACGATAATGGACCCCGTTTACGCCGTTGTCAAGCGGTGATCTACTAGATATTGTGCGCCTTCTTTAGGGCAGGCGCAAGATGTTGACATTTGGCCGAAAGTTCTTCCGGTTGCCCTATTTCGACCGCGGATGAACACGGATGAGCACGGAACTACCGTCCAGCTAGCTGTTTGGCCAGCGTCTCGGCTTTGGTGGCCACGGCCTGGGCGTAGACGACGTTTCCCTGCTTCAGGGCCGCGTCCGCCTCGTCCGCGAACCGCCTGGCGTCGTCATAGGCCTTCTTCCGCTCCCTGCTGAGCGGCCGGTAATCGACGGTCGAGAGGATCCGGCGGGCGCTATCGAGGGTGTCGCGGGCGGCTTTGGCGGCGCCGCCGCTGTCGGTCGGACGGAGCTGAGGAACGGGCTCCGTTTTCGGCTCCGGCCCTGGTTGATCCGGTTTCGTCTCGGGTTTGCTGTCTGCGGCCGGAGGCTTAGCGGGAACGTCCCGCGTCCCGCGACCTGCACGGTTTGCCGGCGCCGCGCTCGAGCTCCCCGTATTCTCGGGAACTTGCTCGACCGGTTGAATCGGCACTGGAGCCGGCTCGACAACCCGCGGCGGTGGCGCGGGGACGTTCAGACCTGGTAGTTCCTTTCCAGCACAGTGGGATCCGAAGCTTGGAATTCACGTGACTTGAAGTCGCGGC
>JADMIO011507052.1_pt1 | contig 40928 bp, 42 predicted proteins | sample 8958161 | NCBI WGS metagenome assembly JADMIO01 (sample SAMN16585339, study PRJNA669376) | soil metagenome | isolation source: Crop rotation soil | place: USA: Cullars Rotation, Alabama | collected 2011
CCGCCCCGCCCGTTCCAGTCCCGACATTAAGCGCCCGCACCCGGTCTTCAAGCTCCCGCGAGGTCCACTCCTTCGCCTGCGCCGTCGCCTCCAGCTTGAACATCGTCCTGTCATCCGGGACCTCCGCCAGCACCCGATAGTGCGCCCATCCTAATTTCGTCCGCGCGGACAATTTCGGAAACCGCTTCGCAAACCGCGCGCAGTGATAAAGCAGCCGCGACCCCACCCCCAAGTCCCTTCCGAGGCGCGCAAACAGCTTCCTTCCGTACCCCGCCCGACGGTCCAGCGTCTCGCCGACCTGCCGCGTCGTAGCTCTCGGCGAAGCCGGGTCCTCATGCCCCAGCAGGTGCCCGCAAATCAACTTCCCCGCATTCCAATACGTCCTGACCTTCGCCTGCTCCGCCTCCTCCATCCCCTTCAGCAGAGCCGTGTTCACCCCGCGCTTTAGCGCAGCATACCCATCCCCCCCGACGGCACCTCCGTTAGCCATCGGCCTCCAGGCTACTCGAGAGTCGCCAAGCCAATCACGCCAAAAAAGCGGCGACCCCACCAGCCCCGCTTCATCTCCGCTTCATGTCGGAGCAAAGTTCTAGTTCCTCAAGAGCTGGAGCTGCCGGGCCGCTCCATTTAGCAACCGGTCGCGCGTCCAGATCGAAAGGTGCCCCGTTCGGGCCGCACCCAGCAACTGGACGTCCGACCACGAAAGTCCGCGCCCATGAAGGGCGTGGCTTTCCAGCAGGTGGAGGCCCTCCCGAAGATCTATCTCCCCCGCCCGCGGCAGCCGGCACATGTACTCCAGCACGTCCGCCCGGTGGGTAAGCCGCCCGGCGGCCAGTTCACCGATGACGACGGCGTGAGTCCAGACCGCGCCCTTGGCGAGCAGATCCTGGAGCCCGGCGTCCGCCTGGTGAAAGTGATCGATCCAGACGGAGGTGTCCACGAGGACCCTCATTTCCGGGCCGCCCGCTTCCGCCGCGGGCCGGCGGCGGCCCGACGATCGCTGCCGCCGAGCGCACTTAGCCGAAGCGCCGCTTCCCGCTGGATCAGCGCCCGGAGTCCTTCATGCAACAACGCCGTCTTTTCCGTAAACCCCGCATACCGCCCCGCCTCGGCCAGCAGGTTCGTGTCGATGTTGAGCGTTGTTCTCATACAGATCAATATGCACGTCTCGTATGCATGGGCAAGCTAATGGAGCGCTCACAAGCGCGGTCCGTACGCCGGCCAACCCTTGGCCCGCTACGCCACCGAACTCGCCGAAGCCGGCCTGCCCGACGTCCAGCGCTGATCTAGCCCCGCCTCCCGCACTTTTTTGTGCGGTCCCCGCCCGGCCGGGGATTATTGATTGAATGCGCAATGGATTCTGATGCCGAACTGCTTCATGCCTACGCCAACGCCGGGGACGAGGCGGCGTTCCGCGAGCTCGTGGAACGGCACCTGCCGATCGTCTATTCCGCGGCCCTCCGGCGGGTCGGGGGCGACAGCCATCAGGCGCGGGATATCGCGCAGGTCGTGTTCACTACCCTCGCCCGGAAGTCCGCGCAACTTCGCGGCCATCCCCTGCTCTCGGGTTGGCTATACACCACGACGCAGCACGTCGCCATGAAGTCCGTGCGCACGAACCAGCGCCGGCAGGCCCATGAGCGATTGGCCCCGGAACCGGACGCGAGCACCGAGCCGGACTGGAATCAATTGCGGCCGGTCATCGACGACGCGCTCCTCGAGCTGAGCGACCGCGACCGCCATGCCGTGATCCTGCGCTATTTCCAGGGCCGCCCCTACTCCGAGATCGGCGCCCGCCTCGGCCTGGCGGAAAACACCGCCCGCATGCGCGTGGACCGCGCGCTCGACCTCCTGCACGCCGCCCTGGCCCGCCGCGGGATCAAGTCGACCGGCGCCGCCATCGGCGTCGCGCTCGCGAGCCAGGCCATCGCGGCTGTGCCCGCCGGCCTCGCCGCCGCGATCAGCGCCGGCGCAACCGCCGCCGGCGTCGGCGGCGGCGTTCTCCTCTTTATGAGCACCTCCACCCTCAAGACCGGCCTCGTCCTCCTGGGCCTGGCCGCCGCCGGCACCGGCTTCTACCTCGAGCACCGCGATAAGCTGCGCCTGCAGTCCGAGCTGGATTCCGTCCGCACGGAACGCCGGATGGCGAACACCGGCGTGGCGCGCGTGACGTCCGGCGCCGAGAGCGACCGCCAGGAACTGGAACGCCTCCGCGCCGAGGTCGCCGAGCTCAAGCTGATGCCGCCTCCCAACGCAACCATGGCCGCCTGGGCCCTCCGCATGGTCTCGCTGAAGGACCGGATCATGCAGTCGGGCAATGCCATTCCCGAACTCCGGTTCCTGACCGAGGCCGACTGGCTCGATGTCTCGAAGGGCAAACTCGAGACCGATGAAGACTTCCGGAAGGCCATGGCCAGCGCCCGCAGCATCGCTGAGGGGATTTTCGCCACCAAGCTCCAGCCGGCCGTCCGCGCCTTCAGCCAAGCGAACGGGAACGCATTTCCGCGGGATCTCGCCGAGGTAAAGCCTTTCCTCGGTGAGGAGATCGAGCCCGCCATCCTGGATCGTTACGAGATCGTCCCCGCGAGTTCGATCAACCGCGTAAAGCTCGGCGGCGATTTCGCCATCTCCCAGAAGGCCCCGGTGGACGAGCAATACGACCGCCGCCGCGTCATCGGCGCCACCGCCCAAGGCTGGTATGACTGGTCCTCGGTCAATTCCGAGCGGGTCCAGATGACCCTCATGAAAGCCTTCACCGACGCCAACCCCGGCAAACAACCCCGCGGCCTCGCCGACCTCGCCCCCTACGCCACCACCCCCGAGCAGCAAGCCTACGTCCAGAAACCGACCGATTCCGGCACTTCCTCCGCCGGCGCCACCGCCCGGTAACTTCGCTCGCAGCGCACCGTCATGGCTGCCGCGGCGAACGGGTCTTTATCGCCTCGACCACCTTTCTTGCCGCCACTTGGACCTCGGCGTGAGGGAACGACGCCGTAGCGGCCGTAGTCCTGGGACTTTCCGAGGAATGCGAGGAACCGAACTTCATGGTGAGGCCGGCGGAAGCGCCCCGATGATTTCGGCCCCGGCCAACGGGAGCACCGGGCTGTCCCGGCGGAGGTGATAATCGGTCCCGAGCTTGACGAAGCCGGGGTCAACCGAGAAGTCGGTTGCGCCCTTTCCCTTGTCGTCAGGGGCCACCACGACATGAATCCGCTCACCGCTTCCCGTCACCAACCGATCGATGCGGGTGTAGTCGCCCGACAACAGCGGGAACCCGCGGGTCAGGAGGTTTCCGAAGACATTATTCCGGTCGGACGCGAGCTCCGCGGTGATGTCGCGCTGGATCCCGATGCGATTGAATGCGATTTGGTTTCGCTCCGTCCTCGCTTTCGCTCCCCGGTCGATCACCACCCCTTCGTTCACGTTCAGCACAATCGTGTTCTGGCTGAGCTCGGCGACCGACGCCTCCACGACTGCGCCGGCGCCATTCGCATCGATGACATTGTGGACGACCCGCGCCCGCGGGTAATCCGAGATCAGTATGCCCATCGTCGCGTTGTTCGAGATCGCGTTTTGAAAAACCTCGGCCCCGTCCGGCACCGCCGATGTCCCTGGGGCACCCGCGACCGGCGCGTCCGGCGCCGGCTTCGTCAGCGCGATGCCCTGGGTGGAGTTGAACAGGACGGTGTTGTCAAAAATGCGAACGGGCACGGATGTCGTCCAGATCCCCACGAAGTTCTGGCTGACGGTGTTCGCCCGGATCGTCCCGGAGCCGCCGGCCGCGAGGATGCTGCGCCGGCATTTCCGGATGGCGTTCCCCACGATCTCAAAGGCCGAGGTCGCGCTAATTACCCCGTCGCCGGGGCCCGTGATTGTGTTTCCCGTGGCCTTGAGCTTGCTCGTCGTCGCCGAGATCGCGACCGCATTGGCGTCGAACAGGTTTTTACCCACTGACAACTCGGTGTTGTAAGCCGCGACGGCCGTGCCCAGGCCGGTGAAGACGCAGCCGCTGATCCGCGCACTGGAGCCCTGGAGCGTAATCCCGGTGGAGTGCGGGTCCGTGCCGGTAAATGTGCAATTCTCCACCACGGCGTCGCGCGTGAGCCCGATATCGATCGCCCTGCCCATGTCGCACTCGAATCGACAGGAAACGATAGAAATGTTTTGGCCAAAGCCGACCGAGACGACCGGCATGACTGCGGCCGGTGCCGTCGGCGCTGGAGCCTCCGGTGTCGCGCCCTCCCCGGGCGCGATCAACACGAATCCGCGCAGGACGACGTCCTTCAGCCCCGTTAACAGAATGGTTTTCGGCGGCTTGATTCTCACCTCGCCCTCGGCCTCGACCGTGACGCCCGATCTTAATTTTAGATCCTCGGCGTATACGCCGGCATGGGCCACCACGCGGTCGCCTTCGGTCGCCGCCGCCAGGGCTTCGGTCAACGTTCGAAAAGTTTCGGTGCCCGGGCCAACGGTCAATTCCGCGGCTGACGCCAGCGTAAGGGGCGCCAGCGCGACCGCGAGGCACCAATGCCGGAGTCTGCGCAAACTCATGGCGCCGCCTGCTTCTGGCCCTCCGCAGGCGCGGGCCGGTCTGCTCGTATCTTCCCCTGGGCATCCCGTTTGGGAAAAATCGAGAGCGCCGGAATCGTTGCAGGCGTCGTCACGCGGGGGACCTCCGGCGTACCGGCTGACTTCAGGTCGACGGGCACGCCCAGCGATTTTACCCATCGCACCATTGCCACAGTTCGCGCCGCCTCCTCGAGATCGGCCAGCGCGGGATAAAGCTCCTTCAATTCCCCATAATGGTCCGAGATGGATTTTGCCCACGCCAGCTCCTGCTCGCTAACTGCGTCGGGATTGCCCGCCCACCAGGCCAACGCCATCCGGATGGAGCCGGGCTCGATCTCGGACGCCCCGGGTCCGGCTTTGAGGGTGACACTCTCCGCATGCCAGACCATCCAACCCGCGGTCTGCCACCACTCGGCCGGCTTCACTGCCACCGGGCGCATCGCCACCGGGGCGGTGCCCGCCGGCGGCGTCGCCAAGGCCTGGCGAAATTGCATTTCCTGGACGGTGGCAAAACCGTCGTAAGCCGGCAGCCTCGCGGCTTGGCCGCTGAGCTCAAATCCCGTCTGGAGCTGAAATATCAGCGCGTCCGCCTCCATGAGCACGCGGCCCATCCGGGTATCCTGGATCGTACCATAATAAGTCACCCGGTTGAGGTTGGGCTGGGGTAGGGACAGGATTCCGACCGCTGGCCCCAGCGGCAGTCGCACCGGGGCGCCCAGCTCCCCGGCCGGGACCGGCGTCGCCAGGAATTTCTTCCGCCATGCCACCTCGCCGTACCGGTCGGCGCCGGTTTGCACGACGATCACTTCATCCGATTCGCCCGTGCGAACGCCGGCCACGTCCCCTTCGCCGCCGATGACATTGCGCAACGCGACGGCCAGGAAATCCGCGGGCACCGTCGGCAGCGGGATTTTCCGCTCACCCGCACGAAGAACCAGACGGCCGTCCTCCACGACAGCGCCGCTTATGGCTCGGACGTCAAACCCGCCTTCGAGCCTCGCCGCCGTGTGCAACGACACGCCCCCGGCTCCGGCACGCCCCTCGCCAAATTCCTGGACCGCACGCTGCCGTGCCGTTGCCGGATCCGACTGCTGGCCCAATCCCATGTTCAGGCTCTCCTGCGCTTCGACTTGGCGCAGCAGCCCGGACGAAAAACCGTTCAGCGGTGGAACCGTCGCCCCGGCGCCTGCCATCCCCGCGTTCGACGCCTCACCCGCGGTTTGCGCCGTCGACACCGCCGGGGCCGAAGGCCGACCGGCCACCGGGATGGTTGCCGCCGCCTTGGGCGGCGGATCGGCGGGTGTGACGAACACGCGCCCCAATCGCTCGGCCAATTCCGTGTCGTGCTGGATTTCCTTCAACATCACCTTTTGCACCTCGGGATCCCGCTCGGCCTTGGCCTTCGCGATCTTTTGGTCCAGCTGCTGCGAGACATTTTCCAGCCACTGGAATTTCACGACGGCTTCCTGCCGCACCGCATTTGCCGCCGAGACCGCCGCGTACCAGTCGACCCGGTATTCCGGCGGGAGCGCATCTTCCACCCGCACCGTGAGCGGCGCGGGTGGGTCGGCCAACGCCTCCTTCCGCGCCCGTTCGACCTCCGACTGGATAAAGCTCGTCACCCCCTGCGCCGATCGCGCCCGCGCTTCCGCCGCCGCAAGCTCCGGTGTCGCCTCCGCCGCGCGGCCGGCGGCCATCCCCAATGCCCAGGCAGCCACGAACAGCAGCCAAACGAAACGCCGCGCATAAACTGAAACGTGGGGATACCGCATCAGCCCGCCGATTCCCTATGATTTTGGCTGAACTTCAAGAAATCGCGCCTGACGTTTGCCACTTCAGCCCCGTTGTAGCGGGGAGCGCCGTGACGCACCGAAAAAGGGGTCAACCTGTTATTGATCAATAACAGGTTGACCCCTTTTACAAACAAGCCCGCCGGCCTGAGTTTGCCTTAGGGCAAAGCTGGCGCGGGTTTCAGACGGAATTACCTAACTCATAGATATTTAGGTCGAATTCCTCCATGCGCTCTCCCCCGCGGCCGGCGTGTGTAACTATGCGAGCGGGCTGCCAAGCTCCCGCTACGAGTCCCACGCGTCTCCACCACGCAGAAGTTTTGTGACAATCGCCGAAACCGAATCCGGCTCCGGCGGCTTGTTGAGGATGCCTTTCGCGCCCCCGGCTTTCGCCAGCTTCGCCGTTGACGCCTGCACGTCGGCGCTCGCCATGAGCACCGGGACGTCCGCGGCCATCCGCCGCAGTCGCTCCAGCGTCGCCAGGCCGGACATCCCCGGCATGACGAGATCCAGGATGATCAGGTCCGGCCGCGCAATGCGCACCTTGGCGATCGCCTCTTCACCTCGGCTGGCTTCATCGACGACGTAACCCAGCGCTTCGAGCCTTTCTCGAAGCGTGCGCCGGGCGTATTGGGAATCGTCGACGATCAGGATGCGGCTCATCCCGTGGCGAGCGGCGGGCTCGCCTCCGGGCACAGATATTCAAGGGCTCCATTTTGCATGCCCCCACCGACCAGCAACCCCATCCCCAGTGCGCCAAACGCGAGTGGAATGCCATTACACGATTCCACGGATCAGCCAAGAGCCGCCTCCCCCACCCCTCCGGATCGCTCCTGTCAAAACGTCCGAATTCTCAAAACAACCTCGGCGCAAAATCCGCCAAATACTTTCGCCACTCCGTCCAAACGTGTCCGCCCGAGCTCTCCATCCACACATGGTTGATCCCGGCGGCGGTCATCGCGTCATGTGCCGCCTTAACCCCGCCATAGAGCGAATCCGCCGACCCGATCCCGAGCCAAAGCAGTTTGATCCCGCCATTGAACTTCGCCGCATCCGCCATGATGCCGTTGTACGAGGTCTTAACGTTCAGGCCCCCGAGCGCCGGACTGAACCCGCCGACATACGCAAACTTGTCCAAGTGCGTCAGCCCGATGCGATACGCCTGCCCGCCCCCAAGCGACAGCCCCGCCAGCGCCCGATGGTCCCGATCCGCAATCGTCCGGAAGTTCGCGTCGATGTACGGGATCAACTCGTAGATCACCACTTCCTCGAATTCCTGCGACGTCGCACCGGCCACCGGATACGCCTGCCGCACCACGCCCGCAACTTGCTCCCGGTTCAGCTTGAGCGGCGACGACTGCAGCGCGCGCAGCCCGTCCGCCCGCGCGTTCGCCAGCGCTCCTTCCGCCCGCGCGAGCGCATCGACCGCCGCTGCGATCGCGGGACGATCCGCCCCGAGGCTCGCGACCGTGACCGCCGTCCGCGCCGCCGTCACCGCCTGCGCACCCGCGGCATTCGCCTCGACCATCTTCGCCACCGCCTCGCGTTGGGCCGTTGACGCCCCAAGCAGGCGGATCCCGCTGCCGCCCCCGCGCTCGATCCCGTTCTCGTTCACCACGATCATCGGCTTCGCCTTCTTCGCCGCGATGAGATTGTCGAGGATGAGATTCTCGTGCCCTTGGTTGCTCCAACCCGTCTCGTCCTCACCCGAGCCGTGCTGCAGGTAGACGACCGGATATCGCGTCGTCGCGTCCGCTTCATACCCCGGCGGCGTATAGACCATGATCCGCCGCCAGCGCGCCGTTGAAGGCGAGTAGTACAAAACGCTCCGCACGACGCCGTGCGGCACATCCTTGACCGCAAAGAAGTCCGACTCCGGCCCCGGCATCTCCAGCCCGCTCAGGTGCGTGTTTGCCCCAAAGAATGTCTGGCTGCCCGGATCCGTCGTCGAGAACCCGTCGACGATCACATTGTAGTAATAGAACCCCGGCTTCAGCGGCGTTGTCGTCACCGTCCAAAACCCATCCGCGCCCTTGGCCAGCTCATGTGTCGGGAGCCCATAAGGCGACCCCACGCTCACCTTCTGCGCCCCGTCCGCCCGAATTCGAAACGTTGCCGTCCCGTCCGCATTGATCCGCGGATACTGCGATCCCGGATTATTGGACGGCGCCGGCACCTGGCCATACGCGCCCATTGCCAGCGCCATCAAAACCGCGGGGTAACTCGCCTTCATAGAGGTGCAACAGCATCGGATTCCGCACGCCCGGACGCGAGCGTGAACACCTACCCAATTCGTTTTCTCCCGACACCAAATGGGGCTCCAACCTCCTGAACTCCAGGAGCCCGGCGCGGTCTTACGGCCCTCCAGCCATGAACCGGCAGATCGTCCTCGCCCTCCTTTGCGCCGTCGCTGCGGGCTGCCAGTCGGCCGGGCCGATTGTAACGCTCGCCTCGACCCCTTCCGCGCGAGACCTGGTCGCTGGCGAGACTCCGACCGCGCCGGTCGAAGTCTCCTCCCGGCCGCCCGGCGTCGAGTTCTCCATCGACTACGGCCCGCCCCTCGAAACCCCGCAGCGGATCTACCTCGAACTTTCCAGCTCCGGCCTCCTCGCCCACACCAGCCGCATCACCGCCGACTATTCCCGCATCGCCTCGACCCGCCGGATCCCGCCGGAAACAATCACCTTGAACGCCGGCGAATTCCCGCCCACCCGCATCATCTTCGCCCGCCCCGTCGACGGCGGCACGCGCGTCATCACCAGCTTTTGGTAGACGCAAGGAGCCTGCCCGGCGGAGCTCGCCAGAGCGAAGCACGGGCCAGCGCGCAGCCCAACCGCCCAACCGCCCAACCGCTAGGGAGCCGGTCGGTAATCCGGCGGGACAAGGGCGAAAACCCGCGTGGGCACAGATAGCCACGCGGCACTGGCCAACGCGTCAGCAGCCGGATGGCCGGCGCGGGCTGCACGCTCGAGCCACTCCAGGGCGTGGGCCCACATTTCCGAACTTTCCTTGCGACGCTCGTACGCCAGGCTGCCCGCCAGGAAAAGCGCGTCCCGGTCATTGAGGGTTGCGGCCTGCACGAGAAGATCGAAACCGCGGTCGCGGTTGCCCTCGGAAAGCTCGAGGACACCCAACAGCCGCAGCGCCGGCGCATACTTGTCATCGGCGGCGAGGTAAAGAAGCCCGCGCGCCTTGTTTTGATTCGCCGGGCCGGCCAGGCCGTAAAGGAACAGGACAGCCAGATCGTACCGGGCCGCCGCGGAGCCGCGGTTCGCCGCTTTCTCGAACCACGTGGCGGCCTGTTCGAAACTTTGCGCGACGCCCCTCCCTTCACGGTACGCCCAGCCGCGGTCGAGGAGGCTTTCAACGCTCTCCGCTTCCGCCGCGGCGACGACCCCGGCAGTTGGCGGCGCCACCGTCGGCGGCACGGGAAGCGGCTCCGGTTTCGGCTCCGGGAGGCGGGGCGACACTATTGCGTCCGCCAGCAGCTTCGGCGACTGGGTGTGGGCGCGGGTCGCGGCGGCTGACCGGACGCGCTCGACCATGTCGCGGTCCACGACGATGAACTTTCGCACGCCGTCCGGGGTCTGCAGATGCACCTCCGGATAAGTGAGCGCGGAAGTCTTTCCGGCGATCTCGCTGCGGCGAAATTGGAAGCCGTGGTCGGCCGGTTGTCCCGGCGCGGGGATGTACTCGACCGTATCCGCCGTGATATCGAGATAGCCGTAGCACCGCGCGGCCAAGGCGTGCAGATGCGTCACGTAGAACCGCCGCGCCGGCCCGTGTCCCGTCTGGACGATCTCGGACGCCTCTGCTCCGCGCGCGACCGGCACCAAGGCAACGCCGATCACCAGGATCCCGCATCGGAACCGCCGCCTCATGACGATTTCTCAATTGCGACACGACTCGTGGCAAGTAATTATCCCTGACATGCTCTCGGCCCCCCGGCGGTTGGCGCTCCTGCTCGCCCCATTGGTCGCCGTCCCCGGCTTGAGCCGGGCGGCCGCGAGCAGCGAGCAGTTGGTGGCGGCCCGCGCCGCCCAATTGATGCGAGACGCCGAATGGCGGCCGGCCGCCCAGCGCGCAGCGCCCGAGGATACAATTGCCAACGCCGGGCTCAACGTCGGGGAAGTGGCCTTCCTGGCCGAGGCATTCGGCCGGACGGAACCGGTCGCGCTGAAGGATTTTCCGCGCATCCTCGGTGAGGGTCGCACGATTCTGCTGGGTGTCATCCCACGCAAAGGCCAGGGCGGGCATGAAATCGTAGTCTCGCGCCATTTCCGCCACAACGGCGCCGATTGGTTCGAGCTCATGGATTCGAACCGCGGCCCGATCGTGCGGCTTTATATGAGCGCCGCCGAACTGGAAACGGTCCAGGACGGAAATGGTGTCGCCTACCGCCCGGATCCCGGCACCACGGCTCCTCTGCTGAGATGATACGTCCTCCCCGTATCGGCGTAACGTCCATCTCGGCGTTGTTGCTCGCCGCCCTCAACCTGGCCGCCGCCGCGGCCGAGCCGGCGATCGCCATTGCCGCGAGCACAAGCACCTGGCGCAAAGGCGAAAAGCCAGCCGACGTCCAATCCCTGGTGCTGGATTCGCTGAAACAGGCTGGAGTGACGGTCCAACCGAAAGCCGGCCTTACGCTGGAGGTCGATTACGCTGAACTCGAGGGGCCGGCCTACGAGCTCCCGGGGACACGCCGCCGCGACTCGCTCCCTGGCACAAAGATCGAGTTCAGCGCCGACCTCACTCCCGAAGACGGCATACCAATCCTGACCCTCAACTTTGTCGGCAAGCCGCCTGAGTTTATCGACGGCGATCCCTACGCATTCGCCATTGGTGAATTCAAGCATGCGCCTGCAGTCCGTGACCTGGGCCAGGCGGTCCGAGCCACGCTGGGGTCACGCGAGGCGCTCGTGAGGTTGCTGCCCGACATCCTCGACCCCGAAATGCACCGCGTCATCGACACGCTCGTTGCGCGCCAGAAGTTTACGCCCCAAGCCGCCGCGGAACGGGCTTGGCTCGCACTCGGGCGGGAAGACTTCTCCGAGCTGCGCACGCTCAAGACGGATGCCGTTGAACCCCTGCTGGCGTACCTCGGCACGGTCGAGGGCGCCCACCGTCAGGCCCAGGCGGCGGCGGTGCTGGCCGACCTTGGCGATCCTCGAGTCGCCGGCCCCCTCTCCGACGCCGCTTTCGCCGCCGCCGCAGATTCGGCAAATAGCGACGAGGATGTAATCGCGATAATCGGCGCCGCGGGCCGAGCGGGGACTCCGCAAACGATCGCACCCCTGAAAAGGATCTCCGACGGAAATCCGGACGACTTCGGCCGATTCGGGGTCGTCCCGGACCCCGAGGTGCGCGCCGCCGCCAAAAAAGCGGTTGAAGCCATCGCCGCCAGGCAACCTAAGGGCCAATAGACAGTCTTTCCTGCCCTGGCGTCGCGGTTGGCTGCCGGCCAATCTCAATTTTCTTGCAGCGCCCCTCTGCCACCTGTGTGTGCTTTTCCTTCCTCCGCGCCCGGGTGGTGTCACGCGGCCAGTTTCTCGACTCATCGGCTACGGGAGCTATTGCGCGCACTTTTGACGAGCAACTCGTGGCCCTCGGAGTGCGCACTGGGATCTTTGAGCGTGTCGCGACCGAACAGGACCGGCACTAGGCATGATGTTGCGCGGTAGCCTGTTCCGCTAACCCGCCAAAATGGCAGGATATTTGGCGGGATTCGGGGTGTTAGAGCGAGCATTCGGGTTATCCTAAATCTTAAGTTACACTCGAAATGATCATAATGATCATTTTAATCATGATATGTCGGATTTAACGCCACGCTCTCTTGATCAAGCCCTCGGCTTGCTCGGGGAATTGATGGCTGCCCGTGACCACCCCATGCAGCATTTCGTTGATCGTGACGGCGGGCGCCATTTGCAGGACCTCCTGGATCTCGCACCCACTGCCAACGAACTGCTCGATGCGGCCAAGTGGACGCGCACGCAGGATCCTTCTGAAGCATACCTCTTCAACCTCCGTTCGCTGCTCAGGGAGCTCGGCCATGAAAACCTCAACGACAAACTCTAGCGATCAACTGCGGGAACCACTGCTGCGATTGCTTTGGCGGCAATGGTCCGCCTTGGGCGTGGCGGGCCACGTGTCCGCCGGCGGGCGATCGATGATCGACCCAGAAGCGCTTGTGCTGGTTTCGACCGTCTTCGCCCGGCATGACGCCCGCCTTTTTGATGAGATGTTCGACTGGCTACGTGGCAACGGGGAGTGGATCAACGTCCTCCGGCTGACCCGCCTTCAGGCAGAGCACGGCTTGGGCGATGCGACCGTTCTTGCGGCCGTCGCCGAACATCTTGCGAAGGACAGCGCGCACCTGAAGTGGAAGGCGCTATTGAAGGCGAAGCAGCCGGAATCGGAACCGCGTCCCCTATTTCCGCACCTTGCCGTGCTTAACCGGGTAGATGAAAACTTCCGACGCTGGGGCTGGCTGCGTCCGCCCTTGGAAAGCCGTGGACTAAGCCGTCCGCCGCGTCCCAACCAGCCGGCAACTTTCATCCTGAAACTGCGGGCGCTATTTGGCCGGCAGTCCCGGGCGGAAGTCATCGCCTGGCTCCTCACCCACGACGCGGGCCATCCCGCCCAAATCGCACGTGAGACGTGTTACTTCCGCGGTTCCGTCCAAAGTGTGTTGAACGAACTGGAGTTGTCCGGCCAAATCCAGGCGACACGCCAAGGGAGAGAAAAGCTCTTCGTTGCGCGGCGAGACGAATGGCGGTTCCTGCTGACGTGGGAGCAGGGTGAAAAGGCGGAGTTTCCGCGCTGGCTGCCTTGGGCAAGCCTATTCAGCCTGATCCGAGACGTCCACGACGTGGTGGACCAGTCCGGTTTTTGGAAGCACTCCGAAAATCTGCAGGCGATTGAGTTAAACCGGGTCATCGCCCCTCGTACAGCGCGCCTGGCAAGCGAGGGTTTCACATCGTCAATCGCGGGCCTCACTGCCGGCAATCACATAGGTCAGGCAATAGTCGGAGAGCTGCAGCGAATGATCACCGAGCTGGAGGAAGAGTAAAGTTCGGCAGTTGCAAACGCGGCCTCCGGTGTGGTCCTTTTCAGGGACGAAACGGAATCCCATCTCGTGGTTTCATCCGAAAGGGATTTACCGCGTCTTGGGCAAACTTGTGCCGCGACTCCCAGACGTCAGTGGCTGTCTCTTTCTCACCTTCACATTCAATCCGGCACTTTACTCAGACCCGCTGTCGGCATTCGAACACGGTCGAGACAAACTCCGGCGCGTGTTTTTCGCGCTGCGGAAGGGCGTGACCTGGGAGGGAATCCGGTACGTCATCGACGAGCCCTACGCCGTTAAGGTCGAGTTCCACGCGAACGGTTGGGCGCATTTCCACGTCGTCTTCAAGACGCACCGTTTTATTCCCGCAGGGCTCATCAGTGCACTTTGGGGCCTCGGCCGAACCAACGTTCGCCGGATCAGCAACAAGAAATTCCGCTACCTTCTCAAGTACGTCACGAAGGGCGGAAATCTTCCCGAATGGGTACTCGGTCGAAGCCGGCTTCGCGTATTCCAATCATCGCACGGCTTCCTAGCCGGCGACTCCCAGGAACGAATTGAACCCGCCGCAATGACCGGGCGAACCAAGCGTCAATCGACGCTAGGCGAGCGACTCGAACGCTGGCGGAAAACTGCCCTCTTCCAGTCCGGCGAGCGTTTTCAGCAAGTCGTCGGGCCACGGCCGTTCTTCGAGCTCGTGGCGGACCTCGTATTTCCCGCAGCCAAGGCCGGTCGTTACCTCGGCGGCGGGCACTTCCGAATCGACGACGCAACTCAACTAGAACCCTGGATCGCATGATTGAACCAACACCAAAACCAACCCTGACAGCTAACGGCCACTACGTCTTCGGAGTCGTGATCTCGAACACCGCCCGCATCTTCAAACGAAAGGACGGCACCGGTGTCGGCGTCCTCGTCCGCCACGAAATTGCCCTTCAACCCGGCATCGCCGTCTGGGAGCGCTTCATGGATCCCAAGATTGACGCCGGCGTCCGCGTTGAAGGCGAATCGGCCGTCGAATTCCCGAGACTCAAGGAATTCGCCCAGGTCCTTATCCGCGCCGTCCGTACCCGGATTGACGAGCACACCAAGCAACTCGTCATCCAGAGCGGCGAACTCGTCATTCAACCCTGAAACGCAGGAAACCGGGCCGGATGCCGCGCGTCAGCGCGGCGCCGGCCCTTTTCCTTGTTATTATGGTCAATAAGTGTCCGCAAAACGAATCGGCCCTGGGCAGCCAAAATTCGGATTTGGAAATTCCGCCTGCCGCTTTAAAAGAGCAAGATGGCGGGTCACCTTTATCTTCCAGACGCAGCCAAGCCGCGGCATCGCCAATTGAAGCGGCTAGGCGCAAGGTCAGCCCACTCGACCGGCTCTCCCCATTGTTCGTGGGGTGAATAGGCCGAACTCCGGTCCTCCCGAACGAAGGCTCCAATAACCCGGCCGTCCTTCATTCTGATGACAACGGCACGCCCTAGCACCGGCCCTTCGTCGGTGATTGGCCGCCACGTTAGACTGGCGTGGAATGCAGCCGTCGGAGCGGCCCGTCCTGCGACGTTGGAGGCAGAGTTTCTCCGTGAGCGAGATAGCGGGGGGGCCGCGCGGAAATTTACCCGTCGACTGGAAAATTCAACCCCAACATCGTTGGTCTCTCGCCATGGGACGTCCATTTGCCAACGAACTCGCAAGTCTGCCAGAGAATCTCGCTTTTGCTACGGACTTCTCGGTGGACGAGTTGCGCTCCTACCTGGAGCGAGCGCGCTGTACTCGGGTGCTGGCTTGTGGCGCTGGCGGCTCCTATTCCGCCGCTGTTTTCAGCCAACTTTTATTTCAGGAGGCTGGGACCGATGCCCAGCCGATCACTCCATTGCATTTTCTACAGTCCTCCCGGCCATCCGAGCCGACAAATTTGCTGCTCTTCACGGCGCGCGGCCGGAATAAGGACGTTCTTCGCACTATTGACCACGCGCGACAGTTGGCAGTCCCGGTCCTGCTGTTCTGCGCATCTCCCAACAGTCCAGCGGCGCGGCTGGCTGCGAAGGTCCCGGCGAACATGATTTTCCAGTTTGCCTATCCCGCACGTCGGGATGGATTTCTCGCGGTCAATTCGCTGGCGGTTACTTGGTGGCTGCTGGCGCGGGGGTTCCGGGCGAAGCCGCCCTCCGCAGACAGGGTGAAGGCGGCGCTCGCGAAGCCCTATCCGGTCGAATACATCGCGCGGGACCGCCGGCACGCTTGTTTGCTGCTACATGACCGCTGGACGAAGCCGGTAGCCGTTGACTTGGAATCGAAGATGGCTGAGGCCGCGTTATGTGCCCCTCTACTCGCAGATTGGCGCCAGTTCGGGCACGGCCGCCACCACTGGCTCGCCAAGAACGCATCTTTCTCGTCCGTCATCTCTGCGGAGTCTCCCGAAGGCGGGACTTTGCCAGAGCGCACGCTCCGGCTCTTGCCAGCTGCGGTGCCCCAATGCCGGCTAATCACAAGCGAGGTCGGGATTGCGGGAGTCTGTAATCTGCTTTTGCAGTCCTTCGCACTTATCGGAAGCATCGGTCGGCGTGTGAACATCGACCCGGGAAGGCCTGGAGTCCCACCTTTCGGTTCAGCGCTCTATCACTTGCCGGCGGTACGCGCTTTGCCGCCTTCACGAAAGCGGGGATGGGACTTGGAGTTGGCCGCCGTTCGTAAGCTCGAAGAGATCGGGCTACGGGAGAAATCACCCGCTTTGCAGGAAACTGTTTTGGCGGCCGCCCGGAAATATGCCGGCTTTATGACAGCCGTGCGTTTTGGTGCGGTCGTGCTTGATTTCGACGGCACGACTGCGGTCTCCGGGCTTTTGCCTACGAGCCCATTGTGCGACGAAATCACGCCATTGCTCCGGCGGCTTCTCCGGCGGGACATCGTGGTCGGTATTGCGACCGGGCGCGGCGATTCCTGTCATAAGAATCTCGTCGCCTCGCTACCTGCGAATCTCTGGCCCCGAGTTCTCGTGTGCCACTACAATGGCGCGTCGATTGGGACCCTGTCCGACTTGATGCGGCAACCCATCGCATGGTCAAACGATCCGGTTCTCCTGGAAGTTGAAAGTGATCTGCGAGCCGACCCACTGATTGCAGGCATGGCCGAGATAAAGAACAAGGGACCGCAAATTACTCTGCGATCGGCCACACGAGAGCAGGCCACGATGGTGGAGCGGCTCGTGCGTGCGCGACTTGCGAAGTCCTATCGCCGTGCCGCAAGGATAGTGGCATCGAGCCACACGCTCGATGTGGTACCTCTAACATCGACCAAGGTCGCGCTGATCAATCACATCAAGAAGTACTTCACTCGCGGCGGGCCAGTCCTCGCTCTCGGCGATCGCGGCGACATCGGCGGCAACGATTTCGAGCTCCTGGCCACGTCCCATTCCCTGAGTGTCGACCGGGTGTCGCCCGACCTGCAATCATGCTGGAATTTCCTTCCCCAAGCTGTCAGCCATCACCACGGCACGGTCGCATATCTTGAACGCTCCCGGCTAAGCTCCGGCGCCTTGAAATTGGTAACCATATGAGAGAAGACTATGCCCTGCGCTACCTGGCCCGCGTGGTCGATTGGAGCGAGGGCAAGTTGACTGACGAGGTCGGGTGGCTGCGGCGGATGGCCGCATATAAATATGACAGCTACCAGGATTTCTTCGCTGGCGAGCGATTTATTTCTTCCCTTATCCGCTGGCTGACGCAGTTCGAGCCGACGGATCGGGATTTTGCCTATGCGCTGCTGCGTGAGCATTTGGTTTTCCTGTCAGCGTCAGAGATCCAGCATTTGGTGCGCCGGACCGTCCCTGCACACTTTCATCCCCTCTGGCTCAAGCGCATTGCCAAGAAAGCCGGAATTGCTCCCTACGAGGTCTTCGGAACCGATGTGAACGCCACCGCCTACAAGCGGCTACTGAGACGCTCCCTCTTTGTCGGATTGAGCGATGGCGCAAGGATCGACGCGTTTCGGAGAGCGAATGTTGGTGCGGTCAGCAACGAGCAGGTGGTGGTGACCTACGAGCTCTCCGAATCGAAACTCGAAGGGTTGATCAAGGACCTGCGCGCGGAGGAGGGTGCCGATGCTTGCTTTGAGATGGTGTTTCTCATCGACGACTTTTTGGGCAGCGGTACGACCCTTTGCCAAAAGTACGGCGCGGATTGGAAAGGAAAGATGGCGCGATTCGGACGGGGTATCACCCCCAAGGCCGCGGACTTTTTCGCGCCTGACTTCGAGATTGTCGCCCACCACTATGTCGCCACCGAGTGGGGATTGGCTCGCGCCCGACAGAATCTGGGTGCATTCGTCCAAGAGACTGCCGACCCGATCCTAAAAGGAAAAGAGATCGCCCTGACGGCAGATCTGATTCTGGCCGATAAGCGGCGGTTCTGCAAGGGACGGGACGCGGCAATGGATGCTTTCCTGCTCAAGTACTATGACCCGGGAGTGATGACCAATAGCCTGGAGAAAGGGGGTTGTCAGGTTCACAACGGGTTCGCGGACGGCGGCCTCGTGCTCGTGCTGGATCACAATACTCCGAACAATTCATTGGCGATCCTGTGGGCGCACAGTCCCCGCGGTGGCCACCATCATGTAATGCAGCCTATCTTTCGTCGTCGCCAGCGGCACGATTAAACATGGCCAACCCATTCACCACTTTTCGCGCGGCGGAACACGCCGACACTATGGAGGGGTTTCTCTCCCTCGTTGTCCCTGATCCACTCGAACAATACTTCGAGCGCTTTTTCCACGATGGTGTGCTGTTCCGTCGGGCCATGTTCGTTTACGGCCAACCTGGCAGCGGGAAAACGACCCTTGCCCGCCTGTTTGAGCCCGTAGCTCTTTCTACCCTCCTGCGAAATGTATCGGGACAAGCGTTCGCAGCCGTCCGCACGGCAGTGGCGCGGACCGGCGCGCTCAACGACGATGTGAGCACAATTGTCGGGGCGCGCATTCCGCTAGAAAGTGACTTCCGGGACTTGGCAAACCTGCCGTATTCGCCGGATGTGCGCCGGCAGTTGCTCGTGAGGCTGATCCAGGCCCGTGCGGTGCTGCGGTGGTTCGCGCAACTGCAACAAATTGGGATCAAGCCGGCGCAGGTCGAGGCGGTGCCGCGCGATGGGTTCAATGGCAGCATGGATGTATTGGGCGGCGCAGGCGGCGCACAGCTGCTGGCACGGGCTCGCGCTGTGGAAAATTCAATTTACTCGATCCTGGGAGCACTCGTGCCTCCGCTTGAGAAGGATTTTCCTGCGGACCTCCAGCTCCCGTACCACCTTTTTGACGTGCTGTCGGAGTTCCGCATCGCGCCAGCGGTGGCTAGGAATCACAATCTAGAGGCGCGCCTGCGGCCCTTCGTGATCCTTGATGATGCGCATGCGCTCAGCACGGAGCAGTTTCAAGCTCTTCGTACGTGGGTTACCCGCAGAGAAATCATCTTAGGTCGCTGGATCATGTCGCGGCTTGATGCCTTGACCCCAAACGAAATCGCGAGCGAGTTCGGGGCCACGGAGGCCAGCCCCGCCGCCCCTGGTGTCGCGGCGCAGCGGGACTTTGAGGTGGTCGCGTTGCAAGGGGTCGGCGGTGATCGGCAGTCCGCGCGGCGGCAGTTCCGCAAAGTGGCCGACGCCATTGGACGGCGCTACTTAAAGCAAGTCGAGGCGTTCAACCGCGCGCAAATCGCCGACTTGGGGTCAATTCTAGACACAGTGCCGACGCCGGTTCTGGACGAGAAGCTCATCGAATGGGAAAAAGAAATCGTTTCTGAAGCCGCGAAGCGGGCCATTGCCGGCCCTGTCCTCCAGTCGCTTGAACTTTCGGTCAATGCTATCCTCAAGTCGCGAGGGGAAACGGCGAAGGATCTTCAGGTCGCGCTGCTGCGAATCCTTGTGCACCGCCGGTCGACGGTGCGCCAGCTGACGATGTTCGGCCATGACGAAGCGGAGTCGCCATCCCGGACGGTAGACGTAAGTTTGATCGGCGGCGCGGAAATTCACCTATTCCGGTCGTTTAACCGACCCTATTTCTACGGCTTTGACCAACTTGCACTAGCGTCGTCGGAAAACCCGGAGTTGTTCGTCAGGCTGGCCGGGACTTTGGTTGAATCTTCACTCAACCAACTGTCTCGTCGGAAGAGTCCGACCGTTTCCGCCGCGGAACAACACCGACTGCTGCGCGGGAAGGCGGCGGAAATCATCGAGCAGTGGAACTTCCCAGAGGCCTCTACGGTACGGAGACTGGTGGCGGGGATCGCCTCACGGTGCGAAAAGGCGACCGACCTGCCGAATGCCTACCTCAAGAGTGGCGCAAACGCATTCGGCATTCCCATGGCGGACTTCGACACGCTGCGTGATTCCAATACGCCTCTGGCGGTCGCGATCAAGTACGGCGTCGCCTACAGCGTTTTTTCACTGTCGCTCGATCGCACTGTGAAGGACATGCAGTGGTGTCTAATTACTCTCGGGGGGGTCGCCTGCCTCCATCATGGATTGACTTTCGCGCTTGGGGGCTTTGTCGAAGGCACTGCGCGCGAACTGCATGCAATGATTTCAACACAATGAAGTGGGACCGGGCGTTCGTCCAAAAGGGCGACGAGCTTGAGCAATTTGCTCGCAACTATTTGGCCGCGCCACAGCGCCGATGCATCCTGATCTGCGGGGCGGGGTTTGACCCGCGCACCCTTTGGCTACCACAACTGCTGGCGAGGTCCGGAGTTAGCCCGGCAGCGCTCTATTTGCGGGAAGAGCGGCCTAAACCGCAGCCAGGCCTGCGACCTATGGCGGATCGGCATGCTTTGGAGTTACAGCGGCTTTTCCCGACTGGGAGAGTTGCGGTCGTTCCAATCTTCGACACCGGAGACAGTGTAGTCGGCGGGCGGCGGGTCGTGCCTATCGTCGACCAATTTGTGGACACTGAACAGGCAACGAAGCCCGTTACCGACATCCTGGTCGACATAAGTGCGCTGTCATGCGGGGTTTTCTTCCCGATTTTTGCTCGGCTCCTAAGTCGCGTCGAGCGGGAGGGGTCGCCTTGGAATCTGCATCTTTTCGTGGCGGAAAACCCACAGATCGACCTGAAGATTCGAGGTGAAGCTGCTGATACGGTATCGCATGTCCATGGATTCCGCTCCGCTGATTCCCTCAGCCAGACCGACGAGCACGCCGTCTTGTGGGCGCCGGTCCTAGCAGAAGGCAATGAAGCCCAATTGAGGCAGATTCACAGCATTATCTCACAGCCGACTTCGGCCTTGGACATTTCCCCGATCGTGCCTTTTCCCGGTCTCGATCCACGACGGCCGGATCTCCTAGTGGAACACTATCGGGAGCTGATCGGAGACTGGGAGGTGGATCTCCGTCACCTGTTGTACGCGGCGGAGAGCGATCCGCTGGACTCTTATCGCTCAATCTACGCTATCGATCAGACGAGGAACGATACCTATGGGGCACTAGGGGGATCCTCCACCATCGTCTCACCGCTAGGTAGTAAGATGCTCTCGGTCGGTCTCATGCTCGCAGCCATTGAACGAAACCTCCGGGTCATGTATGTCGAATCGCGGGGTTACGAGGAGATTTCCGTGCCGTTTGATGGCGTTCTTCAAGTCGAGCCGCGCCCGATCACGCATCTCTGGCTGCACGGCGAAATTTATCGCGCGAAGCCCTGATTTCTACTAGACGTTTGTCCCGGCTAGATCGAGTTTAGCGGTGCGATCCCATGCCTTCCGTCACCTCGGATACCGATTTGTCCCCAGCCACCCGAGTTACCAATCGTGTGCTCGTGGGAAGCGGTTTTCTCGCCTTGGACCTCTTATACCGCAATGCCGGGCGGACTCCCACGCGTCGTTACGCCGGGGGCTCCTTTGGCAATGTGATGGCCATCTTGGCGTTCTTGGGATGGAAATCTTACCCAGTAGCGCGCCTTGGCACGGACCCACACGCGAAAACCTTGTTAGAGGACCTGAAGGGCTTTCGTGTCGATACAAAGTTCGTCTGCCAAGCCCGCACCGGCACGACGCCCATTATGGTCGTCCGTGTCGTGAAGAACGTAGATGGGGGATTTCGCTCTCGATTTGAGTGGCGTCATCCGAACTCAGGCGACCGGTTACCCGGTTACCGCCCACTCCCAAAATTCGTTGCGTCCGAAGTTTCACCAAGGCTGCCGAAGGCTCGGGTGTTCTATTTTGACCGGGCAGAGCCAAGTTCACTCCTACTAGCCACAACGATGCGGGAGCGCGGGGCGTTGGTCTATTTCGAGCCGTCGTCATGCAAGGATGAGCGTTTGTTTACGGCATGCATGGCGGTCTCCGACATCGTGAAGTATTCTGCGGAGCGCATTTCGCAGCCACCGTGCAATCCCAACACTCCGTCACCCCGCCTGGAAATCCAGACTCTCGGTAGCAACGGGCTTCGCTACCGCCTAAAGAATGGAGCCGCGACCCCTGGTCCCTGGCGGATGCTTCCAGCGCAGCCTGTGGCAGCCTACAAAGATTCAACTGGGTGCGGCGACTGGACTAGCGCCGGCCTGCTGCACCAAGTCGGCCTAAACGGGCGCAAGGGCTTCCTCCGACTCAGCGAAGGGTCTATCTTTAAGGCGCTTTCATTTGGTCAGGCCCTAGCGGCAGTCAATGCAGAGTTCGAGGGCGCACGAGGGCCGATGTATGCGCTCAGTGCTAAGGCACTCCTCGCCCGCGTGTCTGACATGCAGGCAGCCGTAGCTTAGTTGAAGCCATCGGGCTTTCCGCTTATGGATGCCCCGCCCGCAGTGGAGTACTTCCAGTACGACGCGCTCAGCGCAGCCTTCCACGAAATTGGACACGGAGTTATTCAGGCCGTGACCGATCTCGGGCCGGACCGCTTGGTCATCCGAGAAGAAGCGGGGGGATGGTTTGGCCATGCGAAGCTGTCTAAGACGGCCGAAACCGCATCGGTTCAGCTTCTGGATCTAATGTCACTGGCGGGACCAGTAGCCCAATTGATTTTCGCTGAAGAATCACTCGGACGGTACGCTGATATGCTACGGGAAAGCATTCTAGATCGATCGAGCGACCTCTTGGGATCAGAACCACTTGGCCGAATCATCATGGAGCTTCATTGGGCAGGTGATCTCCAGAATAATTCCCAGCTTCTTGTTCGTGCCCGACAAGCGGCCGGTGGCGGCGTCATGCATCCTTTTGCCTACCTGTCCGCCGAAGAGAAGGCATTACGTGCGTTCTTCAAGGTGCCTGAGGTGGAAGCTCTCGTCCGTGATCACGCGACCCAATTGGCGACCGTGCACGAGGTGGACGCAGGAACTTTCATCCAAGACGCGAAGAAGAGGGTCCCCGGAACAGCACTTAGACTTTTGCTCGGCCCGCTCGAAAACAATTCCTGGCTTCGTGCCTAGGAGAATCTCGATGGCTAATTGAACAGGGACGATGTTTCCGCCAAAGCTAATCAAGCCGTACGTCGTTTCGTTCTGCCGAACTGTGGTTCGCGAACCAGTGCTGGAATTTGTTCCTGTTCGGCCTCGGGCAACTGCGGAGGTCCTCAGCTGCTTCACCACGGTTCCGTTGCAGGTCCAGGAGCACGGCGGCCAGGTTATCGTAGGGTGGGCCATTTGGGAATGGCCGGACGTGGTGATCGAAGCCGAATACCATGCCGTCTGGCAGTCGCCAGACGGGCAGCTAGTCGACGTCACGCCTAAGGATCCACCGGTCAAGCGAGTGCTTTTCCTTCGCGATCCATTCCGGCCATATGAGGGTTTCCAGCGGGACAATTTCCGGAAGGCGCTACGCCGTGATAAGGATGTAGACCGGCTAATTGAACTCGGGCGGCTGATTCACGATGAGCTAAACCGCGGCGACCTGAAATTCCGACACGGAGATGACGTGCCAGTACGTGAAGCGTATGCTGTGTTCTCGCGAGAGCGTGCCGAGGTAGCTGGACGACTTAGAGAGCGATACGGCGACAAGCTGCGGGCGGTCGCGCTACACTCACTCTCGTAGGCCGGGAGTTGAAATCGGCTGGGGTCATTTCGCAATGCCTTGGGTTCGCGGTGGCGATCTTGTTCCCTTTCAGTTCCCTGCATTCATATCATCTGCGAAAGTGGTGCCCGGGCGGGGACTCGAACCCCGATTGTTTCCGAACCCGGGCATGGTGGACAGCTTCATAGGTAAAACACAACTGGAAACAGTTGAAAACATCAACGGATGTTGCCACTGTCGTTGCCACCGTGGCCGCTCTCCGCAAGAAACTGAAGTCACCTTTCTACTATGCGTGTTTCACGCTTCCGAATGGTCGTAGGACCCAGAGAAGCACGAAGTTGACTGACCGAAAAGGCGCGATGCGCCTCGCACTCCAGTGGGAGGACGCAGTGCGGCGGCGGGTTACGGAAGCCCAGGCGCGCCGGGTCTTATCTGACATTCACGAACAGATTCACGGAAATCCTCTGTTATCTCAGTCGACCGCCGAATATGGGACGCAATGGTTGGGGAGAAAGGGACTCGAGACCGCCGCCGCAACGTTCAAATCGTATAAGCACACGGTGGAAGCGTTCGTTGCCTTCTTGGGAAATGCGGCTAACCAACCGATGCAATACGTGACGCCCACCCAAGTTTCAGCCTGGCGTGATGCCGGAGCAAAACGAACGTCGGCACTAACGGTGAATAATCGCCTTAAGATCCTCCGTGTTTTTTTTCAGAGCGCTTGGCGTGACGGTCTCATTCAGGATAACCCGGCTGCTAAGGTCGGAACGCTTAAGACAGAAAGCGCCGCCCGACGTCCTTTCACCTTGAAAGAATTGAAGGCGATGCTTCGGGTGGCGTCGCCCGAGTGGCGGGGAATGATCCTCGCGGGACTGTACACCGGCCAGCGGCTCAGCGACCTCGGAAGTCTGACATGGTTGAACGTCGATCTGAAGCGCAGGGAGCTCAGCTTGGTCACAAACAAGACCGGCCGCCGTCAGATTATCCCAATCGCTAAACCACTCCGCGCGTACTTAGAAAATCTGCCCACAAGCGACGATCCCAAGGCCCCAATCTTTCCTGAGATTTATCCGCTCGCAATGCGACAGGGTGGATCATCCACCCTAAGCCAGCAATTCCATGACGTCTTGGTGGCAGCGAATCTTGTGAAGGAACGACCTCCAAAGCGGCAGAGCCAGGGCATTGGACGCGACGGTCCTCGCCAGCGGAGTGAGATCTCATATCACTCATTACGGCACAGTGCCACGTCACTTCTAAAAAACGCTGGGGTGCCCGAAGCCGTCGCCCGGGACCTAATTGGCCACGAGTCGGCCGAAATCTCCAGGCACTACACTCATGTAGATGAGCGCTCAAAACGATCGGCGATCGCGAAACTTCCAGATCTCACAACGGCGTAGCGTGATCCAACGCGAATTTCACTGATGCCAGCCAAGCGATTGCTTTTACAGGATTTGGCGAGTCGTTTGTCGGAGTTAGACCTCGAAGAGACTGCCGCGAGCGCAAAACTTTTCGGCGAGGAATTGCGGTCGTTGATAGCAAGAATAAGCGCAAAAGAGGGTAGACGACCAAGCCGCCCTCGGGCGGATAGCGCGCATCTCGGCATTCTAGCGAACTTCGCCGCCAATGACGCAGATGAAGCTCTGCGCTTTGCGTCGGCTTCCCCCGCGGCCCGTGACGAGCTAACCGCCAAACTGATGAAATTTAGCTACTACGTTGGCCGTCTCTCTGGGCGGTTCGAAACTCGCCGCGGCCGACCGCTTGGCCAGCGTCACCTCCAGTCGTCTCTCACGCGCGCTCATGGGGATTACTCGCGAAGTTCCACGGCGGTCAAAATGAGTTTTAGTAATTGGCTCGTGGAGAACTCGCCGCGGTATGGCCTCCCAAAACGGAAGGCAAGCACCTGGGCGAATCGGGTTTCAGAATGGAAGAACCGGTAGCCTTCCAGTTTGGATCAAGAATTGCGGGTGGCCGTCCGTGCCCCCGTTAAGCATGCGCCTCCTCGCTGTCCCGCTCAGGTTCCTCATGAATCGGGCATCGAGTATATCGTGTTCAACAGGTACCCATGTGCCGGGGCAATGCCTTGGAGCATGAAAGCCCACGCCTGATGGGCATTTGAGAATTTTTGACTAGGAAACGTTATTGTCCGGTTGGAGCTGAAAGGTATGCGTCCGCTGGGGTGCCTCCTAGTCGGCGAGCGTTAAAGGCGGTAGGCTCCCTGGATGGGAGCACTTGCAGCTGCAGAAGTCGTCGATAGCGGGGAGAAGCGTGACACGTTCGGTCGGCGGGTGACGCCGGCGGCACGCCGGGCTGAGCTGATGGCCGAGTATCGGCGCAGTGGGATGACGATCGCAGCCTTCGCGCGGCGCGAGAAGATCAGCTACTCGACGCTCGCGGGTTGGCTCCTGCGGGCCAGGCGGGATGAACCGAAGGCGCCGATCGCGTTCGCACAGCTGCCGTTTTCGGTCGCGGCCGAGACGCCGGCGCGGCACCGGTTCGAGGTACGCCTGCCGGATGGGACTGTGATTGGCGGCGCAACCGCGGCCGACGTCGCCACGCTGGCGCGGGCAATCCGCTCCTGAAGCGATGCTGGCCTTCCCGGCGGCGATCCGGATCTTCGTGGCGGTGCAGCCGCTGGACATGCGCAAGCAGTTTAACGGGCTGTGGGCGGCCGCCCAGGAGCAGCTCGGCGAGGATCCGAAGAGCGGCGCGGTGTTTTGCTTCATCAACAAGGAGCGGAACCGCCTGAAGCTACTGTACTGGGACGGCACCGGCGTGTGGGTCCTGGCCAAAAAGCTAGAGAAGGGCCGCTTCTCGTGGGCGGGGAGCGATGACCAGCGCAAGAAGATCGCGTTGGCGCCGGAGGCGCTCTCAATGCTGGTAAGTGGAGTCGACCTCAAGCAGGGCAGCCTCAGACCCTGGTACGAAAGATAGAAGTCGTTCACAGGCAGGCACGTATCCTGCTGAGCAATACGGCGTGACCGCCGACCAGATGATCGCCGAACATCCGCTGCTCTTGCAGCGGATCGCTGCGCTCGAGTCCCAGGTGGCGTGGTTCCAGAAGAAGGTCTTCGGCGGGGCCAAGAGCGAGAAACTAGACCCGGGCCAGCTTCGGCTCGGCGGGGTGGACGACGCCCGGAATGCGGCCCGCGCCCGGGAGCAGATCAGCTACGAGCGCACCAAGGCGAAGCCGCGACAGACGCCGGCCGAGGCCTTCGCGCATGTTCCGGTCACCGACACGAAGGAAGTCATCCCCCTCGAGGTCCAGCGTGATCCGGACCTCTACGAGAAGATCGGCGAGGAGCGGACCTTTGAGATCGATATCATCGGTCCGAAGGTGGTGAAGCGGGAGATCGTCCGCCCGAAGTACCGGCACCGGATCGATCGCAATCGCCCGCCCCTGCTGGCCCCGGCGCCGGCCCGGGTGGTGCCCGGCGGCTACGCCTCCGCCGGGCTGATCGCCTGGGTCATCACGAGCAAGTATCTCGATCATCTGCCGCTTTACCGCCAGGAGAAGATGTCCGCGCGGTGGGGCGCGCCAATCAGCCGCCAAAGCATGTGTGATTGGGTCGAGGTGGCGGCGATGTGGCTGGAGCCGATTTACTGGAAGATGCACCGCGGGCTGATCGAGGGCCCATACCTCCAAGCCGACGAAACGCCCGTCCGCTGCAACGATCCCGACCACAAGGATCCCGGCACCAGGCAGGGGTATCTTTGGGTGATCAGCCGGCCCGGATCTGACGTCATCTTCTCCTGGCGCAACTCGCGCAAACACGAGGAGCTCACCTCGCTGCTCGGCGGCTTCCGGGGCGTGCTGCAGTCGGATGCCTACGCCGCGTACGCCAGCCACGAGCGCAAGAACGAGGGCGTGACTCGCGTCGGATGCTGGGCGCACGCCCGGCGTTACTTTGACGAGGCAAAACAGGACCAGCCGAAGCCGGCCCATGTCGTGCTGCGCATCATCAGCCGGCTCTACCGGCTCGAATCGCAGTGGACCGAAGCCGGCGTCGGAAGCGAGCGCTCCGCGCTGCGCCAGGAACGCTTTGCCCGCCCGCTCTACTGGCTGCGCCGCATCGTCGAGGGTCTGGGCAAGAAGACGCTGCCCAGCTCACGGCTGGGAACGGCCTGCGCCTACCTGCTCAGCAACTGGGAGGTCCTTGTCGCGCACCAGCAGCACTCATTTACCCGGCTCGACAACAACCTCGTCGAAAACGCGATCCGGCCATCGTGTATCGGGAAGAAAAATTGGTTGTTCATCGGCCACCCGGATGCCGGCCAGCGCTCCGCGATCATCTACTCGCTCATCGTCTCCTGCCAGCGTCACGGGAAGGACCCACTCGCGTACCTTCGCGATGTCCTTCAGCGGCTGCCCGAGATGACCAACCGCGACGACCTCACGCCTCTGACCCCAGCGGGCTGGACCTCTTCGTAATCGTCACGATTACGCAGAAGGCGCTCTTGAGAATCGTCACCATTACGCGTCAATAAGGACGTCGGTCGGACGCGTACGCTGAAAGCGCGAGTAGCGAAAACCAAGTCCGAGCCTGCCTGATATGCAGTGTACGTGTGGTCGCTGATTCCAAGGTGCTCGGTTTCAATATCAAAGCCGAGTTGGGCTGGGAGCACGAACACGGTCCCGCATCCTAGGCTTAAATTGGTCCTGATGAGCGTGCAGAGGCCGCCAAAATCATGCCATTGGTGCCATGTGCCAAGTTTTAGGCCATACTTGCGTTCGATAGCTGAGATCTCCTCGGAACCGAATCCCCAACCCTTCGCTTTGTCGTCTTGAAGTGGATACGCTTCGATTGGAAGCCGCCCATGCAGTTTCAAAAGCAACTCAATTCCCCAAGCGGTGCATGTCGACTCTCCGCGAATCTCGTGCTTGTTTAGTAGGGCTTCGATACTCACTTCAGTCGCGTTCTTGAGGTTTTGTGCTTTTCCCGGCTCATGAGTTACGCGCTCCCTTGCAATTGGGATAGGCTACACAGCCCCAGAATTGAGTTCCCGCGTTCGGGCCCCGGCGGGCTGTCTTTCTTGTCATAGGTCCGCCACAGGTTGGGCAGGTCGGCGCAACGGATTTGATCGTGGCGGAAGGCGGCTGATTACTCGGAGCACCGCCGATCATGGCGACGAGCGTTTCGCCGTCGATAAGAGTAATAGGCTTCCCTCTGGCGAACTCAGCGGCTTCGCGGGAAAAATGACCGGTGCATATTACGATCGCGGCGTCGGCGTGTTCGTGCTTCAGAATTCCGAAGATCTGTTGAATTATTGGAACGCCGACTGATTGGGTTTTCCAGTGCTTGCATTGCACGATCGTCGACATTCCGTCCTTTTTGAGGGTCAAGTCTACGCCGCCATCGGAACCGCCTGCGAGCGGTTGGTCGACGCCGTAACCCTGGCGGCGGAATGCTTCGGCGACCATGAATTCAAATGCGCTCCAGCTCAGGGCGCGTAGCCCTTCGATACGTTCGGCCTGACGAATCCATTCTTTACGCCGTTTGCCGAAAAAAGCCGACATCAGTGCCGCAGTAGCGAAAACACAAAAAACCAGAATCGGAGTCCACCGGAGGCTGTGAGCTGCTGCTCGCCCAAACTGGCCTGCTTCGCTAATGTTTTGAAGCAGTACATACACAACTATGGCCAAGATCGCTCCAATCCCTGCGCTCACCCACCATGGAGCTGTCAGAAGAGCATCAGTTGTGCTTTGCGAACGGCGGGGCATTGAAAACGCGGTCTAGCTCCGGAGCCTCCCAAATATAGCCCGCATCGTCCCAAACGTCAGCGCAGGCACCGCGACGCCGCAAGCTGGATCGGCACGTGGGCCGGGTGCCAGGCATTGTTCTGCAGCTCGATTTTGCTCAACAAGCGCCGCCAAAACCGTTATCAAAACGCCAATGAAAGACACGGACCACACCAGCAAGCCCACGGGGTTTATCCCGGACCTAACCCCAGCTCTTTCGCCCGTCCCGCCTAAGCGCATAGAAACCGCAAAGCACTACATTTACCAGGAACCGAGAATTACGGCAGCGAAGCTCTCTGAGTACGCGGTAGCTAGTCCCGCGCGCCAGAGAACAATCGTCCAAAATGCCAAAATCGCGCCGAAGGTTCAGCTTTCGTACTACCGGGAAGTCCGAGATATTTTTTCTACGTCGTATGGTCACGACGGAATAAATGCCGATTTTTTGGCCCGAAAAGCCAAAGAGATTGAGGAGCGGAAACCGGAGAGTTCTTGGCAGGAGGAAGAAAATCCACGTTGCGCCGGCGCGCTCAAACATCTGAGCCGCGTGGTTCGGGAAATGGAGTGCAGCGGAGGAAACGCGATTCACCGTCCCCAGCGCGGCTGGGGAGGGTTCAGGATCGCTGGCGTCTACGTCAGCATTAACCCTGAATTGGTCTTCTCGATTCCGCATCGTGGCGTAAGAAAGACCGGCGGTGTGATCTTGAATACCGGACAGGATGCGTCGCTTTCTCTGGATCGGAGCCACGACGGACATTCCGTCGGCGATTATTTATCCACCCTCCTTTACCGCCTCCTCGAGGCGCGCGGGGGCGTTCCGTTGCACACCCGTTGTTATGCCATAGACGTGGCACGCGAAACGTCCTACTCAGCGCCCAGTGCACACAAGCGGCTCCTCAAGAACCTTGAGGCCGCCTGTGAAATGATCGCGCTGCGATGGGAGTCCATCGACGTCAGTTCGCTCACAGACGTCGCAGCCTCCGAAGAGGACGCCTAACTAGTCTTCCGCTCCAAGTGCTGCCCAAAACTCGGTTTTCAGCATCCACCCGGTGAAGTGGTCTGATTCGATAAAAATCTCGGTCGGATTTTCATCGGTAATCATCCCCTCCTTGGCGTCTTGGAAGAAAACCGGCGTGCCTAGCAGCGTCGGCTGGAAGTCGTGAATTTGAGGTTCAGGGGGCGAGTCCATCACGGATTGTTTCTATCGCAATCCGATTTCAGCAGCAAGAAATTTGTTCCACCTGGAACTCGGGCTGCGCACCGGCGGCTTGATTTTCGAGCAGGGAATGGTGCCAATAGCGGTCCAACTCAACCCCCGCTTTTCAGGGCCCGCTCCTCGATTCTAGAGGCACGGTCTAACGACTGGAGTGCCCGTTAAGCACCTACGAAAGGAGACCAATATGTCCCAATTGGACATGGTGCTTCTCATCTTGGTGCTGATCCAAGTTGAGCGGCTCCTGAGGCTAGTGAAGAAGTAAAGCAAATGGGCGACCTGCTTTCGCGGGTCGCCCATTTTTTGCCGAATGAGGAGCCAGAGCTTAGGCGCAACCAAGTAGTGCGTTCCTCATGCCGACTCTCCGTGGCAAGGAGTCTATCGGCGGCTGATTCACCCTACCCAGGAGCTCCGATTTTGCAAATTTACCGTCGTTTCGACCGGCAACCGTACTGAAGAAAGATTCACGGTAAGTCTTACCGTGAAAAAGTAGGATTCAACACTGTGCGAACGTCGGGCCTGCTGCGCGCATGGCAACGAATAATCCACAACAGCCCAAGACCGAAGCCAATCACGCCCGACCGGAGTTTTTCCCCCCCAGCGACAACTAGACCTCCCCGCTGACGACGATTAAAACTCCCCATTTGGCGTGAGCTTTTGATCGGTCGTTGGTCTGCGACGGCGGTAAGCTCGGACCTTTTCGCAGGTCCCATGATTACCGAGCAGCAATACCAACGACTAATGAAGGAGTACCAATCGAGCGGCGTGGCTGGGCACGCTGCAATGAAGGCCGGCATGGACCGGAAGACAGCTCGGCGCTACCTGTGCGCGGAGCTCAGCCCACAGGAGCTGCGCAAACCACACACCTGGCGAACGCGGGAAGATCCGCTGGCGTCGATCTGGCCGGAGGCCGAGCGATGGCTGGTTGAGTCACCGGAAGTCGAGGCGAAGGCCCTTTTCGAGCATTTGCTGGCGACCTATCCCGACCAGGTGGATGGCCGCGCCCTCAGGACCTTTCAGCGTCGCGCCGTTGAGTGGCGTCATCGCCACGGCCCGCCTAAGGAAGTATTTTTTGCGCAGAAGCATGAGCCCGGCGAGTGCATCCAGACGGACTGGACGCATGCGACGGAACTCGGCATCACGATCGGCGGCGTGCCCTTCCCGCACCTGTTGGTTCATTCCGTGCTGCCGTATTCAAACTGGGAGTGGGCGCTCCCATGCCGGTCGGAATCGACCGTCTCGCTCAAGACGGGATTGCAGACATCGCTCTGGGAGCTGGCTGGTGTGCCATTGTACTCCCAGACCGACCGGAGTTCGACCGCGACCCATCAGCTCAAGCGTGGCGACGAACGCCGCGCCTTTAACTCGGAGTACGTCGCACTCTGCGCTCATCTCGGCCTGGAGCCGCGCACGATTGCTGTCGCCAGCCCGAACCAGAACGGTGACGTCGAGGCTGCTCAAGGGACGTTGAAGCGGAGGCTTCGCAACCAGCTCATCCTGCGCCGGAGCCGAGACTTCGATTCAGTCGCCCAATACACGGAGTTTGTCGCCAAGGTCTGCCGCGGTGCCAACGCTCTTCGTTCGGGCAAAGTCGCAGAGGAACGCACCCGCCTGCGGCCGCTGCCATTGACGCGCTTTCCCCAGGATCAGGAGCTGAGCGCTAAGGTCTCCACTTACTCCACCGCCCGGGTCCGCGACTGCGCCTACTCCGTGCCGTCGCGCTTGATCGGTGCGGTTGTCCGGGTCCAACTCGGCGACGAGACTGTGCGATTCTCGTATTGCGGAGAGGTAGTCGCCTCGTACCCAAGGCGGCCTGGCCGGGGACCGCACATCGACTACCGGCATATCATCGACTCGTTAGTCAAAAAGCCCGGGGCGTTCGCTCGCTACCTGTATCGGGAGGAGCTTTTCCCGCAGCCGGTCTTCCGCCAGGCCTACGATCGCCTTCATACCGCCGAGGAACGCACTGCCAGCGCACGCTATCTCCGGATCCTGCAACTTGCCGCCATCCACGGTGAGAGTCGCGTCGCCGACTACCTCGGCGCCGATCTTCGCGATGGGCGTGACCCCAGGGCTGAGGCTATCGAGACTCGTCTTCGAGAGCCGGAGCCGGCCGTGCGGGCCGCCGTCGCAGCCTTCACGCCGGAGCTGCATGACTACGACACGCTGCTAACGGAGGTGGCCTCGTGAGCGCCTCATCTTTGCCTATCCTTCTTCGGTCGATGCGCCTGCCGACGGTCGCCCGTGAGTATGAGCCAGCCATTGAGCGCGCGGAAGCGGACAACTGGGGCTATCGCCGATTCCTTTCCCACCTGTTCGAAGCGGAGGCTGCTGACCGGCTGCAGCGCAAAATCGAACGGCAGTTGAAGGAATCAAATCTTCCGGCCGGCAAGACCCTCGAGTCGTTGGACGACAAAAAGCTCCCGGACAAGATCCGTCGGCAACTCCCGACACTTCTGGAGGCCGGTTTCCTCGGGCGCGGCGACAACCTCCTGTGCTTCGGGCTCGCCGGCCGCGGTAAGACCCACTTCGTCGCCGCCGTAGCCAGGGAGTGGATCTGTCGCCATCAACTGCACGTCCTCTTCATCCCCGCCTTCCGGCTCGTCACTCAGCTGCTGGCCGCCAAGCGCGACCTCAAGCTGCCGCAGGCCATCGCCAAACTGCATCGCTTCGATGCCGTCATCATCGATGATATTGGCTACGTCCAGCAGTCGAAGGAGGAGATGGAGGTGCTCTTCCACTTCCTGGCAGAGCGGTACGAAAAACGCTCCGTGGTCATCACCTCGAACCTCGTCTTCTCCCAGTGGGACCAGATCTTCAAGGATCCCATGACGACGATGGCCGCCGTCGATCGCCTCGTCCACCACGCCACGATCCTCGAGTTCACCGGCGACAGCCAGCGGGCCGTCGCGGCAAAGAAGCGCCACACCTAAACCGAGGGGCGGGGGGAAGGAGGGGCTTCGCCCCTGCCTTCCCCCCGCACCCCCCCTTCCTCCCCGATTCCTATGGAATCTTTGCCAGAACAGACCGGTGGGGAGCTCCGCTCCCCTACACCCCCTCGTGGGGAGTTCTAATTGTCGCTACCGGGGAGAAATAATTGTCGTTGCCGAGTTTTTCCCGATTCCTCAGAAAGGCGCCGATCCGCATTTCGGACTTTCGCGAAGCAGCTACTACAAGCTCGAGAGTGCTGGCTTGCTGCGGCTAGTTCGGGTACGCCGACCTGGTTTGGTGCGCGGCAAAGTTCTGATCCCGTTCGATGAAACGGCAGCCCTCATTCGCCGGCTATCTCGCAATCAACTCACTTCGCGCCGGGTTGAGATTCCAAAAAAGGCAGCGTCCCCGGGGTGCGCTCACGTTTGAGCTTGGACCACTGGCACCTCGACGCCGGAACCCGACGGAAAGATGCATGAAACCGACTGTTTCGCGGTGCCCCCGGCGGATCTCGCGTCATGCATTTGCAAAACATAAAAAGCTATCCGCTCGGCGCTCTGCTCGCGGACGGAAGCGGGGTGGCGGTTGACCACGGAACGCGAAACGCGGCTGATCGCCGACATTGTAAAGGACGGTACGGGGCAAAGATGGGAAGAGTGCAGGGTCCTTCCGCTGGAGGTATTCACTGACGGCGCGTGTCGCCGTGTCTGGCGAGAGATCTCCAGGGCGAAATCGTATGATCAGGCTGCCCTCGCTGGAAGGGAGTTTTTTGGTTACGAGTCGACCGGAATCTACTACGTCAATGATCGGAACGAGGCTTTCCTGGAGTCTCTTCGGCTGAATGGGTTCGAGCGGCTCGATGAATGGATCGCTACACTGCCTCGCGCGTCGGGATCGAAGCTAGTTGAGAGGATAAACGCCGCCCGGCTTGATCTCGCGGCGATGCCGCCCGAGCCGCGTGAGGTTCTGATTCTTGGCGGGGTATGCATCGGGACGCCGGGAAACCTCGGCGTATGGTGCGCCGCGGCGAAGGCGGGCAAGACTGCGGCGCTTGGCGCGGCTATTGGATGTACGATGACGGACGCTGACCGCGATTTCCTGGGTTTTACCGGCTATAACTCATTGGGCCGGGGGGTAGTGCATTTTGACACGGAGCAATCTCCAGTCGACCACTGGAAGGTCATCGATACGGCAAGGCGTCGCGCAGGTCTCGATCGCGCGCCTGCGTGGCTCCATTCCTATGGATTGGCGGGCTGGTCTGCAGCGGATCGCCGTAGGGCGCTGCCCCTGGTCCTTAGGCTAGTAAGCGATGCCTGCGGCGGGATCCACTCAGTCTTCATCGATGGCGTCGCCGACTTCGTGGACGACCCGAACGACGGCGCCGTTTGTTTCCCATTTGTCGATGGATTGCAGAGACTCGCGGTTGAGCATGACTGTCCGATCACTTCCATCCTGCACCGCAACCCCGGCTCCGAGAAGTCGCGAGGTCATCTCGGATCGCACCTTGAACGCCGGGCTGAGACCAACCTCGTGCTGGAAAAAGACCCAGCCACTGGCCGGACCGTGATCTATTCGACCAAGCAAAGGCGTGCGCCCCTCCTCAAGGCCGATGCGCCCTGTTTCCGGTGGGACACGGATGCAGGTATGCATATCAGCGTCGTGACCGTACGTGCCGACCGAGAGCGCGCGGAGCGCGACCGTTTGCGTGAGCTCGCTGCGGATGCCTACGCGGAGGCGCCCGGCAAACAGCTGAAATACGGGCAACTCGTCGAGGCGGTCACGCGCGCCGCAAGGTGTTCCACTCGCACCGCAGAAGCCCGGGTATGCCGGATGAAACAACTCTGCGTGATACGCGAGGTTCCCCTAAGATACTTGGAATTCGTACCTTAGCCCAAGTTTCCGCAACTCCGCAAGACTCCGCAAATTCACCGCAATTGCGGGCCCCGCAATTCCGCAAGCCCCTTTATAGAGGGGCTGCAGGAATGCGGAGGTGCGGCAATTCTTGCGCGGCCCTGTTCCCCTCTGTGCTGGATTCGGAGTAATTGTTGGTTCCAGTTCTGGCACTGGAGCGTTCGATCGCGCGCGGCGTCAAAAAGTAGAGAGCGCCCAGGTATCGATCCCGGGCGGGGGCCTGGCTCTTCCCCCCGAATCCCCCCATCCCCGGGCTGTTGCCGTAACCCGGCGACACAGCTGCCGAGTTGGACACCTTTACGTTCCTCATAGTACCCGGCCGGCACCCCCCTTCCACCGGGTGATTCTCCACGTGGAGCAGACCTCGTGATGTAACAGGGATTACGTCACGCTCCACTGAATACCAACTGTTTGCGTAGGATTTTCGAACATTAAGCAGCAAAACAGTAAACCGAGGGCCTCGTTTTGTTCCGATAGGGAGTGGCGATCGGACTTTTGCGGATTCTAGAGAGGCAGCCCGTTCCCACGCATCCCCAGGGAGCAGGAGTGATCCGGATTCGGTAGACAGAATCCGCTCCGACGCTCTCGTTCGATAACTAATCAGCCCTCGCCCGTGGTATGAGCGCTCAAGCAATGTTTTGTGGATTCGTCGACAGCGTGCCGGTCAGCATCCCGAGGCGAGAGGGTCCCCAGTGGCACCTGCGCGAGCCGGCGCGGCGGTCCGACCGGGAACTGCTGGCGGCGGCGTGCGGGTCAGAAGACGCGGCGGCGCGGCTCATGCAAGCCGCAGGATCGCTGCGCAACCTGCTATCGTGGCGTGAGGCGGAGTTTGAAGCCGTCAAGGGTCTCGGACCGGCGCGCGCGGCTCAGGTCGTCGCGTGCCTTGAAATAGCGCGGCGTGCGTCTCTGGACGTTGTCGAGCAGCCGCAGTTGACCGCCCCTGACAGGATAGCGGCGTTCATGGAGCCGCTTGCCCGGGGGCTGCAGGTCGAGAAATTTTGGGTTCTTTGCATGAACCGGAAGAATCGGGTCATCAAATGCGTCGAGGTCACGTCAGGGACCGCGACTAGCGCCCTTGCCCATCCGCGTGAGGTGTTCAGGGAGGCTGTGCGCGAGTCTGCGACGGCAATTATCTGTGTCCACAATCACCCGTCCGGCGACCCGGCGCCGTCCGCAGCTGATTTGCAAGTCACTCGCCAACTGCGCGATGCTGCGCGCGCTCTGGACATTGATCTGCTGGACCACGTGATCTTAGGCCGCGCTTCTGCCGACCCCGTTGGCCTCGGACACTACTCCTTCCGGACGGCGGGCACGCTCTAAGGCGCGGTGCCGGTACCGTGCCCCTTCAAAATGCCGCCGGAGACAAAAGCCGGATTCCGAATTCGGAAAACCCGGGATGGCTACTACGCCGTCGGAATTCCCAGTCCAAAAGGCCGGCTGCGGTGGATTTCGACTGGGGAAGTGGACCGGAGCCGTGCCCGGCGACTTTGCGAGGAGGGCTCGATCGACCGCATTGTGATGCTCGCGCGCGCCGGCACGCTGACCGCAAAGGCCATTCAGATCGCAACCGTCGGCCGATTGCTTTCCTGTCGCGAAGTCTCTGACGCATGGCGCACCGAACTGGAGGCATCCGTTTCCGCCGGCACTGCCCGGACCTATTCCAACCAAGTTGCGCGTTTCGTCGGATCGATTGTCGCCGCGCAAAAAAACTTTCAATCAGTAACCCGGGATGACTTGGACGCCTTCGTCAACTCTCCTGAGGTCAAACTGAACACGCGGCGGCTCCGGCTCCACGCACTCACCAGCGTCTACGACTACGCGCACAACCATGGTATTTCGGTCGGGAATCTCGCGCGAACGATCAAGGTTCGGTATAATGATCTCCCCTATGCGATGCAGGCAGCAACCGTCAGGGTTCCTTTCACCCACAACGAATACAGCCTCCTGAGCCAACCTGGCATTCTGCCGGATTTCTGGAGGCGAGCCGCGATCCTGTCCTATTGGACCGGGATGCGGCTCTCTGACGTCGTCCATCTCCAGATTGACCATATTTCAGACGCGCACCTAAAGTTTTTCACCCACAAGCGGCTTCATCACCTCCTTGTACCGCTGAACCATCCGATGATCGGAGCTGGGGACCTGCTCGCAGTCTTGGCCGAACTGAAGGCGAAACCCGCAGATCCGCCATTCTGTTTCGCTGAGCACATTGACTATGCGGAACGCCAAGCTCGATTCTCGACGGAATTCGGGCGTTGTCTCGCCAAACTCGGTATCTCCGGGAAATCTTTCCATTCGTTCCGGCACGCATGCATTTCCCGATTTGCATCAGGCGGCATGAGCCTCCGCGAAATCGGCGGACTCGTTGGACATGATGATACGCTCGTCACTCGTAGGTACGTTCATGCGTTGGAGACAGGCTGCGATCGCCTTTAAGACGGCCGCCTTCCGGCTTTCGCCGCGGTCCACTTGATTCCGGAGGCAATCCAAATGGACTCCTGGGATGAACGAAAATCTGGGACCAGTGGGAAAGCTCGAATGGCATCCAGCCGTCCGCAAGACGCGGTCGGCGTACGAAGGTCAGAAAATGAAGTATGGTCGCTACGTCATGCCAAAGCGGGAAATGCCGGATTTGGCGCTAAAGGTTACCGAAGCAACGCTCGACAGGGCACTGGGGTTTTTGAATCGCCTGGCTTGGGCACTGGGGAGCGGAGGCTTCGCGTTCGAGATGCCCGCAAAGGATAAGACCGCGATCAAACTGATCTACACCGACCTCAAGATTGATGTTTCATTCAACTTGCGGGAGGAACTGCAACGGGTGGCGCGGCCAAAGGAGCATTCCTGGCAGTCCTGGGACTACAAGGGCACCGGCAAACTTCGTCTCACGATCGATGAGTATTGGCCGTCTGACGTCCGCAAGAGCTGGGGCGAAAGCAAAAACACAAAACTCGAGGAGAAAATCGACGACATCGCCCAAGGCTTCGTCGCATTCGCGAAGGGCAAGCACGAGCACAGTCTCGAAATGAAGGCTCGTGAAGCACGCTGGGAAAATGAGGCCAAAATTCGGGAAGCAGCAGAAGCCCGACGCGCCGAGGAAGAGGCGAGGCGCGACAAGCTATTTGAACACGTTGACCAGTGGTCAAAAGCACAACGGTTAAGGGATTTCCGCGCGGCAGCGGAGGCGACATTCCGAGCAAAGAACTCAGGTGATCCCACACCTTCACAAAGCCAGTGGTTGGCTTGGGTCGACCAAATTGTTCTCAGCACCGATCCACTTTGTCTCGACGCGGTCCGGTACCAGCCAGACTAAGGGATGCTCAGGAACGATGGTCGCGTAGCGCCTAACGGGCAATCGATCCGCGAGGGCTTTCAGCGCCCTTCTTTTCCTGTTCCAGCGTAAACCGGAGGTCGTCGAGCTTTCGGTCTACTGAGCCAAACGTATCGATAAGCCACAACTTATCGCGAAACTGACTGTCCGATCCGGCCTTTTCATAAAGCTGCACCGTCTCGAGCTTCGACTGGATAATTCCTGACTTCGAAATCCCCATGACGACTAACCTTCGAAGCTCCTCTTGCTGCAGCTTTAGCTCCGCAATCTCGCGCGATTGGCTGGATTGCCAATCCAGGATGACCGTCAGCAGCCAGACTCCACTAATGGATACGACTCCGGCGAGAACTAAGGCAAGTACTCGACCAACGGAATTCAATGTCGGGTGCGTGTTCATCTCTTTCGATCGGTTGAAGCCCGCTTTGCGAACTGCAAACGTGCCACGTGAGCAAACGCAGGTACCGCGATCGGCGCAAGTACGTTGCTAGGTATACCTAGTCGCTGTAAAAGAGGTCTGCCGGTATACTGGCGCCCTATTGGGAGCCAAGCGCGAAGCCTCAGAAGGGAGTCCACTCGCCCGAAAACTCGGCCGGGCAATCCGGGCGGCTCGAACGGAGTTGAAGCTCAGCCAAGATGAGCTCGCGTGGCGGAGTGACATCCACCGGGCTTACATGGGCGTGATCGAGCGGGGAGAACAGAACATCACGGTGGCAAAGTTGGCACAGGTTTGCCGGGGCCTTGGCCTGAAATCGTCCACTTTGCTTTTGCGCATTGGCCTCTAACCGGTGGTCCGGTTCCTCGTAGCCAGTCCCCGGAAACTATTCACGTCCGACTGCGGGCCAATACGAGTCTCCTTGGCAAGGCATGAGCCTTGCGTATGCCGCTCCGTTCTCGGTTAACTTTCGGCGATGGGATCGAGCGACAACGATTCAGATTTCCGCCCTCCGAGGCCCCGCGACGTTATCGACGAACTTGAATCGCTCCTTGCTCAAAGCGGACATATCGCTGCCGTTGACGAAGAATATTACCGTCGTTTCCTGGCCCTGACGGATTCGGAAATCGAGCAGCTGACCGTGGCTCTGTTGTTCTCAAATCGGAAGGCGGTTCGGCGAACACTTGCGAAGAAGAACCCGGCCGCGCCGCAGCAGATAAAGAATCTCGTCGGTGACATGCTTGGTGCGATGAGTATCGGCCTGCTTCGATTCGACGAGTTTGGTCGCCTGGGCTTCTTCTCGCGCATCGGACCCGACCCGTGGGAAGCCGGGGTCGCGGACGCTCTTCAGGAGAAGTGTACCGCGACGGTTCCGCTCGTTTCACGTACAGTCGACCGGTCTTTAGCCTGGATCGATTCCGTATCGGGAATCCAAACGGAATTCGATTTTAAGGGCCAGAATCCTCGAAGCTAAGCATCCGAATGCGCGCGCAACTTATCGCTGCCGATCGCCTGTGATAGTCTCGGGAGTCGGTTGGCGGTTTCGGAAGAATACGCCGAAACACAGCAATGCGGCTATTCCTATGCCGACGTTAACGCTGATGAAATGCGATACGAACCGAGAATCCGTTTTCCGGGTATCCCCATAAAAAAGTGCTGAAGCGAGAAATCCGAAGATGCAGAAGACGATCAGGCCGGTCCGTTTCGGCTTTGGGCACATGGACATCGCGAAGAGCAGATAGAAAAACCCCACGACGCCATGACGCAAAACGTCGTGAAACAGGTACGACGATCCATTTCCAGCGTCCACGACCCCGCCGTGATATCCAATCCATGCCTGAAGGAGGAGCTCATCGACTATGCCCGCAGCTATTTTTGCCACCGTGACGGCAACAAGCCAAAGCACGATGTTTCGAATCCAATTAATTTTCGATTTAGCGGGATGGACGGGTCGGGGTGCTTCCATCACGTCCGACTATTTGTTTGCATGCGAGCAACTCAACCTCGTTTCACGCCTCGAAACGGCACGTGCCAGGCGAGACTTTTCTTTTCAATGCGGTTGGATGAGAACTGGAAATGGCCCGTACCATCTCCGACGAAGACACTATCGCAATTGCGAGCGAGGTAGTAAACCTGCTCGCCCGGCGCATTACAGCGCCAACGGTACCGCAGCCGGCGAGACCGCCGGAGCTTCCACGGCCGAAGGAGGTGACGCCGCGGCTGGCCTACACCGTCAAACAACTAACCGAGGAGCTCAGCATTTCACGTTGCAGCATTTATCGCCTTGAGCAGCGCGGACTATTGAAGGCAAACCCCGCGCTGCGAACTAAGCTCTACAGCCGTGCGTCGGTTGACCGGTTGCTCGCATTGTCGGAAAGCGACTGGAACCCAAAATGACGCTCAATAAGCCGCACGCTCTCCTTCAGGGTTAGCTTTCCAGCACATTGGGATCCTAAGCTTAGAATTCCACGTGGACAAGTTGTCGCG
>JADMIO011201712.1_pt1 | contig 40926 bp, 23 predicted proteins | sample 8958161 | NCBI WGS metagenome assembly JADMIO01 (sample SAMN16585339, study PRJNA669376) | soil metagenome | isolation source: Crop rotation soil | place: USA: Cullars Rotation, Alabama | collected 2011
TTCAGCGTTCCCGAATCGCCGCAAATCATGTCGTGGCTCCTCGCGGAAATGCGCTGCGGGGTAAAATATCGCAACCAGCCGATGCATATGTATGTGATGCCGCACGCACCAGGACAGACGCCACAGAATCTGCGCCGAAATATGTTACTCGCCGTCGGCGCGGGCTCGCTCGACATCGATAACTTCTGGGTCGCACCCGCCGAAAATTACACAGAGAATTTCATCTCGTGGGGATACACGGAGACGTTTCGCACCATTCATGAAGCGATTTACGACTCGGCCGAGGTCGAGAACATTTCCGTCGGCGGAAAGGTGAGGCCTGCTCGCGTCGCGATCGTGCTGAGCAAGGCGACCGACTTCAATGAGAGTCGCGTTGCGGTCGATCCGAAGAAGGATCCTTTTGCGGCGATGGCGGGGAACGTCGTCCCCGGCGCGGTTGCGCAAATTCTTTGTCGCAAGGATCAGCAGATGCTTTATCTGCTATTACGCAACGCGCAGCACGGCGTGGAGTTGATCACTGAAGACGACATCACCGAAGGCGTGAACGGCAAAGACATCCTCGCCAACTATGATGTGATTTACTTCGCAGGCGAATGGATCGACAACCGTGCCGCGAAAAAGCTTGATGCGTGGGTGAACGGCGGCGGTGTGCTCTACGCGACCGCGGGGCTTGGGTATCGGAATCAGTTCGACCAACCTGAGACGACGATGCTCGCGACGCTTGGTCTCAAGAGTGTGACGATCGAGAAGAACGCGTATCACATTCGTCCGCTGATGGAATTGCCGTTAGTTAAGCCGATCGACACGCTTACGCTCGACAGTGGCGAGAAGATCCCCGCGATCGCGATGAAGCAGGTGCTGACGATCGATCCGGCATCGGGCGCAAAGGCGATCGGCAAATGGGCCGACGGCTCGACTGCTGTCACCACGCGAGACTACGGCAAAGGCAAGGCGATCGCGGTGGGCACTCTGCCCGGGCACAGCGCTTACAAAACCGGAACGAAAGCCATCCCATTCGCCCGTGGCGGACATAAGAATGTGTACGCGCCCCTCGATTTTGATTCGGCCAGCCTAAAGCTGGCGTTGATGGGCGTGGCGAACAAGGCGGGGTTGAAGCAGGACGTTATCTGTTCGAATGCGCACGTCGAAGCGCTCCCCATCGACAACGACGGCGGAACGCTCTTAACGCTCGTGAATTGGGGCGACGCGCCCGCCGCGGGCACGAAGGTTACCGTATCTCTCCCGTTCAGGCCGTCTACTGCCAAGGCTGTCAGCACGGGCAAGGCTATTCCCGTCACGTACGAAAATGGTGTTGCAGCATTCACCTTGGATATTGCGGAGGCGGAATTCGTTCTGCTAAACAAATGACGCAAACCATCTCCCAACCTCGTTCATCAATTTCACCGATAGAGGCAAATTTCGTCGCCTACAAGCGCGCCGCGGAGAAAGGTTTGCACTGGTGCTTAAACCTTCAAAATCCCGATGGCTCGATTCAAATGGAAAAGGATTGCTTCGATGCAATCTACAAATTCCCGGCGACATTTGTTGCGCTGGGACGATTCGTTGAAGCGGGCAAGTTGCTGAATTATTTGGAGAAGGAGACGCTTAAGTCGTCAGGCGATCTTGCTTTTGCCGGCGGAAAGTTTGCGCACGAGTGGCACAAACGGTTTCACATGTATGTGAACAGTTGGGTCATCATCGGTGCGCAGCGGGCGGGCTTCTTCAATCTGGCCGAACGATGCATGCAGTATTTTCTGAAGTATGAGGTCGGCAACAGCGGCGGATTTCAATCCGCTTCGATCGAAAATGATCGCGCCGGTGTCAGCGACACGACGATCACATCGCAGGCAGGGATTTGTTGTCTCTACACGGGGCGACACGAGCAAGCCGCCCGCGCCGCCGAGGCGCTGTGTCGAATCGCGCAGCAGCAGGAGCAGGGCGGAGCACTATTTTATTTCTGTATGGATCGCTCGGGACAGTTGGTTAAAGAGCCGCTTGCTGGAAGCAATCCGTTTTGGACTTGGATCGATAGTCGCAACGCCGGCCAATGCTATTGGTATCTCGCCATTGCCGCGGCATTCTTGTGCCATATGTTCGAGCTGACGGGTAAACAGCGGTACCAAGACTGCGCGAGAATCTATCTGGATTTCCTGCTGCGAGCGAAAGGTTCGATCACATCGCTCGCCAGCGGAAAGTTCGGATACGCGTCCGCGTTGATGTACCGCGCGACGGGCGAAGGAAAATTCCGTGATGCCGCGCTCGCGCACGCGGACTGGCTTGTGTCTTACCAGAAACCGGACGGTCGATGGATGAATGACGAGCCGGATTATCCTTGGTATTTCACGTATGATTGCACCGCCGAGATGGCGTTCTGGCTGTCAGAAATCATGAAGATTCTCTCGGCGCCAAAATTCAAAGCGAAGAACTGAGGCGACGAACGTGAATCACCCTTCCGCGAGCGAAGCCTTCGCCATTCGCGGCACGATGTTCCTCGAGCAACGGCTCGTGCCGGATGCGACGATGATCGTGCGCAACGGCGTCATCGAGCAGGTTGGCGATTCGTGGAGGGTTCTTGTCCCGGCAGGGATGCAATTCATTGACGACAATGACGGCGGCATCATCGCGCCGGGGTTCGTCGATATTCACATTCACGGTTCGGGTGGATTCCAGATTGAAGATGACCCGGTTGCGGTTGCTAAGCACGTTGTAAAAAGCGGCACGACCTATTTCCTACCGACGATGATTTCGAACGCCTTGGGCGACATGATTGCCGCCGCGCGGCGCATTTCATCACAAATCGGAAGCGTCGATGGCGGGGCGACGATCGGTGGGGTGCATCTGGAAGGTCCGTATCTCAACCCGAAGTACGGCGCGCAGCAATCGAAACACAACATCGAACCCAATTTAGCGGACGTATCGCGACTAATCGAAGCCTGCGACGGTCGTCCGCGAATGGTGACGATCGCGCCGGAGCGGCCCAATGCCGTTCAAGCTATCGAAGCATTTCGCAAGGCTGGAGCGCTGGTATCGATCGGACACTCCGACGCTGATGAAGCCGAATATCAACGCGGACGCGCCGCGGGCGTTGGCCATGCGACGCACATCTTCAATGCCATGCCACCGAAGAGTTGGCTTACGTCGCAAACGTATTTTGGCGCTAAGCCGATCGGCGTCGAAGAACTCATTCTTGCCGACGACGGCGTCTCCGCGGACATCATGTGCGATTCAACCTGCGCTCACGTTCACGCATCGATGCTGAAGATCGCGATCGCATGCAAAGGGCCGCAGCGGTTGAGTCTCATCACGGACGCAATGCCGTGCGCGGGCGTCGGCAAGCGAGAATTCAAATTGGCGGACGGCCAAAGCGTGTTTCAGTCACCACAGGAGGACGTCGCGCGGCTCGCGAGCGGCGTGTTGTGCGGCAGTGTGATGTCCATGTGCGGCACGATTCGAAATTGGATGCGTCACACGGGTGCCTCAACCGAGCAGGCCCTGATCATGGCGAGCGAGGCGCCGGCCCGCGCCATCGGGGTGTTCGATCGCAAAGGCAGTATCGCCGCTGGCAAAGATGCCGATCTTGTTTGGCTCAGTTCGCAACACGATGTCACGCGAACAATGATTCGCGGCAAGTTCGAGTATCAGGCCGCGCCGCAAAACGAGAAGGTGACGGCATGAGCGACGACTCGAAGGCATTAGAACTTCGCAAATTGTTTCCGGTGACTGATCACTGGACGTATCTCTACAACGGCAGCATTCATCCGTGCGCGATACCTGTTCGCCGCGCGATGGAGAGCTATCTCGATGAATGGTCGCGTGGCGGAGAAGCCGCATTCTTCGTCGCGTACGAGGCGTTCGGCAAGCTTCGCGAAAAGTTTGCGAAGCTGATTCATGGCGATGCGAGGAATATCGTCATTACCGAATCAACCACCGCTGCCATCAACATGGCGGCGCGAATCCTGGATCCAAAGCCGACGCAGAATGTCGTCGTCACCGACCTGGAATTCATGAGCAACACCTACCCGTGGACCGTCAGCCAACAACCGCTCGATGTGCGATTTGTTGAGTCGAAGGACGGCACGATCGACGTTCGCGACATCGCGCAGCAGATCGACTCAAGAACAGCAGCGGTCCACACGTGCGCGGTGATGGTCGGAAGCGGATTTCGATACGATCTTCGAGAATTGGGGAAAGTGACACGGGAAAAAAACGTGTCGCTTATCATCGACGCGGCGCAAGCGCTGGGGGTGGTGGACGTGAACGTTCACGATCCGAAAATCGATTTCCTTGCCTGCACCGCGAGCAAGTGGCTCATGGGGCCGGCGGGCGTTGGCTACCTCTACGTTTCGGATCGATATCTGAACGCAAAGCCGCCGGGCGCCGGTTGGTTGTCGGCGGCCAATGTGGGTGATTGGGACGTGCGAAGGTGCGAACTCTATCCCGATGCGAGGCGCTTCCAGGGCGGAATTCCGAATCTCATCGGCATTGTCGGCGCACTTGCCGGTCTTCAACTGCTCGAAGACATCGGCCGCGAATTTATCGAGCGGCGCGTGCTGGCGTTGACCGGTTACTTGATGGACGAATTGAAAAAGCTCGGCGTGAATCTCTGGACTCCCCGAGATGACAAACATCGGGCGGGCATCGTCTTTTTTCGCACGGCGAATCACGATAAACTCTTAGCCGAATTGAAATCGCAGCAAATATACTGCGGGAGTTTCCTCGGCGGGATTCGGCTCGATCCCACGTTTTACAACACGTTTGAAGAGATGGATCGGTTCGTCTCCGTCGTCAAATCGCATGTGCGATCGAAATAGAGAAGGAATGTTTTGATGGAATGGTCAAGTGAACAGCAGTCTCAAATGCGCGAAGCGATGGATCGCGACGGATATGTCGCGCTGCGAGGCTTTTTCGATCAGCGCGAAATTGGCGAGCTCGAAACGAACCTCAAGCGCTATATCTCCGACGTTGTTCCGAAGATGCCGATGGGAGAGGTTTACTACGAGGATAAGAAGCGACCCGACACGCTCAAGCAGATTCAGTCGCTTTATCAATACGATGATTTCTTCCACAAGTTGATGTTCGGCGGAAAAGCGGAGCGCGCGGCGCAGATTCTTCTTCGCGGCGACGTAAACGGACAGAACCTTCAATACTTCAACAAGCCGGCGGGCGTCGGCCAAGCGACTCCGCCGCATCAAGACGGCTACTACTTCATGATCGAGCCGTGCGAGGCGCTAACGATGTGGCTTGCACTCGATTACACCGACGAAGCCAACGGTTGCGTCCGATACGTCCGCGGATCGAATCGGAGCGGGTTACGTCCGCACGGAAAGACCGGCACGCTCGGCTTCTCGCAAGGCATTACCGATTACGGCACGCCGAACGATCTCGCCAATGAAGTTGCGATTCACGCCGAACCCGGCGATCTGCTGATTCATCACGCGGTGACGATCCATCGCGCCGACGCCAACACCAGCCGCGACCGTTCTCGTCGCGCGTTGGGTTTCATCTTTTATGCCGCCAACGCCAAGCGCGACGAAGCAGCTTACGTGGCGTATCAAGATCGGCTCGACAAGGAACTTGCGCAGGCCGGCAAGATCTGATTGCAACCGCACAAGGATTTTGATGAGTGTCCCGTCATCGGCACCGCGTCTGTTCGGTCTCAAGGGCGCTGCGATCAAAGAGAAGCTGCGCCGAAAAGAAACCGTCACTGTCGCCGGTCTTTGGTTTCCTAATCCGCTCATCGCCGAAATGGTGGCGCAGATCGGGTTCGACGTGCTCGTGCTCGATCTGGAACACGGACCGTGGGATGTCCAAACCGTTACCGGCGTTCTCACGGCGACTGCGCCGTATTCGTCAGCGATCGTCATTCGGCCCGGGGGGCTGGATCGCGAGCAGATTCAGTTGATGCTCGATCTGGGCGTCGACGGCGTGATGCTCGCCCACTGCGACGATCTAGACACGACGCGCCGCGCAGTGTCCGCGGTGCGCTACCCGCCTTTGGGCGCGCGAGGCGTGGGGCCAACTCGCACCGGCGCCTACCTGGACGACATGATCGGTTACCTTCGCGCCGCGAACGATTCGATCATGCTTTGGATTCAAGTGGAGCGGCGCGTCGAACGCGCCGAATTGCGACGCATGCTCGATCTTCCGGGCGTGGACGCGCTCATGCTCGGGCCAGCCGACATCGCGGCAGCGGCAGGGCATCTCACTGAATGGGATCATCCCGATGTGATCAAAATCATCAGCGACACGGTTGCCGTGGCCCGCGAGGCCGGAAAACCCTTCGGCGTTCCGGGAGGTGGAAATGTCCTTTGGTCGGACCAATTGATTCGACTGGGCACTTCTGATATAGGATCAATGAGAGCAGGCTTGGAACAGGCATTGAAGGCGATGCGTGGGACAGCAGGAAAGCCTGCCGCGGAACACCACGGCATCTAGGGCTGAAATTATTCGGTCGCAAGAATCGACCGCGGAGCAATTATGTCGAACAGCACGTTGGTCGAAACCACCTCATCCCTCGCGCTTCACAGCGGACCTAAGGCCGTGAACGAGCCGGACGCGGCGCTGTTCCGCTGGCCAATCGTCACCGAGGAAGATGAGAAGGCCGTGCTCGATGTGCTGCGCGCCGGCGCTATGAGCAACTGGTCGATCACGAAGGAATTCGAAAACGAATGGGGCGCATATCTCGGCACGCAGTTCAACCTCGCCCACTGCAACGGCACGATGGCGCTGCTCGCGGCGATGTACGGCGTGGGCGTGGGCCGTGGCGATGAAGTCATCGCGCCGTCGCTGACGTACTGGGCCAGCGCCATCCAAACGTATCTGCTCGGCGCGACCCCCGTCTTTGCCGATCTCGATCCCGAATCGCTCACGATCGATCCCAAGGATATTGAACGCCGCATTACTCCGCGAACCAAAGCGATTGTCGTCGTCCACTACTGCGGCCATCCCGCGGACATGGACCCGATCATGGCGATCGCACGCAAACATCAACTCAAGGTGATCGAAGATCTCAGCCACGCGCAGGGTGCGCTCTACAAAGGACGCAAGTGCGGAACGATTGGTGATGTCGCGGGCATCAGCATGATGAGCGGAAAGAGCTTCGCCATCGGTGAAGGTGGAATGCTCAGCACCAACTCGTCTGAAATTCATCAACGAGCCATCGCGTTCTGCCACTACGAACGAATCGCCGAAGGGGTGCAGGGCGCCGCTACTCGATCGATGGCGTATGGCGGGCCGGCTCCGTTTCCACTGCCGATCGGCGGGCTGAAAGGGCGTCTTAACCAAACCTGTTCGGCGATGGGGCGGGTTCAGTTGAAGCATTACCCCGCGCGCGTCGCGGAGATTCAGCGCGCGATGAATCGATTCTGGGATCTGCTCGAAGGCGTGCCGGGCTTGCGGCCGCATCGGCCGGCGAAGGGGAGCGGATCGACGATGGGTGGCTGGTACAACCCGCTCGGCCACTACCTGCCAGAAGAGCTTGGCGGACTGTCGGTCGACCGATTTGCCGAAGCCGTTCGCGCCGAAGGCGTGCACTGCTGCCGCGGCGGAAATCTGCCGCTGCATCTGCATCCTCTATTGAACACCGCCGACGTCTTCAACGACGGCAAGCCGACCCGCATCGCCTTCGCGACGCGCGATCTGCGACAACCCGAAGGCTCTCTTCCGGTCTCAGAAGGTCTCGGGCAGCGATGCATCGGGGTTCCGTGGTTCAAGCACGACCACGCTGATCAGGTAGCGCAATACGCGGCGGCGTTCCGCAAGGTGGCGGAAAATGCCGATCGAATCATCGCCGCGGATGCCAAGAATGGTTAGGCGGAGTTGGTTGTCGGCCTGAATTGACTTACACCACGCATCCCCTTTATCAGAGCGGCTCGAACACGATTCCTCGGATCGCATATCGAGGCACGCGCGACGGGGTGCGCGGTTGATGCCACGTAAGTTCGATGAACCCTTCGGTCGCTTCGGCCTCGAATGAATCGACGCTGTCGGCGAGCTCCGCAGCATCGATCACCTTTTTCCCATTCGCGAAGACGTCGATGATCACCTTCGCATTTTTCGCGTAAGCGCCGTGGAACAAGCGAACCCGATAGCGGCCGTTCGGAAGATCGGCGCGAAATCCACCGGCGCGCCATTTCATCGTCGTCGGGCTGCCTTCGTCCGCATCCTCGTGATCGACGACGAGTCCCGCGAAAGTATCGCCGCTCGCGCCCGGAAGAAGCCAGCCGAACGATCGACCCTTCGGCGCAATTCGATGGGCGTCCGTCTCGTTTCCGGCCCGACGCAGCCGCACCTGCACAATTCGCGTGAAATTCCCCGCGGGCGACTGCCACGCGCCGTACGATCCCACAAAACCTTTCTCGGGAAACAAACTGCCCGTCGCATAGTTGGTCGCGGGGATGAGATCGAGCGTAAGCCGTCCGTTGATCGCCGTCGCGGGGAATCGAAGCGTTTCAAGCTGGCCGTTTCCGGCAAGACAGTAATCGCACAGCACTTGACGGTCGGCGTTTTCGATTCGTAATCGCGACGCGCCTTCGGCGTCGCCGCTGACGATCAGCTCAACTTCATAGGCACCGTCGACCGCTGCGATGGTCAGTTGATGCGGCGCGTAAAGTCGAACGCCCTCGGCATCGCGATCGCGTCGCTGTTGCACATCGATCCAGCCGGGCAGGTCGTTCCAAGTGATTGCGTCGGGCGCCACGGATGCGAAGGGCGGTTCGCTCGCGCGCGGCGCGTCGGTTTCGAGCGTCGCGGCGGCGAGAAGCAGCGCCCATTGTTCGCCAGGTTCTGCACGGAAGGTGAGCGATTCGAGCACTTGCCCGGGGCGCAATGGAAGTGTCATGCGATTCAGATGCGCTCGGTCGTCCGTCATATTCGCGTAGACGTGCAGCCAATCGAAGTTCGCGACATGTTCAACGTCGCTCGCATAAGCGGGCGCGAAGGCGCCATCGAAATAGATGCCATTGATCAGCGGAATCGTATCGATCTGACCGTCGGCGTACCGGAGCTCATACGCACCGATTTTAACAGGCGAAAACTGGCTGATCTTGCGACTTTCCTTGTAGCCATGAACGTGACCGAGAAGATGAAGTGCCCGGCCAGCTTGGTGAACAGGAATTGTCACCGATTCACCCGCCGATAGCACAACCACCGCCGCGCCATCGTGTCGTGAATCGGGGTTGGCAAATCGCCATGTCACGCCGCTCCAGGTCACCGTTCCCCCGAGCGGCAATCCCGCCAGCGCGAATCGATTCGGCGTGACCACGCGCGCTGTGGAAGGATAAGACTGCTGAGCAGCGACCGAGATATAGCCCGAGGTGCATGCTTCGTTGCCGCGGGCGGGTTGAAATCCGATCGCGCCGGCCGGCAACGGCGGAAGCCTTGGCGTTTTCAAGGGTCGGCGAAAGGGATTGTCTCGCGGATCCGTGTTGGCAACCGCTTCGAGATCGAGACAGACCATTTCGAGCGATTCGGTTGATCGTCGCGACACGATCGTTGCGCGATGGCCCTTTACACTCGCAGAAGGCTTCGCCACGTATCGATGCAAATCAGTTCGCGCACGATACAGCGCCGCCATCACATACGGCGCGCCGTAGAGATAATCGAGCCGCGCGTCGCCGTACGATTCCGGCCGATCACCGCGATCGCCAATAGGCGGCAAAACATTGATCGACGTCTTCAGATTCCGAACCAAGGGAATGACGTAACGCGGGTCCCCGGTCTTCGCGAATCGGTCGCCGAAGAATTGCCCACTGTCCCCCTGAACCGACGCCGCGTACTGATCCAACCGCTGCGCTAGTTCGGTTCCTGCTTTCGTCCGCCCGATCTCAGCCCAATATCCCACCGCCGGCGCAAGATACCCGATGTACTGATATCCGCTGTGACCACTCCAATTGCATTCGAGGATCTCGTGGTACTTTCGCCACGGATCGTCGTCGGGAAACTCGCGCTGAAGAAGTCGCAAACTCTCGTCGAGCGGGATCTCCGATCCGTCCTCGTCGAAGCTGCAGAGATACGCGCGAGTGATCGCCTCGGCGGCGTCGGCGAACCTCGAGTTTCCTGTCGCTTCGTAAACGCGAGCCAGGACGCGCAAGCAATTTGCCGTCTCGCGCGACGTCTCTGCGCGATTGATCGCATATATTGGGCCGTAGCGAAGCGCGTACTCTGCCGCCTCAATCGCGCATTCGAGTGCCCGTCGATCTCCCGTGAGATAGTAAAGGTCGATCGATCCATCGCACCACAGATGCCCGCCATCAATCAGACCTGTCCAGTGTTCGGTGATGTGATGTCGATGCACTCCGCCAACGAAATCCGGATGGTCGTCCTCGAAATGGCACTGATCGACATCCATCCGGTGGCGGGCGATGGCGGCGGCAAATTCAAGATGCTTTCGGTCGGCCGTTCGGAGAAATTGGATGAAGGGGCCGTGATCGGTGTTCACCTCGCCGTTATTCCAGCCGCGCATTCCGTCGTCATACAGCCACCACGCGCCGCGTTTGGCGTCGTAGACAGAGAGGTAATCTCCGTAGTCAAAGAAGTTGCACCACTTTGACCACTCTTCGCGATGGCGGCGGAGCCATTCGAGGTGGAGATCGATGCGGCGCTCGATTTCCGGGAAGTTCGCATCGTCGCGCGGATGGAAATTGCCGAGAGCGGCAGTGTGTGCGTAGTAGGAGGGCGTGCAGGCGGCGAACGACGGGCGATCGAACGCGCGAAGCGTTTCGGAGGCGTCGGGGATCGACGGATCGCACAGAAAGATCTCGTGCGTCCGCGCCATTCCTTTTCCGGTTCGCGCCCGCCAATCGCCCATCGCAGGATTCGGTGTGCGACCGGTAAAAAAATCGAGCGCATCCGCCGGCGACATCGGTCCGCCTTCTAGACGCTCAAACGCTGCAGGATTGGCTTCCTTCCATGCGACGAAATCGGGCGGCTGTCGGATCAGGACCGATCGCAAATCCATCTCCGGCCCGTTTAACGGCCACAGGTAAACGCAGAGTTGCCCGCCAGACTCTTCGACAGAAATCTCTTTCGGCAGCAAATGATTCTGATCGCGCACCAGAACGAGCGGAAGCGCATCGCGACGAATCCGCATCCCGATTCCGCGAAAGAAGGTGGTTAGCGGATCATCGCTGATGATGAAGGTGTGCTGTATCCCGAGAATCGGACATCCCGCCCACGCTGTGAGATGAACTACAAACGGCATGCTCTTGCGACCGTCAACTCGGCGGTGCCATCCGCGCACGCAAACCACCGTGCGTAGCGGACCGCTCGTCTCGAGCTTCCAATCGTCGACGTGGCCGGTGTAAATGCCATCGCGCGTGCCATCAAAGCTGCGGGCGGTGAAGACGAGCGACAGGTTGCCGAGCTGTGTACATATCCGATCACCGTGTGAGACGGAGAAGCGCAATGCGCCCGTTTGGATCTCGGCCGAGTCAGCAGTTGTGAAAATCGTTACTGCTGACGGATGCATCGCGGATCTTCGCACTGCATTGCCGTACTCAAGCGTCAATCGCCGCGGATGATTTGGCTCAAGATCGGTTTGGAAATCCAATAGCATCCACTTGATGCTTTCGTCGGGCCAACGGGCGAGCGTGGCCGCTTGCAGAGGTTGTTCAAACCCCTGCTCATCGAGAAGTCGAACGCAAGAATCGTCGCGTAGCGCAGCTTCTGGTAAGGGGATTCCGCTTGTTACGGGAAATGAGCGTCGATGAATCCCGCTCGGCTCATCGACGTTCAATGTCACGCGCGTCACGCCGTTTAAGGAGTCGACAACCCAGCCCTCAGGTCGCAACTCAACCCAATCGGTGGAAGTTGGTGGAAGCAGTCCTTCGAACAACGCCATGTGGATCTCGTCAACCGGATTTCGCCGCGATCGATTCCGATCGAGGCTCGCGTCTCAGTCCGCGGATGTCTTGGAGAAGTTCTTTGCGGAGAAGATAGCGGACTGCCGTCGCGGCGGCGAAGGGGTAAAGGAAGAGTTCGACGGGACGAACCGGCGCGGAAAATCTCGCGGCGACGAAGGCGGCGACGATCGCGCACGTTAACCATTCGGCGATCGCAATGATGGCGAAGTCTCGCCACGGCGGGCGCGTCAAAAATTCGCGTTGCGTGCGGACGTAGCGGAGATGAAACAGCGCGATGACGGCGATCGCGACGGGATAAGAGAGCATCGGCGCATAGATTGGCGAAAAGCCGCTTCCTCCGGCCGCAAGAATAATCGCGTATGCAATTAACGCGAGCGTCCACGAGCAGAGCAGCGCGATCACGAACTTCACGACGGGCGACGCTCTCGGAAAGGTGAAATCGTACAGCCGGCTGAGATGCTCCAGATATCGAAACTGTTGCTTGAGCGTCAACTTTGATTCGCCGTGCTCGCGCACGCGAAAATGAATGGGAACTTCGGTGACGAGCTGGATGCGCGCCTTGCACATCAACTCCAGCCCGATCTTGTAGCCCAAAGGCGTGAGTCGCTCGGCCCGATCGTATGTAGATCGACGCAGCGCAAAGAAGCCTGACATCGGATCGGTCGCGTTGTGACAGAAGGGCCGCGCGAGAAATGTAGCGACCCAAGAGTTCAGCTTTCGGAAAAAGCTCCATTTGCCGTCCGTCTTTCCACCTGCGACGTAACGCGAACCGATGACGAAATCATTACCTGAGCCACCGTCCAAAGCCGTCAGTAGAGAAGGGATTTGCTCCGGTGGGTGTTGAAGGTCGGCATCCATGACGACGAATGTCTTGCCGATCGCTTCCCGCATGCCGACCAAAACAGCACCGCTTAATCCGTCTTTCGGATGCTGGCGAACGATGAGCCTTGCGGGGAAGCGCTGAACCAATTCGGCGCAAACTGCTGATGTGTTGTCTTTGCTGTTGTCGTCGACGATCAGGACTTCGTAGTTTTGTTCGCCAACTGCCCCGGCGATACGGGCGAGAAGTGACGGCAGATTCTCCGCCTCGTTCAACGTCGGAACGATGATCGAGACGTCTACATCGTTCACGGGCCGGGAGGATAATACTTGTTGAAATTCGGGGGGCGGTTCGTGTCGTCCCACGGCGCTGAAGCGAGAACCCATTCGACGTGCGTATCGGCGTAGACGACGTTGCCGGCGCGCGCTTTGTGATTCCGATACGGGCTGCTTCCGAACACCACGCCGCCATCGATATCCCAAGCAAGCGGTGCTTGCGAATGCATTCGCGTAATGATTGGAGCGATCGTCAGCGGCCAATAGAGACTGTAAAAATCGTAACTCGTGCGCGCCGAATTAGGCTGATCGAGTTCGCCAACGGTGATTAGCTTTGGCGGCGGATTGGGATCCGAGGGGCAGAAGAAAACTTTCGGAGTTCGGATGTATCTGTCGTTGAGATTGACCAGGACAATATTTCCGCGATCGAAATCGTACCACTTGCCGTCATTTTTCGGATCGTTTGGAAGGCAGTTGCGATTCGCCTGAGCGTACATGGTCATCGATTGGCCGAGCGAGCGCAGGTTTGCCGAGCAGACGGTGCGGTTTCCCGACTCGCGCGCGGCAACGACGATCGGAAACAGCACCGCGACGAGGACCGCGATGATTCCCATCACGACGAGCATTTCCGTTAGCGTGAAGCCGCGAACGAGTTGCTTTTTGCGGGTCGACATGAGCTACACCTGAGCGCTCGGCATCTGAATGGAAGAATCAGGCTACTAACCGTTGCTTGCGACGTCAATGTAGATCGGCCAATTCGGTCGATTCCGATTCGAACAAATCGGTGGCGATTTTCCTCAAATAGTCGCTGATTGGCGCATTGCCAAACGGCGACCCGGGTTTTGCTTCCCATCGCACATCGAAACGCGGAATCCAGCGATCTGCGGCATGGGAATCGGTGAAATGCGATCCGTGCGGGTGGGCGATTGGCGGCGATTCTTGTGTCGCCGCTGCCAGTGCAATCGATTCCGTCGAGCCGTTGGCGCTTTGGGTCGTCTGTACGACTTTTGTCTGCGCGGTGTTACCCGTTGTACCCGTCCAAACAATGCGGAAGATTTTCGCCCCACGATTCGTTCCGACGGGATCGGTGTCGGGGTAGAGCGTGCTGAAATAGATTCCATCCGGACCGGCTGCAATCGCCGCCGCGGTCGCGTAGCCTGAACCCTCGTAGCTTGCCAATTCGCGCGGGTTCGGGCCTTGCCCGGCAGCCATCACTTTTCGCGTACCGTCGTCGTTCAGAATCCATTCTTGGATCGACTTCGCGTTGTTCGGACCGGAAGCGTGTGTCGGGCCGGAAAGAGACACGAAAGCGTGTCCCCACTTGTCGCTCGGGAATGCGCTGTAATTGAAATTTGATTGTTGAACGAACGCGATGTTCACTGGCGCGGGGGCAGGGTTCCAATCGTCTGCGCCGTTTTCAAAAGTGCCGGTGGGGCTGTAGGCGATGTTGAAGTTATTCATCGTCGCGTCGGAACCGTCATAGGTGTAGTTCCGATCTCGCACGAGCATTGCGAAGCGGTCGCGGCTCGGTCCATTCTCGACTTCAAAATGCTGCGCAGCGCGGCCAATGCTGGGATCAGCGTCGCGCCACGCTCCGCCGAACGGATTGCGAAGCCCCATCGCGTACCAATAGTCTTCCGCGTCGGGCAGTCCGTCGGCGTTACGATCGGCGGCGTTGTAATGCGGATTGTCGGTCGGCGCGCTGCCGTCCTTGTTCATCCGCAAAATCTTTCCGCGGAAGGCGAGTGTGTTCAAACCCTGGGTGTTATCCATGCCGTCGCCGACATGCACATACAGCTTGCCGTCAGGTCCAAATGTGATGTTCGAGATCATGTGCGACTGATGCATCGCCTCACCCGGCATCTTGAGAATGTCCACCTGCGTGGCCGCGGTGAGCCCGCCGTCGTTGCTCGTGAATCTTGAGATTTTGGGATATGTCTGCGAGATGCCATCGTTTGGATCGTCGTAGAGCATCGTCGCGTAGAGATCGCCGTTGGTTGGATCGATGGCCAACCCCGCCAATCCATTTTCGCCCGCGCCGGAGATCGGTCCGAGCGGGTTGTAGTTCAGCAGATTGTCGGCGTATGTGTGGACCGTGAAATTGTTCGTAACCACGCGAATCGTGCCGTAGAGCTCAACCACATAGAACAATGGCGCTTCCGGATGCGAGCCGTGAATCGATTCGGGAACGAAAACGATATTGGTCGGCAACCGCCAATCCGCCTCGCCGGAGCCGAAAGTGAGCGGCACTTCCTCGACGCGATATCCTGCTTGCTGGGCAACCCAGCCCGGCGCCGTCGGTGTCTGCTCCGGTAACGTGTGGAAGTCGCGCGTCGCCCAAGGGCTGGCGTTGGTCAGCGCATCGCCGCTGTTGTCGCGCACGCGAACTCGGAGCTGGTAATCAGTATCGCCGGCGAGTTTATTCAGGCCCGTTTGCGGGCCTTCGAACACTCCATCGCCAAAGTGAATGTGCAGACCTTCACTACCCGGCAACGCGATCGATGACCAGGCGCGCACGGGAGACGCGCCGCGCGTCCAGATTTCCCAATCGCTTCCGCTGAGAACCTGACCCGCATCGATGTCCGAGAACGGGCCTGTCTCCATATGCACGTCGAAGCCGCTGACAAGCTCGCCGTCGTTCGAGGGCTCGATGATCACGGGAAGATTCGGCGAATGGTTGGCTGCATCGTTGTCGAGGATGACGACGGTGTCGTGGTAGCCACTTCCGATGAAATACGAGGACGATGTCGCCAGCGTGACGATGACCGTTTCGCTTGGCTCTGCGGAGGGATCGTTGTTGATTGCGACTGGAATGGGCGCTGACGAGCTTCCGGCAGGAATGATGACGCTGCCTGTGAGCGCCGTGTAATCCGAATTTGGCGTAGCAGTTCCGGCGACGATGTAGTTCACCGTGAGCGGGGCGGCCGTGGATCCAGTTCGCGTGACGGTGAATTCCGCTCCGTCCGTTCCTTCAGTTCCGGTTGGATCGGTGGACGTGACGTTCACCGTCGAAAGCGCGGCTTCGTCGTAGACATTCTTCACCTCAGCCGCCGTCAGGCCGTGGCCGTAGATGCGGACGTCATCGATCTTGCCGTTGAAATAATCACCGGCGGCAGCGGTGGTGCTTTTGGTTCCGATGAACAAGGGATCCGACGTCCCGCCGAGCGCGCCGCTGGCGGCCTGCTGCGCGACGACAGCGCCGTCGATGTAAAGCCGAATCATCGCTCCGTCATACGTGCCGGCGACGTGATGCCAAGTGCCGACGCTGGGCAACGCCGCCGTAATCGTTCCGTCGGCCACGTTTGCGACATGAAACTTGAGAACGCCATTTTCGGATAGCAAGCGATACTGATTATCGTTCAAGCCCTTCTGTAAAATGCGCCGATTGCCGTTGGACCAAACGTCGGCATTGATCCAGGCCGCGACGCTGATTTGAGACGTCGGATTGAGAGCGGTCTTGTTCGGTGATGAGACGTAGTCGTTTACGCCGTCGAAGTCGATCGCACCTCCGGCCATACCAGCAACCCACAGCGGATCATTTGTCAGCGAGGCGTTGCTTCCGTTCCCGGAAGAGTCGGCGGCCGTGAACCCGGCGCCTTCGTCGAAGGTGTATTTTGCCAAGAGGCCGGTCAGCGTAGTGCCGTCGTTGTCGACGATCTTGACCGCGAATTGGCCGAAAGAGCCGAGCGTATAGGTTGCCGTTTTGGCGAGATCGAGGAGTATCGTCTCGGGTCCTTCAAAAATGGAGTCGTCGTTTACCGTAATCGGAAGCACGACCGATGACGCCCCGGCAGGAATGACAATCGTTCCACTGATGTCCGCGAAATCCACGCCAGGCGTCGCACTGCCCGCAATCGCGTAGCCAACTTTCAACGGGGCGTTGGTGTTTCCGGTGCGCGTGAAGGTGTAGGCGCCGTTGTTCGACGGCTCGCCTGCGCTGGCATCAGTGGGCACGACCGTGACGGTCGGAAGCACCATCGCTGCGTACAGTGACTGGACCTCCGCGATGCTCAATCCGCGCGCGTAGACGCGGGCGTCGTCGATGCTCCCTTTGAAATAATCGCCCGGAGTTGCTGTCGAATTCTTCGTCCCGATGAAAAGCGGATCGCTCGTGGCGGCGATCGCGCCACTCGCAGCCTGCTGCGCGACGACTGCGCCGTCGACGTGGAGACGTATCGTCGTGCCGTCGTAGGTGCCGGCGATGTGATGCCACACGCCGGTCGACGGCAATGCCGCCGTAAGCGTCCCGCCCGTTACTCCGGCGAGATGGAACTTCAGCGTGCCGTTTTCGGCAGTGAGGCGGTACTGGTTGTCCGTCAATCCCTTTTGCAGAATACGACGATTCCCTCCGCTCCAGTTTGACGCGTTGATCCATGCAGAAACTGTGATCGCGCTGGTGGGGTTCAAGGCGGCCGTGCTCGGCGCGGAAACATAGTCGTTGATGCCATCGAAGCGCATCGCGCTGCCGCGCAAGCCGTCGTCATTGCTCGCGCCGTTAAAAGCGGTAGCAGTGTTGTTCGAAGCGGAGATGTCGGCGACGCTCGCGCCATTGGCGGTGTCGAAGGGATAGTAGGCGACAGGCCCGCCGGTCGAATCGTTGTCGACGATGGACACGGCCGGTGGCGTTGGGGTCATCAAAACGAACGCGGCATTTTCGGAGGCAGACAGCGTGACGGTTTCGAAATCTTCAGCAGCTGTGTCGTTTATGATCGCGACGTTGACGTTCGCGGATGTCGCTCCGGCGGGGATCGTCACTGTGCCGCCGAGCGCCGTGTAATCGCTGCCCGCGATTGCGGTGCCTCCGGTGGTGTAGTTGATGGTGAGCGCGCTGGCGGTACTTCCGGAGCGGGTGAAAGTAAATGTTCCGCCGTTGCCTGCAGTCTCCGTCGCGAACGCGTCGGATGCGCTGACGGTCACAAAAGGAACGCTCGTCAGTCCGAATAGCGATCGGACTTCGGCGAAGGAGATCGCGCGATTGTAAAGACGCAGATCATCCAGTCGCCCGTCGAATCGTTCCCCTGCGGCGCTGTTCGCCGTGCGCGTGCCGATCATCAGCGGATCGGTCGAAATTGGAATGGCACCCCGCGCGCCGTTGCTCGCGGCCAACGCACCGTCGACGTAGATGCTCATGCTCGCGCCGTCATACGTCGCCACGACATGATGCCACATTCCTGTGCTCGGAAGCGTCGTGAAGACGAAGCCGACGTTCGAGACTTGAAACTTCAGGACTTTGTCTTGTTCGCCCAGCGTGTATTGCTGGCCGTTCAGCCCCTTCTGCACAATGCGACGATGCCCACCGAGCCAGTTATCCGCGCGGATCCACGTTGCGATCGTCATCGCATTGGACGGATTGAGCGACGGCGCATCAGGCACTGAGGCGTGGTCATTCATACCATCGAAATCCAACGCGGCCGTTCCGACGCTCGCAGCGGCTGACACCGGGCCGTTGGCAAGCGTCGCGTTGTTGCCATTTCCTGAGGAGTCTGCGGCGGTCGTCGCGCCGGCTGCTTCGTCGAATCGGTAGTGTGCGACGAGCCCTTGCGTGACGTTCGTCTCGTCATCGTGAATCGTGACGATCGCGGACGATGGAGCACCGGTGACATAATTGTCGCTGTTCGCCAGCGACAGCGACACGGTCTCGTCGCCTTCGAATAGAAAGTCGTTCTTTGGTTGAATTCGAATGTTGACGGATGCCGCGCCGGCGGGAATCACCACGGAGTTGCTGATCGAATCGTAGTCGACGTTGTTCGTCGCCGTTCCGCCGATCGCATAGTTGACAGTTAGCGCGGACGTTGTTGAACCGCTGCGAGCGACGACAAAATTCGCGGCCTCTGAGCCCGGCTCGGCCGCATCAGCGTCGTTTGCCGAAATCGTTACAACGGGCGACGTCTGCGTGATGTCGATGAAGTTGATGCGATTGTTGCTCGCACCGGATGCGTTGGTGAGCGTGAGGCGACCGTCGGTTACGGTCACGCTCGCTGTGCCTTCGATCCATCGATTGGCGGCGCTCGGTGCGCCGTTCACTACCAATACAGTCTCGGCATTCACGCGATACGAACCGCTGGTTTGCGACGCATCGCCCGCGACGACATGCACGTCGTATACACCGTTGGGAACGGCGATTTCCCAGCGGAACGTCTTGCCGCCTTTCTGCATCAAGTTGAGCGTGTCGTAACGTTGGTCGGCGGAGAGGGCCGAGTTGCGATCAATCGCATTGCTGTTCGTCGCGTTCCAGCCATAGCTGAGACCGTTACCTCGAGCCGCGAACGTGGCGCCGGTATCGGCGACATATCCGTTAGGCACAGCAGCGCCGGAAGGTTGAAAGTTGACGTGAGCTGAGAACGCCATCATGCGACGAGGTTCCAGCAACTCGAACGAGAATATCGGCGAGGAAAGCGACGATGGCATGTTCAGCCTTTCGAGGCCGCAGGCACTTAGGAAAGACGATCCAGAATTGAGAAACCCACTACGTGTTCACTCGCAGATTACCGTGATGAAACTGCCCGCGTCAAACTATGAGAAATAGATTAAAGCCACGCTTTATCCGCGTCATGGTCATCGCAACTGACCCATCTTCCCATGCGAGAATTAATTGATTGACACCCACTTATGTCGTACATATATGTCCGGTCGCACACAGAGTGAGTGGGTGTCCGATCGCACGTTGAATCCGCGCACGGTTCATCATGTCAGCCTAGCCGCGCTGTTCGCTTGGGAAGAAGATGTCACAGTCTGTTGCTGGCCATTCTGCAGCCGAAGCTGCATCGAATTTGCCGCTTCATTCGCGAGCAGTCGCTCTTCCTATTCCCACTCCAATTCCGGCTCGACGCCTCCAAATCCAGGGCAAGTTTTTTTCCGTCACTGGTGACAAGCATTACATCCGCGGGGTGACATACGGACCGTTTCGTCCGCGCCAGGACGGCGGACATTATCGGACCGCTGTGCAGTTCGAGCAGGATTTCGCCCAGATGGCGGCGCACGGCGTGAACACGATCCGGACGTACACCACGCCGCCGGTTGAATTTCTCGATGTTGCCGCGCGACACGGCCTGCGTGTCTTCGTCGGACTACCGTGGGAACAGCACGTCGCGTTCTTGAGCGAGCGTTCGCTGGTCCGTGCTATTGAGCAACGCATGTCCGACGCGGTTCGAAGCATCGCGGGACATCCTGCGATCGCTGCGTACGCGGTTGGCAACGAAATCCCCGCGGGCATCGTGCGATGGTACGGCGCGCGTCGGGTCGAGCGGTTTATCGAGCGACTTTACGGCATCGTCAAGGAACTGGACCGCGATGCACAGGTCACCTACGCAAACTATCCGCCGACTGAATATCTCTCGCTCCCGTTTCTCGACTTCGCTTGTTTCAACGTGTATCTCGAATCACGTGCGCGGTTCGCATCGTATCTCAGCCGCCTGCAAACACTCGCGGGCGATCGGCCGCTAGTGATCGGCGAAATCGGCTTTGACAGTCACCGCTCAGACGAAGCAACGCAAGCGCGGATGCTCGATTGGCAAGTGCGTGAGACCTTCGCGGCAGGTTGCGCAGGCGCTTTCGTCTTCTCCTGGACCGACGCTTGGCATCGTGGCGGAGTGGATATCGACGATTGGGCGTTCGGTTTGACCGACGCCAATGGGCAGCCGAAGGCGGCGCTCGTTTCCGTCAGCGAAGCATTTAAGGCGATGCCGTTCCAAGCAAGCGACGAAGAATCAAGCATCGACAACACATCGGCGCGCTGGCCAAAGGTGACAGTCGCTGTGTGCACGCATAATGGCGGCCGCACGCTGCGCGAGTGCCTCGAGCATTGCAGTCGACTCGAATATCCCAATTACGAACTGCTTGTTATCAACGACGGTTCGACTGACGATTCAGCAGACATTGCCGGGCAGTTCCGCGCGAGGCTCATTTCGACATCCAATCACGGCCTGAGTCACGCGCGGAACGTCGCGCTAAAGGAGGCGACAGGGCAGATCATCGCCTACATCGACGATGACGCGTATCCGGATCGGCATTGGTTGAAATATCTCGCGACGACGTTTGCATCTGACGGCGACGATTTCGCAGGCGTTGGCGGTCCAAACATCCTTCCACCAGACGACGGCCTGACCGCGCAATGCGTCGCGCGCTCCCCGGGCGGGCCGACGCATGTGCTGCTAACCGACGTCGAGGCCGAGCACATTCCCGGCTGCAACATGGCATTTCGCCGCGATCGGTTGTTGGCGATTGGCGGATTCGACGAACAGTTTCGAATCGCGGGCGATGACGTCGACGTCTGTTGGCGGCTTCAGGCTCGCGGGTGGAAACTCGGCTTCAGTCCCGCGGCCGTTGTTTGGCATCATCGACGAAACACTGTCAAAGGATATTTCAAGCAACAACTGAACTATGGCCGCGCCGAGGCGATGCTCGAACGAAAGTGGCCCGAAAAATACAACGCCCTCGGCCACCTGATGTGGAGCGGTCGACTGTACGGAACAGGCTATCTACGTGCGCTTCAACCGTGGCGACGCCGCATCTATCACGGCACTTGGGGCGACGCGCCGTTCCAGCCGGGTCATGAAGCCGGCGATGGATGGCTTAGTGCGATTCCGACGATGCCGGAATGGTATCTCGTCACGCTCGCGGTCGGCGTGGTGGCGGTGATGTCGTTTTTTGCGCCGGCGCTGATTCCGAGCATCTCGATCTTTGCTGCGATGATGATCATTACGGTCGTTCAGGCGGTTGCACGCGCTGTGAGAACGCAACGATCAACGCGCGAACTCGACCAGCGCACGTGCCTTCAATCGATTGGGTTGACTGCCTGTCTGCATCTGATGCAACCGGCGGCGCGATTGCTCGGACGAATACAACGCGGCCTTACGCCGCTCCGTCGCCGTGGGCGAAATGGATTCGCTTGGGTCTGGCCGCGCAAGCGCGCACTCTGGTTCACGGAATGGCGGTCGCCGAACGATCGTCTAAAGACGCTCGAAGAATCGCTGCGCGGTCGCGGGGCGGTTGTGGCGCGGGGCGGAGAATTCGATCGATGGGATCTTGAGGTTCGCGGTGGCGCTGCCGGCGGTTGTCGGATTTTGGCCGTTGTCGAAGAGCACGGTAACGGCGACCAGATGATGCGTGTCAGCGCATGGCCGAGACTTCATCCGCTTACGATACTACTTGCCGTGCTGTTTGGGCTTTCTGCGCTTGCGTTAAAAATTAACGGCGAAGCCTTCACCGCGGCCATCGAGACACTGCTTGCGGCCACAGCTTGTCTGATGTTTTGGGCGCTTTATGAATCAAGCGCCGCCTTGGCCATCGTGCTATCCGCCCTCGCACACCCCAATCCGATTAACGAAGAAGCAAAAACAGTCGTCCACGAAACCCCGGCCGCGCGTGAAAGCGAATCTGAAGAGGCTCCCTTGGCCGCCAGCACCCGTTGAGTTGCTAGACCACGAGAGATGCCGGTTGTCTTCCGTGCCGGCGCTTAAGCAGTATGAAGACCAGTCTGAAAAACACGGCGAGAGTGCTGCGGTACCTCAAGCCGTACTGGGGGCTCTCGGCCTGCGCCGGCATGGTGATCGTGACTTCTGGTCTGATTGGGCTTCTCGCGCCGTGGCCGATCAAATTGCTGGTAGACAACGTTCTGAGCAATCATCCGCTGTCGCCAGGTCTGAGCAAATGGCTCGGCTCCTTCGCGCATGACCGCGTGAAGCTCCTGGCGGTTGTCGTCGCGGTGGGGATTCTGATCACGTTCACCGAAAACATACTGTCGGTCATTAGCAACTACGTCCAGACGAAGCTCGAGCAGAAGATGATTCTCGACTTCCGCAGCGATTTGTTCGAGCACGCGCAACGGTTGTCTCTTGCATTTCACGACCAACGCCGATCCGGCTCGTTGATCTATGCGATCAATTTTCAGGCCGACGCCGCAGCCGGACTGATCATGACCATCCCACCGCTCGTGCATAGCGCGCTGTCGCTGGTCGGAATGTTCTGGATCTCACTCACGATCGATCCAAAGCTTGCGTGGCTGTCGCTGACGGTCGTCCCGTTTCTCTATTACTCGGTTCACTATTATTCGACGCGCATCCAGGATCGCTTGATGCACGTGAAAAACCTCGAAGGCGAATCGCTTTCGATCATTCACGAAGCGGTCTCGATGCTTCGCGTGATCGTCGCCTTCGGCCGCGAACGTCATGAACATTCGAAGTTTCGCGCACAAGGCGAGCTGGCGGTCGACGAGCGCGTTAAGGTCACCGTCCGCCAAACGCTCTTCACGCTCGCGGTCAATATGACGACAGCGATGGGATCGGCGCTGGTGCTTGCTGTCGGCGCCTATCACGCACTTCAGGGGAAACTGACGACCGGCCAGTTGCTCGTAATCATTGCATACATTGCGGCGGTGTATAAGCCGCTGGAGTCGATCAGTTACACCGTGGGTTCACTGCAGGACAAGTTTGTCAATTTGAAGATTGCATTCGGCTTGCTCGACACCGCGCCAGAGATTTATGACGCGCCGCATTCGATCGATATCCCCGGCGGCCGAGCGCGTGGTGATGTTCGTTTCGAAGACGTCAACTTCAGCTACACCAAGCGCGTCGACACCCTGCGCAACATCGCGTTCCATGCAAGCCCCGGCGAAGTGATTGCGGTTGTTGGGCCGACTGGCGCGGGAAAAACGACGCTCATCAGCCTGATCCCTCGCTTTTACGCGCCGACCAGCGGACGGATCACGATCGACGGGACCGACATCACCCGGCTCACTCTCAAGTCGCTTCGCGAACAGATCAGCATCGTGCTTCAAGAGCCGTTGCTGTTTTCCGGATCGATATTCGACAACATTCGCTACGGCCGACTCGACGCCACCGAAGCGGAGATCATCGAAGCAGCCCGTGGCGCCAACGCGCATGAGTTCATTCTTCGATTGCCCGACGGTTACAAAACACTCATTGGCGAACGTGGCGTGCAGCTATCAGGCGGCGAACGCCAGCGCATCGCGGTCGCGCGAGCGTTTCTCAAGAATGCGCCCATTCTCATACTCGACGAGCCGACCAGCTCGATCGACTCCAAAACTGAAGCCGTCATCCTCGACGCGCTCGATCGCCTCATGATCGGCCGTACTACCTTCATGATCGCGCATCGACTCTCGACGGTGCGTCGCGCCGACAAGATTCTTGTGCTCGATCAGGGTCGCATGGTCGAACAAGGGCCGCACGACGAGCTGATGTCCAAACGCGGGCTATATCGGCAACTGCACGACATTCAAACAAAATCCGCCGAGCGCCTGAACAAGCGCCTCCTGGATTCAGAATCAGATAAGAGCGAAGACGAGCCAACCGCCGGCAACGCGGTGTCGCTGGGGGTGCAATGACGATGCACGTACCCGCGAAAAAAAAGATCGTTTTGCTGGGGATGATGACCAAGATCCCCGTGGGTGGCGTGCAGTTTTTGATGTCGCAGTACATCATCGGCTTTCAGCGGCTCGGGTACGACGTCTACTACGTCGAAGCGCACGGCCGCGTGCCGTCGATGTTCACTAAGCGTGAAGGCGAAGACGCGTCGCTGAAGACGGCGAAGTTCATCAATTCGGTAATGACGCCGCTCGGTCTTGAAAGCAAGTGGGCGTTTCACGCGCTGCACTCCGACGGTCGCTGCTACGGCATGAGTCTCGGAAAGGTACGAGAGCTGTACGCGGCCGCGGAGCTGTTGATTAATGTTCACGGTGGGACGATTCCGTTGCCGGAACACACCGTCACCGGAAGGCTGATCTATCTCGGCACCGATCCGGTGGAATTGGAGATCGAGTTACACAACAAGCTGCCGCACGTGATCGAGTTCTGCCGCGCCCATCGCGCGTTCTTCACGTGGGGCGTGAATTACGGAAACGCAGATTGTCGCGTGCCGTATTCCAACGAATTCAAGTTACGGCCGTCACTTCCGCCGGTGGTGATGGATCTTTGGGAAAACCCACATCCCGCGGGCGATGCGTTTACAACCGTCGGCAACTGGCGCCAGCCGTTTCGAGAGGTGACGTTCGACGGCGAGATTTATCACTGGAGCAAGCATCTCGAGTTCATGAAGTTCATCGATCTTCCCTCGCGAACAAAGCAGCCACTGGAGTTGGCGCTGAGCAGCTACGAGCCGGAAGATCAAACGATGCTCGAATCTAAAGGCTGGCGCGTGCGACCCGGGTTGAAAATTTCGATGAGCATGGATCCATATCGCGAATACATTCAAAAATCTCGCGGTGAGTTTACGGTAGCGAAGGATCAAAACGTGCGGTTGCGGAGCGGATGGTTCAGCGAGCGCAGCGCGACCTACCTAGCGGCGGGCAGGCCGGTGATCACGCAGGAGACGGGCTTCAGCAACGTTTTACCGAGCGGCGAGGGTCTGTTCGGATTCACGACGCCAGAAGACGTGCTCGCGGCGATCGACGACATCAATTCGGATTACGACAGACACAGCCGCCGAGCGCGTGAGATAGCACGAGAGTATTTCAACTACGACGTGGTGCTACGAAAGCTGCTGAAAGAGTCGGGAGTCTAAAGCGCGCATGAAAGGCCGAGGCGTCAAATCTTCGAAAGGAAAGTCGCACGCAAGCGACGGGGCCGCCGCGTGCACGATTATCAGCCGCTGCTATCTCTCGCACGCGAAGGTGTTGGCTGCGTCGTATTTCAAACACGAACCGAACGGACGATTTTATCTCTTGATCGTCGATCGTTTGCCGCGTGGCGAAAAGATCGATCGCCGCATTCAAGTTGTCGAGCCGGAAGATCTCGGCATCGATTACTTCTACGAGCTTTGTTTCAAATACAACGTCACTGAACTGTGTACCGCGGTGAAACCGTCGTTGCTGCGATATTTGCTCGAACGTCAACGTCACATCACCGCGACGTATTTCGATCCCGATATCCTGATCACGCGGCCGCTTGTCGAACTGCGAGCCGCGCTCGAATCAGGACACGACATTGTTCTCACGCCGCATCTGTTGGCTCCCATTCCGCTCGACGGACTAAAGCCCAACGAGCAAGACATTCTTCGCGACGGCGCGTACAACCTTGGTTTCATCTCGCTGAGAAATTCGAAAACGAGCCGACTCTTTCTTGAATGGTGGGAGCAACGGCTTCGCGATCTTTGCCGGATCGATCCGCCGAACGGATTGTTCACCGATCAGAAGTGGATCGATCTTGTTCCGAGCCTGTTTCCTTCAACGTTCATTCTCCGCGACCAGACCTACAACGTCGCCTACTGGAACCTCCACGCCCGCCAGTTGACGCTTCGCGGCAAGACGTATTTGGTCAACGGACGGCCGCTCGCCTTTTTCCACTTCAGCGGATTCAACCCGACGCGGACGCGCGAACTCTCCAAGCATCAAACCCGCACGAAGGTGCGCGAAGGTTCGGCGCTGGCGTCGATTCTCGATCGATATGCGCGTCTTCAACGTGCCGCCAATTACACGCGATCGATTAGCTGGGATTACGGCTACGCACAGTTCGACGACGGCACACCGCTGGACGCGCTGACGCGCAAACTCTATCTGGCGCTAGACGGTCGCAAGCGGCGACGCTTTCAAAATCCGTTTCATGCCAATGGCTCATCGACCTTTCTCGGCTGGGCGACGCGGCCGGCGGGCAAGATGGGACTCAGCCCGCTGCTTGAGCACATTTACCGTCATCGCGCCGATGTGATGACAGCATTCCCGGATGTTCGCAAACGCGATCGCGGCGAATTTATCACGTGGGCGAAATCACAAGGCGCGATCGAGCTGGGTTACGACCCTCGACTCGTTCAGCCCGATTCGAATCGCCACAGGCGCCGTCGAATCAAATCGCTTGGAAAATCAAACGTCATTCCGCGATTCAAGTCACTTCCGTATGCGCAGTTAGTGCGACGCGTGCGCGCGGCGGCACGGGCGCATTTGCCTTCGGGGTCGACGGCTGCCGTCATCAATAAGGGTGACGTCGATCTGTTGGATCTCGGCGTCGGATACAGCGCTTGGCACTTTCCACAATCACACGACAGCAAATACGCCGGCCACCATCCGCTCAACAGTGGCGCAGCGACCGCACATCTTGAAGCGCAGCGGGCAAAGGGCGCGCAATATCTGATCGTTCCGCAGACGGCGTTTTGGTGGCTCCAGCACTATCGAGAGTTCGCCGATCATCTTGTGTCTCGATACGAACTGCTCGTGCGATTGCCTCACTGTCTCATTTTTTCTCTGGCGGATCGAGAGAGTCGGCGTCGGCGAAAGGGGTCGGCGGTAACGTCGTCCAAATCGCTTTCAACTGCCGCAAAAGTCAACTTGCCGTTCGGGGTCAACGTCGCGGGATATATCAGCTCCGAAAAGGGCATGGGCGAAGGTGTGCGCTCAGACATCCGCGGGTTAAAGGCGCTGCGAATTCCATTCGTACTCAACAATGTCATCGATTCGGGTTCACGAAACGTTGATCGCGCGTTCACGCGATTTACTTCCGACAATCCCTATCGATTCAATCTGATACACATCAACGCCGATCAACTTCCCGGCTTCGTTCAAGCCAAAGGCGATGACTATTTCCGCGGGCGATACAACATCGGTTACTGGGCGTGGGAGTTGTCAGAGTTCCCGGAGAAGTGGCAGGGGCATTTAAAGTATCTCGATGAAGTGTGGGTTCCGAGCACATTCGTACTCGATTCCGTGGCGAAAGTGTCGACGATTCCCGTCGTTCGTATCCCACATTCGATCCCAATTCCGCCCGCCACACGTCCGCTATCGCGCGACCATTTCGGCATTCCGAAAGATCGATTCGCGTTCCTATTCATCTTCGACTTCCATAGTTTCCTCGAGCGAAAAAATCCCGCCGGCGTGATGGAAGCTTTCCGGCGTGCCTTCACACACGACGACGACGTCACATTGGTCGTCAAATGTTCGCACGCAACGCCGCTCGAAATTGCAGCGTTGCACGACGCGGCGGGGGATTTAGACATCTGCGTGATCGACGAGGTGCTCGATCGTGCCGACTTGAACTCGCTGATTCAACTTTCGGATTGTTACGTCTCGCTGCACCGATCTGAAGGCTTCGGGCTAACGATGGCCGAAGCGATGGCGCTCGGCAAACCTGTGATCGCGACTGCCTATTCGGGCAATATGGATTTCATGACACCCGCGGACAGTTTACTAGTCGGGTATCGGATGCTGGAGATCGAGAAAGACCACGGACCATATCGCAAAGGATATATCTGGGCCGATCCGGATATCGATCACGCGGCCGAATTGATGAGACGCGTCTATTCAGATCGTCGGTTCGCTAATCGCCTCGGCCAACGGGCCGCGGAGCACGTCTCTAACGCGATATCTCCGGCTGTCGTCGGCGCTGCGATGCAGGATCGATTGGAAAAGATCGATGCGATGATTGATTGGGGCGCGCGTGCCGAAGGCAATCGCGTCGTTGTTGCCAAGACGATTGATGCGGTCAAGTCGACCGCAAAAGAGTCGCGAGAGTTGGACGAGTATGCCGCCATGCGCGACCGCATCCGGGCCGTCGTTCGCACTTCAGTTCCGCGCGACGCGACCGTTTGTGTGATCAGCAAAGGCGACGAGGCGTTGCTCAACCTCGAGGGGCGTCGCGCCTGGCATTTCCCGCGCGAAGCAGACGGTTCATACCCCGGCTATTATCCCGCGGATTCGGCCGCGGCCATCGATCTTCTGAAAGCTACGATTCGAGAGGGCGCGACGCATTTCGTTATCCCGAAGAACGCTGACTGGTGGCTGGATCATTACGCTGAGTTCGCGCGACATCTCAAGTCCTGTAGCGAAGCGTTGAGGATTGCCGACGACTGTTGCTCCATTTACGCAATCTATCCAAAGGCGCACCAGTCGATCACCGACGACATTCAAGCTGCGGCAAAATTGACTGTGCAGACGAGATCGTGAAAGCGTAGAGGAATCTATGAAGTTCGTTGAGATCGATGAGGTCATTCATACGCTTCCGCAGCCGCAATTGGTGGGCGCGTCGATCGATTTGCCGGCCGCCGGCACGCATTCGGAAGTTCACGCTATCGCCATGACTGGATGGGCGCTAGGACGCGGTGAAGAGAACCGAGTAAATCGCGTGCGCATCTCGCTCGGCGCTGAAGACATCCGTGCCACACCGACCAACTTGCCCCGCGCCGATGTTGTGGCGTACACCAATGGATTGCCGGGGTCGCATACGTGCGGCTGGTCGACTTCTATCGGGATGGTTGGGTTGCCGGAAAAGTTCGAGCTGGCGTTCGATGCGATTCTTCCCAACAACGTACCGGTGCGAATTGGATACGTGCGTGGTCGGCGGCGACCGGTGCGCAGTGAGTACCGTCCGTCGATCCGGCCCTTGATGCTCACCAGCTTCGGCCGCACAGGCACGACATGGCTGATGCGGCTCCTCACCGATCACTCTTCGATCATTGGCTACCGCCAACACCCGTTTGAAGTTCGGCCTGCAAAGTATTGGCTGCATGCGCTGAAAATTCTGACCGAGCCTGCGAACCATTTTCAGTCTTCTGATGCCGATGGTTTTCAGTATCAGAAGCATTCTCTCGGGCACAATCCGTTTTACGCTGGTCCGCTGACGTCGCATCCGTCTTTGCACCGGTTTTTCGGCCAGACATATCCGGAACAGCTCGCGGCCACCTTTCAACGCACGATTGACAGTTTCTACAAAGACTTGGCGAAGCTACAGCAACAGCCAGACCCGATTTTTTTCTGCGAAAAGTTTCACGCCGATCGCATTCCGGCCATCGCGTGGGAACTTTATCCCGACGCGCGAGAGATCATTCTCGTTCGAGACTTCCGCGACGTCCTTTGCTCGATTCTCGCGTTCAATGCGAAGCGCGGCTTCCAGGCATTTGGTCGCGAGCGCGTCGCGGGCGATGCGTCTTACGTTGAGCATCTGGGCGCGCAGGTCGATTTTCTGCGCGCCGCTTGGCAAGAGCGGTCCGACCGAGCGCTGCTGGTGCGATACGAAGAGCTCGTCACGCGTCCACGGCAGACGCTCGGGGCAATTTTGGAATACGCGGGCGTTGACGCTTCTGTATCGACGGTCGAAGCGATCCTCGCGAAAGCGTCTCGCGAGACAGATGAGAGTCGCGGACATCGCACCAGCGCCAGCGCGGAGTCGTCGATCGGACGATGGCGAACAGAGCTTTCCGCCGCGCAGCGCGAAGAAGTTGATCGCGTGCTTGCCAAAGCATTGGATATGTTCGGCTACGCAAGCACCGACGCCCCCGTTGCCTCTACGCCATCGCCTCAGCCGTCATCGCGCGGGCTGGTTGCCGAGTGCATTCCGAATGGCGCGCACGTTTTGGTTGTCAGCGGAGGTGAGGAGGCGTTTACGACGATTGAAGGCCGCATCGTGCGCCACTTCCCGCAGACGTCCGCCGGCTGGTATCCCGGTGAAGATCCCGCCGACAGCGCCGACGCGATTTCGCATCTCGAATCACTTCGTGCCGGTGGTGCACAATACCTGTTACTTCCCGCCGCGGCCGCGGTGAGTTGGCGAGAACAGTATCCGGAATTCTGCAAGCATCTGGAGCAGAAACATCGCACGGTGCGAAGCGATGATCGCGGGGTCATCTACGAGTTGCTGCCACCGAACGCCAACGGAAACGGCGCCGCGGCAGAACGATCGGAGAAGGATGGCGTTGCAAGCGTCCAAAGTGGGCGGTGAACCGCGCGACTGCGCTGCGGTCGATTGCCGACGCGAATTGCCGGACGTCAACATGTTCGGCTATTTCGGCGTGGGAAGCGGCATCGGATCTGCGGCGCGCGGGTACCTGCGCGCCCTTGAACATCTTGGCGTGCGCTGTCACCTAACCGATCTTTCCGCCATGACGACGCGCGGCCGTGAAGTGCAAGCTCAACTGAACGTTTCGGCCGGAACTTCACCCACAGCACCGATTAACCTCGTTTGTGTTAGCTATCAGCACCTCGCCGCGCCGGCCACCGTGCAGAACTTCCCACGAGATGCGTACACCGTGGGAATTTGGGCGTGGGAGCTTCAGCAATTTCCGGCGAAGCTGCACGAATACTTTAAATATTACGACGAGATATGGGTGGGCAGTTCCTTCATCGCCGATGCGCTGTCATCGGTGTCGGCGGCGCCCGTCGTTCGCATCCCGCCGGTGTTGACGATGGAAAGGCTCGGCTCGCGCGACGAAGGTAGGCGGCGGTTGGAAGTGAGCGAGGACGAATTCGTATTCGCCTTCGTCTTCGATTTTGCTAGCCACGTTGAGCGCAAGAATCCGCAGGCAGTGATCGATGCTTTTGCTCGCGCCTTCTCGCCGACGGATCGTGTGGCGCTCGTCATTAAAAGCGTGAACGCTCAATTTTGTCCAGGCGGCTTGGAGACGCTGGTCGCCGCCGCCCGAGGATTGCCGATTCGCATCATTGCCGACGACTGGCCCGCAGCGCAAGTGCGTGATCTCATGGCGGCGGCCGACGCATATATTTCGCTGCATCGCTCGGAAGGGACGGGCCTGACCATTAGCGAGGCGATGTCGCACGGCAAACCCGTCATCGCAACCGCGTGGTCCGGCAACATGGATTTCATGACAGCCCAGAATAGTTTTCCGGTCAAACACGACTTCGCGACCTTGCAACGAAATATCGGGCCCTATCCGGCCGGAGAGCGATGGGCCGAGCCGTCGGTGGCCGATGCTGCGCGTTGGATGCGGCATGTCTTCGAGCATCGCGACCAAGCTCAAGCGATCGGCGAACGCGCGCGACGCGATATCGCCGCCGATTATGACGAGCGCGCGGTGGGGCGACTCATTCGAGATCGTCTTGAGGTCATCGCTTCGCGGAGCGCAAGTTCCGTTGCAACTCGTTTAGCTCGTCACCGGGGCGAGCCGGACAAGCACGCGTCTTATCGCCAACTGGTTGTCGAGATTCGCCGCATAGTGGACAAGACGCTTCCATCGAACGCGGTCGTTGCCGTTGTCAGCAAGGGCGACGACGCCTTACTCGATCTCGGCCAGGAGCGTCGCGGGATGCATTTTCCGCAGACGGTTGGCGGGGTGTTTGCCGGATGCTATCCCGCCGACGACGACGGCGCCTTAGCTTCACTCGCGGCAGCGCGTCGGAGTGGTGCCACGCACCTGCTCATCCCCGCAACCGCCATGTGGTGGCTCGACGTGTACCGCGGATTTGCAGACGCACTTGGCCAGAGTGGTCGACGCGTCCTCGAGCACACGAGTTGCGTCGTGTATCCCATTTCGGCCGACGTATCATCATCATGACCGCAACGCGCGAGAGGAACATCGTGGCAGTGATGTCGTCCAATCGGGCGTTCACGCTTGGGGAAGCGCGGGTACATATCCACTCGTGACCGCGATTGCTGCAAATACCGAACTCGGTTCGACCGCTTCGGGCGACATCGCATCGCCCGATCGGAGGATGCTCCGCGGCTTTCTCGTCGCCCTGTTCTTCATCGCTTTAACGATCGCATTCATGCGGCCGGTTTCGTTGCATCCGGCATCGATGGTTTTCACCGACGATCGCTACGACCCGCTCTTGAACACGTGGATTCTTGCGTGGGCGAGCCGATCGGTTGTGACGGATCCGACCAATTTGTTCCACGGAAACACGTTCTTCCCTTTCCGTTACATTCTCGCGTATTCCGAAAATCTCCTGGGGCTTGCGCCGGTGACGATGCCTGTGAATTGGCTGAGCGGCAATGCGCTCTTGGCTTACAACCTCGCACTGCTGACATCGTTCGTGCTGTCGGGCGTGGGCGCCTACTTGTTGGTACGTCGTCTCACCGGATCGACCGCCGGCGGCTTGCTCGCGGGCGTGGTGTATGCGTTCGCGCCGTACAAGATCGCGCAGCTCATTCATATTCAGGAACTCAGCGCGCAGTGGATGCCGCTGGCGATGTTCTTCCTTCATCGCGCGTTGGCAACGCGACGCTGGCGAGATTTCATCGGTTTCGGCGTGTGCTTCACGATGCAGGCGCTGTCGTGTCTCTATTACGCTTCGCTGTTCGGAATGACGATCGTATTGTTCGGCGCGTTTGTCTTGGCATTTCGACGACAGCTTGTGACATGGGGTGTTGTTGCGAAGTCGGCGGTGGTGGGGTTGATTTCGGCGGCGGTACTGTTTCCGCTGTCGCTTCCTTATCGTCACGTGCAGCGGGAATACGGATTCACGCGGCCGGCGCAGGAGGTGACGAAACTCTCCGCTGGCGTGCAAGACTACGTGACGGCGCCGCCAGGCAACAAACTGTACGGCGCCGTCACAGCCTCGTTTCGTCCGAAGCAATTTGCCGAGCATTGTCTCTTCCCCGGTTTGATAGCAATTGTTTGTGCTGGGATCGGTTTCATTGGATTTCGCAAACTACGTTCGCGACACGAGGGAGATGCTGGTGAAGATGAATCCAGTGCAAATCATTCGTGGTTTGAGCCAACGTTTTATGCGGCATTGATGTTGATTGCGTTCGTTCTCACACTTGGTCCGGATCTGCAGTTCTTCGGAAGGCAATACAACGTCCCAATGCCGTATCGTCTTTTCGCCGCGATCGCGCCGGGGAGTCAGGGAATGCGCGTGCCGGCGCGATTTGCGATCTTGGTGCTGCTCGGATTGTCTGTGCTTGCCGGATACGGGATGGCGGTGCTGACGCAGTCAAACGGTCGACGGCCGGCTCGGCTGGTTCTGGCTGCGGTGCTCGTCGGCGTCGCGTGCGCAGAGTACTACAGCACGCCGGAAGCGTTCGCCATCCCCTCCGGTCAGGATCAAATCCCCGCGGTCTACCGTTGGCTCGCAACGTTGCCGCGGGAGGAAACGATCGTCGCCGAAATCCCAGCGACGCCGCTCGAGCGAAATGCGTGGTATGAGTATTACTCGACGTACCACTGGCAAACGATCTTGAACGGCCACTCTTCACTTCTCGCGCCGCTGGATACTTTGCCCGATGCCGCCGCTGTCGACATCTTGCGCATGTCGCAAGCCGGCTTGGTCATCTTTCATCCGAGCTATATCCCCGACGAGCCAAATCGGGCGGAGATGATTCAGCTTCTGGATGCATCGAATGAGTTGATCCTTACTCAGGTTTTCGACGACAACGGCGACCGTGTCTACCGTGTGCGAGGCATCGATTCGAAGAAGCTCCCGAGCGAACCCTTGCGCCTCGAGCCGGTTGTTCCGCGCGTTGTGCGGGCGGAATCGACGTTCTCAATTCCGCTGCGCGCGATGTTTCGTACGGACGTCGGCACGTATCAGCTTGCCGATCGTCAGTTCAACGGAGTTGCAAAATGGGACGGCCAGAACTCGCAATCGATTGACGGCCTCGTAAGGACGCGATGGCTGCCAAATCAATCGGACGTATGTGCCGTAAACGTCTCTGCGCCGGCGGCGCCGGGTCGACATCGACTTGAACTGCAACTCTCCGGCCCCGCGATGACAGTGACCGGTGCGTGGGACGTCGATGTCGTCCCGACATTGCGCGATACGAGCCAGCGCGAAGGCCATCAGGCCGAAATCTCGATCCTCAACACAACCGGCGCGCCAATTCAGGTAAAACCCACTACGCGCGTGCGAATCGATTTCACTGTCAACAATACCGGCGAAACCATCTGGCTCGCTCCGCCACAGCCTGAGCAACGAGGCGTCGTCGCCGTTCGCGTCCGCAAGTGGATCGACTCCAAAGGCGTCGAGTTCCAAGAAAAGGGCAAGATCATTCCCGAAGGCCGTGTCACACTGTTTCGCCCTCTTTGGCCCGGCCAGTCGCTGAAGTCGCGGATGTATGCGAGCGTTCCGAGTGTGCCTGGGCGCTATAAGGCGGTGATCGATATTTGTGGCGAGTGGGTGGTTTGGTTTGGGAGTGCTAATCAACTTGTCCCCCCTGAAATTGATGTGGTCGTCGAATAAATTCGACACCTCACGCCAGCCAATAAACCAGCGCGTAAATCGCCATGAAAAGGCCGCCCAGCGTCGCGCTAATACTCACGTACGCGCTATCAAACGACTTCGACCTTCCTGCTAGCGCAAGCACGATGAAGGCCGGGAATAGCGCCAGTCCGTAACGAATGTTTGTGGAGAGGCGCCCGGTGATCGTCATCATCAGGAAGAAGATCGTGTTGTAGAGCGCGTAACTCGGCCGAAGAACTCTCCACGAGATCACAGCGAGAACGAAAGAGAGCACTGTGAACACGAAGTCAAGAGGGGAATAATCGCCGCCCTCCGCGCCGTGAGCGACAAAAGAATGCGAAAAGAAATGTCGAAACGTTTCCCAAGGCAACATCAACTTGCGATTCCAAGCTGCCTGCATTTTCATTGGGGCGAACGGATCACCGAGATGGAAGTAGAAGTAGACAAGCAACGTTGCCATGCCCAACGGTATGAGCGCGATCCAGAGCACATCGGCCCGGAAGTCACGGAATCGGAACTGTCGCTGCGATAAATACTCCAACGCCAAGGGGACCGCGATCAACATCCCGTGTGGACGAGAAATCGAGGTGCAAAATCCGAGTATGCCAACAAGCCACCATTTTCCTCGTCGCGCGTAGTAGAACGCGGGAATCGCTAATGCGAGAAAAGTGGATTCCGCGTAAACAGCCGACAGGAAGAGGGACGTGGGATAGACCAAGACATACAGAACGGTTCGCGAGGCAACTTCGTGGCCGTAGTCGTTGCGCACCAGGAGCAGTAGGTAGGTCATTGCCACAACCAGGGCGGCGTTCGAAACTATAAATCCCGCCAGAAACCAGCTTTCGTAAGGCCGGCCGGGCACCGCCCAGCGGATCGAACGAATCAACAATGGATAAAATGGTGAGAAGGCGATGTTGGAATGCTTGCCTTCTTGGAGGTGATAGCCCTCATTCGCCACAGACACATACCAGCCAGCGTCCCATCGACACCAAACGTTGAGCCATTGATGCTTCGATACGTCAACTTCGGTCGGCTTGTGACGCATGGGAAAGATCGTCAACGCGATCACGCCAACTAGGGTGAGCGCAACGCGCGTCGCCACCAGAGGAACAAGCACGTCGCGCAAAAACCAGCGGAATGGCGACGGATCTGGCAATGCACGTCGTTCCGCGTCGAGGCTGCGAGCAACCGATTGAGTTGTGGAGATTGTCTTATGCGTCTCCGACATCACTCCTCCTCCATCAACGCAACCGACGTCGAAGCCGGGCCATGTTTACGTTAAGCTGATATTCATTGCAATGACGATTCCTCCGACGCCGACCGCACCGATACGCAAGCTTCTGATCGTGAACGCCGACGACTTCGGCCTGAGCGACGAGACGAATCGCGGCATGATCGTGGCGCACGAGCGGGGGATTGTGACCAGCGCCAGCTTGATGGTGCGCGGCGCTGCGGTAGAGGCGGCGGTTGAGTATGCTCGCGCGCGTCCGGCTGTCGGGCTTGGGCTTCACGTCGATCTTTGCGAGTGGGCGTATCGCGGAGGTGAGTGGGTTTGCTTGTATGAGGTGGTTCCCATCACCGACTCCGCCGCCATTGCGCGCGAAGTGAACCACCAGATTTCCACCTTCCGCCAACTGGTCGGCCGCGATCCGACGCATCTCGATTCGCACCAGCACGTCCATCGCGACGAGCCGGTTCTCTCGACGATGAAAGCGGCCGCTAACCAACTGGGCGTCGTCCTCCGCCATTTTGATGCGCACGTTCAATACTGCGGCGATTTCTACGGCCAGACCGCCCGCGGCGAACCGTACCACGAAGCCGTTACCATCGAATCGCTGAAGGGTGTCATCGCATCGCTGCCGCCCGGCATCACCGAACTGTGCTGCCACCCCGGCAACGATCTCAAGCTCGATTCCATGTACGTCACCGAGCGACTGATGGAAGTCGCGACGCTCTGCGATCCGCGCGTGCGAGAAGCGCTCGACGCGCATGACGTTCAGCTCACGAACTTCGCAAAAATGTCTCGTAGAGCAGCGTCTGAATGAGCGAGATGCGAGAACCGTAGACGGGATTGCCAATTTTCACCCTCCCAACATCGCCATCGATTGGCCGATGAAAGAAATGATCCGAAGGCAATTTTAGAAATGCTTGCGAGTGTCACGCCGCGATCGGGCGTACACGCCGCGTTCAGCCTTCGAGTTGTCAGCAATGCGCCATGTAGGACTTGAACCTACAACCCGCTGATTAAGAGTCATAGGAATCGCCTTACCCGCTGATACTCGTAGTTACTTCATCTTCATTTTATCCCCATAAAGTCTAGCTTTTCGCGCTCTTCGTGCTACCCTCAGTTACCGCGTGCTACTTGTAGCTGGTAGCACGATGGTAGCACGAAAGGCAAAAACGATGTCCGAACAATCAGCGGGTAAGTCGAGATTCGCCTTCACACAAGCGCGAATCGAGAAGATCGAGTGGAAGCCCGACCCGGCAAATACCAAGCGCGATCGCTTCTACGTCTACGACACGCACACCAAAGGGCTATGCCTGCAAGTCACCAGCGCCGGCAGCAAAACGTTCTACCTCTATCGCAAGGTCGACGGCAGGCCGGAACGCATCAGGCTCGAATCCTTCCCCGCGGTGAATGTCGACCGCGCCCGCGAGCTTGCTCAAATCCACGTCGGCGAGATTGCAGGCGGGGGGAACCCGGCAGAGCAACGGCGACTCGCTCGCGGCGAGATCACGCTGGGGGCGCTTTTCGAGCGGTTCATTAACGACCATGCGAAGGCGCACAAAAAGACGTGGCAGGATGATCAGGACCAGTACGACCGCTACCTCACGCATTGGACGAACCGCAAGCTATCCAGCATCAAGCGGGGCGACGTGCAGCGCCTACACACCGAGACGGGCGCGACGAAAGGGCACTACACCGCAAACCGATTACTCGCGCTCCTGAGCACCGTGTTCAACTTCGCGCCCATGCTCGGCTATGAGGGGATGAACCCGGCAAAGGGCATCAAGCGATTTCCTGAGCAGTCGCGCGAACGGTTCGTGCAACCCGACGAGGTGCCCGCGTTCTTCAAATCGTTGGACAAGCATCACGATCAAAGCATGGCGGATTTCTTTCGCGTGGCGCTTTTCACCGGCGCTCGCCGCGCCAACGTGCAAAGCATGGCGTGGGCCGACGTGAATTTCGGCCGGCGCACCTGGACGATCCCCGCAGGGCAAACGAAGAACGCCGCGCCACTCACGATTCATCTCAGCGACCCGACGATGGAAGCATTGCAGCGACGATGGGCCGAGCGTGTCGACGGCAGCGCGTACGTCTTCCCGTCGCGAGGAAAGACGGGGCATATCGTCGAGCCGAAGGGCGCATGGAAAGAAATTCTAGAGCGTGCAGGCATCACCGATTTGCGCTTACACGATCTGCGCCGAACGCTCGGAAGCTGGCAGGCGGCGGCGGGCATCAGCTTGCCGATCATCGGCAAATCATTGGGGCACAAATCGCAATCGACGACGGCGATCTACTCGCGGTTGAATCTCGCGCCGGTTGCGGCGGCAGTTGACGTGGCGGCGGCAGCGATCATTGCGGCGGCAAAGCCCGCGAAGAAATCCAAAAAGAAAGCGACGGCGTGAAATGGCAAAAAAATATGCCTACGAGCCAGACCGGGCAAAGCGACGAGAAAAACGGCTTGCAACATTGCGAGCGTTTGAAGCGGCCGAAAGAGAGAGCGACAATAAGCTGTTGTCACTCTTCGAACATGGAGAGCCACCGCCGAACAAGGACACGCCTGTCGAAATCGGCGAGCGGCTACAGATTGTCGCCGACAACATCAAGGTTTTTGGCCGTGCCGAAACGGCGACCATCTTTGAATTGCAACCGTGGCTTTACGAGCTTGTCGCGGACCGATCCTTGCAGGACTGCGAATTCATCGAGGAGAATCTTGAGTCGCTATTCGCCGACTCACACTTCACCGAATCGCCATATCAGAATATCCCGGCGCGAATAAAAATCTGTCTAGTACCGCTTCGCAGTAAGCTTCAACGAATAGAAGATAGTGACGCCGCGCACATCGTGCGAACGATGGGGAAGGAGCCGACCGCAACTTTTTGGGCAAAAGAGTTTCAGCAAGCTGCCGATGAGTCCTATCAAGATTTAACGTTCCTGAGTTCTGCGATTCGTGCCATTCACGAAATTCCAAGGGCGGCGACGATGAGCCGGGAGGACGCCGCAAAGGAGGCAGGGGTGAACGAATCAACTATCACCCGCGCCATCGATGCCATGAAACTTGTGACCGTTCAGGGACGCATAACGCGGAAATCGTTCGAGAAGTGGCAAGAGGATCGGCAAGACGATGGCAGATCAAACCGCTCGCGGGGAGATTCCAAGGAAAAGAAGATCAAGGGGTACTACTGCGCCCCGTGTCAGCGTGAACAGAAGATGCCCGGACCGTGTAAGACGTGCCACGTAAACTTTGTCACCCCAATACGAAAAGAACGCACAAAGTAGGCGCATCTACGCACATCGCGCCGCGCAAATAATTTTTGCAATCGCATTTCAGCCCGCTTTTACCGAGTGAAAACATCGGTAGAGCGGGCTGTTTTGTTTGTGCGTATTTCTGCAACGCATTGCATCACGTCATTCTACCCCACGACTGATTTACTCATTGGAGGTCGATCATGGTTGCGGCGGAATTACCCCAGTTGATGACAGACGTACAAGTCGCGGAGTTGACCGGACTGAAGATTCAAACCCTCGCGAATTGGCGTTGCCGTCGCGTTGGTCCGCCATTCGTGCGGCTCGGCAATCGCACCGTGCGCTACAACCGCGAAGCGATCCTCGAATGGATCGAGGAGAGCACCATCAACAGCGGCGCGAAGGATCGGAACTGATTCAATAAAAATGCCCGCGTGCCCTGGCAGGCAAAACGCGGGCGAAAGGCTGACCGTGGAATCATATCACAACATACCGACCAGAAAACAGATTGACGATTTACCCGGCGACCGATGCGAAAAGGCTTTGAGCCTGCTCGCGCTGCTCAGGTGCAAATGCCCCCGATGCAAAAACTCGGGCAATTCGTTCTTCTTCGGAAAACTCACACAAGAGCGTATCCGCACGCTTGAAGACCTTTCAGCGTGTGGATTTCTTGAACTAGAACCGGCGCCCGACGGCATCAATGCGCGAGTCATTCGCGGGGGTGCGCAATGAAAGCAAACGATGCCGTCGCCATCGCTGCACACCGTGCAACCGTCGAAACGGAAATCGTTCGATTGTTTCTCGCGAATCGCGTGCGCGGGCTAGAAATTCTGAAGGCCGCGGGCGTCGATGTTTGGGCGTTCGATCAAGACGATCTTCGCGTCCTGTTCATCGCGTGTCGATATCGTCCGACCGGCGACGTGCTCAACGTGCTGATTGTCGCGCGACAACTTCTCAAACGTCTTTCGCTTTGGGATGACACCGCGATCGCGGCCGGCACCGGGATGCTTTGGAGCGATCGGCGCTTGGCGAGATTCGCTACCAGTCTTTCGCCGCTCGATGACACAGCACACCTTGCTCGTCTAGCCGTGCTCGCGGTGGAACTGGTTGACATCGCGCGAGAGTTCGAGGGGAGGGCGGCGGCGTGAATCCAACGGCTCAACAACTTGTCGATGCTGCTCGCGAAAAGATGCACCGCGCCCCAATGCGCTTGCACGTCGATTCACCGAACGGGAAGCACAACGAGCAACCCATCCCGCTCATTCTGACCGAGCAGGCGAACGCGCAGGAGCTTGTACGGATCAACGGAGAAGTGATTCGCTACGACGTTACGCGCAACGCGTGGAGGCTCTACGACGGCAAGCGCTGGCCGATCGACGAGACGGGCGAAGTCATCCGAATGGCAAAGCGCATCGCTCGCGGATTCTTTGCGATGCTGGCAGACCCACCGGCGGGCGTCGATACCTCGAAACTGTTTAAGCACGCCAAGGATTCCGAAAAGGCGAGCGGCATCAACGCGACGGTTGCGCTGGCGCGGACCGAGCCGGGCATCGCGGTAACGGCCGCGCAGCTTGACGCCGACAACTACGCATTCAACTGCAATAACGGAACGTTGGACCTTCAGGCGTTCGATCTTCGCCCGCACAACC
>JADMIO010828245.1_pt1 | contig 40925 bp, 44 predicted proteins | sample 8958161 | NCBI WGS metagenome assembly JADMIO01 (sample SAMN16585339, study PRJNA669376) | soil metagenome | isolation source: Crop rotation soil | place: USA: Cullars Rotation, Alabama | collected 2011
GCGACAACTTGTCCACGTGGAATTCTAAGCTTAGGATCCCAATGTGCTGGAAAGGTGCGTCGCACATCGTTACGGGTTGCACACTCCATGAGCTCGCCCAATCTGACCCAAGTTGGCTCTCGTGGCGACAGCGAGCCCGGCGCGCAGAAAACCTGAACGCGGTGCGGATCCACGATCTTCGGCACACGTTTGCGTGCCGCTTACGTGCGGTCGGCGTCTCACGAGAAGATCGGGAGGTGTTGCTCGGCCATGCCAACCACTCGATGGCGGGGCATTACGCAAGCGCGGATCTAGGGCGGTTGCTGAAACACGCGAACTTAATCCTCAATCGCGAGGAGACCTGCACCGTATTGCGCGTCGCGAATGCCGACGCGAGCAGACTGTGGATAAAAGGTCCGGCAGGGGTCCGGCAGGTCGAAAATCGCCGGCGATTGCAGCTTGTAAGTACTTGATTTTTGGCGCGCCCGGCAGGATTCGAACCCACGACCCCCTGGTTCGTAGTTTGAAAAGCTGTCGCAAACTGTTGTTTCTATTAATGTAAGTTGCTGCCGCTCATTGCCCAATTTGCTCGACTGTGTGCAACCGTGTCCAACAGAGTCACGCAAACGTCACGCAGCCTGCAACAAGCACCGGCAGATCGAATAGACGAGTGCGCGCACAGGCTGTGCTATGGCCGCCATGCACGCGTTGTGCTATCGTATGATGGCACAATTAGGAGGCAGCCTTGGAATCGTTTACGATACGCGACCTGAGAGAACGCACTGGGGAATTGGTTAGAAATGCCGAGGAAGGCAAGCTTGCTGTGGTGGCGAAACACGGCCACCCGTTATTCATCGCCGTTCCTCTCGACGAAGAAATGCTGCGTTCAGGTGTGCACGTTGCGCTTGCCGTCAGGCTCTTCCGGGACGGGGTAATCAGTCTCGGTAAAGCTGCTAAGTTGGCAGGACTGTCTTACGAAGCGATGGTCGAGCAGCTAGCTTCGATGGGCGTGTCCGCAGTCGATTATCCTCCGGAAGAACTCGACACCGAGATTGCAGCGGTTGGCTAGATGGGTTGTCGCTGACGCAGGTCCGCTGATCGCGTTTGGTCGTATTGGAAAGCTCGAGCTATTACCGCCGGTCCTCGGCGAGATCATTGTTCCGAATACGGTCGCCCGCGAGTGCTTGCACGATCCTGGAAAGCCCGGCGCGCGAGCAATCCGCGAAGCGTTCCGCGGGCGCCTGCTCATCAAGCACTCCGATCCGTTGCCGGTACAACCCGCATTTCCCATACTGGACGAAGGCGAGTCAGCTGCGATTCGTTTGGCGCTCAAGTTGTCTGCTTCTGTGCTGATCGATGAAAAGGCGGGACGCTCGATCGCAACTAAACTTGGACTGAGCATTATCGGAAGTGCCGGCGTGTTGCTAGCCGCGAAAAAGCATGGCCTGATCCAAGAAGTGAAACCCATTCTTGAGGCATTTGCCAGCAATGGCTACCATTTCTCAGATGCCCTTATTCGAGCGATTATTTTGAGGGCAGGAGAGCGGTAGTCTGTACGCGACGTTAACCTGGATTCGATCACGAGCCGTCGTGCATCGTTGCTGCACTGGTTTTCTTAGCGTGTCGTCGCGCTCGCTAGTTTTTCACCGCCGGCAGGGTCGATGTTTATATTCATCCAGCGCGTGTCGGCCCGACCGGTAAGGTCTTTTTCAAGAACCCTGGGAAGTCCAACAGAATACAAACTATCCCAGTTCCTTGGGACTGTCTCCCCTCCACGGAATGTCGAACACGCTACTCACCATGCACGCGAGGGCGTAATAGCCCAGAACGGCGGTTAATTCAAGCAGCCCGCTTTCGCCCAGCGCCTTGCTCGCGCGCTCGTACAACTCGTCCGGAACTCTGTGGTCCACCTGCGCTGCCGTGGCGAGATCATAGACGGCGCGCATCGCATCGTCTTCAAACGCGGGCGTTTGCCTGGTCCTTATCGCCTCCATGATATGGGCAGGCACGCCTGCCTCGAGCGCGCGTCGTTTGTGTGTCCGCCATTCGCGCTCTTCGCCCCAGAAACGCGCCGCGATAGCAATTGCGAGTTCCACCAGCGCTCGTGGCAGCTTAGTGTTGAATTGCACGTAGGCGCCCAAGGCCTGCACTTTATCGGCCAATTCCGGACAGTGCAGGAGAGTGGTGATAGATCCAACGGGCTGAAGCTTGCCGCGCGGACCCGCTATAACAGTGTCGTAGACACGCTTCTGGTCAGGCGTCATGTCGTCGAAGTTGACGGGTCTAAGACGTGCCAATATCTCCTCCTGTGGGCTCATCGGCGGCGAATCCGCGACGTTCCATGCGGAGCTGAAGCAAAAAAGTCACTCGCGCGTAAGCCGCGGCCGCATGCAGCGTGCTGTTGACTTCCTCAACTCTGATGGTCGCACACGCTGTTCACGTAGGTCAAGCTAATGGTGAGACCATTGACAATGCCGCATCAATAGAGCGCTATAATCATCGCTGTCTAGATACTAACGCTGGCCAACCGCAAACGGATGCGCAGACTTTGGGGTAGGAACCGACATGACGATACGGTGGGACAAGATCGACATCGAAGGCCAGGAAGTGCGTTGCTACGTAGGCGTTCCGGATCATGCGCAGCGACGCGCTGGCGTTATCGTGGCACACCACGGTCCGGGCCTCGACGAGGGCATGTACGACGTCGTGCACCGCCTGACCCGTGCAGGATTTGCGTGCGCGATGCCGGACCTGTATCACCGCATCCCTGCTAGCGCGGAAGGTAATAAACGCAGTAGGCTGGTTCGGGACGAGCAATTCGTTACGGATATGAACGCGGCGCTTGGCCATCTGAAATCGCTCTCACCCAAGATAGGACCCATTGGCGTAACCGGCTTTTGCATGGGGGGCCGCATCGCTTATCTTATGGCCGGTGCCAATCGAGAACTAAAAGGCGCAGCCGTATTTTTCGGCGGCGGCATCATGGAGCAGCGTGGCAGCCGGTCACCGTTCGAACGTACCGCCGAAATAAACTGCCCTGTGATAGGCTTCTTCGGCAGCCAAGACACCAATCCTTCGCCCGCCGACGTTGCCAAAATCGATGCGGAACTGACCCGGCTCGGCAAATGGCATGAATTCCATACCTACCAGGACACCGGACACGCTTTCCTCAACTTCCTCAGCGCGGAGCGCTATCGCCACCGCGCGGCGGAATCAGCGTGGCCTTCGCTGATCGCGTTCTTCAAGGAATATCTCGTCTAGTGCTCTGACGATGCGCGCCGTATGGTCTGGGTTGCTTGCGCGACACGGGATTCCCCACCGGTGAGTCATATAGCGTTTTCCTCGGCCGCTCGTTGGGCGAGGTGCTACCACCGGTGCAAACATAATGCGCTCGTGCGGAAGCGCAAAAAGGGGACCTGTGAAGTTAATTTCTGCGTTGACCGTACGAAGGAGGCAGAATGAGTACTCAAAAAGCGTTGGACGGCAAAGTAGCGATTGTCACCGGTGCAGGACAAGGAATCGGTAAAGGTATAGCGCTGCGCTTGGCGAGAGAAGGGGCAATAGTCGTAATCAACGACGTGTACGCTGACAGAATTGACACGGTCGTAGCGGAAATTCGTGATAATGGCGGAAAGGCTTTGCCATTCAAGGCAAATGTGTCCAAAAAGGCGGAGGTTGAGGAACTCTGCAGGGCGGCCGCCGAAGAGTGCGGCGGCGTCCACATTCTGGTAAATAACGCGTTTGTTCGTCGAAATGCGCCTCTATTTGAAGTTACGGAAGAGCACTGGGACACAGTTATAGGCGTAGGCCTAAAAGGGACGTTTTTTTGCATACAAGCTGCCGCCAAATACATGGTGATCAATCAGTATGGAAAAATCATCAACATCGCTTCAGTAGGGGGCATGGGCGCGGAAAGGGAACATCTCAGCGTGTACTCCGCGACCAAGGCGGGCGTAATGTCGCTGACTCGAGTCGCAGCAAGGGCATTAGGCCCGTCAGGCATTAACGTGAACTGTGTTGCCCCTGGGGGAATAGAAACTCCGCACCAGTTCGAAGGCGCGAAAATTCCCTTGGAAGAGCGAAAGAAATCCAGCGTGCTCGGGCGCATAGGCTACCCACAAGACATAGCGAACCTGGCTTTGTTTTTAGCTTCCGATGAGTCGAGCTTCATAACTGGACAGGTAATCGCGTGCGAAGGTGGGCGAACCGATTTTATGCTTGCCTGAGAACTGAACTGGACCGCTGAACATCGGTTTCGCACGCCGTATGCTCAATTGGCATTCCAGTAACATCACCTCTGAACGCGTTGTAGCTGCTTGGATAGCCAAAGTGACTACAGCGGAGCAACCTGGTAAATCGACGCAGGACGCTGATTCGCTTGCTCAGCCTTACTCTTCATTCTTAGCCCTCCAATGCCGCGATGTGCATCAGGCGGTTTACGTCGCTCAAGTTTTCTAAATCCCAAATCAAGCCAAGTGACTCCGCAATATGCGTATTCGAAAGCAACGGCTTAACGCAATCCAGATATTTAGTTTCTATTTCGGTCCTATTTAGTGGTGGTCCGGGAGGGGCTCCACGCGGGAACTCGCACACCTTGGTATATTTCCTGCCGTCCCTAAGAGTGATAGTAACGGGATTGACGCCGCTTTGAGGCAGCGCCTCCCAGTCGGGATGAACAATCATTTTGATTTTTTGTCGTGTGGCCTTAAATTTCGGATCCCGCACTTTGGCATCTGTAAACGTCTCTTGCCCAAATTTCTCGCCTAGCAGGGCAGCGGCAACACTATTCTGAAGGCTGAACCTCGATTGCTCCCCGGTTGTCGGCTCCGCATAGCACAGAGTTTCCGGGACGGCCGGATTGACCTCAACCTCAACGCTTTCCACATCGTCCGAAGCTATGTTGTGCTGATCGACCAACTCTAGCACGCCGTCGATAATACGGTGATTCATGAAACAGCAAGGATATTTCTTAACAGCAACTTCATGTACGCGAAACGGTGTGCCAAAACCTTCCACCAACTTCTCAAGGCTGTAGCCGCCCTCTCCTGCGAACGTATGGCAGAAACCGCGCGGATGCTCGAAGACGTCGTTGTGGGCGCTTGCGCCAATCTTAGACAGCATAGCGGCCATCACGCCATTTCTGCACGCAGATCCCGTTTCAAAATAATGAGCCATGTCGCCTGCTTGATATCGCAATCCGCCAGCAGATGAAGCGGCAATGCCTAAGGCTACCCTTGCCTGGTCTACATTGAGTTTCAACAACTTCACCGCCGCGGCAGTTGCGCCGAAATTTCCAAATAGGTTCATTGTCAAGAAGCCGCGCCGCCGAACGCCTGGACAAGCTAAGCCTAGCCGACTTTGAACTTCAACGCCCACAACTAACGCCTCGATAATCGATCGTCCTGGCAGGTTCAGCTTTTCGGCAAGGGAAAAAACAACCGGCCACACAGTAAAAGGGCCCGTTCGATCGGGATCAATGTCATCCTCATACTCGACGGCGTGTCCAAAAACGCCGTTTGCAAACGCTGCCATCTCGGCAGAAGTTTTGAGATTGCTTCCTAACACACTTGCCTCAGGCGTGCCGTCTAAGCCTTTGACGTGTTCAACCGCGACTTTCCCGGCTCGCAGTTGAGCGCCTGCCATGACTGCTCCCACCCAGCTAACAGCGAGCTTTTTGGATTGCTCGATCGTTTCTTCTGAGAAGTCCTCGAAACTCGTCTGAACCACGAGCTGCGCGAGTGCCTTTGTGTATTCCATCGATTGTTTTGCCATTGACTATGCAGCAGTGGGGAAGTCACTAACGCCCATGAGCCGTAGCAATGATACGCGTTACAGCAACGGCGCTCCGGGACGTGAGGGCTGAACGCGATACACAGAGGGCCTGTGCTGATCGAACTGTCATCATGGGTGTGGTGGTCGAGGCAGGCGTGACGCAGCCGAGCGTGAGGCGACTCGCGAAATGTTCGCCCAGGTCCTGGTGAAGCAAACCTGTGTGGGCGATGACAGACGAGCGTCTTTGACGCTGAGCAGCTCGTGCGCGGGGGCCGCGAGTTGGGCGCCATCACCGCACATCGCGACCTTCACATACCACGTTGTGACTTTGCCTCCACCCTCATGATCTGTTCCGCTCTGCTGCAATATGTTCTGCCGCGATCTTCCCGAACACCCCGGATCGGCACAGCCCGCCTATGTAGCACGCCGTCGTCCCGCCTTCTAATCCGCCTGTGTTAGCTCCGGCCGCATACAATCCGCCTATAACGCCACCGTCGTCGCGTAAGGCTCGGGAGTGGCGATCAATACAGAGTCCACCCATCGTATATGTTATGCCCGCGCACACGGGCACGGCAAAAAATGGTGGTGTTATCAGCGGGTAGGCGGTATTTTCGGCAGTGGAGCGCGGTACGGGTAACCGATCTGAAACGCCAGCTGCGAGCGCGGCGTTATAAGCACCGACGGTGTGGCAAAGCATTTGCGCGGAGATACCAACCAGACGCGCCACCTCTGCAACGTTATCTGCGGAATACATGGTGGCGCCCGCGCTCTTTAATAGAGGATTGGCTGGAATGCGGTGATGGCGACCCGGGCCTTCCCAAATGGTTGCGTCAAAAACAACAAGCGTGGACAAAGGGTCCTCGCGTCGACCCACTGCGTTGGCCAGATACACACCGCCCAGGCCTTCGTCGGCGAACCGTTGCCCGGTTTTGTCCACGATGATACCCGCCACAGCCAGCTCATCTATTTGCGGGTATGGCCACAGCATGTCGTTTTTGAACGCGTCGCGACTCAGCAAATGACCGTAAAAGGAAGCGAGGTCTGTGGTAGCCGCACCCGCTTCAACTGCCATGAGCAACGCGTCCCCGCTCGCGGTCGCTGCGCCGCGCTGCATTAGCTGCCCGGGCGACCGCGAGATATATTTGGCTACGAGGTCGAGATTACTCTGAAAGCCACCGTCGGCAAGGATAACTGCTGCCGTGCACTGAAGCGTAACGACTGCCCCGTTATGTAAGATCTCCATGCCCACGCAACGTCCATTGCGCATAATGAGACGCGTGGCCTGTGCTCCAAGTCTTAGTTCTCCGCCGGCCATCTTCAACTCATCAGTCAACCGGCGAAGCACCACGTCCGGTCCACGCCCCTTCCAATCCAGTCCGCCGGTGAGCCGGCGCACCGGCAGGGCCGTCGGCAATGGCGCGTGCATGAACCTAATGCCTTTATCTTGCAGCCAGCGGATGAACGCGCCAGCCTGCTCGGATAATGCTGTAAGCAAATCGACCGTAGCTGAGTTGTTCGTGGCCTTGCAAATACCATCAGCGAGGTCAGCAGCAGGCGATCGGGGATCCATATGGGCAATATGGTATACGCCGCCTGAATAACGTGAGTTGCAAGGATAGTCGGGTAGCGTCCCCTTCTCTAGCAGCAATGTCTTAAGGCCTAATTCAGCAGCGCGAGCGCCGGCACTGAGACCGGCTATGCCACCGCCGACTACAATTACGTCGACACTCTCGATCGCCAATCGCATTCCTCAGTTGTCTCGCGCATGATCAATGGGCCGCCGGACTCTGAATGCCCCCTCGCGCAACCTGATGCTGCTGTCAAGGACAGTTCATTTTCTGAGCAACGGCGTCCATTTCGCAATTTCTCTATTTACGAGATCCTGAAACTGAGCTGGAGACCGAGGCGTAGGCTCGATTCCATTCGCGGCGAACGCTTCGCGTAAAGCCGACGTATTCAGCGCCTCATTCACCGCGCGACCGAGGCTAGCGATTACCGCTGCAGGCGTACCTTTGGGCGCCAGCAGACCGTACCAACTTACCGCCTCGAAGTCTTCCAACCCCGGCAGCCCTGTTTCCGCAATGGTCGGCACGTCGGGTACAATAGAAGAACGTTTAAGGCTGCTCACAGCCAGGGCCTTGACCTTCCCCGATTTAGCGAATGGCGTGATTTCCCCCACGCCGTTAAAGACCATGTGTACCTCTCCTCCAATCAAGCCCACCATCATCGGCCCGCCACCTTTGTAGGGAATGTGCGTGACCCGTATCCTGGCCTGCTGTGCAAACATCTCCATGGCCATCTGAATGGTCGTTCCATCACCCCCACTTCCGTAGTTGAGCGAACCGGGTTTGCTCCTGGCGAGCATAATCAAATCTTTGACTGACGTTACCGGCAACGCCGCGTTGGCCGCGAGAAGGTATGGCTGTTGCGCAAACTCGGCAATCGGCTCAAGGTCGCGCTGCGTATCGTATTGGACCTTGTTGGTCAGAGGTACAGTTACCAGGTGCGACATGGCCGCTACCAGGAGAGTGTAGCCATCAGGAGGCGCTTTGGCGACGAATTCCACCCCGATAGCACCGCTCGCACCAGGCTTCGACTCCAGCACAAATGCTTTGCCCAACCGCTCCGCCACTCGGGCCATGACGGGCCTAGCGATAGGGTCTAACGTGCCCCCGGGGGGGACCGGCAGTACGACGTGTACCGGCTTGTTAGGGTACGTCGCGTCGATGGGAACGCCTTGCTGAGCGCGTGACGCTTTTGTCATACACAGCAGACACACGATCGTGGTGAGTGCGATAGTTATCGAGCGAGTCATCATCTGGTCCTCCCAGCGTTCATAAGGTGGGTAAGTAGTTGGCTAATGCGAAGCACTTTCTCTGGGAAAACTCGCCTTTCACGATCGCTACAGGGAAGAGCGGGCGAATTACTCGACCGCCCATCCGGCTTGCCCAATCACCGGCCCTTGCTGGACTTCGCTCTCGTTGTTCGCTCTTGCTGCAGGCGCTTATAGGTCTGCTCGGTAGCTTTTACGCTCTGCACCATCAGTTTTAGTGCCGATTCCTCGTCGCGTGCCGCGAGAGCCTTGATCAGCTCGCGCCGACGCGCGAAGAAGCTAGGTGCCAGATCCGAACCAACTGCCTCGATAAGGCCGCGCAGCGCGTCACTTAAGCTGCGAACAACGAGCAAGGCGAATGGATTTCTCGACGCTTCCGCGAGCAGAACGTAAAACTCGGAATTTTGTTCAATACGCTCTTGATAAAGGCCCGCCTCATGCAAGTGCTCAGCAACGGCAACGTTCTCGCGGAGCAGTTCTAGTTCCTTCAATGTAACGCGCTGACATACTGGCCGAACGAGTGACGACAAGAACCACTCGCGCGCCTCGAAAAGCTGTTCAATTGATACCTTACCTAAGCGGACTAGGTCAGCCATGCCGCCAGAAACCACCCGCGGGTCGCCCCCCGTCACAAAAGCGCCGCCGACCTTACCTTTGCGCAGCGTAATGAGACCGCTGACCTCCAGCGCACGTAATGCTTCACGCAACGCGGGTCGACCAATACCGAGCATCTGCGAAAGTTCTCTTTCCGCCGGCAGCCTGTCGCCGGGCTGCAACGACCCACTGAATAGAAGTTTACGAACCTGAGCTGCAACCTCCTCGAATGTCCTGCGCGTCTGGACAACTCTGAACTGTGGGCGCGGCGAACCATTTCCTTTGGAGGTACGGGTGTTAGCACCGCGCGACGGACGGCGGGCCTTGGTTGCATGTGGCGTCATTTTTTGAATTCTACGTAACGAAAGACTCGTTCTATCATAAACAAGTGCTTGGTGCGTCGTCGATCGAGTGACTTGTGGCCGCGTTCTTGGATGATCCCTTACGCTGCGGCGACAATCGCCTCCGCAGCGCGCAACCCGGTTACGCTCGATTTTACGAGGCCGCCTACGTACCCTTTGCGTTCACCGCCCTCGAGACCGCCGGTCGCGCAGCCTACAGCATAGAGACCATGTAGCGCTATGCCGGACGGGGTAAGCACGCGACCATCAGCATCGATCGATATTCCGCCCATGGTGTAGGTAATTCCGGCAACAACCGGGAATGCATAATAAGGTGGGTGCTCGATGCGGTAAGCCTGGAATTTCTCGGTGCTCCTTGGAGGCGTCAGACTGGCCAGTGTACCGTTCCGCGCAGCATCGTTGTAAGTGCGGATCTGAGCAACGAGTCCGCTGGGATTCAGCCCAGCGCACACAGCCAGTTTCTCCAGAGTCTCCGCCCTGTATACCGTGCCGCCATTTTCTGATAACCGCGGGTTGGGAGGGAGTATGTTGAAGGTGCCGCGTTCCGCCCAAATCGTCCGATCGGCGATTACCGTCGTGTCCAATGGATCAGGTCTTAAAGCAATGGCGTTCGCCACAGCGATGCCACCTTGGCCTTCATCGCTGAACCGACGCCCATCTCGGTCTACGATTACCCCCGCAGCCAACACGAAGTCGAGCCATGAATATGGCCACAGTTTGTCCGAAGCCAGCGCATCGCGGGACTGCACGTGGCCGTAGAATCCCCGTAGGTCTGCAATTGCAGCGCCAGCCCGCTGAGCCATGCGCAGTCCATCGCCCATTCCTGTAGCGGCGTTGCGCTGTAGGATGCGTGACGGATCGGATGTCACGGGGCCACGCGTTAGGTCGGGATTTGCCTGGAAACCACCGTCGGCGATGACAACAGCGGATGCGTCCACGACAAAAGAGCCGGCCGCAGATAATTCGCCTATGAATCCGTGAACGCTTCCATCCTGGCTTTGTAGGTCCATTGCACGGTGACCTCGTAGCACTTTCCCACCCAACTTCTGCAGTTCCGCTTCAAAGGTGCGAAGCATGACATCGCCGCCACGACCTTCCCATTGGCGGCCCTGGGGCGTGATTGTGGGCGGTGATAGCATGAAAGATTGGTACGCCATTGGCCCCTTGATAAACCGGATGCCAACGGACTGCATCCACCGTACCGCTCGGATACCATCCTTGGCGACCGCCTGCGCAATATCGGTTCGGGCCTTGCCACCGGTTACCTCCATAATGCGGTGCTCGAGCGCCTCTGGCTCGCTGAGAATATCCATTTGGCAACAGTGCCAGATTCCAGCGGTTAAACGCGAGTTGCAGACATAGCGCTCTTCAAGAGTCTTTTCGAACACGAGAACTCGGCGGCCGCCTTGAGCGCTACGAAGCGCTGCAATCATGCCGGAAATGCCACCACCGATCACCGCCACATCGCACGAATAGGAACGAGCATTTGACGTCATAGAATGTGACCAAAGGCATGGGTGGGATGATACGAATTGACGATTTGCGTTTTGTCGAAGGCGACAGTAAGTTGAGGACTCGTAATTCTGTTGAGTTCGACGCAGTGATCCTGAACAAAAACATCGAACAGCGACTTGGCCACGCTATTGCGCACGGTCAGAGCGAGCCACACGGAAAAACAAGGTATGGAAGCGCTCCTGGGTGCGAACAGGAGGAACTAGGCCGCACGTTATGCGCAACAAACCGCGCCCGATCACCGTAAACACGTCGTCGGATCTTATGCGCGGTCGCGCCACAACCAAAGCGGTCGGAGCACGCTCGTGGTATGGCTTTGAGGGCTTGATTCGCACGGTCGAGCAGTATCGCGACAATTCCGGCGGTGACGATAGTCGACGCGCTCCCGGGCAGCGCCCGCCGTGAGCGTGTATATACGACCAAAAAACAGGAACAGTGGGGACCGACATTTTCAACAGCACGATAGCTGTGACGCGCGATGTACGTTTACGGATGCTTGCGGCTCTTAGATGAAGGAACGTAGCAGCCACTCAGTGTTCGTTTGAAACTCTAGCCGGTCAATTTGCGCGACGTATCGTTCGCCGGCTGGGCGATCCAAGAAATCGGCTGTTAAGCGCAGAAACTTGCACTTAAGCTCCTCATCGCTCATCGGGTTCCACTCGCTTCCCCGCGGGGCGTCGTTGGTGAGTTCATCCACCGTACGGCCTTCCGAATTGATTACTTCCACGCGGCAATACCGGTAATGCGAATAAGCCGGGTCCGCTACCACGTCGAATTTCGAGAGTGCTTCAGCGATCTCTGGCCTTTTTAGGTGCATTACACAGTTCATGCTGTGCTCGGGCAGGATGACGTCTGAGTCAATCAATGCATGGGCAAGACAGTATTCAATATTGAATTGCGCCTCGTTGGGGGTGGTCGGCTCGAGGCCTCGTCCGGAGATCGCCGGAATGATGTAGTCCGGCATGTGCACCCGCAGCCGTGCGGCCTGCCGCAGGTGTCCCCGCGCTCGTAGGCGGACCACCGCATCGATAGCCGAGTGCATATAACCGCAGCAGGCATGCAGCTTGCGCCGCGGCTGCGCCAACCGCCAGTTCTCGAAATCAAGAACCACAGCGCGGTCGTGGCGTGTCGCTACGGTGGCATAGTACCCAATAGGACTCTCGAGAAGCCGGGCCGACGCGCTCAAACCATGGCGCGCATAGTTCGCAGCAATAAGGCCGATCGAGCCTGGCCATCCGCCGAACAGTATCGGCTTCAGGCTGTTGCCATCGCCAAAGACGAGCTCGGCCGGCCCCCAGCTTGTCAGGGCACCGGCGATCGCCATTGCGTTGAGGGTGTGGGTTACATCCAGCTTCAAGAGCTTGCACGCCGCAGCTGCGGCACCGACTGCCGAAGCTACGGTGACCTGAACCATTGCCGACTCCGTAAATGGCTTCTGATAAGCATAGAAGCCACCGTGGACACGGCAGACCACTTCGATTCCGGTGATGACCGCTTCAACGAGTTCGGCACCGCTTGCACGAATGGATTCTGCGAGAGCGATTGAGGGGGTGACCGTCGCAATGCTTGCATGTCCGCCGATCAGATCATTCAATTCAAACGCGTCGCCCATGTAGCCATTGACTCGCGTGGCAACTTCTACGGGTAAACGCTTGGGCAGACCAAGAACGGTCGCCTCCTCTGGCCCGCCGCGCGCGATTTCCGCCTGCAGCAACCGCTGGGAGTCAAGCAGCCTCGCACCAGAGGCAATGCAGCCGATCGTATCGAGGACATTGAGGCACGCCTCTCGACGGACGACGTTCGGCACATCCGCAATGTGAATCCGATTCGCGAAGACCGCCAGTTGGGCCAACAGGGCAGGCTGGGCTAGAGATTCGGGGGAAGAGGTATCCGATTTTGGAAAAGCCGGAGAATCCATAATTTTTTGGCGAGCGTTGGCGCTATGGTATCACATAATTGGTCTTACCATATAACAAAATCGCAAAAACGTCTCCGATACACCAGCAGGGGCCCGGCGCGATCGTGCTAGACCGTGGCGCTGCGAGGCGCCATCGTGGTTGTTAGGTAAACATTGAGACCAGGCTCGGCCCAACACCCTAGCTTTTGGGAAACGCCATGGGCGAGCAAAGACTGCAGTGAGTGGCTCCGCTGAAATGCGGGCCACCAGCGATTTTCTCCGTGACATGGACTAATTTGTCCGTAGCGAGTGATGCGTATGCATATCGAGGGCACCAAAACCAACGCTGAAATTCCTGTGGACGACCGAGCTTGATGTCCAGCACCTCGCGCATTCCAGTGGGTTCATCGACGGCGATCATCGCGGGCACGGAAAAACGCATCCAAAGCGCCTCGAGCACACTCACATAGGCGCCGTCGATCGACAGCCAAGGCCGCCTTGCCGGAGCTATGCGACCTGACGCGTCGCCAACTGCAACGCGAGCGCCTCGGGTCAGGGTTGCTTACGCCCCGCAAAGAGCTCGTCGAGCTTGCCCTCGTAAGCGTGGTAGTCGAGGTGCTCGTAGAGCTCGGCCCGCGTTTGCATCTCGCCGAGAACAGCTTTCTGAGTGCCGTCCTTACCAATGGTCTGGTATACCCTCAACGCTGCCGCGTTCATCGCGCGGAACGCCGACAACGGATACAGTGCCATGGCGACGCCGACGCTCGCAAGCTCGCCTGACGTGAAGAGCGGCGTCGCTCCGAATTCGGTGAGGTTGGCCAGGATGGGGACTTTCACGGCCGCGGCGAATTCGCCGTAAAAATCGAGTGTCGTTATCGCTTCCGGAAAAATCATGTCAGCGCCTGCCTCTACATAAGCGCCTACGCGCTGGATCGCGGCCTCCAAGCCCTCGACGGCCAGTGCATCGGTCCTCGCCATTACCACGAACGCGGGATCCGTCTTGGCGTCTACCGCTGCTTTGACGCGGTCGACCATCTCATCGCACGAGACGAGCGCCTTGTTCGGCCGGTGTCCGCAGCGCTTCGCACCGACCTGATCTTCGATGTGCAGCGCGGCAGCACCGAATTTGATGAGCGACCGCACCGTACGCGCGATCGAAAAGGCGCTCGAGCCGAAGCCGGTATCGACGTCCACGAGCAGCGGCAGATCACATACATCGGTGATTCGGCGGATATCGGTGAGCACGTCGTCGAGCGTGCTGATGCCCAAATCCGGGAGACCGAGGGAGCCGGCTGCAACGCCGCCGCCCGACAGGTAGATGGCACGGTACCCGGCGTGCTGCGCGAGCCGCGCATGAAAAGCATTGATGGTGCCGACGATTTGCAGCGGACGCTCTGCCGCGAGCGCGGAGCGGAAGCGCGTACCCGGTGATTCTCGACTCATGCGCGTCCCCGTTTACGTTCGCGAAATCTAGTGCAGGGCACCCGCGCAGCAACGCGCAAAGCTAGCGCTGGAATTTGACGCCGCGCAGAACCGAGGCAGCACGCGATGGACAAGAGCATGGGCGCTGAGAGGCGTATGCCGACGAGCTTGTTTTCCCGAGCGTTCGCCCGCTGTAGCGTGGAAAAGGGCCGCCTCATTGACGCGCACTGCTAAGTGCGCGAACTGATGCGGAGAGAAACACTGCCGTCAAACTCAGCCAAGTTTCGTGATGTCGAAGGGCTGTATTTGCGTTGCAATTTGGTAGGCCACCCCGGCGTCGAGGGCGAGATTAAGTTGGTTCACCACCTGTCTATTGATGAGCCGCTTGGTACGCGCCAGTGCATAAGCCCCCTTGGCCAGCAATCGCTGAGCAATGTCGTTGACCTTGGCGTCAAGCTCTTGCGCCGGGACCGCGTAGTTGATGATGCCCTGACGAGCCAACTCTGCCGCCGTATATGGCTGCGACAGCATCAGATATTCCTTTGCCTTGCAGGGCGTCATAAACAACGGCACCAAAGCACCCCCACCGTCGCCGGGTACGATGGATGCATCGTGGCCGCTTGTCTTTTCCTCGCCATTGTAATTACATACGAATGTTCCGCCCATATGATGATCCCGGATCACCGCATCTTCCCGCGCAACTATGAAATCGGACGCGAACATGATGCTTTGTCCAAAGCCTATCGCATCTCCGTTTACCTTGGCGATAATTGGCTTCTCTATTTCGGCCATCGCCTGATGCGTCCGAAGAATCCCGGTGAAGGTGTACCAGGAACGACCGGGATCCTGGTAGCGCTCAAGTTTCTCATCGAATTCCGCCTTAGGCACCGGGACCTTGAAGTGTCCGCCAGAGCCAGTAAGTATGATCACACGGACGCTATTGTCGTCCCGTAAATGGCTAAACAGGCTGCCCAATTCCCAGTGGACGTTGACACCCTGCACAGCCGGCGACACAAATGTAATCGTTGCGATTTGATCCTTGCATTCAACTGTTACGCTCTTGTAGTCGTAGCTGTTCATCGCCGCTTCCTCTTTTTGGCGTTTCGCATGCGCGATAACGGATCACTGTTTAAGCAGCTTCGTCCATTTCGCAGTTTCTCGATTGATAACGTCCTGGAACTGACCCGGCGTAATGTCAGACGTGAGCTCCATTCCATTTTTGGCGTACACTTCCCGCAAACCAGTCGAGTTAAGCGCTGCGTTTACTTCGCGATTGAGGCGGGCGATAACCGCCGGCGGAGTGCCTTTGGGCGCTAAGAGGCCGTACCAGCCGACGGCCTCGAACCCAGGCAGCGCTGCTTCGGCGATCGTCGGCATTTCTGGCATAAACGATAAACGCTTGGCACTCGTTACCGCCAGCACCCTGATCGCCCCATCTGTCGCCAGCGGCGCAACGACTATTACACCGCCGAATGCCATATTTACCTCGCCGCTCCTCAAGGCGACCATTAGAGGGCCGTTGCCGCGGTAAGGCACATGCGCAACGTCTATTCCTGTGGTCTGCTTGAGTAGCTCCATAAACAGATTACCGGTCGTTCCTGAACCGCCGCTTCCGTAGTTGAACGCACCGGGTTTGCTCCTGGCGAGTGCAATCAGATCTTTCACGGACGTGACCGGCGAGGCCGCGTTAACAGCAAGAAGGTATGGTTGTTGTGCAAACTCGGCGATTGGCTCCAGGTCGCGCTGCGTGGCGTATGGGACCTTGTTGGTGAGCGGCACCGTCACAAGGTGCGCCAGGGCCGCGGCAAGCAGGGTGTAGCCATCGGCGGGTGCTTTCGCGACGTATTCCACCCCGATTGCACCGCTCGCACCAGCCTTCGACTCGAGCACAAATGCTTTGCCCATTCGTTCCGCCACTCGTGTCATGATCGGCCTTACGGTCGTATCCAGACTTCCACCAGGAGGCTCTGGGAGTATTACGTGCACCGGCTTGTTCGGGTAAGTGGCGTCGCTGGGGGGCGATTGCTGAGCATGTGTCGCCGTTGCGATACACAGCGAAAAGACGAGGATGGCTAGTGCAATATCCGGTCTCGGGCGGGTCATATTCGGTCCCGTGATTTCGATGGGTCGTGTTTCATCTGGCTACGCGTCGCTGTGGACCGCAACCTTTGCTGCGTCTCACAGGCGAGGGCGCGACACGGTTTTTCGCAGTGGCGCCATTTTTGAGTATTATATATGGTAATACCATTGGATGTAAGTGCACTCTTTTTGCGGCTACCAGGAGTTCTCGCAGCAGCGACTGGCCAAGCCTTCATAGGCAAAACTCGGCAGTCTCCCGCAACGCCAACACTCGCCCATTGACGCATCGAACAGCTACGATGAAAATCTGGCATCAAAGTTTTACGGTCCTACGTGACGTCCCCTTGTATCGCGATGCCCTGCGGGCGCACCTTCGGCAGATCGTCCGAGAGGACACGTCCGTGGAGTTACATGGACTGATTCCCGGCACATTCTCGAATGAGTATCCGGGAGGTGATCTGTCTTATAGCTTTCTATATTGGCTTCATGGTATTCAATGGGTCGCCGCCGCCCGTGAGGCTGAACGGAGAGGATTCGATGCGGTCGTCCTCGCAAGCATGTCTGATCCGATGCTCCGGGAAATTCGGAGCATCGTGGACATTCCGGTGGTCGGCTACGGTCAGTCGGCGTTTAGCTGCGCTGGGTATTATGGTCGACGCGTGGGGCTGCTAGTTTTTAACGCTGAACGCCGCGAGTTTTGGCCCGATCGAATACAGCAATGGGGAATGCTGGAGCGGTTTGCTGGCATAGAAAGCGCAGGGGTTACCTTTCAGGACGTAATCGCTGCTTATAATGACCCGATACGCCTGCAGCAAGTAGTTTCGACTGTTTCCACACACACCGCGCAACTCATCCGTAATACCGGGGCCGATGTAATTGTCCCTGCAGAAATGCCGCTGAATCTTTTGTTGGCTAAAGCCGGTATCAGTCGCATTGGGAATGCCAGCGTAATTGATGGGCTCGCCGCTTGTATGCGTGCAGCAGAGCAGTTAAGTGATCTAAAGAATTCTTCCGGTATCGGAGCAAGCGCCCAAGGATATTTCAATGCTCGCCCGGATAAACGGCGCGTAAGCGAGGCACTCAGCTTTTACGGACTGAACGATCTCGGCAAGCGTATCCCCATAGACTGAGCAAGTAGCCGTATTGGGTGCGATCCGCAATGTCATACGTAACCGGAGCCTAACAATGCAAGCGATACATGCCCAACGCGCAAAGAGCGGGCGCCTGCCGCCGCGCGCTATCCACCATCACGTTGTGTGGCGCACCAACTACATCGGCGCCCCCGAAAGACCGGCCACCGTCGTTTCGCAGCCCGATGCGTTCATGGTCGAGATGAGTCCGCACGGCGCGATTCCTCCGCACTTTCATCGCGTCGATCAGTTCCAGGTGCTCATGGCCGGGAGCGGCACGCTGGGCCGCACTGCCGTGCCGCTGATCGCTTTGCACTATGTCGATCACCACACAGCATACGGCCCGGTCCAGTCCGGCCCACTGGGGCTCACGTTGTTCACGATCAGACCGGAGACGGATCCCGGCGGCGTGTATCTGCACAAGCCTGGCTACAAAGATCAGCTCGAGCCGACTCCGAAGCGCTACTTGCAGGCTCACAGCATCGCATTGAGCACGGAGCCCGTGTTGGAGAGCCGTACGGAAGCGGTCATCGAAAATCTTGTTCCCTGAGGCGGATAACAGCGATGGGCTGGGCGCTGCGATGCTGCGGCTCGGCGGCGCTATGTCGATGCAGGGCGAGAACCCGGCCGATACGGGCGGCCAGTACTATCTCGTATTCGGAGGCGGTCTCGAGCTCGACGGAGCCACGTACGAGCCGCAATCGATGATCTATATCGCGCCCGAAGACACACCCTTGAGCATACGCGCCGGCGCACGCGGGCTCGAGATCATGATGCTCAGCTTTCCACGCAGAACCTGACGCGTCGCTTCCTGCAACCAACTAGAACCAAGGCTGCGCCTTGGTCGCGTAACATTCGACGCTAGATTACGGGTGCTGTGCCTGTGGGGGGCGGGGACTTACCGTCCACTCGCTAGCTACGAAGCGCACGCAAGCGCGTCCGAACGCCTGCAAGTTCGAGCTGACGGACGTAAGTTTCGCGTCCTGGTGATCCTCGATCAGCTTTATCGAAAGCATACATCCGGGGGGCACGCCTAGTAGGCGGAAAAAGCAATGCGAGAGGATTAGTGCTATTACTTCGATTCGCATTCACCCTTTGATAAGTGTTTTAGAGAAACGCTGAAGCATTGCATAGTACGCGCATATGCCTACCAAGTCGATGGTTCCTTGATCACCCAACTCCTCACGCACCACGTTCAATAGGTCAGCGCTCGGCTCCCCCGCTGCGACGGCGTGGGCTAAATCGGCAATATTGCGCCATTCGGCAGATAGAGCGCTCCGATCCCCTTGTCGGAGCGCAGCGATCACCGCTTCGTCGAGACCCACCTTCAATGAAATCTTCTCGTGAGCACGGCTCTCGTAATCGAAGCCGATGGCGTAAGTCGTTGTCAGCGTAACAACTTCGCGCTGCTTTTCTGTTAGGGCCGAATGAAACCGGCAATATGCCCCCACCTTGGCTACGTATCGCGCAAGATCAGGCGAACTCATCAAAGACGACCACAGGGCCGTCAGTGGCTGCCCAGGGGCGAGACGGTCCTGCATGATTTCTGCAGCCACTTCGCGCTGCTTACTCGTTGCCCGGCTTGGATCGTAAATGAAACGTCTAGTGGCGCTCATGGCAACGTGTTTGTTCCCCCGTGAATGCCTCGGCGCTCATTCCGGTCGGCATGCCGATATCTCGCTCTTTGAATAGCCTAGCAGTCCCGCAAGCACCTCCTCAGTGTTCTCACCTACGCCTGAAACGGAAGGACGAATCTGGGTTTCCATGTCGGACATTTGGAAAGGCGCATTGGGCAGTTTCAATGGACCCTTCGACGTCTCAAGCGTCGAGAAATTATCACGAGCCATAATTTGTGGATCTCGCATTGCGTCGGAAAAGCTCTGGAATCGAGCGCACGGCACGCCTGCCTGGAGCAACATACGCTCACACTCTTCTGTCGAACGAAGGCTAGTCCACTGTTCAATCAAACTTAATATGAGGGCCCAGTTTTGACTTCTGGCGTGATTCGTCGCGAATCGCGGATCCTCCAGCCATTCCCGGTGCCCAAGGGTGTCTACAAGAACATGGAAATTAGCCTCGGTCACTGGCGCCACCACTATGAATCCATCAGCGGTTCTTACAGGTGCATGATTACGGTGTTTCACTCTCCCTAACTGCGAGTCGCGACACTCAGCCATTTGCACGAACAACATGGAGTCGATCATGGCGACGTCGATATACTGTCCTTGACCGGTCCATTCACGATGCAGTAGTGCGGTCTGAACAGCAGAAAACGCCCAAATCCCCGTCATGCTGTCTCCCAGCGCCATCCCGCAGGTGGGGGGTTTGGTGGTTCCGTCGAGTTTCATTTGGGTAATGCTATAACCGCTTAGCGCTTCGACGATAGGCGCGTACGCAGCTCGCTTTGCGTCGGGGCCATTCTGGCCAAAGCCCGAGATGGAGCAATATACTAGACCTGGCCTGAGCTTCGCCAATGTCTCATAGTCGAGCCCAAGGCGCTTCGCGACACCCGGCCGCCAATTTTCAACGAGAACATCGCAACGTTTGACAAGTTGCGTTACCGCATTTTTTCCTGGGCCGGATTTGAGATTCAAAACAACGCTTTTTTTGCCATAGTTCAGGTGGGCAAAGTGCATGCTGACGCCGTCAATAAATGGCGGCAGATTACGCGTATGTTCCCCGCCGGGTGGTTCTATTTTGATTACTTCGGCGCCTAGATCCGCCATTAGCCTAGTACATAGTGGTCCTGACAAAATGGTAGTAAAGTCAAGAACCCGAATCCGCTCCAGTGGCCTTTGTTTCGATTTCAATTGCATTCTCTCCCGTTGAGCGCCTTGTTTACGCAGCAGTGTACGGCGATAGATCTGGCGCTTCCTCAACTAGTGGAAACGCGCGGTCTGAGTTGAATGGTCTTACCATAGTAGGTCAGACCGCCGAAGAAAGTCAAGGCAGCTCACTTTCGCGATCGTCGCTTCGGTCCGAACAGCAGAGACAACGGAGAATTTTGAGGAGCGTTGCAGATGGGGCGGGCGGTTCATGGCCGCGGAAATCGGATGCGTCGCACTGGACAACAAAATACTCGGCATCTGACGCCGGGCTGCGGGAAAAGATCGACTGGCACTCACCCTCGCGGACTATGGAAACAAGTTTTCTGACTCGTTACTTTCCGCGTGCATCGGTAGCGTTGTAGTAGTTCCCTTTGACAGCGAGACTGGACGATTGAGGGGGCTCATGATCACTTGGATGTCTCCGCCACGCGGGCGGTGGAAACTGACGGACGTCGGAGAGCAAACAAGGTATCCGCCAATGTACCCAAGCTCCGCCGCTTAGCGCGCCTTGAACGGCCCTGCGGGACGCTTCTCCGCAAAAGCGCGCGCCGCCTCGTGGAAGTCTTCACTGAGATAGAGCTTGTTCAGGCTCGCATAGCGCCGCGATTCGCGCACCCTGTCCTCGATTTCCCAGCGCCGTTGCATGACGGCGGCGCGCACCGACAGCGGCGGATTTCGGTTCACGGCGGTAGCCAATTCTCTCGCAGTTTCCATGAGTCGGCCAGAGGGCGCCACGCGATCTATGACACCTGCCGCCAGCGCCTCCTCGGCGGTGAAGAAACGCCCGGTGAGTGCCGCTTCCGTGGCGAAACTGCCGCGCCCGCGATAACTTATCAGTGCCATGACTTTCCCGGCGCCTGACGTGCCCCGCGAAGTCTCGGTTACCTGAAATTTCGCACCCGTTTCGCATACGACCAGATCGCATTCCAGCGCAAGGCTAGTCGCCATCCCAACGGCATAGCCGTGGACAGCGGCGATAACCGGCTTCCAGTTCACCGACCATGACAGCAAATCCTTGCTCTGCGAATCGCGCGAAGCCGGGCCGCCACTTTTCTCTAGCAGCTCGCGGCTTTTCATCTGCCTCTGACGAACGTCGGCACCGCTTGAAAATGCTCGCCCGCTCCCGCACAGGATGGCGATATGCGCCTCATCGTCCATGTCGAAGCGATCAAAGGCAGCTTGCAGTTGCTTCACCATGTCGTCATTGAAGGCATTGAGCTTCGCCGGCCGATTGAGCGTGATCGTGGCGATTCGATCGTCGCATTCATACAGGACTGCCAGCTGTTCAGTCTGCTCCATACAGTCTTCTCCTTCCGTGAAGTCACTCCCGCTGACAGCACGGCAACGTTTACATGGACGCGCGGAGGCTGGGATATAGCCGCTATCGCTCGGCCAAGCGGGGATCAGCCGGCCCCACGCACCCGATCAATGACTGCTATCGGGTTGGCAGGCTGAACATCAGCGCGCCACGCCACATGGCCGTCCGGACGCACGAGGACGAGATTTCGCGCATATACAGACTTTGCATCCCTCGAAGCAATATCCTCCACCCGCAAAGGGACACCCCGTTGTGCCGCTGCTTGCTCAATGGACGAAACGGAAATATTGCGATCGAACCGCAGCAGCACGAACTCTCGACCGAATAGATCGAGGGTCGATCGAGCGGGCGCAAGCCACACATGCGGGGCGCGATGTCCCGGCCGTGCGGTAGGCTCATAGGTGTTGACCGTATCCGGCGGCTCCGGCGTTCCGTCTCCGAAGACGATCGGCGATCCCTCATAGCGATAACCGAGATGGATGCCGATCGTATGCCATTCGCGCTTCATCATGCGCGTGTAAGACTCGCCGAAGATCTTCCTGGCGGATTCGCCCGCCTCGCCAGGTTCAAAGGCAGAGCGCAGTAGTTCCTGCTGAGCACGTGGGCTTAGCATATTCTTCAAATTATTGGTGGCCTCTTCGACATTGCGAATAGCAACGGGCCGGCGTTCGGTCTCGTACGATTCGACAAGGCGTGGCCCGCCCCAACCTTCGAGGAGCGCCTGCAGTTTCCATCCTAAGTCCACAGCATCCTGAATGCCCATGTTCATTCCAAAGCCGCCGGTGGGCGAAGTCAAATGGGCGGCGTCGCCCGCGATCATGGTGCGACCTTGGAAATAACGGTCTGCTACGAGTTGCCGCCGAATCCACGGCATGATCGAAAGGATCTTGAAGGGTACTCCATCGCGTCCCAGCATGCGCCGGAAGCACGCAGCGATATCGGGCTCCGTCAAGTTTCGCATCGTCGAATCGCCGACCAGGGAAATCCGCCAGCGATTCCGGCCGTCGATTGCGACCATGGTCCCCCAAGTTCCCTCCGGGCCTATGAAGATGTAGCGGTAGCCCGGCTTTTTATCGTGATACGATTCAAGCCGTACACATTCGATAATCGCATTGGTCGTGTAGGTAAGCACGGGGCTACCGGACATCTCCAATCCGAGTACGGTCCTGACGGCGCTGGCGCCCCCGTCACATCCGACGAGATACAGAGCCTCAACATCGTACTCGTTACCCGCCGCGAGATCGGCCAAGCGTACCGTGACGCCGTTATCGTGCTCTCGAAGCGAGCGAAACTCGGTTTCGTAGCGCAAGTCAACCAGTCCACCACGGCGAGCGAAACGTTGCAAAACGGGATCAAAGAAATTCTGTGGGCAGCGCTCACGCTTCTGCGGACTTTGCGGCGGGCAGGGCTCATCCTGAACAGAGGGGAACGGCTCGCGACCGAACTCATAACCGCCGTGCAATGCGGAAATCCACGCGTAATCCTGTGGGTAGGCTCGGTTGTACCCGGCATTTTCTACCCACTGCACGATGTCCCAGCGCCGGCAAAACTCCATCGTCCGGACGCCCACCAAATCCATCTTCGGTTGTTCAATCTCTCCGGTGCCGCGATCGACAAGCAAGCATCGCACACCGCGCCAGCCCAAGTCGCCTGCGAGCGCCAAGCCCACGGGCCCAGCGCCGACAATCACCACGGGCGATGCTCTCTTCGCGTCCATAACTGCTACCGGCTCTCCTGCAACCAATTGAGTTTCCGCATCAATGGCTCGTCCGTCACTCGCAGCAGATGAGACCGCTGCAGCGCGCGATGGGTGGCGGGTCGCCAACCGGGAATGGCAATCACATCACCACGCGTCCAGTGGATTTCGATTCCATCGATATCGGAGATGCCACAGCCATCCATGACCGCATAAATGGAGTGGGCTGTCGTCCGCCCAGCGCGACGAGTTGTGTCCGCTTCAAGGCGCTCTACGAATAAGCCAATGGTGTCGAGATGAGGTGGACCAAGCTCAGCCACACGCCATCCGGCGGCCAAGTCGGAGGTTTGATCCAACCGAGCAGCTATGTCAGCGAACGGGAAGCGGAAGGCGGAACCCGGGGCCACGTGATCCGCACGCTCGATCCGTTCAGGATAGGGCTCGAAGAACATCGGTTCCATGAACTGCACGAGCGGTACGTCCAAGAAGTCGATCCAGTAAGCGCAAGCGCCGCTTTCATTGGCATGGCCGTGCCAGCTCCAATTCGGTGTTAGCAGAACATCGCCGGGCAACATGGGAATCTTCACGCCGTCGACGATCGTGTAGGTCTCGGGTGCTGCGTCAATGACAAGTCGCAAGGCATTCGGCCGATGCCGATGGCTGCGCGCCGTCTCGTTAGGCTTGACCATCTGATACGCAGCGACGAGCGTGCGCACAGTCGCATAGGTGTTGCCATCAACGGGATTCGCGAGGATAAGATTGCGGCGTTCGGCGAGCTCGGTGCTTACATAACGTCCTGCCGCATCCAGTGCTGCCTTTGATATGGCGAAGGACCAATGTGCCGGCACGAACGTCTTCCGCGGCGCAGGCCAAAGTGACGGCTCGGGTTTGTTCCACCCAGGGCCCATGCGGCTCGCGACTAGTGGGCTGTAACATGTAATTCAGTAGTATCATCATGGTGACGGAGGCCATGATGAAACTCACTAAAAACGAACGGATGGAACTCACGAAACAAGCCACCAGCCGCACGCTTCGCGCTGAAGATGCAAGGCGTGCGCGGTGCATGCTGCTGCTCGCCGACGGCAATACCTGGGCTGAGATACGCAGTAAGCTGGCTTGCAATGATGAATTCATTGCGCGATGGAGTGCGCGCTTCAAAGCGGAACGTTTGGCGGGCCTCTACAGCCGCCATCGAGGCCAACCGGCGCGCACATTGACGCCCAAGCTCGAAGCGCGAATTCTTGAGGCGACGCGACGTGAACCCACCGACGGATCGACGCATTGGAGCAGTCGCAAGCTCGGCGCAGCACTGGGTGTCAGTCATATGATGGTCGCTCGGGTGTGGGCCAAGCATGGACTCAAGCCGCATCGGCTGGAGCGTTACATGGCCAGTGATGATCCCGACTTTGAAAGCAAAGCCGCCGATATCATCGGGCTCTATCTCAATCCCCCGGCACACGCCGCAGTGTTTTGCGTCGACGAGAAGACTGCCATCCAAGCCTTGGATCGTCTCGATCCGGTATTGCCCTTGTCGCCGGGACGGGCGGAGCGGCATGGCTTCGAATATTTCCGTCACGGAACGCTGTCGCTGTATGCCGCGTTTAACACTCAAACCGGTGAGGTGCTCGGCAAAACAGCCCAACGCCATACGTCTGCAGAATTCGTCGCCTTCTTGACTGATATTGTCGTCAATCAACCCAAACGCAAAGAGATTCACGTCATCGCTGACAATCTGTCCGCCCACAAAACCAAGCGCGTCGATGCTTTCTTGCTTGAACATCGCAATGTTCATCTGCATTTCACACCGACGTACTCGTCGTGGCTCAACCAAGTCGAACTATGGTTCGCGAAAATCGAACGTGACGTGATCGCACGTGGCGTGTTCACTTCGGTGCCCGATCTGAAAAGAAAACTCATGCGCTACATCCGTCGCTATAACAAACAACCCAAGCCGGTGAAGTGGAAATACTTCGATCCATCGCGCCGAATTGCTACCGAATCATTTGTTACAGTCCACTAGCAGCTCGTAGAGCTGTTCCATGCTGCCAGCGGCCTCGAAGGCGGCGGGCGTAGGCTTCTGCATGTTTCGTCCTTCTGCGGACAACGTGATTGCTGGTACCGCGGAGTCAGCCCACGGCTTGGACGCTCAAGTTCATGGCGCCGATGCCGGTAATTTCGATTCGTATCCGGTCGCCGGGCTTCACCGGGCCGACGCCTTCAGGCGTACCGGTTGCGATGATGTCTCCGGGCTCCAGCGTCGCCACCCGCGACGCCAGTTCGATCATGCCTGGGATGTCCAGGATCAGATCGCGCGTATTCGCGTTCTGACGTAATTCATCATTCACCCAGAGCTGGGCCTGAAGCTGTCCAGGGTCGGGCACCTCATCGGCCGTAACGATCCAAGGCCCAAAAGGACAGAACGTGTCCCACGATTTTCGCATCACACGTTCTTCGTTGCCCCGCACGACCATGTCGATCAGACATGCATACCCGAACACATGTCGCAGCGCCGCGGTGCGTGGGATGTTGCGGCCGCGTGTGCCGATTACAATGCCCAGTTCGCATTCGTGATGTATCTCGCGGCCCGGCAGATCGGGGAGCACGATCGGGTCGTTGGGCCCCGACAGCGACGAATTGGCCTTCAGAAAAAAGCCGTTGACGTCGGCCTGATTCTTCGAGTTCATTTCCAACTGATGAAGGCGGTAATTGGCAGGAAAGGCTATGACCTTGTTCGGCCACTCTATGGGCACATCCAGGCGCACCTTGGCAAGATCAATGAGGCGTGCACGCCCATCTCGCAAAGCCGCCGGCACTCGGTTCTCGAAATTTGCGATCAACTGAACCATTTGCACGGGGGGCCAGGACTTTGGATCGACCGCCAACGCGTCTGTAAGGTCGAACGCGCCATCGGGCGTAATTGCCCCGATGCGACCGCCATCAAACCGGATCAGCTTCATGTCGTTTGCCTTCCAGTATCTGTCTTCGTCTCAGCGGGGCAACAGCGTATCGGCGATCACTTCCACCAATTCAGCGACGAACCGTAAGACGGCCCAGATGACCCCCGCGGCGATAAGCCCCGCTACGAGCAGGATCGGAGCCGCCGAAAGTGCGAAGAAAATAGCCAGTGCAATGAGAGCAACGCCGACTCCCGCGCCGACCGCTACGCGGCGGCCGTACGTCGCAATGAAGGTGACCGCAGGATACGTTTTCACCACGTTCGGTTCTCCCGGAGGATTTGCTGCAGAGAATAGCTATGGTCTTACCATTTGTCAATTTGCCGGCCGAACGCTATAATACGGGCACCCCGCTGTTATGCGGGCGTGCCATGTGACGATTCAGCCGAACGCCTTCACGGCATAGTGGAAAGCTTCAATTCGAACGGCGGATATGAGAAGCCGTAATGCGCGCTAATGCTCCGCGACGCCATCACTGTTGGCGCCGCCGATACTATTCTGTCCAGATATCCTTTTATTAGCGTCAGGAGAAAAGTTGATGAAAGACTACAAGAACTTTACGGTTGCGCGCAAAGACCAGGTGGCAACAGTCACGTTCATACAGCGCGACCACACCGCCGGAGGGAATTTTCACTGGGAATTTGCCGACCTGTTTAGCCAGTTGCGCGGGGATAACGACATACGTGTCATCGTACTTACAGGCGCGGGTGGAAACTTCTCCATTCCGCAGCCGCAACACGAAACTTACGATGACCCCAAGTGGGTGCAGAAATGGGCTGATCCGGCACGGATGTGGCAGAGCTTCAACGGGATCATTCGTTGGCATCAGGGCATGGCGGAGATCGAAAAGCCGATCATCGCCAAGGTGAATGGTGATGCGATCGGACGCGGCTCCAGTATCGTTTTCTCCTGCGATTTTATCGTCGCACGTGAGGACGCAATCCTTATGGACAGCCATATGGGCGGGGCATTTATGGGGAACTACAATGGCACGCGGAAGCTGGGCGGACATGACTGGACCAATGTTCCCGGCGACGGGGGAGCCGCCCTAATTCCGCTATATATGACTCCGTGCAAGGCCAAGGAGTACCTGATGCTCACTCAGCCATACAGCGCGGCTGAGCTGGCGCGGTTGGGGATTATCAACTACGCAGTGCCGGCTGCAGAGTTGGATGCTAAGGTGGAGAACATCGTGGAGCGTTTGTTGAGACACGGTGCCTATGCGTTAGCCCGTACCAAGCGCTTGATTAACCGAAATATGGTAAACCAACTGAACCAAGTGCTGGATGCGGGAGTGGCTTACGAAATGGTGACCGAGCTGCAGACTTTCCTTACGCCGCACGATCAAACAAAGTTGAGCTGATATGTTTCCGGCGTTCATTGATGCGGAAGCTGCCAAGTGGTTCAAGCCAGCGCGCTACGCGAAAATCAGGCTGAATGATGCATCGAACATGGAGAGGAAGAGTTCATGAAGATATTATTGAAATGTGCGGCAGTCCTCACGATTAATCTCGCCATACTCGCAATGCCGCTTCAGGTCGCTGCGCAGCAACCGTATCCGATCAAAGCGATAAGGCTGTTAGTAGGCACCGCTCCCGGAGGCGCCGGCGACCAATATGCACGCATGATGGCTGAGTGGATTCAGGAGAGCCTCGGTCAGTCGGCGGTGGTGGACAACCGGCCCGTGGTGGCCAGCGATGTCGTGGCACGATCGACGCCGGACGGATACACGCTGCTGGTAACTCCGGAAACGTTCATTACCGTTCCTCTCATCATGAGCGCGAGCTATGACCCGTTCAAGGATTTCGCGCCAATCGGTACCATCGCCCTCAGCCGTTATGTCATGGTTGCCTATCCTTCCGCGCCGTTCAGTACGGTCAAAGAGCTGATTGCCTATGCGAAAGCAAATCCAGGAAAATTGAATTTCGGTTCTTCCGGAAATGGTGCTTCTTCGCACATAGGCTTCGAGAAGTTCAAAATGCTGACCGGAACGGATATCGCACATATCCCCTATAAGGGAGCCGGGCCGGCCGTGATCGATCTCATAGCTGGCCGGCACGATTTGGGGCTCTGGGTGCCGCTTACGGTCGCGCCGCACGTGGCGGCTGGTAAGCTGAAGGCGCTTGCGGTGACGGGGCCTAAACGGTTGCAGGCCATGCCGGATATTCCCAGTTTCGCGGAAGCAGGCCTGCCAGGGTACGACCATAACACATGGCAAGGTGTGTTGGCACCAGCGGGGACACCGAAGGCCATCGTCGACAGGCTCAACGGAGAGATTCACAAGATGGTGGCGTCGCCGAAGATCAAAACAAGGCTGGACGCGGGTGGCGTCGAGGCCCTGCTGTCCACTCCTGAGCAGTTTGCCACGATGATGCGCACACAGTCGGCTGACCTGGCTAAGCTGGTCAAGATTGCCAAGATAAAGATCGAGTGACCCGCTCGGGCGAGCAATGAGTGGAATAACTGTCCGCCGGGCCGCACCCGCGGTCCGCGCCGTGTACCCTCCAACGTAAGTAGGTACGCCCCATGAGCGATCTCGAATACAGCGTCAAGGATCACATCGCAACCATCCTGCTCAACCGACCGGAGAAACTCAACGCTTTTACGCCGTACATGCTGCAGGCTTGGCAGGAGGCGTTGCGGCACGTGCAAGCCGACCCGGAGGTGCGGGTGCTCGTGCTGACCGGCGCCGGCCGGGCCTTTTGCGCCGGCGGCGATATGAACAAGCGCGACAATGATGCGGCCTCGACCCAGCACTTGTCAGGACCCATTGAGCGCAAGGAAAGCCTGCGCATGGGTCCGCAGGCCGTGGCGCTTGCCATGCAGGCGCTGGACAAACCGAGCATCGCTGCCGTCAACGGCGCAGCAGTGGGAGCGGGAATGGATATGGCATTGATGTGCGATATCCGCCTCGCTAGCAAATCGGCAAAGTTTTCGGAAGCCTATGTGCGCATCGGCCGGGTTCCCGGCGCTGGTGGGTGCTTCTACCTTCCGCGAGCCGTTGGGCTTTCCAAGGCTTTGGAATTGTTCTTTACCGGCGATTTCGTTGAAAGCGAGGAAGCGGCGCGCATCGGGCTGGTCAGCCATGTCTACAGCGACGACAAGCTGATGGAGGAGACGTACAAGCTGGCTGCGAAAATTGCCAATGCGCCGCCTCTCACTGTGCGTATGATCAAGCGCACGATATACCAGTCGCTCGATATTGATCTGCGCACGAGCCTTGAGCTGGTCTCCTCTCACACGGCGATTGCGCAGATGACAGAGGATTCCAAGGAGGCCGCCGCTGCCTTCAAGGAAAAACGCCCCGGCGTATTCAAGAACCGGTAGCGACGCGACCGGCGAGACGCGGGCACTTTGCTAGACAGGGCATCACAATTAGCGCCTTCCCGAAGTGCGCATCGGCACGCGTGGCGTTGCTATCACGTGCACGTCGACGCCAGAGCATCAGCGAAATCCATGTGCGAGATCTTCGCGCATCCCCGGCGCAAGATGCACTGGATTTCCATTGGCGAAAGCTGCTCACGAACCGCAACTTCCGGTGCATCGCACATTGATCGTTCCTGGAGAAAGTGCCCGCGCCCGGATTCAGCTCGAATACCGCGGCGCGTAGTTTTTCGCCAGGCAATGCACGTTTGCAAAGGCGCTGGTATAATGGTCTTACCATACGAGAGCGGATCCCCGGCTTCTGATGGCAAGCGCATTCGATCCTATCGATTCACACATGGAGGACGCCATGGAGTACCACTGCATCTCAGCCGACTGCCACATTGACCTTAATTGGCTGCCGCACGACCTGTTTGTGTCCAGTGCGACCGCGGCAATGAAGGAGCGCATGCCCTATGTCGCCGAAAAGCCCGACGGCCTCAACTGGGTAACCAAGTCGGGAATTGATCTGGGCTATGCCTATGGCAAGGGCAGCAAGGGTCCGATTGGCGCCACCGGTGGCAAGAAGACAGGGCGCGATCATCGTGTTCAACGCATGGCCTCCACCGGACTCTACTCTGACGGCGCCGAGGGTATCCGCCGGCCCACCACGCCGGAATTGCGCTTGCGGGACCAGGACCGCGATGGCATCCAGGCCGAGGTAATGTATGGCTTGCTCGGAGCGGGTAACCGCATGACCGACAAAGAGGCCTTGGGTGAGTTCTATCGCATCTACAACGACTGGCTAGTCGATTTCTGCGGCTACAATCGCGAGCGCTTTGTCGGCTTGGCTTCTATACCCAGTCACGACGTGCACGTCGCCGCCGCTGAAGTCCGCCGGGTCGCCAAGCTTGGCCTCGGAGGCTTGGATGTGGGTGCTTCTTGGGACATGACGCCATTGTGGAGCTCATATTGGGATCCCCTGTGGGCGGCGGCTGAGGAAGTCGATTTGCCGGTGCACTTCCACACAATCAGCATCCCCCCCCAGCCGATTCCGGAGGACACGCCCCTGCAGTTCCAGCTTGCCCATCAGGCGGCAAAAATCTCAAGCTTTCAGATAAACCTGGCGACGATCCTAACGTCGATGATTTTCGGGGGTGCCATGGAACGCCACCCGAAGCTTCGCATGGTACTCGGTGAAAGCGGCATCGGCTGGATTCCATACGTCCTGGATCGCATGGACTACGAATATGAGGATCGCTACAAAGGACAACTCCCGCTGTCGCTAAAACCAAGCGAATACTGGTATCGCCAGTGCCGCGCCACGTTCCAGAACGACCGCATTGGAGCAAAGTTGCTCGATGACCTGGGCCACGACAACGTGATGTGGGGTTCGGACTACCCGCATTCCGATGGGGTGTTTCCGGATTCCCAACACTACATCAAACAGCAATTCGGCGATTTGCCGAATGATTTGCGGCGGAAGATTATCTGCGAAAACACGGGAAAGTTCTACAAGTTGATTCCGTAGCATAAAGCATCTTCTATCGTAGACAACTAAACCGTGAAATGGCAGATCGAAAACTTGGTCAGGCACGAATCATCGATCGCAATCCAAGGAGGGAGCTCATGGGCGTGACCGAGAAACTGGGGAAGTTTGTTACCGATACGAGTTATGATCAACTTCCCTACGAGGCCATTGCCGCAGCTAAAGAACGTATCCTGGACAGCCTTGGAGCAATGCTAGGCGGTTCACAAGAACGTGCGACCCAGATACTAATCAGGTTTGTGAAAGAGGGTGGAGGGGTGCCCGAAGCCGGGGTAATCGGTGAGGGATTCAAAACGTCACTTGCCAACGCAGTATTCGTGAACGCGACGTCGGCTCATACGCTTGAGCTTGAGCCAGGCGGAGATACGGCCGCCGAGGCATTTCCAATTATTCCGATCGGCCTGAACACCGCAGAGACATTCGGGCTTTCAGGAAAGGCCGTGCTGGAAGGCGTCATTCTCGGTTGGGAGGTATTTGCTCACCTTACCCGTGCGGCGTTCGGCGCCCATAAACGCGGTTTTATCTCTTTCCATGCTCCGGGGCCGATGGCATACGCTGCCCAGGTCTCCAAGATGATGAAGCTGAGCCGCGAGCAGACAATTATGGCCATCGGCTTGGCCGCTTCTCAATGTGGCGGACTTGGTCAAAACGGCACTATGTGTCATCTGTTGGAGGGCGGATTTGGCGCCAGAAACGGTGTGACAGCAGCATTGCTAGCGAAAGACGGTATGACAGCGCAGGCAGACATCATTGAGGGAACGCGAGGATATTTGAGGGTGTTTTGCGGCGACGACTTTGACGCCGAGCTTCTGGAGAAAGATCTCGGTGATCCATTCTTTCTTGCTTACCCCGGTGTGAGCATTAAGAAGTATGGGTGCTGTTTTGGAGAGCAGTCCTCTATTGAGGCATTGCTGCAGCTGATGGAGGAGAACAATCTGGGTTACGACGAAGTAGACAAGGTAGAGGTTGAGGTGCATCCCCTCATGCTAAGGGGTGCGAGATTCCACGATCCTCAGAATGGCGACCAGGCGAAGTTCAGCTTCCCTCAAGCTCTGGGCGCAGCGCTTTTAGATGGAAAGGTGGACTTTCAAACCTTCTCCGATGTTGCCGCCCAGGATCCGAGATACGAGCAGGCTCGCAAGAAGATCGATGTGATTGCACGGGCGGATAGCGAATACCACCTGTACAAGAATGTCCGTTCAACACCACCCGTGAAAGTCAGACTCAAGGACGGGCGTACGTATTCGAGAACTCTGGAGCTGCTCAAAGGTAGTCGTGAACTGCCGCTAAGCCGGGAAGAGTTTATTTCTAGATACGCGACCAGCATTCGTGGACGGCTATCTAAGCAAGAGATTCAGCGGTCTATCGATTTAGTTTCCGATCTGGAAAACATGCCGGACATTCGCGAGCTAATGGAATTGGTGACGTTTTGCAGGAACAAGGGAGCCGGCGATGCCTAATGTTCGAATCAGCTTTTCGTGCTGTGCGCGAATTCTTTTCTGGTTACTGTCGAGTGGCTTGACTATGGCGGGCGCGGGCGCGGCAGTCGCGCAGAGTTATCCCAATAAGCCGATTCGCATCGTCACTGGCTCAGCCGGTGGCGCTGCCGATATTGCGTCGCGCCTGATGGCAGAGGAGTTGGCCGGCAGATTGGCGACCCCGATCGTCGTCGACAACAGAGTTGGACTCGCGCCCGCCGGCGGAACGGTGGCGAAGGCTGCGGCAGACGGCTATACATTGCTGTGCTATCTCGACAGCTTGTGGATCGGGCCGCTTATGCAAGACGTGCCTTATGATCCAATCAAAGATTTTGCGCCGATCTCCTTATTGGGGATATCACCGGGTATCCTGGTTGTGCACCCATCGCTACCGGTAAAGTCCGTCAAGGAGCTGATCGCCCTGGCTAAAGCGAAACCGGGCGCGCTGAATTATTCATCTTACGCCGTCGGTGGCGCCCCACATCTTTCAGCGGAACTGTTCAAGGCAATGGCTGGCGTCAATATTGTTATGGTCAATTACAAAGGTCCAGCCCCCGCGCTCGTAGACCTCATGAACGGGCAGGTGCAATTAACGTTTGCAAACGCTGCGTTCGTTGAGCCGCATCTGAAGTCGGGCAGAGTGCGCGCACTTGCAGTTACGAGCGCACAGCCGTCCGCGCTGGCGCCTAATCTGCCTACCATATCGGCATCGGGCCTTCCCGGTTATGCCTTGGTACAGAATACTGGAATGTTTGCTCCCGGCAGGACACCTGATGCAATTATCAGCCGGCTGTATGAGGAGATTGTGCGGGTGCTGCGCACGCCCGCTACAAAAGAGAAATTTTTCAACGCGGGGATCGAGGTGGTGGGCAGTTCTCCGGCGGAACTTGCCATATTTTTGAATCAAGAACGAAATCGGCTGGGCAAAGTAATCAAGGATGCGGGGATTCGTATCGACTAGCAGACGCTGTTCAGATGTACCCCGGACGGTCAGGCCCCCTTCAGCGTAGAGATTCTCAGGGTTGAGGAGTTCGACTGAAGAAGTCTCGCTTCAGTGAAGAACGCATTGTGCAATCCTTAAGGAGGCGGACGCAGGTGTGAAGATGGCGGTCGCACAATGCGAACGCATCTGCTTCGCTCGGCGCAAGATCAATCTGAGCACTGTCTTCGCGGCCCGGAACGTCGCGATCAATCAACTCACCGAGCGCACTCCGCTCGCCAGTTTTATTCAATATGATGTGCGTCTTCGATGACGAGACAGTGGTCTCGAACGCGCGAAATCCTTAAGTTTCCCTCAATGCGCGGCCTTCATGTAGTTTGTTGCTGCCTCTGTTCGACCGCCGGCGACCTGACCTTCAGATTCGGGAATACGGCGCGAACGCGGCGTGAGCTTGGTTCCTTGAGGGTGAGTTAATATCAAGTTCGCGCGGTCTTGCGGTTATCTACTCGCCGCTGGTGTTATTGTTGCTGCAACCGTAGCCCCGATGGCAGCTAACTCTGCTCGGCTTCCTTCTTTTTGCCTGTTCGCGTGTGCCGATCCAGTGGGATCGAAAGCTCCAACTTACCTGTATCCGGGAGCACGGTGCTGGCGCATGAGGACTGCATTGACCTTTAGCGAAACGTCGCATAACCTATGTGTACTTCCGCCACCTCGCACTTTCCACTACGCGAGGGACATTGCCATCGGCGGGCAGCGTGCCACGTACGCGGTATTGTTGTGAAAGCGCAGTGGCCGGCGAACGCGATAGTCCCCCCTCACGAGCGCGAGCGAAGCTGATGGAAAACACTGGCGGTTCCAAATAGGACAGTTAGAAGGTTCGCATCGGAAGCGGGCTTGGATAGTTCGATCAAGGAGGAGCGATGCCGTTATCGAGATTGATTGCGATGTCATTGCCGGCCAGCTTGTTGGCTGCCGTGGGGGGTGCAGCGTATTGCCAGAATTTTCCGAGCCGCCCCATACGCATCGTTACGGCCGATGCTGGGGGCGGCGTCGATTTTACGGCGCGCGTCATCGCTCAGGGACTCGCCGCCCGGCTGGGACAACAAATCGTCGTCGATAATCGAGGGGGCAGCGTAATCGTCGTCGCGGAGCCGGTGGTGAAGGCGCCGCCGGATGGTTACACCCTGCTGCTCTACGGCAGCCCCACCTGGCTGATATCATTTCTTCAGGAGAAGGTGCCTTTCGATGTGCAGCGGGATCTTGCGCCGATTACGCTGACGACAACCACGCCCAGCGTGCTCGCTGTGCATCCCTCGCTGCCGGTCAAGTCGGTGGGGCAGCTGATAGCGTTGGCGAAAGCGCGCCCCGGCGAGCTCAATTACGTCGTCGGTCCGGCCGGCTCAACGACACACCTTGCGCCCGAGCTCTTCAAATTCATGTCCGGCGTAAAAATGGTCGGCATTCCCTATAAGAGCGCGAACCAGGGACTCAACGCCGTGATCGCCGGCGATGTGCAAATCATGTTTCCGACTGCCGCTTCAGCAACGCCCTTTCTGAAATCGGGCAGGCTCCGAGCGCTTGCGGTCACCAGTGCGTTGCCGTCCGCCCTGGCTCCCGAGCTGCCTACCGTGGCGGCGTCCGGGCTGCCCGGCTACGAGGCGACATCGACCTATGGAATGTTTGCACCCGCAAAGACGCCGGCGGCCATCATTGGCCGCTTGAACGCGGAGATCGTAGGCGTACTCAAAAGCGCCGATGCGAGGAACAAACTCTTCAACTCCGGCGCCGAGGTGGTCGCGAGCACACCCGAGCAGTTTGAAGCCGCGATAAGACGGGAAATGACGGTGATGGGCAAGCTGATAAGGGAAACCGGCATACACGCCGAATGATATGGCCCTACATGTCAATAGGCACAAGCGGGAACGCAAGCCGCGTGTAAAGGACGCGATGAGTGTATGCGGTGCTGGTCTAGCGGCAACGCGATGCCAGATTGAACCGACGATGCATCAGCCTGCTATCCCTTATAGTCCAAAAACCCGAACGAACTCTGCGGTAGACTTTCGCCATGGGTTCCGCGCCGCCATTGCTTTCATTGTTGCTGATGATTGTGTCCGGCTGGGTGCATCGGCATCAGCTGATCGTCATTGAATTTCTTCAGGCCGAGAATCGGCTGCTAAAGCAGCGTCTGCGCGGCCGGCGAATCCGCTTCACCGACGCCGAACGTGCACTGCTGGCGAGGAAAGCGAAAGCGGTCGGCCGCCAAACGCTGCTGACGCTCGATACGATTGTTTCGCCAGATACGCTGCTGCGCTGGCATCGCCGGTTGGTCGCGGAGAAATGGAATTCCGCGAAGCGGCGCGCGCCTGGTCGACCGGGAATATGTCGTGAAGAAGTCGAAGCACACGGAAGCGCAGATTGCGTTCGCTGCGAAGCAGGCGGAGCTCGGCACCTCAGTCAATGAGGTGTGTCGGAAGATTGGCATTTCGGAAGCGACGTTTTATGGTGTGGCGCAAGAAGTACGGCGGGCTCGGGCCATCGGAGCTGCGGCGGCTCAAGCAGCTCGAGGAGGAGAACGCAAAGTTGAAGCGCTTGGTCGCGGACTTGTCTCTGGACAAGGCGATGCTCCAGGACGTACTTTCAAAAAAAGTTTAAAGCCTTCACGCAAGCGTATCATTGCTGATGGTCTCAGACAGCAACATGGCGCGAGCCAAACGCAAGTGTGCGCGGTTCTGCGGATGTCGAGATCGGTGTATGACTAGCGATCACGTGCACGGGATGCGGGGCCGCTGATCCTGCGCATCAGGGAGATCACGGCGACGCGCGTCCACTACGGTTACCGTCGCGTGCACGTGCTGCTGGGGCGTGAAGGCTGGAAAGACAATTGCAAACGCGTCTATCGGCTCTATCGCTATGAAGGCTGTCGCAGCGGCATAAGCGTCCACGGCGCAACAAGGCCGCGCGGCTACGTCAACCGAAACAGCTTGTGCATTCGATTAACGAGATCTAGAGCATTGTAACCCTCTGGTTTTTTCGGACCACTCAGAAGTAGAGGGTTAACGGGATTTTGCCATCAGGTAGTGCGTTGGTGAGAGATTGCCGAGTGACTCGTGTGGGCGTTGCTCGTTGTAGCGCTTGATCCAGTCCGCAGTCATGCGGCGCACCTCAGTCAGCGTTTCAAAGACGTAGCAGTCGAGCACCTCCTCTCGGTAAGTTCGATTGAATCGTTCGATCAAGCCGTTTTGCATCGGTCGGCCAGGTTGGATAAAGCGCCGCTCGATGCCACGACGACGAGCCCACCGCTCGAGCTCGGCGCTGATGAGTTCTGGGCCGTTGTCCAACCGAATCGCCGCAGGTTTGCCGCGGATCTCGATCAGCTCATTCAACGCACGCACGATGCGTGGGGCTGGCAGGCTCGTGTCGATCTCGATCTTGAGCACTTCGCGATTGAAGTCGTCGATGACATTGAAGGTGCGAAAGCGACGTCCTGACCACAGTGCGTCGGCCATGAAGTCGGCCGACCACACCTCATTGGCAACCGCGGGAATCGTCAGCGGGTTCTTGACGCGCTCGGGCAGCCGACGCTTGCCGCGCCGCTGCACATTGAGCCTCAGAGACTTGTAGACGCGGTATAAGCGGCATTTGCCGAAGCCTTGCGGCCGCAGGGCTGGATAGAGCTTGTCGAAGCCGTGGCGCGGGTTGTCGAGCACATACAGCTCGATCGCAGTGATCACGGGAGTGTCATCTCGACCGCGCCGCGGCGTGTAGAACGCAGATCGGGCGAACCGCGCCGCTCGACACGCACGCCGCACTCACAATCCGTGTTCCTCGACCATGAACTCGATCAGCTCGTGACGAACCTGCGGCCCTGCAGTTTTTTTTCAACAGCATCCTGGAGCGCGTGATGCTCGAGCGAGAGCTCGGCGTACATTTTCTTCAATCGCGCGTTCTCGCCTTCCAGCTCCTTCAGTCGTCGAAGCTGTGACGCATCCATGCCGCCATAACGTGCCTTCCAGTTATACAGCGTCGCTTCGCTCACGCCATTCTTGCGTGCGAGCTCCGCCATCTTCACGCCGGCGTCGGCTTGTTTGAGGATCGAGATGATTCGCTCTTCGCTGAACCGGGACTTCTTCATGCAAGTTCCTCCTACTGAGAAACTCTACTCTGAAGTGGTCCTAATCGTCAGGGGTTGATGGGCTCCGGAGAAATGTAGCCAACTGAAGCGTTAGTTTCCGGCAGAATCTTCGCAGGACGAGAGGAGGTTGTGCCGTGAAGCAGAAGCGTTTTGCAGTGGAACAGATTGTCGCGGTCTTGAAGCAGGTTGAAGCCGGGCTGCCGGTCGCCGAGCTCATTCGCAAGCTGGGGATCAGCGAGCAGACTTTCTATCGCTGGAAGAAGGCGTACGGGAGTCTTGAGGTCGATCAGGTGCGCCAGCTCAAGCAGCTGCAGGAAGAGAACGCTCGTCTGAAGCGCCTGGTCGCCGATCTCACGCTGGACAAGGCGATGCTCCAGGATGTCGTTAAAAAAAAGTGGTGAAGCCCTCAGCACGGCGAGCAGTCGTCGACTACGTAACGCAGCGCTTCGATGCTTCGCAGCGCCACGCATGCGTGCTTGTCGGCATTGCACGTCGAGTGTACGCATATCGGAGTTGCCGTGAACCGCACACGCTATTGCGATCGAGAATGCGCGAGATCGCGCAGACGCGCATGCGTTACGGATATCGCAAGATTCACGTGATGCTCAAACGTGAGGGCTACGCAATCGGAAAACATCTTCTGCGGCGGCTGTACCGCGAAGAAGGGCTCGCGCTGCGCTATCGACCGCGGCGCAGATCGCGCGCACCGATCAGTCGACCGCAGCGACTGCCGGCGACGCGTCCGAACTCGGCATGGAGCCTTGACTTCGTGGCTGACCAGCTCGCAGACGGGCAGCGCTTTCGCGTGCTGACGGTCATCGACGTTTTTACCCGCGAGTGTGTCGCCGTTGCCATCGGCAAGCATCTCACCGGAGCTGACGTCGTTAGCAGTCTTGAGCGCGTTCGACTGAAACGTGGCACGCCCCAGCGTTTGTTCTGTGACAACGGCTCAGAGTTTACGAGTCAGCTACTCGATCTCTGGGCTTATAGCCATGGCGTTTGTATCGAGTTCAGCCGCCCGGGCAAGCCTACTGACAATGCCTTTGTTGAATCATTCAACGGAACGATGCGCGATGAATGCTTGAACGCGCATTGGTTCAGAACGCTCGACGAGGCGCGAGCGCAAATCGAGGAATGGCGGATCGAATACAATGAGAGTCGTCCTCACAGAGCGCTGAACGAGATCCCACCTGCTGAGTTTGCTCGACGCTACGGGCACTTAGCGGAGCAGCAAAGGCAAACAAGGGCTGGAGACTAACTCTACGACTGGCCACAAAATCCAGGACCTCTCAGGGTTACATCAACTCACCGTCTGAGTGGTCACAAAAAACGTACTCAGGTCACTGGTTCTTGTCTTTAGAAGACGCACGAGGCAAGATCGAGGCGTGGCGAGCGCTCTATAACGAGGCACGTCCCCACACTGCATTGAATTGGCTCACGCCGGTAGAATTCGCTCGGAAACATGCCAATCGCGAGCAAAATGAAGCCGGGAATGTCCAAGTCTGAGCAGTACTAAATTGGGTTCAGCCTCACATCGACTCCTTCGGGGGCGGACGAACTCGCACTCGTCGCACGTTTCCCCTTAAATCTAACTTCAATTGCACTTATAGTTGTCGACTATGTCACGGTCCGGCATATAGACCATCGCGAGCCCCTTGCGCAGACTCCTTACCACTGTCGAGTACTGCGCAGACGTTATCTTCACGGCATCCCCAGGTTTGAAGGAAGTGCGCCTTGCGGGCCTGCCATCGACGTCACAAATTTTAGTTTTTTCGCTGATCTGGAAGTTCTGGTCACCGAATCCGATCGTATTCTTGGCCATTCGCGCGATTTCGCCGCTCGTGATAAGAAAATTGCTTTCTGTCACCAATTGCCCATGTCCAACGAACGCGGTCCTTCCCTCGACGACAGTAGGTGTCCCCAAAAACTTAAAGGTAAAGTCATGATCACGCGGGTGCTTAAATAGACCTCCTTCCCCAGCCGTAGCGCGCGGTGCGAACGTTCCGGCGAGCTTCAGCTTTGCGGTTTCAATCGCCGCGTTAAAGCGTGGCGGTGCGAACCGAATAAACTCCTCGAACAGACGCTTGGCTTCTCGAGTGTGTCCCAGGAATTCATGCGTGAGCGCTAAGTTGAAGCGTGCCTCAAAAAGCCCTGAGTTATGTGCCACAGCGCGTTGCAGATCTAACAGCGCGTCGGCGTATTTTTCGGCTTTGCTGTTTAACGTGCCACGTTTGAAATACGCCCATGCATAGCGATTGTTCAGCTTAAGGGCGCGATTGTAATCATCGAGTGACTTGCGATAATCTCCCTGCGCATCGTAGATGGCACCTCTGTCCGTAAACGCCTGCGCGGTTGGTTCCATTGCAATGGCTTGGTCGAAATCTTTTATAGCACGATCGAAAAGCCTTTCCTTAGCGAGGTTCTCACCCCGTTGCAGGTATGCGCGCCGTAAGCGGGGATTAAGTTCCAAAGCCTGGGTGAAGTCATTGATCGCTCGTTCGCGACTGCCGATTTCTGCGTAATATTCGCCGCGATTCAAATATACCTCTGCCAGGTTCGGATCAAGTTCAATAGCACGATTGAAATCAACTAGGGCGTTTTCGTACCGGTCCAGGTCGTAAAGGACCGCACCTCTATTCGCAAACGCTATAGCATTGGTGCTGTCCGCTTTTATGACAAGCTCCAAGTCCGCAAGAGCTTTTACGTTCTCTCCCATGCTTTTATATTCCTTCGCCCTCAGCAGATAAGCTTCTAGCAAATCAGGCGACAGCGCCACGGCGCGTGTTAGATCAATGATTGCACGCTTGTGGTCACCTTTCTCCGCGTAGGCGGCACCTCGGTTCTTGTAGGGCATTGGAGCCCGTGGCTCAAGGCGAATCGCTTCGTCGAAATCTTTGAGCGCTTTATCGAATTGCCCGTCCTTCGCGTAAGCCACGCCGCGAGCATTGTGGACGAGGGCAAACGGGGGGGCCAGGCGCAACAATTGATCGTAAATGGCAACTGCTTCCGCGTATTGGCCATTCCTTTCTAGCTTTCCAGCACAGTGGGATCCGAAGCTTGGAATTCACGTGACTTGAAGTCGCGGCC
>JADMIO011285622.1_pt1 | contig 40921 bp, 31 predicted proteins | sample 8958161 | NCBI WGS metagenome assembly JADMIO01 (sample SAMN16585339, study PRJNA669376) | soil metagenome | isolation source: Crop rotation soil | place: USA: Cullars Rotation, Alabama | collected 2011
CGTGCGCTCGGCGGAATGGTCGTAGGCTACACGTTTGTGATCGAACTGTCGTTCCTGTCCGGACGCGCCCGACTCAACGATGCCCCGGTAAACGCTCTCCTGACCTACTGAGCCTATCCGAGTGGATGTCCCAGCGTGGCAGCACCCGTGATCGATGCACACGAGATATTGCTTAGCACCTCCCGCGTAACCTCAGCTCCTCTCTGAACAGTCGTCTCCAGGACTCACGCTCGGGAGGCTGCCTCCATCGTCAGTCGCTCCAGCAGGAGATCGATTTGCGCCTCCGTCTCGGCCCCGGTGCCCTCATTGTCGATCACGTACGTCGCACGACGGGCCTTTTCAGCCAGAGGCATCTGGGATCGAATTCGAGCCCCAGCCTCTTCATGCGTATAGCCGTTCCGGTGCATGAGCCGCGCCAACTGAGTCTCCGGAGTGACATACACCACGATGATGCCGGCAAACGACGCGGGATCCCGCGCTTCGTAGAGCAGCGGAATGTCCATGATTGCCAATGGAGCTCCCTCTGAAGCCAGCTGGAGCACTCGCTCGGCCATCGCTGCCTGGACACGCGGATGAACGATCTGGTTGAGTCGCTGTCTGGCTTCAGGGTCGGAGAAAATGATCCGGGCCAGGGCATCCCGATCCAGCGCTCCATCCGGACGTACCAACGTCGGACCGAATGCCTCGAGCACCGCGGCCAGTCCGGGGGTTCCGGGTTCTAGCACTTCGCGAGCGACCTCATCCGCATCGATTACGGGAATCCCTCGAGCACGCAGGATGCGGGCGACCGTGCTCTTTCCGCTGGCGATGCCTCCGGTGAGCCCATACACGTTCATTCGTCGATCTTCTCCAGATAGCGGAAGATGGTGCGGGGATCGACATCCAGATCTCGAGCTGTCTTGGTCTTGTTCCAGTTGTTGATCTCCAGCACCTGCTTGATGTAGCCGAGGGTGAAGTCGGCCTGCGCCTCGGCCAGCGGACGAATCCGTGACTCTTCGGCCTCCAGCCGGATTTCCAGGTCCTCGGGGCTGATGAGCTGGTGCTCCGTCATGATGACGGCCTTCTTGATCTTATTCTCCATCTGCCGCACGTTCCCGGGCCAATAATACCGGCGCATGGCCGTCATCGAGTCCTTGGAGAAGCCTCGTACCTTGCTCTGCGGGTAGCGTTCGGCGAACTTATCCAGCAGGTACTTGGCCAGCAGTATGATGTCCTCACCCCGTTCCCGGAGTGGCGTCACCTGGAGCTGCACTTCGTTGAGCCGGTAGAACAGATCTTCCCGGAAGGTGTGGTCTCGGATGGCCTGCTCGAGGTCCTTATTGGTGGCGGAGATCACCCGGAAATCGACCAGGATGGGATGACTCTCACCGACTTTGTCGATGGCCCGCTCCTGTAGAACGCGGAGTAGCTTTACCTGCAGACTCAACGGCATCTCACCGATCTCGTCCAGGAAGATGGTGCCGCCTTCTGCCGCTTCAAACTTGCCGACGCGATTTGCGATGGCGCCGGTGAACGCACCCCGCACATGACCGAACAGCTCACTCTCGAGCAGATTCTCGGGGATCGCGCCGCAATTGATCGATACAAACGGCTTGTCGCGCCTGTTGCTGCGCGCATGCAGCTCCCGGGCGATGAGCTCCTTGCCGGTACCGGTCTCGCCACGTACCAGGATCGAGATGTCGGTGTTTGCCACTTTGTCGATGGTACGGGAGATCGCACGAATACTGTCGGACTGACCGATGATCCTTCCGAGCGAGGCATTCTTGAGCTCTTCGCGCAGGCTTCGGTTGTCCAGGATGAGCTCGTTGACCTGCTCGGCGATGACGAGCATCAGCGAGGCCTGCCCGGCATAAATCTTGAGCAGCTCGAGGTCCTCGGCGCGGAACAGGTCCGCCACCCGGTCATTGCCCAGGTACAGCGCCCCCAGCTGCTTATTCCGGAACTTCAGCGGGACGCACATCACCGAGCTGAGCTTCAGATCGACCACACTCTGCGCCTGACCGAACCGATCATCGCGCAGCGCATCCGAGATGATGAGCGGCTCGGAGCTGTCCAGCACCCGGTTGATGATGGAATCGCTGACCTGCTCGAGCGACCGTTCGAGGTCGACGCGCTCCAGGTTGCGGGCTACCGGGATCTCGAGCTTTCCGTCGACGATCCGGACCAGAAAGCCTTTGTCGGCGCCAGTGATCTCGATCAGCTGGTCCAGAAGCGAGCGAAACAGGTCCTCGGACGACAGATCGCGCATCAGAACTTCGCTGAACTGAAGCAGCCGGGGAAACAGCTGCGTGGCCGAGGGCTCGCGTGGACCGGTCGGGGGCAGCACGGCCGGCGCATCGTCCATGCGGAAGGTCAGCGTGACGTTTCCCAGGGAGAACTGGTCATCGGGTTTGAGCGCGTGGCTTCGTCGCGGCTTTCCGTTCACCATGACCGGCAGGCGCGCGTCCATGCCCGAGAGCGTGAAGCCGCTGGCATCGCAGAGAAGATGGGCGTGGCTCGAGCCAATCGACGGATCATCGATTGACAGATCGTTCTGGCTCGAGCGGCCAATGGTCACGATCTTCTTCTTCAGAGGGAAGCTGCGGCTCTGTCCGTTTCGGTCCGTGTACACAAGACGGGGCATGGAAACCTCGCAAAAGGCACTAAGTAGGTTGTGACAGTTATACTCGAGGTTGGGGGCGGGGGCAAGTGTCTGCCATCGGATCGGGGGCCGGGTCGAAGCGGAAGGGAAGGATCAGAACCGACCGTGCAGCCCGATCGATGCCTCGGGATTCGGTCCGGGGAGGACGCTGAAATGCAGGCTGACCATGGATCGATTCGGTCGGTAGCGATATAGAGCATCGCCCATGCCATAGGCGAGGGTGACCGCAAGCAGAGAGAGGCTGGTGATGTTGAGTGTCTTGGCAGCGATCAGGTAGTTGTAGTTGGACTGTTGCCCCAGCCCGCTCGAGTCGTTGTAAATCTTGAGGTACCAATACGACCCCGCATTAAGGCCCAGCAGCAGCACCTCCGCGGTTGCCAGCCCCACTCCGCGTCCGGTGTCTCCATGCCAGAACTGGGGAATGCCCAGAGGAAGCAGATTGATGGGTGAAGACGTGAGGGGCTTGATGTCTGTCGTTACCGGCTTTTCGCCCAGGCCCAGGAGTGGAGCCTTTCCCATCGTGGGCGGGGAAAGCGTTGGTGGTGGGCGTACCCTTTCGATGAAGGCTATCACCTCGTCCGGAATTATCAGGGGATCCGGCTGATAGCCGGGATCGATCTTGAAGATACCCCGAAACTCGTCCTCCGCTTCATCCCGCCGCCCCAGAACGTAGTAGCAGATACCCAGGTACACCTTGGCCTGCACGATGGCTTTGCGATCGGCCAGTTTGAGGGGATACAACAGGTTGGTCAGGATGGCCGCTGCCTCGAGATAGCCGCCGTGCTGGTAGATGTCGATGGCGGTGATCAGTCGATCCGGAGGAGATTCGGTGCGAGCGGAGGCGGTAGCCACCACGAACAGAAGCGCGAAGAGCCACAGCACATGGAGGAGGAGATGTCTGAGGTGGAGCGGTCTCGAGTTACGAGAGGGCATCGGACGTGACTTTCCTCACGAATCCTCAAGACTTGAGCAGTCCTTCGCCGATGGGAGCGTCCACTGGCCTCGGGAGATGGCTTGACGCCTCTATTATCATGGCAGCATTTGTTTGTCAACATCTGGCTGGCGCGAGCTATTTGCGCTACGTGCCGTGGATTCGGCCGGCTCGAGCGATCTGAGCGAGAGGCCATTGGCGGGCGGGCCCCGTTCGTTTCGTCAGAAGGAGCTCACTCGGGCGGGAGGACGAGACGGGCGTTGCCGTCCGCGTCGGTGTCGGTAGCGGCGAGCAGATGGATGGGCGAATCTGGCGCGCTGCCATCGGAGGCCAGCTCCCACACCTTGACGATCATGCCTTCGATCGGTGCGCCATCGACCAGAAACCGGATGTTTGTCATAAAGCCGGTTTCCAGCATGATATCCGGCATCACGGTCGTGGATGCCGTCACCGAAATGGCCAGGACCTGATACACCAGCTCGGAATCGCCGGACGGCGCTACCTCGAGCAGGTAATCGCCGAGTCCGAGGGTGAGCGCCGCGAAACCATTGTCATCGGTCACCCCGGACGTACCGCGATTTGCCTGGTCGTCGGACACCACGGTCAGTACCGCTCCCGCCACCGGTGAACCGTCTGGCCCCTTGACCACTACGTCCACCGGCAGCATCGGCGGCAGCGTAACGTCGTCGGCGAGCTTCACATCCTGGGTGAGCACGACTGTTGATTGGTAGCGTACGCCGGACAATGGCGTGGCCGTCGCAGTCGGCGCACGGAAGAGCAGGTCGTACGATCCGTCCGGCAACTGAAGCTGAAACTGCCCCTGGCTGTCGGTGATGGTCTGGGCCTTGTAGGCGCCCTCAAACGCATTCGTCGGGTCCGGCTCCCGGGTAGCGAACACTGTTGCGCCCGCCACCGCCGTAGCCAGGGTATCAGTCACCCGACCGGTGAGCTTATGGCTCGAGACTGTGTACACATACGTGACCGGCTCGAGATCGGGGGTGCCTTCTCCCACAGAGAGGGTCCGGATCTGGGTATTGCAGATGGAAGGATTGATGTCGGGATCGGGTCCCATCCAGAGCGTCTGAGCGTCATGTGCCACCTGGATCCAGTACACGCCCTGCCCGGCGCTGACGATCGTGCTCGAGAGCGCCCCATCGGGGTCGAGGGTGAAGACCTGCGCGCCGGTTACCGGCTGTCCATCGGCGTACTCGAGGGTGACCTGCAGGGGGAGCCCCGGGTCCAAGGGGGCCAGCTCGAGCGTCCCGCCATTCAGCGCTGAGATGTCTACATCGGTGAACTTCTGGGGAGGGACATGCCATGTGGACCCGGTGGCACTGATGGTCAGGTTGTAGCTCCCCTGAGGCACGAGCAGCTGAAAGGTCGCGTCGGTCAGGTTGAACTGCGCTGAGTAACTGAGGAATCCATCCACATCGGTCGCGGTGAGTTGTCCTGTGATCGCCTGTTCGCCTGGAATGCCGTTCTCGTTGACGGTCGGCAATGAGAGCTGTCCCGTGACGACGATGCCGGTATCGAGATTGACCACTCCGCCTGTGTCCGACCGGAGGTTGAGGTCCGTGCGCACTTGAGCAGGGATCTGAGAGCTGGCCGGAGGATACAGGTAAAGTACCACCTGGCGGTCAGCCGCCGCATCCTGCTCCGGGAAGCCGCCCGTGCCGCAGTTCACAAGCAGTGCCGCAGATGCACTCAAGGCCAGCAGGGGAAAAGCTCGAGCGTTGAGCCTCACATCATTCTCCTTGAGCAGCGGACGTCGCGGTCCGGAGCTGCCAGACCTGATAGTCTGACTTTCCCGAGGGATCTGTGACGGTCGCAATCAACCGCCCAGTACCGTCCTGCCCCAGATCCTGGGGCCAGATGAACGTCTTGGTGCCATTTCCCTGACTGAAGTCGTCCAGAGTCCAATCGACCTCGAGCAACGGAACGTCTTGCGGATCCTTATCCGTATAGACGACTTCGAACTGCAACCCCTTCTGATCGATCGTCACGACGGATTCATTGCTGGGTAGGCAGTTCACGAACTCGGGCGCGTTTTCGTCGCTGCCCGGCGGACGTTCAATCTCGCCGGTATACAGGCACGCGGGCGTCAACAACGCTGCTGTCAGCAGGAGCACTGCCTGATGTCTGCTCATACCATTCCCCGGACGTCGAAGTTTCTCTCATCCCCCAATGCAATTCCCATGCCTCTGATCAGATGTCGCATATGTAGCCTGAATGTCACAGGAATCACGTCGAGGTCGCTCCGTCGGGGCTTTTCACTGCGACATCTCGATCCCGCCTTCGCGCCGCGACCGGAGGGCTCGAGTCAGCGGGCACCGCCGTCGAACTGCACGTCCGAGTTGGGATCCGTCTCTTTGATGGGGAACTTCCGCCAGTTCCCATCGGCCAGCTTCGCACGCAGTGTGTGCTTGCTTCGGGGTTCGCGGATCTGTATCGGCTGGGATAGGCTGGCGAACAGTCCCAGCGGCTCATCGTCCAGAAACAGCTCCGTTCCCGGGTCGAAGTTGTGTAAGTGAAGCCTCGCGGGCAAGACGGTCAATTCATAAAACGGGTCGGCACGCTGCCCCGGGGTAAGGTGGATGGTCTCTTCACGCTCGCGGCACATTTTGTTGCTCAGCACGACATGGTACGTGCCCGGCGGCAACGCGATGGGGTCCTTGAGCAGCATGGAGTTGCCATACAACCTGCCGTCGATCTTGATATCGGCCGGCACGTTTGTGTGGATGTTCAGCGAGGCCATCGTCGCTTCGGTCGTGGAGGGCGATCCGATCGGTAGCGACGCTCTCCGTGGCGTCTTTACAGGTTTTCCGGTCGGCGCGGGCGTGGGAGAGCCCGGGACGCGTTCCCGCGGAGGTCTTCGCGGGTTGGTATCGCCTGTCAGGTTCAGTGAGCGCAGCGGCAGAACCCGAGACTCGGTGAATGCCGGCGCAAGTGGTGGCATACCCTCAGAAGCAGGTGCCGGGCTCGAGGCCGGAGAAGGTTCCGGGGTCAAGGGGGGAGGGGGGGCAGGATTCTCGAGCGGCGGTGCGACGCGTGCATCCGGCGACCGTGCGACCTGCGCGTGCGGAGTGGGCCACAGCGACTCGCGATAGCTCAACCCGAGTGCCACGACCGCCCCGAGCGGAATGCAGAGCACAAAGAAGGTGGCCAGCAGATACCGGGACAGCGGCCGCTTCGCCTGGTGCAGTCCCTGGATCATGCTCATCACGGCTTCATTGTGCTCGTCCAGGTACAGCACGCGATTGAACAGTTTCATGGCCGCGACGGAGTTCCCATCGGCAATCAGTTTCTTTCCCCGCTCCGCCAGGATCGCGCTCAAGTGGGGACTCAGCCAGGCCTCATAGGCGGCGGGATCGTCGAAGTAACGCCGGATCTCGGTCGGGCCGCGGGCCATATCGGCTCGATCAAGCACGGCACTCAGCTCTCCCCCCATCTCGGCGGCCGTAGAGAAACGCTCGTTGGGATCGGTGGCCAGTGCCCGGGTGATGATCTCCGCCACGGATGGATCGATCCCCGGCTCGACGTCGAGCGGATCGGCATAGTTGCCGTCGATGATGTTGCGCAGGATCACCGGCGTGCTACGGCCCACGAACGGCAGGTGCCCGGTCACCGCCCGATACAGGAGGGTGCCCAGCGAAAAGAGGTCGCTGCGGACATCAATGTCGTTATCACTCGCCTGTTCAGGCGACATGTATGCCGGAGATCCTACCAGCCCGCCGGTGAGAGTCGTCGTACTGTCGTCGAGCACCCGCGCGATTCCGAAGTCCATGAGCTTGACCACGCCGTCCTGGCGGACCATCACGTTCTCCGGCTTGATGTCGCGGTGGATGATGCCGCGCGCATGCGCAAACGTAAGCGCAGAACACAGCTCGAGCGCAATCATCGCGGCGACTTCAGACGGGATCTTGCCTTCGGGCGTCAGGAGATCCTTGAAGGTAGAGCCTTCAATGAACTCGGTGACGATGTAGCACAGCTGCGAATCCTTGCCCGAGTAGTCGAAGATCTTGAGGATATGGTCGTGCTCGAGCGATACAATGGCTCGAGCTTCGCGTTCGAATCGTACCCGATTCCGCTCTGTGCTGGAAAGGTGCGGATGCAGGAGCTTGACGGCGACCTCTCGGCCGAGGGTAAGGTGTCGGCCACGGTACACTTCCGCCATGCCACCTTCGCCGACCTTCTCCAGGATCTCGTACTTATCCAGCACCCTTCCCGTCATGGACGCTCGATCTGGCATGCGTTTCGGGATTCCTCCAGGTAAGATGCGACGCCTGGATCCTAGAGTCTTCAGGGCCGACTGTAAAGGCAAATCGCGTTGTTGAACGCGGCGCGGGAGGGAGCAATATGCAAGAACCAGGCGCGCCATTGCGCCACATCCGGGTCGTAGGAGCGCTGATACGGCGGGGGGACCGGGTTCTGTTGACCCGTCGTCCGGAGGGGCGCGCACAGGCGCTGCGCTGGGAGTTTCCCGGCGGAAAGGTCCATGCGGGCGAAACCGACGCCGAAGCGCTGGCTCGAGAGCTCGATGAAGAGCTGGGCGTCACGGCCAGGGTCGGCACTCTGTATCTTGAAATCGATCACGTGTATCCGGACTTCCGCATCCATCTGGCCATCTATGCCTGCGAAATCCAGGCGCAGGAGCCCCGATGCCTCGAGGTGGCCGAGATCGCGTGGGTACCGCCCGAGACGCTGCTTGAGTACGATCTGACCCCGCCTGATGTCCCGGTGGCCGAGCGACTGCGGCTCGAGGCGGTAGGCAGCCGTCTGTCATCATCGGCACGTTGATCTTGACAGGCCTTTGACTCTCCACGTAACCTGACGGAGCCTGAAATCCACCGGCGTCTTTCAGCGAGAGCCGGTCGTCTGTGCTCCCCCAACCCGGGACCTTCAATGACCAGACCCCTTGAGGATGTAAAAGTCCTCGATCTTTCCCGCCTGCTTCCGGGCCCTTATTGCTCGCTGCTGTTGTCGGATATGGGCGCCGAAGTGGTCAAGATCGAAGAGCCCGGCCATGGGGACTACTCGCGTTGGATGCCCCCGATGGTCGACGGCACGGGCGCGATGTTTCTCGCCTTGAACCGGGGCAAGAAAAGCGTGCGCCTCGATCTGCGTGCTGAAGTCAGCCGGGAGGCGGTACGGCGGCTGGCGGCCCGGTTCGACGTGGTGCTCGAGAGCTTCCGTCCGGGCGTGATGGATCGACTGGGGCTGGGGTATGAGTCGCTCTCGGCAGCCAATCCGCGCCTGATCTATTGCTCGATCTCGGGCTATGGTCAAACAGGACCGCTTCGGTTGAAGGCCGGCCATGATCTGAATTACCTGGCGCTGGCCGGAGTGGTGGGGGCCGCCGGTCCGAAACAGGGGCCGCCGTCGACGTCGCCTGTCCAGATCGCCGATGTGGCCGGCGGCTCCTATCCGGCCGCCGTATCGATCCTGGCCGCGCTCTATCAGCGGGAGAAGACCGGTGTGGGGCAGCGTCTGGACATCTCCATGACCGATGGCGCGCTGTCCATGATGATCGCGCTGCTGCCGGGTCATCTCATCGACGAAGCAGGTCTCGCACCAGGCGAGCTGCCCCTGTCCGGAGGCATGGTCAACTATCAGACCTACCGCACCAAAGACGGACGGTTCATGGCGCTCGGGGCGCTCGAGCCCAAGTTCTGGCTGCGCTTCCTGGAGCTGGTCGGACGCCCGGAGCTCGGCTCGCTCATCAGCGCCCGGGGAGAGCAGCTGGAGCATGCCCGCCTGGAGGTCGCTCGGCTGTTTGCCGAACGGACCCGGGATGAATGGACCGCACTGCTCGAGGGCGAAGACGTGTGCTGTGAACCCGTGCTCGAGGCCGATGAGGTGGTGCATCATCCGGCGCATCTGGCTCGAGGCATGATCCGGGAGCTCGAGCGGCCGGGCGGAGAGCTTGTGCGAACGGTGGTGACTCCGCTGCCATTCGGGCGCGAGGAGATCCTGGCCGGAACGTCGGCGGAATTGTCGCCTCTGCCCGCGGCGCCGGAGCTGGGCGCACACGGAGTCGGGGTGTTGGCGGCAAATGGCTTCAGCGTTACCGAAATCGAACGCTTGCAAGCAGAGGGCGGACTGTAATGCTTCCTGTAAAACCGACACTGCCGCTGGCGGCATCGCCGGTCCCATCCGTACCGTTCGAGCCGCGCACGCTCGAGTGGGGGTGGTTCGCGGGTCTGGTCCTGCTCATCATCGTGATTTACATCATCCGATATCTGGCATCGAATCGGAAGACCCACCAGTACATCACGCATACCAACGATGACGAGGGGTCTTCGTCTACCGGGACCCCTGACGTCAAGCCGTAGAGCTCGAGCTAGCGTCGGACCTCCACGCGGTCTGATGCGATCGGGGCAGGCAATGCACGGCTGGCCTGAGCCGCCGCGCCCAGGGTCAAAACCAGCGCGAAAAGAACCAGCTGCCATCGCAACGCCCTGCGCACTCGAGCTCGCGCCGCCGCGTATTCCGGTGCCACCGGGCGACCCGGCTCCGGAAGGTCCCGCCGGAATGGGTGCAGGATCACCACTTCGAACCAGCCCCAGGCCACCCACTCGACGACGAAGAACAGAATTTTGGCCAGATTCAGGGTTTCAAACGACGACCCGGCGGTCCACCGGAAGCTGCCGTGGAGAAGGAAATAGCGGAGCAGTCCACCCGCGATGAGCGCGGTAAGGCCCATGCTCATGCCCATGCTGGTGACCCGGAAGGCATCGTCCGCGATGCGGGAACCCTCGAGCCCCGAGGCCTTGTCGGCCCGCTCGAGCACCACGATGAACCACAGCAGGCCGCCGCCGAACGCCACGAGGCCGGCCGTGTGAAAAAGAATCGCGATCAACATCCAGAAGTTCATGCCGCTCCACCATTCGCCCGGCTTTTATCATGGCGGCAAGCGCGCGAAGGTGTCAAGCTCGAGCTTGAGTACTTCCGGAAGAACATGGTTGGACAGTCCTGTCAGCCCCTACGACACGATGTATGGGTGAGAATCAAATTGACAGCCCCTTGCGGACGCGATAGGTAAGTGAAATCAGACCGAATTGCGCGGTGTCCAACCGCTCCCCCCATGAGAGAGGATGTTATGGCCAGGATTGTGAAAGGCGGGCTGATCCAGTGCTCCACCCCGGTGAATGAAGGGGAGGGGACGTTGATCGAGATCCGAAACGCGATGCTGGAAAAGCATCTGCCGTTTATCGATGAGGCCGGGCGTCGCGGCGTCCAGGTGCTATGCCTTCAGGAGGTCTTCAACGGCCCTTACTTCTGTCCTTCCCAGGATCCGCGTTGGTATGATTTCGCGGAGTCGGTGCCGGGGCCGACGACCGAGATCCTGCAGGAGTATGCCAGGAAGTACGAAATGGTCATCGTCGTGCCGATCTACGAGCGTGAGCAGGCCGGCGTTTACTACAACACCGCCGCCGTGATCGATGCCGACGGCTCCTATCTGGGTAAGTACCGGAAGAACCACATCCCGCACACCTCCGGATTCTGGGAAAAGTACTACTTCAAACCGGGTAACCTGGGCTACCCGGTGTTCCAGACGCGCTACGCCAAGATCGGAGTCTACATCTGCTACGATCGACATTTCCCGGAAGGCGCACGGCTGCTCGGTCTGCACGGAGCCGAGATCGTGTTGAATCCCTCGGCGACTGTGGCCGGCCTTTCCCAGTACCTGTGGAAGCTCGAGCAGCCGGCCCATGCGGTGGCCAATGGCTACTTCGTGGGTGCCAGCAACCGTGTCGGCACCGAGTCGCCGTGGAACATCGGACGGTTCTATGGCTCGAGCTATTTCGTCGATCCGCGCGGTTCCTTCCTTTCGATAGGAAGCGAAGATCAAGACGAACTGGTCGTCGCCGACATGGACCTCGAGATCATCGAAGAGGTTCGGAAGGTCTGGCAGTTCTACCGGGATCGTCGGCCGGAGACGTATGGCGACATGGTCCGTCTGCTCCCCTGAGGTGTGATGAAGCCGCTGGATCACATCACGGTCCTGGACCTGTCTCGAGTTCTTTCCGGTCCATACTGCACCATGTCGCTTGCGGACATGGGGGCGCGGGTGCTCAAGGTTGAGCAGCCGGGCTCCGGGGACGATACGCGGGGCTTCGGGCCCCCGTTCGTCCACGGCGAGAGCACGTACTTCATGAGCGTCAACCGCAACAAGGAGAGCCTCACGCTCAACTTGAAGCACGACGCCGGACGTGCGCTGCTCTGGCGGCTGGTGGAGAAGTCCGACGTGCTGATCGAGAACTTCCGTCCAGGGGTGCTCGATCGGCAGGGGTTCACCTACGAGGCGTGCGCGCAGAAGAACCCGGGGCTGATCTACTGTTCGATCTCCGGGTTCGGGCACGCGGGTCTGCCGGCATTCACGAAGAAGCCCGGGTACGACCTGGTAATCCAGGGGTTGGGCGGCATTCAGTCGCTGACCGGTGAGGCAGACGGGGCACCCTATAAAGTCGGCACTTCGATCGCCGACATTGTCTCCGGGATGCTCGCCACCCAGGGCATCCTGCTGGCGCTCATCGCGCGGTCGCGGAACGGACGCGGACAGAAGGTGGACATTTCGATGCTCGACGGTCAGGTGTCGCTTCTGACCTACCAGGCCGGGATCTATTTCGCGACAGGCCGGGTACCGACGCGTATGGGCAACCAGCACCCGAGCATCACCCCTTACGAGTGCTTCGCGGCGGCAGATGGATACCTGAACCTGGCGGTGGGCAACGACGCACTGTGGCGGGCCTTCTGCATCGCGGCGGATGCCGAAGCGCTGGGCCAGGATCCCCGGTTCGCCACCAACCGGGATCGGGTCCGGCATCGGGAAGCGCTCGAGGCCGAGATCACGCCTCTGCTCAAGACCCGGACCGTCGCCGACTGGGTCGCGCGCTTCGATGCCGGGGGGATCCCCTGCGGGCCTGTCCTACCACTGGATCAGGTGCTCAGCCATCCGCAGGTGGTGGCTCGAGACATGGTGGTCACTCAGAACCATCCGGTTGCAGGTACCATCCGCACGACCGGCGTGCCCATCCGGCTGTCTGCGACGCCCGGTGATGTGCGTACTCCCCCGCCAATGCTTGGAGAACACACCACGCGCGTGCTCCAGGAGCTGCTGGGGCTGGATGAGGAGGCCATCTCAGCGCTCGCCCGTGAGGGCGCCATCTGAGCGAGACGAGTGACGAGCGCCCGATTCTGTCATCCGACATAGACTTGAAGGTTCCCCCGATTCGTCCCCGGGGTGGTCTTGATTTGTGGACCAGATAGATTATATTCTCCTTCAGACGCCGCTCCAGCCTGAACGAAGTGCTTTGCGGACACAAGGATATCGCCCACGTTTTCCCCATCGGGAGATGATCGCACATGGCAGAGGATAAGAAGCCCGACTTCGACAAATCAGGAACCCGGCTCGAGGGTGGCGCCAAGATCGTAGAGCTCCCGCTGCTTGCGATTCGCAACACCATTGTGTTTCCGGTATTGGCTTTTCCCATCAACGTGGGACGGGCGAAATCCCTCCGAGCCATCGAAGAGGCCCTGGAAGGAGACAAGCTACTTGGCATTGTCGCCCAGAAAGAGGCCAAAGTGGAGGATCCGCACGAGGGAGACCTCTATCGCTACGGCACTGCCGTCAAGATCGTCAAGACCGTGAAGCTTCAGGGAAATAAGCTGAACGTCATCATTCAGGGTCTCAGCCGTATCCGCATCCTCGAGTTCTCAAAGACCGAGCCATATCTGACGGCGAAGGTGGAGATCATTGAGGAGGAGGTGGACAAGAGCGCCGACATCGAGTCGCTTCTCCACAACCTGCGCGACCTGTCCCAGAAGATCATCGAGCTCTCTCCGCAAATCCCGTCGGAGGCCGGGTTCCTCATCCGCTCGATCGACAACCCCAGCATCCTGTGCGACATCATCGCCTTCAACCTCGGCATCGGCATCGAGGAAAAGCAGGAGCTGCTGGAGACCCTCGACGTCCATCGCCGCCTGGAGAAGGTGATTGCCCTCTTGACCAAAGAGCTCCAGGTGCTCGAGCTCTCCAACAAGATCCAGACCGAAGTCAAAGGCGAGATGGAGAAGGCTCAGCGGGAATACTTCCTGCGGGAGCAGCTCAAAGCCGTTCAAAAGGAGCTGGGCGAAGTGGACGATCGAGGCGAGGAGGTCGAGGAGCTCAAACGGGCTATCAAAAAGGCCAAGATGCCGCCCGACACCGAAAAGATCGCCATGAAAGAGCTCAAGCGGATGAGCAAGATGAGTCCGGGGGCCGCGGAGTATACGGTCAGCCGCACCTACCTCGATTGGCTGATCGAGATGCCCTGGGCTCTCTCCACCGACGACAACCTGGACCTCGCCGAGGCAGCACGCATTCTCGACGAAGATCACTACGATCTGAAAAAAGTCAAAAAGCGGATCCTCGAGTACCTCGCAGTCCACAAGCTGAAGAAGGACTTGAAGGGCCCCATTCTGTGTCTGGTAGGACCTCCCGGCGTCGGCAAGACCTCGCTGGGTAAATCGGTGGCCCGTACCCTGGGTCGCAAATTCGTCAGGGTGTCGCTGGGAGGCGTGCGGGACGAAGCCGAAGTCCGGGGCCATCGCCGCACCTATATCGGTAGCCTCCCCGGTAAGATCCTCAAGGGCATCAAGAAGGGAGGATCCAACAACCCCGTCTTCATCCTCGATGAGATCGATAAGCTCGGCATGGACTATCGGGGCGATCCGTCGTCGGCGCTGCTTGAGGTGCTCGATCCCGAACAGAACGACACGTTCATGGACCATTACCTCGACGTGCCCTTCGATCTATCCAAGGTGCTGTTCATCGCCACCGCGAACGTGCTCGATACCATCCCGGCACCCCTGCGCGATCGTATGGAGGTTCTCGAGATCCCCGGCTATACCGAGGAGGAGAAGATCAAGATCGCGCAGCGCTTTCTGATCCCTGAGCAGGTTGATGCCCATGGGATAAAGACTGAGCATTGTACGTTCCTGGTGGAGGCCATCCAGAAGATCATCGGCTCGTATACGCGCGAGGCAGGCGTGCGCAGTCTCAAACGCGAAGTGGCCGCGATCTGCCGGTCGATCGCGATGGACGTAGCCGCTGGCAAGACCGACCATGTCCTCGTCGACAAGGACAAGGTCCGCGAGATTCTGGGGGCGATCAAATTCTACCAGGAGGCGGCCGAACGTACCAGCGTGCCTGGCGTGGCCACTGGAATGGCATGGACCCCGTCGGGCGGCGATATCCTGTTCATCGAGGCGACCCGGATGAAGGGCAAGGGGCGTTTGATCCTGACCGGTCAACTGGGGGAGGTCATGAAGGAATCGGCGCAGGCCGCCATGTCCTACGTCCAGTCAAGGGCCGAGGATCTCGGGATCAACGAGAACCTGTTTGAGGAGAGCAACATCCATATCCACGTCCCGTCCGGTGCTATCCCCAAGGATGGGCCGTCCGCGGGTGTGACGATGATGACCGCCATCGCCAGCCTGCTCAGCCAGCGGCCCGTCCACGGAAACATGTCGATGACCGGTGAAATCACCCTGCGCGGCAATGTCCTCGCGGTGGGAGGGGTGAAGGAGAAGGTGCTGGCCGCCGCTCGAGCCGGTATCACCGAGGTCATTCTTCCGGAGCGGAATCGTAAGGATCTCGATGAGATTCCTGAGGAGATCATGAACACCCTCACCTTCCATTTTGTCTCGAGAATGGATTCGGTGCTCGACCTTGCCCTCGAGGCCCGGCCGCCAGCGCTCGAAGTGTCCCAGCCGGCCCCGGATCCCTCCGTGCTCATCTCCTGAGCTGAAGTTTACCCCCATCGATCGAAGGCAGATGGTGTCTTACAGGGGTAGGACACCACCACGCGTTCCTTGTAGCTGACCACAAATGGCTTGACAGCAAGGGCATCCGTGTGGTACCCGTAAAGAGAAAATGTGTAAAGTCCACGATGAGTTAGCGGCTGATGGGTGCGTCTCGCGGACGGTGGGTTGCAGCAGTGAGGTACGGTATGCGGCAGCGTTGGCTTATTCTGGCAGGCCTCGGCAGTGGTCTTCTGGTGGTGGGTGGATGTAGCAACGGGGACGACGACAGCTACAACGATAATACTCCGGTCACGACCCCTACGAATTCGCGTCCCAAAGCCACGTTCATTTCCGAAGACGGTAGCTCCGGTGACATCTCCGTTCACTACGTGCCAGAAGACGCCGACGGGGATACGCTGTCCGTTTCCATCCAGTTCAGCTTTGACTCCAGCCAGTTCCGGCTCTGCGCGCCGGCGTCGGGCTACGAGAACCCCGTCTCGATCCCGGCCGGAGACCTCGGCAATGATGCCAGCTTCGTCTGGGACTCCCAATCCGACTGGAACGCCGCAGGACTTGACGGAAAGGTTCCCGTCACAGTGAGGCTCGTGGCGAACGACGGAACGCAGGATGGCGAACCCTCTCTCAGCGACTCGTTCAATGTGACCAATAAGAACACCGCTGGCGACGACGATGCGTCTGGTGGCGACGACGACTCCTCGGAAGATACCTCCAGCGAGCTTGATGAGGTCGGTGGCATTCTGGGTCTTCAGTTCGATGATGTGGGCGTATCGCAGGTCGATCTGAACTCGAACGCGTCGGCGGGGCGCGACAACAAAAGTGAAGAGTTCCTGCTCGTGATGGTCAATGTCGGACAGAGCTCCACCGGCTACTCAATCGATCAGATTCGCGATACCGGCAGCAGCAGCAGCAGGACCGCACAGGGGACGGGAACCGGCTCGAGCCAGAAGACGGGGGCGAATTCGTTCGTGGTTGGTAGCGAGGGTCTCTCTCGCTCAGGGGTCGCGACGGGTTTTGAGCGGCGTGAGTCCCAGGTCACCTTGTTCCGCCAGGAGATCCGGGATGAGGCTCGCTTGCAGTGGATGGATCGCGCTCGAGGTGCCAGAGTTGCTCCGCGCATTGCTCCCGCGGCCGACTATGTGGTCGGGGAGACCCGTAACGAGTTCAAGGTCCGCTCGAGCCTGACGGATGACGGTTCATATGCTCGGTCACTCGGCATTCTCGGAGCGATTGGCGAAGGCGTACTGATTTTCGTCGACGAGAAGATCCCCATCGGGATCGACACCGACTGCTCAGACACCCTTCCCGCCCAACCGGATACCCAGGGCCGAAAGACCTATGGCTTCGACACGTGCGACCTGCAGACCGTCGCGGACGTGTTCGACAAGAACATCCTGTCTCACCTGCACGAATATTTCGGCACTGAGAGCGATGTCGACGACAACCAGAAGATTACGGTATTGATCACCCAGTACCTCAACACGCTGACCACTACCAACACGTCCACCAGCGACGATGATCGACTGGTGCCGGTCTACGTCGATCCCGAGGTAGACTTGACGGAGTTTGACGCCAACACCAATCCGGGAAGCAACTATCAGGAGATCATCTACCTGGCGGCCCCGGATCCGGCTGGCTACTTCAATCCTCTGACCGGCGGCGGCGGGACGGGCGCGATCGATCAGTACGTGTCGGTGGATATGGCCGCAAATATTGCGATCGCCACCGAAGAGCTCATCAGCTACAACACCCACGTGACCGTAGGAAAAAACGATGATGAGGAGGATTGGCTGAAGGATGGACTCGGGCTACTCGCTGCGGATCTCACCGGCTTTGGATCCGTCGTGTATGACGACGTCTTCTACTTTCTGGATGCCCCGTATCTGAACTCCCTGACCGTGGATAACACGCTGGATGACACCAACGATCGGGGCGGACAGTATCTGCTGTGCCGGTACCTGATCGATCGGTTTCATGATAAGGACTGGAAGGGCCTTCTGTCGAGTCTCATGACTTCGGAGGACACCGGCACCAAGAGCCTCGAGAGTGCGATCCAGACGATTGAGCCGGACACGACTTTTGAGAGTTTCTGGCTGGACTTCGTCACTGCCATCAGCCTCGACGGTGTCGTAAACTCGACCACGGGGGATCCGCTGATCGATCCCCTGACCGTCCCCGGTTTTCAGAGTGCCAAGACCATCGACGTGTCGTCCTCTGCGTTCTACGGAGCGCAGGGTTACCAGCAGGGTATCAATATCCGGGGTGTAAACACCGTCCGTAACCGCTCGAGCGACGGCAGCATCAGCGCCACCGACAGCGTGCGGCTGAATGGGGCAAACTGGAACAACTATGCGCCGGGCATCTCGTATTATGGATTTCTCACCGGAGGCTACAGCGGGCAGGTCACCCGGATCGGCGGGCTCATCGATGCCGAGACGCTTTTGAAAATCACCGGCGGCAGCTCGGACCTCAAGGCGCGGATCATCCGGTTGAATGACATCGATCCGGCGAAGCCTACCTTTGTCGTCGAGCAGGTGTTCGGGGCGTTGGCCACCGACATCATCCCGATGCAGGTGTTTGAGGATGGAGTCGAATCGGTCGCGCTGGGCGCCATCAACGGGTCTCAGAGTATGAAGCTGACCTCGGGGGTGCAGCAGACCGTGCTGGACACCGATCTGTACGGAATCGATCTGAGCACCTGGTCGACGCAGTCGGCGTACCTGTACATCGAGCTCGATCGCGCCATGTCGAATAGTAAGGGGGAGGCCGATCTGGAAGGGCCACTCTTCGCCGTGGTGCCGTATGGCGATCTCCCCCGCCCCACCACCATCAACTCAACCTATACCTGTGACGGCAAGTCGATCGATGTCAGCTATCCCGGCTCCTTCCTGGAATATCTGTACTATCAATACGTGCTGACACCGACCGTCGGAACACTCGACGGATACAACCCCGCCGGCATGGTCAGTGCGGAGCCCACGACCTGCAACTTCGATTACGACACTGAGATGTCCAGGAATACGCTCGAGCAGAACGACGAGGATGAGCCGGAGCCCACGACGCTCATCGACCAGATCTACACCTACCAGGTGCAAGCGCTCCAGGCGAACTCAACAGTCGACGGCTTCTTCCCGTTCACCGATGAATTCATGGACGTAGAAAACGTAGACACGGACACCAGCCCGTCCTACAATCTCCCGGAAGGGGTCGGAGGCCGCAGCGTGTCGTCGGGCGAGGAAGCATGGCTTACGATCCATCTGCCGGCCGGTGCGTCGGAAAACAGGTACGTTATTGTCGTCGGGGGAGGCTCCACCGGAGCGTACCAGCTCACGGTCCGGGTGCTCACCGACAGTGACTGAGCCGTTGCTCTGACCAGAGCTTTGCCGAGGAATCATGTCCAAGCCTCCGCTGAGATCCGCCAACCGCTCCCCCTCTCGTCACGATCCGGACGAGCTGTCGGATCTTATGGCGCTGCTCGAGGAACCGGCGCTCGAAGACGGTGATGAGCCGGTCGATGCAGGTGACCTCGTGGCGTTGATCGAGGGACTCGGGGCATCGGCTAAAGAGCGCGAAGAAGCAGAGGTTCATGATCTGCTCGAGGGCATGCCCGAACTGAACGATGACGCGGGGCGCGAAGTCATCGTGGCGGGGGAGGAGCCTTCTGAGACCATTGAGGCTGGAGAGGACGACGATGGTGAGGTGGTGACCCTCCAGGAGTTGTTCGTACTCCAACGGGCACTTACCTCGCCGAGCCTCGAGGCACGGGTGGCCTCGACGCTGCGTACCGATGGACCAGGACTTATCGCGAGCGAGCCGCCCGTGCGTTGGGAAGCGGCAATCCCTGTGGATGAGGAAGAGGCACCGGTTCCGCCTGCTCGAGATGGGGTGGTAGTCTCGCCGATGCCGGTCCGGGAGATCAATGATGAGGTGCCGGGCAGCGTGCGCGATGCGGCCGAGGCGTCGATCCGTCCTGTGCGTGAGGAGGCAGTGTTGCCGCCCCTGCGCGACCCGCTGGCGTCCCGGCGCGCCTTGGCCGACAAACGGGTGCAACAGTTCCTTCAGGAGGACGTCCGGACCCGGCTTAACTTCCGTCTCCTTCGTTTCTTCATGGTGACCGGGGTTGAGCGGGTTTCGCTCGATGAGCTTCAGGAGGAGCTGGTGGAGGCGCGGGAGGCCCTGAAGGCGGCGCTCACCTGGCTGCTGTCTACCGGGCTACTGGTCATGGAGCCGTCCGGGTATGCCATCAACCCCCGGGCCCGAAAACTGTCTGTGCTGGGGACCGCCATTGCACAGTGGCAGTCTCCTAGACAGCGCGAAGAGATATGGTCCTCGCTTCAAGCTGCGAATCTCTAGCCAGCCACGGCTCGCTCGAGGTCGCTCCGGTGCCTTCTGCAATCCGCTTCAACGCCTTCCCCTCCTTCCGGCCATCGCGTCATTCCGCGCGCACAATCCTCGAGAGGTTCGTGTTGCTCAGCTCCACAAACAATGTCTTGTCCTGGCTATAGGTAACCAGTCCAGGCGCTCCTCCTGGCACCTTGCGTACGTACTTCACCCGGGTATAGGCCACGTCCGCCTTGTCGCCCGGCGTAAAGCCGCTGTGCCGTAATGCCAGGCCCGCAGCATCAAGGAGGGTATCCAGATCCGGCGTTGTGCCTCGAGCCGGGATCACCACATGGGCGCCTGGGCTTCCCCGCACATGGAGCCAGAAATCATTCCCTCGAGCCTCACGGAAGGTGAGCGTATCGTTATCCGCAGCGCTCCGTCCGACCCATATTTCCCCTCCGCTCGGCGTTGTATACCGGATGTACGGCTTTCGCTCGACCGGGCGGGTAGTGGTCTGGGTGGACGGCGGTGCAGCGCGAACCGGGAGAGCCGCTTCCCTGGCAATGCTACGAAGTTGTGAGATCTCCGTGATGGTTTCGAGTCCCGCATCCAATCGGGCCAGGCGGACCAGCTCGCGGTCTGTGGATTCAATCCGCTCGAGCACAACGGGAATGCTGGCATCATACTTTCGATATAGCCGGTAGTGCCGCTGGATATTGGCGATTGGGTCCAGATGGGGCTCGAGCGGGATCTCCACCAGCGCATCCTCATCCTCCTGGAACGCGTCATGGACCACCACCGATGAGCGACCCTTCGGAATGTCCTTGAGGTGGATCTGGAGCAGGTCTCCATACCTTCGCTCGAGCTCGGCCCGTTCAGCCCGACGGAGGTCTCCCTCGAGATCGATCCGGCGTCGTTCAAGGCGCTTGAGTTCGCGGCGGAGGGTGGCGCGCACCTGGCCGCGGAGCTCCTCAAGGTCGATTCGGGTCTGCTCCAGGGAGAAGAACGCCGAGATCGCCTGCTGGACCGTCTGGTCGGGGAGGCGCTCCATGAAGCGGTTCTGTGGCCGTGCCGGTCGTGTTGCCGGGGGAAGCGGCGTGTAAGGCTGACCGGTGAGGTGGCTGCGGGTGTCGGTGCGCGAGGGCACCTGGCAGCCCAGAATTGTGCTGACCTCATCGAGCAGAAACAGGTTGCTGTGGCGGTCGGTCAGCTCGGCCACCAGGATGCGTCGGTGTGCTCCCTGAAACGTCAACTGAACGACCCGATCCTGTCCGGGCTGTTCGATCCGCTCGAGCCGGCCGCTGAGTTCCTTTCGGCACAACATCTGAAATGGGAAAGGCTTCAGAGGGTTGGGCGGACGCTGCGGAATCAGGTGGAGGCGGGAGGTGCGCGGCTGGAGCGACAAGATCAGTAGGCGGCTCTCGCGATCGACTCGTAGCTCGAGCACGAGCTCGGTCGGTGTCGGTTGGTAGATTTCTTGTAGAAGAGCCCCGGACAACGACGCGAGTTCGTCCAGGACCTGGTGGATCTCGAGATACGACAGGCCCAGGGGACACCTCGGTCGCCGTCGGCCAGTGTCCGCGGCCTTATGCCGCCATGCACTTAACGTCAGGTGCGATAAAGTTATCTTGATACCGGTCAGCTATTATAATAACTTGTACCCCCATGTCAAAGTTTACACCTCGAGGGCCTATGAGCGTAGCACTCAGACTGCAGCGAGCCCCGATGCTCCTGCAGCTTCGGGATCATCTCCTCTCGCCCGAGGCTGGAAGTATTCGTGTGCAGGGGCCGAAGGGGATCGGCAAGACCAGTCTGATGTTTGAGCTGTACCGGCAACTGCGTGCTGAACCGGGGATTCTGGTCGGTGCGTGTCGATTCGAGTGCCTCGAGGAGCCGCCCCTCTTTCCCATTATGGGGGCGCTGGGAGAGGCGATCGGCGGCTGGCTGCTCAAGACTCGCATTCCGGTAGAAGCGTTGGCCGAGCGGATGCCGCCCATGCTCGTGCCGTGGAGCCGGGCCTTTCTTCGGTTTTGCCTGGCGCTGGGTTCTCAGAGCGGAACCGGAGAACCGGGCTCGAGGTGGCGGTTGCGAGAGGTCGCCGACGCCCACATCAGCCTGGAGAAAAGCTACCTCGAGGAGCGGGCGTTGTTCGACGACAGTCTGGCCCGGCTCATGGTGACTTTGATCCGGGAAGCACGCCTTCGGCAGAGCTCGAGCCGCTTCGTCCTCATCTTCGATCAGGTCGAGTTCGCGGGGCGTCGTTCGCGGGCGCTGCTCGAGCTGCTGTTCAGCCTGCCACCCTCGGTGAGCTCTGTCGTCGTCAGCGTCGATGCACAGGATGGGCTGCCGTCGATTCCCATGCCATCGGGGCTCCATGGTCTGCAGGCGTTTGAACTGGCTCCGCTTTCCTCGGATGAGCTGGTGGGACTCTACGAGAGCTGGGGAGGGAACGATCCACGCCAGCTCGAGGCGGGTGCTCTGCTTGAAGCTACGCGCGGCAACCCGTTGGCCGCCCGGTTTCTGGTGTTGGCCGAGCGCTTCCATCAGCCGTTCGATGTAGCGCGGCCCCTGGCGGATGGGCACATGCGTCCGCTGTTGACCATGCTCTCGGGTCCGGCCCGGGATCTGGTGGGCATATTGGCGTTGCTGCCCGTGCCACTGTACTTTGGGCGTCTTGACTGGGCGGAGCTGCTTCAGGTTGATGCGTCCACCGTTGAACCGTTGGTCCAATCGCTGGTGCAGCAGGGATTCCTGGGAACCTACCCGCGGACGCTTGTTTTTTCGCATGCACGTCATCGCGAGATAGTGGCTGCAGACCTGAGCGACGATGAACGGATGGCGTTGGGGACGCGGCTGGCCAAGTTCATCGAGATCCAGTATGGGCGGGATCTGGAACGGGGATGCGTGCTGCCGGTCCTGAGTGCGTTTCACGCCGGAATTGGCCTGGCCGGAGAGCTTCTCACCTGGCTGAAGACTGCAATCGAGCTCTGCGAAGGCTGGTATGCACTGGGTGAATGGGAGCAGGCCTGGACCTATTGCGAGCGGTTGTTCGAGTATGCCGACCTGCTCGAGCCCGGGGAGCGCTCACGTCTGCTCAACATTGTGGGGATGGTCGCCTATCAGCTGCAGCGCTGGGGCGAAGCGGGGGAAGCCTTTTCCCGTGCTCGGACTCTGGCTCTATCGGACGGTGATGAAGCGCTTGCACACCTTATCGGGCTGAATCTCGGCGGCGTTTCGCTTGGGCGAGGGGAGCTGGACGCCGCTAGAGCCGCTTACCGCGGCGTCATTGAGATCGCGACTGCGCACGATGATCAAGAGCTTGCCTGGCAGGCGTGGGCGCAACTCGCTGTCTGCGAGTCCCGAACCGGCGCATCCATGGAATCGCTCACCGCCTACATGCAGGCTATCAAGGGGGCCGAGCAGAGCGACCATCCGGGGGAGGCCGCTCGTATGAAGCAGGACCTGGCAGAGCTGCTGCTCGCTCATGCGCAGCTTGATGCCGGTCAGGTCTGGTTGAAACAGGGCATCGAGGACTTTCGCCATCTGAAGGATCGTGCATCCGAGGCGCATCTCCTGGGGCGTCTGGCCATGGTCTACGAATTTCAGCAGCAGATCGCTCAATCCGAGCACTGTTGGATCGAAGCGATGGCATGCGTGGAGGAGGATGGGCAGGCAGAGGCTGTCTGGTGTACCATCTCCAACAATTACGGGAGTTTCCTTCACCGCATCGGCCGCTGTGACGACGCAGTGCAGATTCTTCAGCAAGCGCTCGAGGTCGCCCGGATAGCCGGCCGAACCTCTCACGAAGCACGGATTCTCAACAATCTTGCCATGTTGTGTGAGTCACTCGGGGCCTCGCAGCTCGCGCTCGAGCATGCGCGCAATAGCCTGCGCATTAAGCAGCGCATCGGCGACCGGCGCGGCGTGGCAGTCGGGCGCAACAATCTCGGCACCCTGCTCTTCGGCCTGCGGCAGCTCGACGAGGCGCTCAGTGAGTTTCAGCAGAGCCTGGAGCTCTGGCGGCTGCTCGAGGATGTGCCCGGAGAATCGATCACATTGAACAATCTCGCGATGTTGCATGAACGACGGGGCGAGTATGAGAAGGCCCTTCGCTGTTATCGCAGCAGTCTGGCGCTGAAAGAAATGTTGCAGGATCCAGGCGCCGTGCGGCATACCTTGACCAATATGGTATTGTTCCTCGATGAGCTGAAGCGGTTCTCGACCGCAGAGGACTGTATGCGAGCGCTCATTTCTCTGGATCGGATGACAAATCATCCCGATCTGTCGCAAGAGGAACAGTATCTGGCCTTCCTGACTGAAAAAGCCAGGGAGCGGCCGTCGGGGGATTCTTGAACCTCTGTTCTGAAAATCGATCATCTTCTGGAGGACGCATGCTCGTACTGAGACCAGGTAGCTGGCGCTTGCTGTTGTTGCTGTCCGTGCTGGCGAGTTTCGGGTGCGAATTTCAGGCGCAAGCAGAGGCATTCCACACCGCGCGAACTTTGAAGCCTCGAGCTTTCAGTATCGGGATTGAACCCGAGTTTGTCCTGCAGAATCCGGTGGGCGTGGAGCTGAATTTCCATGGTGGCATGGGGCTTGTATCCGGGCTGGACCTCGGGGTGACCTACCGCCTTCCATTGCCCAACTCCAATCTACCGCAGTCGCTGGGGCTCGATCTCGAGGTGGAGCTTGTCAATGACACGCACCTTTCGCCGGCTCTTTCCCTCACGCTGGGAGGGCACGCCACCGACTGGAACCGCTACTGGCTGGACGGAACCTTGATGATCAGCAAAGTGTTCCGGAGGCTCGAGCCGTTCGCTGCTCTTGACTGTGATGTAAGTCTGCCTCCTTATGATGTATATGCAGCAATGCGGCTCATCGGCGGATTGAGCATACGTCTCTCGAGGGTCACCGAGGTGATTGTCGAAGGGGGCTGGGGAGTCCGAAATTCCCCTTCACATGTGAGCTTCGGGCTGAACTTTTATATCTAGCTACTTCGATATCGCCATGAAATTAGCTACCTACATCATTGGCATCATCGCGCTGATCACCATCGTCGTCGGGATCGCGATGTCAGGAGCGCTGAAGGAACGCTCGACGATCCCGGACTACGTTGCATCGCACGGGCTCGACGAACGTGCACAGGCAGTAGGGCAGGCAGATGCCAGGTTGAGCAGGCAGCTTTCCAGCCGCCTTGGATTGGGTGATTCCCGAGAACCCGAAATCGATCTGACCAATCCGACCGAGGCGGATGTCCGCTTCCTGATGGAGATGTTCCGTGGCAAGGAGGCAGCGGCTCGTCACTCGGCAGCCAGGGCGCTCATCTCTGCGCAGGAGCCACGAGCGGTGGGCCTTTTGGCTCGAGCCGCGGGTGGTGCCGACGAAGAGGCGTACTACTGTGCCGGAGCGTTTGAAATCCTACGTTTCAAAACGAAGGAGCAGGCTGCAGAGCTGATGATCGACCTGCTGGAAGACACCGAGTCGCCGGTACGAGAGGGATGTCGATCGGAAATGCAACAGAAACTCAAGTTCATCGGGGGCGAGGCCCCGGAGGTGTTGGGAGCGCTTGTGAGCAGCGCCAGCGTGCGGGTCAGGCGATTCACTCTGAAGCAGCTTCCTCCGTCAGGCGACGGGGAACTCCGCGAGACAATCAGAACACTGACGCAGGATCGCGATCCGGCGGTAGCGGCGCTGGCCAGAAAATGGCTCGCACAGGCCATTCCGACACAGCAGCCTGCGTCTTCAGATGAGGTGAAGGTACCCATTGAGCATGCCAGGGACTCCTCCCATCATGGGTGAGCAGCAACAACGCGATGTGCGTCGGGGGCGCTTGATCCCGATGCACAGGGCTTTCGCAGTACTTGCATCGATGCTCTATGCTACTTCGCTGCTGCTCGCTCGTGGCGTTGAGCCCCTCGTAGCAGGAGCTCACCCATCGACTGATGTCGTGGCCGAGGCGGCAGGCGGGCTTCAGGTGGAGCGAGCATTGCTGCCGCCTGAGGCGGGACTCGACGCTCAGACCATTCTCCAGCGGGCTGCGGCTCGCTATCCGAACATGCACACCGGGCGTGTGGCGGACATTTTGCGCGGGCCTCTTCTTCTAAGCTATTCACGCGAGATCTTGACGCCGCATTCACTGCTGATAAGTCACCTCCTGTACACGTGGCCGCCCGAGCGGGCAAGGCTCGAGCTGAGGGTCATGGAGGGGACGGGCAAGGACAGCATTAGCTTACTCAGCGAGACGGGTGGATGGTTGCTGGTAGATGGGCAGCGGGTGGAGGTGAATCGTCGGGAACTACAGGCCAAGACGACCGGATACTCACTACAGAGCCTGCTGAAAGTGCATCTTGAGTTTCCCGATCAGGTCTCAACGAACTTCGGGGCCGACAAAGTGAGCTATGAAGGCCGGCAGCTGGACGAGTCAAATAAGATGCTACACCTCATAGCCTTGACGAGCTCAGAATCGCGGCCGCATATCGTCAAAATTGGCATTGATGCCGAGACCTTTTGTCTGCGGAAGATCTTTTATCGCGGCGCAGCCGGCCTGAGCGCCTTTAGCTATGGTGATTTTCGGATTGCGGTGCCATCTCTTTCGCTGCCGTATCGGATTGAGCTGACACGAAGCGGAACGCGGGAGGAAGTGGTAAAGATCAAGCAGATTGAGGTGCTGGCCCAATCTCCAGCAGAGATGCTTGATCCCGCGTCCACCCATCCGCCGGCACGTCGCGGCATTTACAATGCGATTAGCACAGAGAAGTGAGGAATAGCCTTGACGAAGGCGGTGGAACGTCTATACTGGCAGACCGTTCTGGGCTGGTGCGGTCCCATCGCAAGAACTCAAAAAACTTCTTGACTGGGAAAAAAGATCTGGTATCTTTATCAGGCCTCAACGCTGGCGTAGCTCAATTGGCAGAGCAGCTGATTTGTAATCAGCAGGTTGCGGGTTCAAGTCCCATCGCCAGCTCCAGTTTGAGCCGAAAATTAAGCCCATGGAGAGGTTCCCGAGTGGCCAAAGGGAGCAGACTGTAAATCTGCCGGCTTACGCCTTCGGAGGTTCGAATCCTCCCCTCTCCACCATAATTCTCTTGTTTTCGGGCACCCATGTGTTCGTCTGCGGTTGTGAGCGGGAATAGCTCAGTTGGTAGAGCATCAGCCTTCCAAGCTGAGGGTCGCGAGTTCGAATCTCGTTTCCCGCTCCATTTTTGAAAAAGAGTAGGCCCTGCCGACTGTAATGACAGGTCTGCAGATGGGAATGCCCACGTAGCTCAGTGGTAGAGCACTTCCTTGGTAAGGAAGAGGTCATCGGTTCAATCCCGATCGTGGGCTCCAGTTTTTACCGATCGAGCGGCCTGGCACCTCTTATGGATTAACTTGCGAGGTCACTGCCTGAAGAAGCAGACTCAATGATTGGCGGGTCTGAAATTTGTTCGGCGGTTATTGCTCATGGTTGATTCGTCTAATTTCTTGTATTTTAGTTCTCTCTTGAACCGGAGGAGTTTGTCATGTCGAAAGTGAAGTTCAATAGAAACAAGCCGCATCTCAATATCGGGACGATTGGCCACGTCGATCATGGCAAGACCAGCTTGACTGCTGCAATTACCAAGGTGTTGGCCAGCAAGGGTCTTGCGGACTTTACGCCCTTTGATCAGATCGATAAGGCTCCTGAAGAAAAGGCTCGCGGTATTACCATCGCAACTGCCCATGTCGAGTATCAGACGATGGCGCGGCACTATGCGCACGTCGACTGTCCGGGGCATGCAGACTATGTCAAGAACATGATTACGGGTGCTGCCCAGATGGACGGCGCGATCTTGGTGGTGAGTGCTCCGGATGGTCCGATGCCTCAGACTCGAGAGCACATTCTGCTTGCTCGACAGGTTGGCGTTCCTTACATCGTCGTGGCTCTGAACAAGACCGATGCTATGGATGATGCAGAGTTGCTCGAGCTCGTCGAGATGGAAGTTCGGGAGCTTTTGAGTTCCTATGACTTCCCGGGCGATGATATCCCGGTCGTTAAGGTCAGCGCCCTGAAGGCGTTGCAGGGGGATGCGGCTTGGGAAGCGAAGATCCTCGAGTTGATGGATGCCGTCGATAAGTACATCCCGATGCCTGAGCGTGCAATTGACAAGCCGTTCTTGATGCCGGTTGAAGATGTCTTCACCATCTCGGGTCGTGGTACAGTAGCAACCGGCCGGGTGGAGCGTGGTGCCGTCAAGGTTGGCGAGGAAGTCGAGATTGTCGGCATGAAGGCGACCGTCAAGACAGTGGTCACCGGTGTGGAGATGTTCCGAAAGCTCCTTGACCAGGGGCAGGCTGGTGACAACATCGGCGCGCTTCTTCGCGGTGTAAAGCGTACCGATGTGGAACGCGGTCAGGTGTTGGCCAAGCCCGGATCGATCACGCCGCATACCAAGTTTACTGCCTCCGTGTATATCTTGACCAAAGAAGAGGGTGGTCGTCACACCCCTTTCTTTAATGGCTATCGTCCTCAGTTCTATTTCCGGACGACGGACGTGACCGGTGTTGTGACGCTGCCGAGTGGGACTGAAATGGTCATGCCCGGTGATCGGCTGTCTTTTGAGGTTCTGCTGATTACCCCGATTGCTATGGAGAAGGAACTGCGCTTCGCCATTCGCGAAGGTGGCCGCACCGTGGGAGCAGGGGTCGTTGGTGAAATTCTTGAATGAGAGTGTCATCTCATTATTGATTTCGGTAGGCCAGTAGCTCCAACGGTAGAGCACCGGATTCCAAATCCGGCTGTTGGGGGTTCGAATCCCTCCTGGCCTGCCACTTTAATTTGTGAATGTCAGGCGAACAGAAGATGTCTAATCAGAGGATAGTGAGCTTCGCCTACTTTGTCGTCGCCATTATATTGCTGGTAGTTCTAAATCAGCTGCTGACGCAAATCTGGGCGCAGGGTCAGTTCCCTGATTATCAGATCGTTGGTCAGTTTGGTCTTCCCTGGGTTGTCGCCACGGTGGTGACCGCAGTTGCTGTCGCTGTAATATTGCGACATGATCGGGTGAATCCGTTTCTCCTGGAGGTTGTGGGGGAACTGAAGGAGGTAACCTGGCCCACTCGTCAGGAGACCACCTCCCATACGATTGTGGTGATCGTGACGGTGTTGGTGCTTGCTGCGATTCTTGGATTCTTTGACATCATATGGGCGAAGATCTTCAAGTTTTTGCTGAATCCGAACATTTGATTTACGAGGAGCGCGCGCCCATGGCGATGGCATGGTACGTCGTTCACACCCACTCCGGTTATGAGCAAAAAGCGAAAGCTGCACTTGAAGAGCGTATTAAGGCACTTCGAATGGAACTCTACTTCCAGGAGATTTTGGTGCCTTCCGAGAACGTTGTGGAGATGGTGAAGGGCGCTAAGAGGACGACGACAAGAAAGTTCTTCCCCGGCTATGTTCTTGTCAGGATGGAGCTGAACAACGAAACTTGGCACGTGGTGAAGAATACGCCAAAAGTGACCGGATTTGTCGGCAGCACAAAGTTTCCGATGGCGGTGCCGGACGAAGAAATCCTTCGGATCACCCACCAGATGACGGAAGGTGCAGTCAAGCCAAAGCCGAAAATTAGCTTTGAGAAGGGTGAGAGCGTTCGAGTCATCGACGGACCTTTTTCTAACTTCAACGGTGTCGTTGAAGAGGTTCGTCCTGATAAAGGAAAGCTCCGGGTTCTTGTGAGCATTTTTGGACGCTCCACCCCCGTTGAGCTGGACTTTGTGCAGGTTGAGAAGAACTGAGCTGGATGGCTCAGGAATTAGTTTAGGAGTGTACGATGGCGAAGAAGATCACCGCTCAGGTAAAGTTGCAGTGCGTGGCCGGAAAAGCGACCCCGTCGCCGCCGGTCGGCCCAGCTCTGGGTCAGCATGGTGTCAATATCATGCAGTTCTGCAAGGCGTACAACGCTAAGACCCAGGGTATGGGGGACGGCCTGATTATTCCGGTGGTGATCACGGTCTATTCTGACCGCTCGTTCACTTTTGTCACGAAGACTCCACCGGCTGCGATCCTGTTGAAGCGCGCCGCTGGGGTTGAGAGAGGGTCAAGTACCCCGAACAAGGACAAGGTGGGGAAGGTGACGGAGGCCCAGGTTCGCGAGATCGCCTCCACAAAACTTCCCGATCTGAACTGCTTGGATCTCGAGGCTGCCATCCGGATCATCAAGGGTACTGCGCGTAGCATGGGTATCGACGTAATCGTAAGCTAATGGCTGATGTCTTGGAACGGCCTGGGAGACGACGATGGGTAAGCGCTCGAAGAAGTATTTGGCGGGAACGAAGCAGTACGATGCTGCTACGTTGCATCGGCTCGATGACGCCATCTCGATTGCCAAGAAGATTGCTTCGTCGCGGATGGATGAGTCTGTTGACCTGTCCTTCAACCTGGGAGTGAATCCCAAGTACCCCGATCAAATGGTGCGAGGGGCGGTTGCTTTGCCTCATGGTACCGGGAAGTCGGTGCGGGTACTCGTATTCACGAAGGGCGAGAAAATTCAGGAAGCTCGTGATGCTGGCGCTGACTTTGTAGGCGCCGAGGATCTCATTGAGCGAATCAAGGAAGGTTGGCTCGACTTCGATAAGGCGATTGCCACGCCGGATGTTATGGGTCTGGTGGGCCGTATCGGCAAGATCCTGGGGCCTCGCGGGTTGATGCCGAATCCCAAGGTCGGTACCGTGACATTCGATGTCGCCAACGCTGTTCGCGAGATGAAGGCTGGGCGCATCGAATTCCGGACCGAGAAGGCTGGTATCGTCCAGGCGCCGATTGGAAAAGTGTCATTTGATGCGCAAAAGTTGCGCGAGAATGCCATGACGCTGATCGACACGTTGCTTCGCCTGAAGCCGGCCAGTAGCAAGGGCGCTTACATGCGTAGTGTAAGCCTATCATCTACCTTCGGCCCTGGTGTGAAGGTAGATCCGAGCGATCTGACCCGCGCGGCCAAGTAGAGCGTATCTAGCGCAGGATGGAGGGTGTTTCCGTGAATCGACAGGATAAGCAGGCATTTGTAGACGAGATGACCGACAAACTGCGCAGCGCTCAGTTGGTGGTCCTGGCTGACTACAGCGGCATTAATGTTGAGACGATGAACAAGTTGCGACGTCAGTTCGATGCCGGCGAGAGCGTCGAAATGACTGTCGTGAAGAACACGCTGTGCAGCCGTGCCGTGGCGGGCGCTGCCATGGAAGCGCTGACTCCGTTTCTTACCGGTCCCACCGCGGTCATTCTGGGCCTGCGCGACCCTGTTGCGCCTGCCAAAGTGCTGAGCGGCTTCGTCAAGGAAAGCGACAAGCTGAAGGTGAAGGCCGGCTATTTCGGCGGCAAACTCATCGGTGTCGACGAAGTCAAGGCTCTAGCGTCTCTTCCGTCCCGGGAGGTTTTGCTGAGCCAGCTGCTTGGGACGTTGCAGGCGCCTATGAGTCAGTTTGTTGGAGTTCTGGCGGCCGTCTCTCAGCAGTTTGTTGGAGTTCTGGCGGCCTATAAGGATAAGCTCGAGAAGGGTGCCTGATGTCGGTGCCCGTCTGTTTTCTCGAATCTGTTGTATTGGAAGTTTTTTGCGTCAAAGGAGGATTGGGTAATGACGAACGCTGAGATTATCAATCACATAAAGAATATGACCGTTTTCGACCTTAGCACCTTGATCAAGGCGCTCGAGGATGAACTGGGTGTTAAGGCTGCAGGTCCGGCGATGGTTGCCATGCCGGCAGCGGCGGCGGGTGGCGCCGCTGAAGCGGCCGCTCCGAAGGAGGAGCAGACCGAATTCGATCTGATTCTCAAGGATGTTGGCGAAAAGAAGATCAACGTCATTAAGGTGGTGCGCGAGCTCACGGGACTGGGGCTCAAGGAAGCCAAGGAGCTTGTCGAGAGTGCTCCTAAGCCGGTGAAGGAGGGCATCACCAAGGACGAGGCGGAGAAGGGTAAGGCCAAGTTCCTCGAGGTCGGTGCGACTGTTGAAATCAAGTAATGCAGCAGGGGGCCCGGCCTGGAGGTTCGTTTGACTGGTCCTTCGGCTTTTTGTCCGGGATATCGCAAAGATAGCTCAACGCTGTATCAAGGCGAAGATTTATTCTAATCATTAGAATAATCTTCGCCTTGACGCGTTTAAATATCTCGCGATTTTTCGGCAGTGGGTCTCGTGTTGAGCCGTGGTGAGCCCGTGAGTGGGATCCATCTCCTCGTTTGAGAGTTCGGCCTAAAGGTGCAAGGAGCGTGTATGTCGTCGCTACTGGCGAATAACTATCGGACGCGCAGAAATTTTGGCAAGGTACCGCCTGTTATTGATATTTCGAACCTGATCGAAATTCAAAAGCAATCGTATGACGACTTTTTGCAAGCCGAGACAAAGTCTTCCGATCGCCAGGATGTTGGCCTTCAGTCTGTCTTTCGAAGTGTATTTCCGATCAAGGATTTTAATCAGACGGCCTCGTTGGAGTTCGTGAGCTATGCTCTCGAGACACCAAAGTATGACGTGGAAGAGTGCCATCAACGCGGTATGACGTTTGCCGCTCCCTTAAAAGTGACTGTCCGGCTGGTCGTATGGGATATCGATCCTGAGACCGAAAGTCAGAGTATTCGTGACGTAAAGGAACAGGAGGTCTATTTCGGGGAAATTCCCCTGATGACCGAGAATGGAACCTTTATCATTAATGGTACCGAGCGGGTTGTTGTCAGCCAACTTCATCGTTCGCCGGGTATCTTTTTTGATCAGGACCGGGGCAAGAGCCAGTATGTCGGTAAGATGATGTATTCGGCTCGCATTATTCCCAATCGTGGGTCCTGGATCGATTTCGAGTTTGATTCGAAGGACATCCTGTATGTCCGAATCGACCGACGTCGTAAGCTGCCGGCGACCGTGCTTCTTCGTGCACTGGGCTATTCCACCGAGGAACTGCTGAACTATTTCTATCCTCGGGAGCGCATTCACCTTGGCGAACAGGCCAGCAAGGAGTTTAACGCGGAGCTTTTGCAGGGACAGAAGGTCACGTTGGATGTGGTGAACCCGGATGGGGGCGAGGTTTTTGCCAAGCAGGGTAAGAAATTCACGAAAGCATCGATCCGCAAAATGAACCAGGCAGGCATCACCAGAATTCCGATTCTGGCGGAGGACATCCTCGGGAAGGTGGCCGCCTACGATATTGTCGACATGAACACCGGTGAGGTTCTTGTTGAGTGCAATGAAGAGATCTCGAAGGAGCGTCTTGCTGATATTCGCTCTCACAATATCTCTGAGTTTGACGTGTTGTTCATTGACAACGTCACGTATGGTTCGTTCCTGCGCGATACCATTTTGATCGACAAGATCGCGACGAAGGAAGAAGCGGTAATTGAGATTTATCGACGGCTTCGTCCTGGTGAACCGCCGACGCTTGAGACTGCAACCGCATTCTTCAATAACCTGTTTTTTAATCGCGACCGCTATGACCTGTCGAAGGTGGGACGGCTCAAGCTGAATCACAAGTTGAATCTGGATATTCCGCTCGAGCAGACAACCCTCACGCGAGAGGACATCCTCCGTGTGGTGAAGTATCTGATCGATTTGCGCAATGGCCGTGGTGCTGTGGACGACATTGATCATCTGGGGAATCGTCGTGTGCGCGCCGTGGGCGAGCTTCTGGAGAATCAGTATCGAATTGGTCTGGTGAGGATGGAACGTGCCATTAAGGAGAAGATGAGTCTCTCCGAAGTAGAGACGTTGATGCCTCACGATCTCATAAACGCGAAGCCCGTCTCCGCGGTGGTGAAGGAGTTTTTTGGCTCGAGTCAACTCTCCCAGTTTATGGACCAGACCAACCCGCTATCAGAGGTTACTCATAAGCGCCGTCTCTCGGCGTTGGGACCGGGCGGCTTGACTCGAGAACGAGCCGGCTTCGACGTGCGAGACGTTCATGCAACGCATTATGGCCGCATCTGTCCGATCGAGACGCCTGAAGGACCGAATATCGGCCTTATTGCGTCCTTGAGTACGTACGCTCGAGTCAATGAGTACGGTTTCATTGAGACACCGTACCGCACTGTTGCCGAAGGGCACGTTACTGCGGAAGTTAAGTATTACTCCGCGTTGGATGAAGAGAAGCATATCATCGCTCAGGCCAACGCGCACATTGCCTCCGATGGACGGTTCTTGGATGAACTGGTGTCGGCGCGTAAGGGCGGTGAATTCGTCATGATTCGTCCAGACGACGTAAGCCTGATGGACGTGTCGCCAAACCAACTGGTAAGTGTCGCCGCCTCGTTGATTCCCTTTCTGGAGAACGATGACGCGAACCGAGCCCTGATGGGTTCGAATATGCAGCGGCAAGCAGTGCCTCTGGTTCGGACGCAGAGTCCGTACATTGGCACCGGTGTGGAGCGTGTCGTTGCAAGAGACTCGGGTGGGACCGTTCTGGCGCGGCGGGATGGGCTGGTAGACAGCGTTGATGCCACCCGCATCGTAATCAAGACTATGGATGCTTCCGGTGAGTTGGGTTCAGAGGTTGATATTTACAACCTTATCAAGTTCCGGCGTTCCAATCAGAACACCTGTTTGAATCAGCGCCCTATCGTTCGCAAGGGGGATATTGTCCGGAGGCGAGAGGTTATCGCCGACGGCCCTGCGAGTAGCTTGGGGGAGCTTGCCCTTGGACAGAATGTGCTAGTGGCGTTCATGCCCTGGGGGGGCTACAACTTTGAGGACTCAATTCTCATCAGTGAGAAACTGGTTAAGGAAGATATTTTCACCAGTATCCACATTGAGGAGTTTGAGGTCGCAGCTCGAGATACAAAGTTGGGTAAGGAGGAGATAACTCGAGACATTCCCAATGTCGGTGAGGAGGCGTTGAAGGATCTGGATGATAGCGGCATCGTGCGAATTGGAGCTGAGGTTAAGTCCGGGGATATCTTGGTTGGTAAAATTACTCCGAAGGGAGAGACGCAGCTGTCCCCTGAGGAGAAGTTGCTTAGAGCCATCTTTGGTGAGAAGGCCGGGGATGTTCGGGATACCTCTCTGCGGGTTCCACCCGGGGTTCAGGGAACTGTCATCCACGCGCAGGTGTTTGCACGCGAAGGGGTCGAGAAGGACGAGCGTGCTCGTACGATCCAGGATGCGGATATCACTCGTGTTAAGCGCGACTGTGAAGAAGAACTCAAGACAATCTACGAGAGCGGCACTCGTAAGTTGCAGCGCATTCTTGAGGGAAAGATCTCCGGAGCGAAGTTGGTCGACGACGACACTGGGGAGGTTATAGTCCAGAAGGGCAAAGACTTCACATCGGAGATCGTTGAGCTGATTCCGTTTGACAAGTGGCAGGAGATCTCAGTCGCTGGTGGTGAGGACGTGGAGGAGCAGATCTTCCGCCTGGTTGATGGAGTGAATGAGCAGCTTGAGGCGATCAGGTACGTATTCGATCAAAAGATCTCTCGCCTTAAGCGTGGAGATGAGCTTCCGCCCGGCGTAATCAAGTTGGTGAAAGTGTATGTCGCCATCAAGCGAAAGCTGTCGGTGGGTGACAAGATGGCAGGTCGGCATGGGAACAAGGGGGTTATTTCCAAGGTGCTGCCTGAGGAGGATATGCCATTCATGGCGGATGGACGTCCAGTGGATATCGTTTTGAATCCACTTGGTGTGCCATCGCGTATGAACGTCGGTCAGATCCTTGAGACGCATCTGGGCTGGGCTGCTCAAGGGTTGGGAGATCGATTGCAGGAGATGATTGCTGAACATTACTCGCCGGCGGCGCTTAAGGAGTACATCGGCAGAATTTTTCCGAGCTCGAAAGAAGTCAATGAGTTCCTGGCCATTGCCTCCGACGATCAGATTGTGACCCTTGCACATAAGCTCAAGGGCGGAATTCATATCGCGAGCCCGGTGTTCGATCACGCCGATGAACGAGATATCAGCAATTTTCTGTCGTTGGCGGAGCTTGATCCTTCCGGGCAGACGGTGCTCTTTGATGGCCGCAGTGGTGAGGCTTTCGATTCGCGTGTCACAGTCGGCGTCATGTATATGCTTAAGCTGCACCACCTGGTCGATGATAAGATCCATGCCCGTTCTATTGGGCCCTACTCTCTTGTAACCCAGCAGCCTCTGGGCGGAAAAGCTCAGTTTGGTGGCCAACGGCTTGGGGAAATGGAGGTATGGGCGCTTGAGGCGTATGGCGCAGCATTTGCTCTTCAGGAGTTCCTGACCGTGAAGTCGGACGATGTCGCGGGGCGTACGCGAATGTACGAGTCAATTGTGAAGGGGGAGAACATTCTTGAAGCTGGCCTGCCTGAGTCTTTCAACGTGTTGGTGAAAGAACTTCAGAGCTTGGCTCTTGATGTTGACCTCATAGAGGAGGCGGAGTCTGTTTCCTAAGAAGTTGGACGGGAATTCGTCGGACACTTCACTAAATTTCGGTTAGGGGAGTCTGCCTTGAAAGATATCAGCAGCCTGTTTGAAAAGCCTAAGAACCCCTTGAACTATAGTGCCGTGCGAATATCGTTGGCATCGCCGGAGAAGATCCGGATGCGCTCGCATGGTGAGGTCAAGAAGCCTGAAACGATTAACTACCGCACATTCAAGCCTGAGCGGGATGGGCTCTTCTGTGCAAAGATTTTTGGTCCCGTAAAGGACTTCGAATGTAACTGTGGTAAGTACAAGCGGATGAAGCATCGCGGCATAACCTGCGAGAAATGTGGCGTCGAGGTGATTCAGTCGAAGGTGCGTCGGGAGCGCCTTGGGCACATTAATCTGGCAACGCCGGTGGCTCACATCTGGTTTTTGAAGAGCTTACCGAGCCGGATCGGGAATCTGCTGGACATATCGCTAAGGGAACTGGAGAAGGTCCTATACTGCGAGTCCTATATCGTGACTGAACGGGGCGATACTCCCCTGAAGGAAGGTCAGGTCCTCTCGGAGGAGGAGTTTCAGAAGGCGCTTAAGGACTATGGACCAGAGGCGTTTCAGGTTGGACTGGGCGGTGAAGTTATCCGTGACATGCTCTCCCGTTTGCAGATCGAGGAACTGGCCGTAACCCTGCGTGCTGAAATGCGTGCAGCTTCGTCCGAGGCCAGTAAGAAGAAGATCTCAAAGCGTCTAAAGATTGTTGAGGCGTTCCGCGAATCGTCGAATCAGCCTGAGTGGATGATGCTGGAAGTTATTCCAGTTATCCCTCCCGACTTGCGTCCTCTGGTTCCGCTCGATGGTGGTCGTTTCGCCACATCGGATCTCAACGATCTGTATCGACGGGTAATTAATCGGAATAACCGTCTGAAGCGTCTACAGGAGTTGAACGCACCTGAGATCATCATCCGAAATGAGAAGCGGATGTTGCAGGAGGCGGTCGATGCCTTGTTTGACAATGGTCGCCGAGGTAAGGTCTTTACTGGGCCTAATAAGCGTCCGCTACGCTCCCTCTCGGATATGCTGAAGGGGAAGCAGGGACGGTTTAGGCAGAACCTTCTTGGGAAGCGCGTCGACTACTCTGGGCGTTCAGTGATCGTGGTCGGACCCAGCCTGAGGCTACACCAGTGCGGCCTTCCCAAGAAGATGGCGTTGGAGCTCTTCAAGCCATTCATTTATAACAAGCTTGAGGAGCGGGGCTTCGTCACAACCATAAAGGCCGCAAAGAAGATGGTGGAGAAGGAGCGGTCTGAGGTCTGGGATATTCTCGAGGAAGTGATTCGAGAGCATCCGGTGATGCTCAACCGCGCGCCGACTCTGCATCGTCTCGGCATTCAGGCGTTCGAGCCAATTCTGATCGAAGGTAAGGCGATCCAGCTTCATCCGCTGGTGTGCGCGGCGTTCAACGCGGACTTCGACGGGGACCAGATGGCGGTGCATGTGCCGCTTTCGATCGAGGCTCAGATCGAAGCGCGCGTATTGATGATGTCGACAAATAACATCTTGTCGCCTGCTAGTGGCAAGCCTATCATCGTACCTTCCCAGGACATCGTTCTGGGGATTTATTACATGACGCGTGAAATGGCGTTCGTGAAGGGGGAAGGGCGGTTCTTCGCGGATCCCGATGAAGTAAGCATTGCCTATGAGGCCGGTGGGATCAGTCTTCATGCGAAGATTACCGTCCGCATGAACGGCGAGCGCGTCGAGACCACGGTCGGTCGGACCCTGCTTTCGGCGATCATTCCGAAGGAGATCTCGTTTGCCTCCATCAACAAGGTGATGGATAAGGGGTCGCTCGGTGATCTCATGGATCGGTCCTTCCGCCGGGCGGGAGCGAAGAAGACCGTGCTTTTGGCGGATCGACTCATGCAGCTGGGATTTCGGTTTGCAAGCCAGGCCGGTATTTCAATCTGCATCCGGAACATGCGTATTCCAAGTCGCAAACAGGAACTGCTTGATCGGGCGTATCGAGAAGTGCGAGAAACCGAGGAGCAGTACAATGAGGGCTTGATCACCGTTGGTGAGAAGTACAACAAGGTCATCGATATATGGGCAAAAGTTACGGAAGAGATCGCGTCGGAAATGCTCAAGGAGCTGGGAACTGAGGTTGTCAGCGATGGACGGGGTAACTCGAGGCGTTTGACGAGTTTCAATCCCATCTACATGATGGTCGATTCTGGCGCTCGCGGTAGCACACAGCAGATTCGTCAGCTTGCCGGTATGCGCGGCCTGATGGCAAAGCCGTCCGGCGAGATTATTGAGACTCCGATTACCGCGAATTTCCGGGAAGGATTGACCGTTCTCCAGTACTTCATCTCGACCCATGGTGCTCGCAAAGGGTTGGCCGATACTGCCTTGAAAACTGCTAACTCTGGGTATCTGACCCGCCGGTTGGTGGACGTCGTTCAGGACAGCATTATTACCGAACGAAACTGTGGTGCCGATGACGGAATTTACATCAGCTCTCTCGTTGAAGGTGGCGATATTATCGAGCACCTGGCTGAGCGTATTCTCGGGCGTGTTACCCAGGGCGATGTTCCGGATCCGCTGACGGGAGACGTCATCATTCCGTCGGGGACCGAGATCGATGAACAGTTGGTGCTGCGCATTGAGGAAGCGGGTGTAGAGCGTATACGGATTCGGTCGGTATTAACCTGTCAGTCCAAGCGTGGAGTGTGCGCTGAGTGCTACGGGCGCGATCTGTCGCGAGGTAAGAAGGTCAATATTGGCGAAGCCATCGGCGTTATTGCGGCGCAATCCATTGGGGAGCCTGGGACCCAGCTGACGATGCGTACCTTCCATATTGGTGGGGCGGCGAGCAGTCGAGCCGCACAGAGCCAACTGGAATCTCGAAATGAGGGGCGGGTTCGCTTCCTTGGACTGACTACGGTGAAGAATCGAGAGGGCACGTTCACCGCGATGAATCGGAACGGTGAATTGGTCGTCGTTGACGAGACGGGCCGCGAGAAGGAGAAGTATGCGATTCCATACGGGGCTCGTCTGACTGTTGAGGATGGCCAGGCGATCAAGGCGCGTCAGTTGCTAGCGCAGTGGGACCCATTTTCTAGGCCCATTTTGACCGAAGTAAACGGTGTGGTCAAAGGGGCAGACCTCATTGAAGGGGTCACCATGCAGGAGCAACTGGATGAGGTGACCAGCCTTTCTCGGAAGGTGGTCATCGAGACTCGAGATACCGAGGTCCGTCCGTGCCTGTACGTTCGAGACGAGTCCGGTTCGCGGCGGCAGTACTTTCTGCCGGTAGGTGCAAACATCATTGCCAACGATGGTGAAACCGTCGTCCCTGGAGACGTTCTTGCCAAGATTCCTCGGGAGACTACGAAGACGAAGGATATTACCGGTGGTCTTCCGCGGGTAGCCGAGTTGTTCGAGGCTCGAAAGCCGAAGGAAGTTGCTGTCATCAGCGACATTGACGGTCGGGTATCGTTTGGGAAGGACGTCAAAGGCAAACGGAAGGTGATTGTTACCCCGGAGAAGGGGGAGCCGCGTGAGTATCTTATTCATAAAGGCAAACATATCAGCTTTAACGAGGGAGACTTTATCCGTTCGGGCGAGCCGTTGATGGATGGTGCTGCGAATCCGCACGACATTCTCCGAATCAAGGGAGAAAAGGAACTTGCGAAGTTCCTGGTCGACGAAGTTCAGGAAGTGTATCGCCTGCAGGGCGTTAAGATCAACGACAAGCATATTGAAGTTATCGTTCGCCAGATGCTGCGTCGGGTGAAGGTCCGTGAAGTCGGTGATACGGACTTTCTCATTGATGAGCAGGTGGAGAAGCATATCTTCAACGAAGTCAATGAGAACATTCGTAAAACGGGCGGTACCCCGGCGGAAGGGGAGTCGTTGCTCCTGGGTATTACCAAGGCGTCGCTCATCACGGGTAGTTTCATCTCGGCCGCCTCGTTTCAGGAGACTACTCGGGTTCTCACTGAAGCCGCGATCGCTGGCAAGATCGATTTGCTCCGGGGTCTCAAGGAAAACGTGATCATGGGACGATTGATTCCGGCCGGTACGGGCTTTGCCGCCTACCATCGTCTGGGTATCACCGTTGAAGATCGAGGGATCGTTGGACACCAGGGCCCGTCTACCCCCAGTGTTGCCTAGTTTAATGTTGACAACTGTTGCGGGTAAGGGCAAACTGCGGCTTCTGTAAATTTACTCGGGCTCAGACAGTGTTTCCCTTGCATATAGCCGGTGTTTGTAAGTAAGGAGATTTGAGGAATGCCGACGATCAATCAATTGATCCGGAAAGGTCGAACGAAGATCGCGAATAAAACTACCGCTCCGGCGCTCAAAAGCTGTCCGCAGAAGAGGGGGGTTTGTGTTCGCGTGTATACCACTACGCCCAAGAAGCCCAATTCGGCATTGCGCAAAGTTGCTCGAGTCCGTTTGACCAACGGTGTGGAAGTGACTTCGTATATTCCGGGTGTTGGTCACAACCTTCAGGAGCACTCTGTGGTTCTCATTCGTGGAGGCCGTGTTAAGGATCTCCCGGGTGTGCGCTACCATATTATCCGTGGAACGCTCGATGCCGTCGGTGTGCAGGCGCGCCGCCAGGGTCGGTCGAAATATGGCGCTAAGCGTCCTAAGTAACTCTGGAGATTCACCATGCCACGACGTCGAGTTGCCGCCAAACGGCGGATTTTGCCGGATCCCATCTATAACGATGTGATCGTTGCAAAGTTGATCAATGATATGATGGAAGGCGGAAAGAAGAGCCTTTCCGAAGGCATTATTTACGGTGCATTCGAGATGATCGATGCCCGTGCGAAAGACTTTCCAGCACAGTGGGATCCGAAGCTTGGAATTCACGTGACTTGAAGTCGCGGC